>OBDB01000019.1_pt1 | contig 122473 bp, 106 predicted proteins | sample 1518221 | NCBI WGS metagenome assembly OBDB01 (sample SAMN01760938, study PRJEB22395) | human gut metagenome | reverse complement strand
AGGCCAAAAACGTATTTTTAATGCATTACAAACGAATGGCATTTTATTGAATAATTCTCGCCATCAACAACCCGACGCCGTTCTACATTACCGTCAGCCGTATTTCCCGCGACGGCGGTAAAGCCCTGAACAGTAAAACCGTGATGCTGGCGCCGCAGTCCAGCCAGACGGTGGCGCTCTCCTCCGCCGTCAACCGCGGCGAAACCCTGACCGTTAACAACATTAATGACTATGGCGCCGATGTCGCAGTGAAAGTGGCCGTTAAATAAGGGAGAAGCTAATGAAGCAGAGGTCATTCTGCCCGGGAAGATTAAGCACCGCGATCGCCATCGCGCTGTGCTGCTTTCCGCCATTTTCCAGCGGACAGGAAAACCCGGGAACGGTATATCAGTTTAACGACGGCTTTATTGTCGGCAGTCGCGAAAAGGTCGATCTGTCGCGCTTTTCGACCAGCGCGATTACCGAAGGCACTTACTCCCTTGACGTCTACACCAACGACGAGTGGAAAGGGCGCTACGATTTACGCATCGCGCGCGATAAAGATGGTCGGCTGGGCGTCTGCTACACCAAAGCGATGCTGGCCCAATATGGCATCGCGGCGGAAAAGCTCAATCCGCAGCTGAGCGAGCAGGAGGGCTACTGCGGTAGCCTCAAATCCTGGCGCAACGAAGAAAACGTCAAAGACAACCTGGTCCAGTCCTCCCTGCGGTTGAACATTTCGGTACCGCAGATCTATGAAGATCAACGCCTGAAAAACTATGTCAGCCCGGAGTTCTGGGACAAAGGTATTACCGCGCTCAATCTTGGCTGGATGGCGAACGCCTGGAACAGCCATACCTCTTCGGTAGGCGGGTCGGATAACAGCAGCGCCTATCTGGGTGTCAACGCCGGTCTGTCGTGGGACGGCTGGCTGCTGAAGCACATCGGCAACCTGAACTGGCAGCAGCAGCAGGGTAAAGCGCACTGGAACAGCAACCAGACCTATCTCCAGCGCCCTATCCCACAGCTCAACTCCATCGTCAGCGGCGGGCAGATTTTCACTAATGGTGAATTTTTCGACACTATCGGTCTGCGCGGGGTTAATCTTTCCACCGATGACAATATGTTCCCGGACGGCATGCGCTCGTATGCTCCGGAAATTCGCGGCGTGGCGCAGAGCAACGCCCTCGTCACCGTGCGCCAGGGCAGCAATATTATCTATCAGACCACCGTTCCGCCCGGACCGTTTACCCTGCAGGATGTCTATCCTTCCGGCTATGGCAGCGATCTTGAGGTCTCGGTGAAAGAAGCGGATGGCTCGGTAGAAGTGTTTAGCGTGCCTTACGCTTCCGTCGCCCAGCTGCTGCGTCCGGGAATGACCCGCTACGCGCTCTCCGCCGGTAAAGTGGACGACAGCGCGCTGCGCAACAAGCCGATGCTCTATCAGGCGACCTGGCAGCACGGGATCAACAATCTGTTGACCGGCTACACCGGGGTCACCGGTTTTGACGACTATCAGGCCTTCCTGGTGGGGACAGGGATGAACACCGGCATCGGCGCGCTCTCTTTTGACGTCACCCATTCGCGGTTGAAGAGCGATGCCCATGATGACTCGGGTCAGAGCTATCGCGCGACCTTTAACCGCATGTTTACCGATACCCAGACCAGCATCGTGCTGGCGGCGTATCGCTACTCGACGAAAGGTTATTACAACCTCAACGACGCGCTGTACGCCGTCGATCAGGAAAAAAATAGTCGCAGCAACTACACCCTGTGGCGGCAAAAAAACGGCATGACCTTCACGGTGAACCAGAACCTGCCGGACGGCTGGGGCGGGTTTTATCTCAGCGGCCGTATCTCCGATTACTGGAACCGCTCCGGGACCGAGAAGCAGTATCAGGTCAGCTACAACAATTCATTTGGTCGTCTCTCCTGGTCAGCGAGCGCGCAGCGCGTCTATACGCCAGACAGCTCCGGTCATCGTCGCGACGATCGTATTTCACTCAACTTCAGCTACCCGCTGTGGTTTGGCGATAACCGCACCGCCAACCTGACGTCGAACACCTCGTTCAATAACTCGCGCTTTGCCAGCTCGCAGATTGGTATCAACGGTTCGCTGGACAGTGAAAACAACCTTAACTACGGCGTGTCGACCACCACCGCCACCGGCGGTCAGCATGATGTGGCGCTCAACGGCAGCTACCGTACGCCATGGACCACCCTCAACGGCAGCTACAGCCAGGGCGAAGGCTATCGTCAGAGCGGCATTGGCGCCAGCGGGACGATGATCGCCCACAGCGGCGGCGTGGTGCTCTCACCGGAAAGCGGCTCGACGATGGCCCTGATTGAAGCCAAAGACGCGGCCGGGGCGATGCTTCCGGGATCGCCGGGCACCCGTGTGGACAGCAATGGTTACGCCATCCTGCCGTATCTGCGCCCGTACCGGATTAACGCCGTGGAAATCGACCCGAAAGGCAGCCATGACGACGTGGCCTTCGATCGCACCGTGGCGCAGGTTGTGCCGTGGGAAGGCAGCGTGGTTAAGGTCGCGTTCGGCACTAAGGTGCAGAACAACCTCACCCTGCAGGCGCGCCAGGCGAACCACGAGCCGTTGCCGTTTGCGGCAAGTATTTTCTCCCCCGACGGCAAGGAGATCGGCGTTGTCGGCCAGGGCAGCATGATGTTTATCAGCGATGCGAACGCCAAACGCGCGATTGTGAAGTGGAGCGGCGGGCAGTGTTCGGTGGATCTGGGACAGCAAACAACAAAGGATAGCGTATGTCGCTGAGGAAATTACTAACGCTTTTTATCGTCTTAATGGCGCTGGGAACCACCTCGTCCTGGGCCTCCTGTACGCGTCTCTCATCGCCAACGGTGATGCTGGACATGGTGGTGGGCAGGGTGGTGGTGCCCCCGGATCTGCCGGTGGGCTCGGTGATCCTTACCCGCGACTGGACGATGAGCGCTCCCGGCGGGGCAAGCTATCGCTGTACTTCCGGCACCAACCGCTTTGCGGCGAAGATCGTGTCGCCAGGGGCCACGGACCTTGGAAATAAAATCTACTCCACCAACGTGCCGGGAATCGGCATGCGTTTCAGCCGCGGCGGCGAAACGGTAAATATCGTCTATCCCGACGTCTTTTCGTCCCGGGTATATTACACCACCAACTATTCCCTCGAAGGGTCGCGCTTTACGCTGGAGATTATCAAAACCGCGGCAACCACCGGCAGCGGCACCCTGGCGGCGGGTAAGTACACCTCCTACGACTGGGAGAGCGGCGATAACCCGATCCTCGAAACCTATCTGAGCGCCAACGCCATCACCGTGGTCTCGCCCTCCTGTTCAGTGCTGAGCGGGAAAAATATGAATGTCGATGTGGGTTCCATCCGGCGCACCGACCTGAAAGGGGTCGGCACCACCGCCGGCGGGAAGGATTTTAATATCGACCTGCAGTGCAGCGGCGGCCTGAGTGAAACGGGATATGCCAACATTAGCACCTCGTTCTCCGGTACCCTGGCCACCAGCACTACCGCTACCATGGGCGCCTTGCTGAATGAAAAAGCCGGCAGCGGGATGGCGGAAGGCATTGGCATCCAGGTGCTGAAGGATGGCTCCCCGCTGCAGTTTAATAAGAAATACACCGTCGTCCGCTTGAATAATCAGGAGACCCGCTACATCACCATACCGCTGCACGCGCGTTTTTATCAGTATGGCCCGACGACCAGCACCGGCGAGGTGGAGTCGCATATGATCTTTAACCTGACGTACGATTAATACGGGAGGGGGAATGAAGGGATTGCCGAAAAACACTATCGCGTGGCTGCTATTTTGCGGCAGCCTCGCCGCCCCCTCGGCGTGGGGTTTTGAGACCAATTACGATCGCGGACGGGTCGATTTTGCCGGGCGGGTGACGGATATTTCCTGTAGCATCGCGCTAAACGGCGGCCAGCATGCCGGCAGCGGTAATGTCTGGCTGGCGCCGGTCAGCCTGGCGGAAGTCCACGATCGCGGTGCCGGGGCGTTTATGAAACCGCAGCCGTTTACCCTGGCACTGTCAAACTGCCAGCTGCGCCATGATGGTGGGGCAGCCTCGCAGGATGAGGTGCGTCGGGTCAGCGTGCGCTGGGTCGATGGTTTTTTACTGACGGCGGTCGGTAACGAAAACGCCGGGTATCTGGCCAATACCTTGCCGGATGGAGCGCAGAATATTTATCTGGCGCTATCGACTAACGATAATAATACGCTGGATAAGAGTAATAAAATTGTCCCGGCGGACCCGCAGCAAAATCAGGTGCGTTTGCAGGAAAGCGCGGTCAGCGGCGGCCTGTTCACCTATTACGTTGGCTATGTTTCGCCAACGCCGAAAAGCGCCACCAGCGGGCCGATTACCAGCTGGGCAACGTGGGAATTAGTTTATAATTAAGTGACGTTAAAAAGCCGGGAATTCCCGGCTTTTTTTACATGGCAATATCATCGGCGACCAGTTGTTCAATACTGACTTCCCGCCAGTAATGTCCCTGGATAGCAAACCACTCCATTCCCTGCAGCCATTCTTTATGGGCTTCGCTTTCGACACCTTCAATAATCACATTATGATGGTTGCGCGATAAAAAGGTCACCAGCGCATCCATCAGCTGGCGGCCGGACTCTTTGCGCATCAGGTGCCAGAAAAAATCCTTATCAATTTTCACATAGTCAAAGTGATAACCGCGAATAGCGTTAATTCCCGCGTAGCCGGAGCCGAAGTCGTCGAGCCACAGTGAGGTATCCTGTGGGCTCTGCCAGGCGGCAAGAGAATTATGCAGCAGATTCTCGGCTTTTTCGGTTACCTCGAAATGGACGCAGGTCAGGGCGGCGATTTTGGCTTTTATATCCTTCTGGCGCAACAGGTTCAGGATATGGTCATCAACGTTAATTGTTGCGGAAATATGGTTACGTAAAAACCAGGCTTTATGCTTTTCAATCAGTGCCAGTTGTTCGAGAAAAATACGTTCACGAACGGCGGCGGTAGCATGGCGGAAAAAATCTTCGGGGGAAATAGAAAGATTATCAAAGCGGCTTAAGCATTCCACCGCGACCAGAGTACCTTGTGGGGAAAACATTTTCTGAAAGACGTAGCGTACAGCGATATCATTACGAGATAAAATGTTGTCTTCGAATATTTTAGTGTTCATTATCCCTCTTCACGAGGTTAGTCAGACAATAGGCAGAGGATACATTAATTATAGGCTACCTGATGATTAATGGGAATGGCGGGAAATGTAAATCAACAGCGAATAAGTACGCTTTATCCGCTACTGATTTACCGGGAGAACATTTAGCATTGATGGAGAGTGGCAATACGCTGATTCATAGTGCGGGAATTATCAATACCCAGTTTTTGCATGATATGGATGCGGTGGCTATGAACCGTTTTATGAGCAATGCCGAGCAGGGCGGCAATACGCTTATTATTATTGTTGGCAATGAGCAGTTCGAGGATCTGACACTCCCGTGGTGAAAGCTGTTTGCGCAATCCTCGCGGCGGCAGTTCGCTGACGCCTTTGGCGCGCTGGACGATAGATGAAAAAAGAGTTAGCGGAGATTTCTCACTAATAATCATAGCGTTGTCAAAGTTTATCAACTCTCTGCACAGCCCGACAATGTCGCTTTTCACCATTAGCACCGGCTGCTGGCAGCGCAGCAGGGAAAGGCGGAGCGCATTCAGCAGATCGACGATTCTGATGGCAGAAATATCCTTATTAATTAAATTGAAAATAATCGTCTGGGCCAGTGGCAGATGTTTCTCATGGATGACATCGGCATAACTCAGACGGGTGGCATTTTCATGGCTATCAATAAGGTAGTGATAGATTGAGTGACCAATGAGATTGTCATTGGTGTACAGCAATATACTGTCCAAGGTTGTCAGATTCTCTTTTTGCGCTTGGCTTCTAAGATCAGGTCCAGCAGTATCTTCTCTATTCTGCGCTGGTCATCGAGATGGCAGAACTTAAACTGGCAGGATATCTGATAGTAGCTCTCACTCTCTTCAGGTGATGCTGCCAACTTACTGATTTAGTGTATGATGGTGTTTTTGAGGTGCTCCAGTGGCTTCTGTTTCTATCAGCTGTCCCTCCTGTTCAGCTACTGACGGGGTGGTGCGTAACGGCAAAAGCACTGCCGGACATCAGCGCTATCTCTGCTCTCACTGCCGTAAAACATGGCAACCCTCGCCAGGGCGTCTCCTTTGACATTGAGCAGTATTAACACTGAGCGCAAACGTCTGGCCTGTGAGGTGCAGGCCAGGTTTACTCGTACCAAGTCGTAATATCTACGCTAAACTTATTAAGGTTAATGGAACTACCCAATGGTTGTTTAAATAGAACTTCCATTTCACTGTACACGGGAAACGAAGCTGGAATTTCAGCTCCATCACCTTTACGCCGATCGGATGCTGATCCGTACATTGAGCGCTCCAATACTCCCATCGATATGCATTCTCATAGAGCTTACGCCAATTTTAACAACAGAAATTTTTTCTGCTGTTATTTCCTCAATATACTGATGGGTAGATATTTACATTAACTCAACAACCGATTTGCTGTTTATTCTGTCGATCAGAACGCCATTGATATCATTGAAGAGCTTATAGGCAACTTCGGTTCTCAGCTCATCAATCTTATTAATAAAGTCAAGAAGGAGGAGGTTAATGCATAGCAGATACAAAGACCGAACCCTCATTCTAGAAGTTGAAGTTTTATAAAATTCTGTTATCCGTAAAAGTAACTCGATAGCTCGGCTGGGTATTGTTTTCCTAAGGTTATCATTTGGGCCAAATTGGCCTTGGCATTTAACTCTCCTGCAAGCATTCGAAAAACATTGTCAAAGCGATTTATCCTCCCTTCCTTCAAAGAGTACCGCTTTTCGCAGGCGCATACAAAACTCTTTATCTCCTCTAATAACTTATCGCTGACGGGGTTAATTTTAAGATAGTTTCCTGTTGGGCCGCATTTCTCAAACGAAAACTGATGCGCAGCTTGATTTCTCAAATCTTTCAGCAATTTGACAATTGAAAGAAGCTCATTGCTTAGTAGTTTCTCCTTTTCGCAAAAATCTATTTTTCTATTATATGTCATTTTATCAGCAAGATTATATGTGGTTTTTTTGCTGTCAGTTATTATCTTGTAAAGCATACCCTCTATATAAGCTGCATGAGAAATTATATCCGCTCGACACTCGAAATGCCCAATATCAGCATTGTGAGGGGGAATACTTATGCTATCAAATTCCTCGCCGATCGAATGTGCTGAAAGTATAATTCGAATGAAGTGGGGAAAGTTAAGGCTCTCCAGCTTTAGCTTTGATTTTAAATCATGTTGGAACGCAATTCCGTACTCATTAGAGTACTGGGCGATAGCGAATGAGTCAGTGATTATTTCCCAGAATTGCGAAAATGGATATTTTAGTATTACTTTAGATGCACCTTCTTCAAGATGATGAGTTATATTGCCACTAATTGAAGCCCAGTGGAGTCTTTCGACTAAAATGAAAACATCTTCAGGTGAGAGCGTGCTGGATGTAAGTACTTCCTCTTTGCTAGAAAACGTCGCCTTATGTAACGTCTCGATTTGACCTGGTAGTGAGTGGTCTACATAGCCCTTAAGGTGGTAGTTTTCTGGAGTCCCCATATTGCCCTTACTCCTACAAAATTATTTGATTGTCTCAGCCGAGATAAGTTTTTTACCTGCGTTTCTGTGACATATCAACTTTTTCTAATCAAATTCTTAGATTGAAGCTCTGCGATAATTTTCAAAGTCGACGCGGAAGGGCCTTGTTGATCAAATCCAAAGTTGGATGGTCGCTCCCCAACCCGCCGGGCGGGCTTAGTTGACAGCCTGCCGAATAGGCATACCAAGCCCTATGACCTTGTTCATGACTTTCACCCCGGCCAGGATCTCACCCACCTGGGCGTTGTAGCTCCGCAGACTCAGTTTCGGACCGATGAGCTGCTTGAAGCGATACATGGCGGTCTCAGCTATCGAGCGTTGATGATAGCCAGAGTCCTTTTTCCATTGCTCCAGTTCTCCTGCCTTGAGCGCGGCAACCGCCTCGTTGCGTGGATGGCCTGTCTTCCAGAATGCCGCATTTTTTCTCGGCGGTATGGTGGCCTTGGCGCCCTTCTTTTGCAGTAGGGCATAACAGGCTCTGGTGTCATAGGCACCATCGGCGCTGACTTGTTCTATCTTGCGGCGCAAGGGGTTGAGCAGCGTGGGCAACACCTCGTTATCGCCCACCGTTTCCAGGCTGACTTCGGCTGCAACGATGGCATGGGTCGCCGCATCTACGGCCAGGTGAAGCTTGCGCCAGACGCGGCGTTTCTCCTTGCCGTGCTTGCGAATTTTCCATTCGCCTTCGCCATAGACCTTGAGTCCGGTGGCATCAATGACCAGGTGAGCCACTGGGCCATGGCTCGGTAGGCGGTACTTGATTTCGACCGTCTTGGCGCGCTTGCTGATACAGCTGTAGTCCGGCGACTGTAAGGGCACCTTCATCAGCTTGAACAGCGAGTTGATGAAGCCTTCCAAGGCACGCAGCGGTAGCTTGAATACCGCCTTGAGCATCAGCGCGGTTTCAATGGCGGAGTCGCTGTAATGGAAGCCTCGCCCTCGGCGGCCATGATGGGTTTGGCAATGCCACTGCTGGATGGCTTGCTCATCCATCCAGACGGTCAACGAACCACGTTGCACCAAGGCTTGGTTGTACTGTTTCCAGTTGCTGATCTTGTGCTTGGACTTGCCCATCTGGCGCTCCCGGTGGTGAACCTAAGAGATCAGATCACCAAACTGCGGGATAGTTCCCTGATTTGAGCAACAACGCCTCGATAAGCAGGACGAAATTTACCTGGCGATTCTGCGTGGAATATCCGTTGACGAACCGGCGCATTATCGTGTTCTTATCACTTCTAGGCTTTCTAATGATGAGGGCGAAACGTCAGGCAAGACCTTCATGATGGCATCACGTATGCAAACCATGCATGCAGAAACCGATGTCAACCTGATCCGCTTTCTTAATATTTACAGGCAGTCACGCGCGTATTTGCTTCTTCCTGCGATATTTAATGGACGGGCTGAGCCGAAGTTTATTCCAGAGCTAGCAATCCTAAAGCGGGAGCTTAGTGTAAAGAACGCTATCGAGGTGAACGAGCATGACGTTGAGGTGATGGCTCTTGGGGCAGAAGAGTATCGCCGTCGGTTCGGAACGTCTGGGCCTGGCAACAGAAGTTAGGTACTGATATCTGGTACTGCAATGAGCCCATTGATGGAATAAGTCCTGCTACGGACTAGGATGTCAACTCAGTGAAGCTCTTCTTCCGCGAAATCGCGTTGCGCGATTTCGCGGAAGGAGATATCGAAGTGCTCTTTCCAAACGAGGTGCCAAGAAACTTCTGGCTAACTCCAGGGATTACAGTCGTCCGCCTTATGCCACCCATGGGGCGCATTCTCGACAAGCATAACGGCGGTTAGCATGTCGCCACAGTCATGGCAGTTGATTCACTCTCCCTTCGCGACAGGTGCGCGCTTCTGTTCGTCGATCCAGGCATACAGCATCTTGACCGTTCCCTTTTAGACGTCGGCAGTCGGCCAACGCAACTTTCCGCGGCCGACGCGTAGAGCATCCACGAGCCGGGTTTTGCCCGGCAACTGTCCCGAGAATAGACTGGGCTTGGGATCAACCGCTGGCTTCTTGAAGACGGCGATCCGCTGGTAGTCGGGGGTTGTCAGCCAAGTCCGCGCGTCCCCTTCGTCGGTGAGGATTCGATAGAGGCCAGCGGGCGGGGAGGACTCGGTATCGAGTAGGCGCTTATAGCGTTCGACGGACCATTTCTGGATGCCTCCGCTGAGAGCTTCGGTTCGGAAGCGGGCCCATAACGCGGAGGTGTCGGGTGTTGGCCAGTCGCCTGCGTCGGTTTTGGCCGTAATCTCGTCGGATTCAAGCCAGGCCCGCATTTCTGCGGGCGTGACGAAGATTGGTTCAGCATCTTCGATGGCCGCCATTGCTGCGCGCCGTGACGGCAGGCCTGCGCGGATCAGCATCGCCATCATGAACTGTGGGACACCGGTTTCGACCGCAGCCGCAGCGGCGCCCGCCACCGTATCCGGCGACCAGCCGAAGGACATGCGCCGGGTGCGGACGGCTTCTAGCGCCCAGACTAGCCGATAGGTGAAGGCATCTTCGACCGCCCGCATGTTCTGCGGGCCGATCTTGGAGACTTCTTCCCCGGACACCCAACTACGTAGGATAGCTTTCCAGTTCGGCGGCAGCGCGTTCGCCTTGTCAGGGATGAAAGGCCGCATGAACAGCAGGCGTTCGCCGAGTCCGCCGAGAGCATCGGCGAGTTCGTTGATGTCGCCGCTCAACGCTGCACTGTCTGCCCTGTCGATGAGTTCGGCCAACTCGTCCGCCATAGCGTCGATGAGGAGGCCAGCTTCGAGCCCTACTCCCATCGCGAAATGCCCTCGTCGCGTAGGGGGGGTGGTAGCTTTCCAGATGAGAGCAGCGCGTGCTTCGAATACCTTCCGGTGCAGGGAAGCGACATCCTCGTCCTCCCGAGCAATTTGGCGAGCCCAGAGTGACCCCCTGAGCGCCTCGTCTAGAAGTTTAGGTAGATCGGCGCGATCAGCGTCTAGGGCTTCGATCAGACCGAATACGGTGGCGTCGAGGCGTTCGACGAGCTGAGACAGGGGCTCCTCGTCGATGGTTTCCTCCTCGTCATCCGTCTCGTCTTCATCGTCGGTGGAAGCGTCGTATTCCACTGCGGCTGCCAGTCGTTCTGCTACCACTGCTTCTTCTTCAGGTGACCTCCAAGCCTCGCGGGCGTTGGCGAGATATTCCCAGGCGTCATCTATATCCAAGACGCCCTCGCGTGATAGACGCTCAAGGATTTCGGCAACGATCTGAATAAGGCCGCTTTTAAGCGTCCTAGCCTTGGCAGAGGCGACCAGTTCCCTCCATTCTTTCTTTCGCCATTTGATTTTGTCGAACATGACATGGACGATCAGCCCCTCGACATCGACGAATGCACGTCCGGCGCGGCCGGCCACGTTCGCGAACTCCTCTCCTTTGATCTTCTCTGAGGCGCGATATAGCGCGGGCACAAGCAGCACGGCAGCGTTGAGATTGAGGCCCTGCGAGAGCGTCGGCGAAGCGACAATGACCTTTAGCGCTCCTTCGGATAGAAGCAGTTCCAGTTCGCGTAGGAACGGGCTCGGCAGTCGGCCGTGATGAATGGCAACGCCCACCTTCAGGCTGGCCACGGCTGGGTGATCCTCGCCCAACCATTCCTTGCCGACTTCTAGGGCGCGGGCGATTGGAGTCTCGTCTTCCAGCAACGAGTCCAGATAGCCGCGCTTGCAGAGGTCCACGACTTGTTTGCCGTAGCTCTCGACCCAGTTTGCTTGGGTAGAGAAGATCAAGGTGCGCTTGCCCTGGCTCGCGAACTCCCATGCCGCGAACAGAGCGAGGTGCGAGTTCTTGCGTGGATAGGGCTTCTTCTCCTTCCCGAGCGCTGGTTTTTCCGCGACGAATTTGTCAAGGAAGGGGCCATCGTCGTCTAGATCGAGCCGTAGCAACGCGTCCTTACCTCGCCAGGTAAGCGCGCCGAATCTCTGGCGCGTTGGGCGCCAGTCGGAACGCACAGGCTCCCCGGGTTCGTCGGAACGAATCCATGCGGTAAGGTCGTCGAGTTCGTCGCCGCTTGGCAGGATCGCGGAAAGGCAAACTATTCGGCGCTCTGCCGCATCCGTGCGCCGAAGTAGACGCTGCACGAGCGTCTCATAGCGGATTTCGCGCTCACTAGGACCGATCATGTGGCCTTCGTCGAGGACGATCAGGCCGACATCGTCAATCAACGTCTGGTCGCTTCTCAGCGCGAAGTCGAGTTTTTCGGGCGTCGCAATGATGATCTCCCGTGTGCGGAGGGCGTCTTCATCACCGGCCGAAAGGCCGCTGGCGCCGTAGAGAGAAGAGACACCAAACCCTAGGGGCGCGAAGGTCTTCCTGAAAGTTCGTTCGGTCTGGGCCGAAAGAGCGCGCAGCGGTGTGACGATTAGCACCCGGCGTGCGGAGGATAGGGTCATTAACGCGGCAATCTCTGCCACCCGTGTTTTGCCCGCGCTGGTCGGCAGGGCGACGACCAGATCGTCCGTGACGTCTGTGGAGCGCTGGGCGGCTTCGCGCTGCGATGGCCATAGCTCCACTTCTGAGGTCTTGCGGGCGTAAAGGGAAGATATAAACAACCGCCGCAAGTCGGGATATCTTTCCTCCGCACCCTCGGGTGGCTCAGTCGGCAAATTCTGGTGTAGTGAGTGTTGCCACAAGTCGTCGATCAGGTGACGGCAGAGGTTCGAGATCCACCACAGCGGGACGTTCTCAGCGTTGTCGGCAAGCCCGACAGCGGTGGTAAGGAGCCCTCGCGCGGCTTCGAACGACTCAACCTCGCCCGTCTCAAGCGCGAAGTCGAAAAATGCCAGGGCACGGCAGATCGTCGTATTGAGAATTGTCGACAGTACTTCGTCGACGTCAGCATCTCCGCCCTGCAGGGCCGCCGCGATCTGCTCATCGCCGTGAGCCCCATAATTCAACCAGTCGCGAACGAAGCCGCGAAGTTGATCGAGATCGCGCAGTATCAGGTGTCGGATCGCTATTTCCCCGGGTGAGACGTTAAGGTCTTCCTCTATCTCGTTGAAGATTGAAAAGGCGACGGCCGAGAAGCCGGCTAGATGGTAGGCTGCAGCAGCAATGGTGCGGCGGAATCCGCGATCAGGCGACTCTGGATCACCATTACGCACGAGGGCTTCGAAGGCGTTGGCTGCGCGCTCAAAGGCCTTGCCAGTGAGTTCCGAAGCACCAGCCTGAGCCCGCAGTGCCATTGCGCCTCGAAGCAGGGCAAAACCGTGCTCGGCAAGATCTGTTTCGATGGTTGCTCCAAGCGGCGGAGCGTTTTGCGGCAATACGCCATTCTTGCGCATCAACGACCAAGCTGCACCGCGATAGAGGAGGCGCCCGAGAATACCGTCAACTGTAGCGGCCGTCAGGAAGGTGCTTAATTCTTCAGTCGTCTCCAAGATCTTCCGCCTCTAGGTACATTGCCGCAATGAAATCCTGATGGTCTTCGACGTGAATGTTCACGACGTAATGGTCCCTGTTGACTCCAGCGGCTTCAAGGTTCTCTTTCAGGGAAGCGTGAGGGCCGTTACCCGACACGGTGAAGAGCATGTGGTCGATGCGATCGGCTGGCATAGACTTAAGACCCACTTCGTCACGAAGGTCGCGACCCAGTGCGTTATCGCCAGCGTCGTTGCTCTCCAGCAGGCGATTGGCGACGAACAGCAGCGAGTCAGGCGTGCAGCGGCCATTGTCGCGGTCGAGGACCTTGCGGGCGGCGGTGACCGTGGTTTTGCCAAGCTTCTGGTTACTTTTAGCTTCACCTTTTAGCAGCCAGAGCTTATTGCCTTGGTAGCCCGCGCCGATGATGTCATCGCCGCGCATGGCCATGTTACGGCCGTCCTTGTAACGGAGCCGGCGCACGGGTACCCGCAGACCGATTTCTTCCTCAACTAGTTCAGTCGCAAGGATTTCGCCGAGGTCGCCAGAGCGGCCCTTCGGGGTATTAGGCATTGCCTCGCGGAGGATCTTGGCAGCAACCTTGTATCCTAGTCGCCCTACGTCATCGGCGATGCGTTCAAGTCGTTCGTAGTGCGAGCGAATGGTCTCAGCAAGGTCCTCGCGGATATCATCGCGGCCGCCGTCCTTCTCGACATACGTCCAGTAATACTTGCGTTCATCATTTTCTTTAATGGATTCACACCACTTCTCATATAGCCCCACGGCGTTTCTCCCTATCAATCAGTTCTGATCACGTCAAGATTTTCCCGATTCGAAATCGGCCTATTGAAAGAATCCATCCTCAGCGCTTTCCCACGTATCTTGCAAAATGGCGTCAATCTCTTCCCGCTCAGTTTCAGTCGCGCCAATCAATGGGAAGCAGCTCATATTTCTTTCAATCACCAACAGGCAAAGATTCCTGATAATGTACCCATAGGAGGGGAGACGCAATGTCAGAGATGAATCCACACGATGCCGCGCAGACTTTGCCCCAGGATCGGGAAACGCTGTACCACTTGGTCTGGTGCGAGCCCGCGGAATGTATAGCTGTGTTGTATGACATCAGTACTGAGTTACTGGCAAAACGATGCAGCGAAATGCGGATACCCAGGCCGCTTGCCGGTTACTGTAAGGCACTTGCGAAAGGTACTGCGCCTGCAATTCCCGCTCTGCCCGATCTGAAAAAGGGTAAGACGGTAAAGGTATGTGAGAATGATAATCCATCAATGCACTCTCCTGCCGTTAAGGCATCAAAATCAGCAACTTCATTAGCCCTAAAGCAAGCCCCTGTTACAGGCAGAAACTGCTGTTCAGCAGCGTCTTACTGCCGCCCAGACCCGAGCGGTTACCGCTACCGGGCAGGTACTGGTGATTGGAAACAGCTACGACACTCGCGGGCGCCAGCAGATGGCCAGCCAGACCCCGGGTGCGACGACCGTCGAAGCTGTCGATTTGGTTGACCTTACCGACTTTGGTGCAGGGTTTAACCTGGAGGCTGCGGATGCGTTGACGCGCCTGGTAAAGTTTGCCGCAGGCGTCATGACCCAGGTTGGCCCCGCAGCATTGCTGCCCCGGCTGGAAACGCTACGAAGAGGAAGAGCCCGCAATCCGCCGACGGTCGCAGAAGCAGCGTTAGTGGCATTTGCAGAGAGACCAGGTTTTACGCTGGCCGCAGAGGCGCTGCGCCTTCTGACTCGTCAGGACAATGCGCGAGTCTATCGGCCAGAGGTTTTGCGCTGTTGTTTGCGCGCCCTTCAGTCGGCTGCTGCCGGAGGCTGCACTTTTGCAGACGCCACGATAAACGAGCGCGAACGCAATCGCCACGAGAGTCGACCGTTGCCCCGGCGTGTAATCGGCAGCACATTGTTGCTAAAGGGACTTGAAGGGGAGGTGGCAGTCATCACATCCCCGGAAGAGATGGATGCACAACACCTCTATGTCGCTATGACGCGGGGAGCTTCGCGGCTGGTTGTGTGCTCGCTAACTCCCATATTGGCGGCCCGCTAACTCCGATGCAAAGCGCCCTTGCTCGCAAATCGCACCTTCCTTAGGGCCAGTGCCTGACGTACAGTCCTATCAAATAGCCTGGCTTCTATCACCATTCTTCACGCCTTGCCGGTGAATCAAACTCCTTTTCAACCAAATTTGAAGCCTTTGTATAAGTTGAAATAGGTCCAGAACTAAGCGAAATCTCCACTCCTAAAATATTTAACACGTTGTATAGACGCTGAAAACTTGCTTTTGAAGGGTTTGCCTCAAGTCGAGCATAAGTCTGCTGAGTGACACCCAACCTGGCGGATAGTTCTCTTTGAGTTAATCCTTTTGATTTACGAAAGCCAATTAAAAGTGGCCGTAACTGGCTAAGAAGTCTGACCGGGAAAACATTATCCATAAGTAGGTGACCATGTCGATTATTTAAAATAAGTTCACTTTGCGTAAAAATAACAGACTTCAGGGTGTTTTTTTACTTTACAGCTTTTAAGGTGTAAGGATGAACTCGTTGTTTAATTTGTTGCATTAAAGTGTTAAAGGTTGCATCTGGGACTGACTAAGATTATATTTTTCAGGACTAGCATATAGTGGTACGCGCTGCTAACACTCATATTAGTGAGGCTTATCAGTGCATGAAGGGAGAGGGCAGGGTAGGCTTTGCCCTCTCTTTTTCATGACTGTATTAAACTTCAAATCCTTTTTAAAACTCATTGCCTTATTGCGATATTTTTATTAACAATCCCAATTAGTGTGTTTATTTTTTCATTTATCTTAATATGTCTTTTATCTTGCTCAAGAGAAAGTTTCCTGAATTCATTTTCCCTGCTCGGCACGGCAATTATTAATTCTTCATAAATTTCTTTTGCTCCTGAAACTTTTTCCAATTCACTGCTGTATTTTTCAATGAGATATCTTATTTGAATGTTTACATCACTGTGTTCATGGCTGGTAGCACTTGAAAATTGAAGTGAGATTTTTTGGCTTACCTCAATTAATTGCACATTTTCTTTTGCTATATTGAATTCTGATGTGATTGAGTATAAATATTGATACACGCCTGATTTTCTTACTTTATTTAATAATCCTTTTTTAACTAGATATTGAATTTGGTTATAAGAAAAAGCTTTTGCCTTTCGATAAGTTTTCGGGAGTGAGAATCGCTCGACAAGAATTTTTGCTACATCATTACTGGTGAAGTTATCCTTGCAAATGTAGATTATTGCAGAAAATATGTACGACTCAGGGTTGGATACTCGACTATTCATATGGCTAAAACAATGCAGTTAACTTAGGATTGCTAAGTATACAACAATGGCAGATACTTAGACAATCTAAGCATTCGAGGCCAATGAAGATGAATCAGTGTCTGAAAAAAATCCGATACCAGAACGACTTAAGGAAGCGAGATGCAGGGCGGGTTTATCACAGCGCTCACTGGGCCTCCTTGTTGGGTTTGATCCCGCTTCGGCTAGCAGTCGTATGAATCATTATGAGAAAGGGCGGCATGTCCCCGATATTGATACGCTTCGACGGATGGCGTCAGAGTTAAACGTGCCGTTAAACTACTTTTTTTGTGATGATCAGACCACAGCAGAACTTGCATTACTCATATCCCGGATGACAGAGGAAGAGCGAAGTAATCTTATCGAAGCACTCAAAACGTCTTCAGGTGTAAAACATGGTGGTAACAACTGATGTTCTACAAAAGGCTATTGATCTTTTAGAAGGTAATAAAGTGCAGCATTAAACTGGTGTCAAGAGCCAAATCGCCATTAGAATGGAAGACTCCCTTCGACATAAAGGACATAGAAGAGGGAGTATTGATAATTAGCGCGCTAATTTTACGAATAGAGTAGGGCGTTTACTCATTAGCTCATTCTTGAATTTCTTTTGCGCTCAGCAAGTTCTCGAATGAGATCGTCTGCAAGCATGTCCTCAACTTTGATAGGAGTTGCGTTGTCGATATACTCAATGATGTCGGCGAGCGCCAGTACATTTCGTTCATATTTAGCTTTCAATGCTATAATTTCAGCATCAAGACGATTTGCCTTACTTATATAAGCAGCGCCGGTTCGCCCCATAGCCAATTTAGCCTTTTCATCTGTTGTCAACTCTCGTTTACCATCTTCATAGTTGTTATGCTGGCGAAGCCTGTAATTATTGATGATAATTTTTCGAGAGGTGAGGGTACTAATGCCACCTTTAACTATTCCTTTGGCTTTAAGACGGGCATGTAACGTGGATGGCTGAATTGGGGATTTTTCCAGTCCCTCTTGCACCATGGCTTGTAGCTCGGCTTTGATGTAAGCATCAAGTTCCTTACCCTGAATGACTTTATCGTCTGCATTGCGACTGCGTGGGGTCTTAGCCATTATTATTTCTCTCTATACGTTTCTGTTCAATAAAGAAAAGATCAGCTAGGGTTTTTGGGGTTTTGCCAATTAGCATTTGTTTATTAATTCGCTCAATAACTTTATATAATGGGTTGTTCAGATCATCAGAAAACAGGGAAACCAGTTTTTTCTCGCCTTGAACCTTTATAGCATCAGCTTCAAGAGCCTCGAGCACGATGAGAGCTTCTTCCTGTTCTTTTAAAGCCAGCATGAAGCCTGGATTCACTATAGTCAACTTACGGAGTTGAATAATTTCTTTTCGCTTGTTTGATAAACGTCGTGATGCTTCTTCCGCTTCGCCAAGACGACCTGTAAGAGTGAAGTAGCCACAAGGTAGACCAGACTGACACTTAAGCGCATGAGGACAACCCCAGCGAGCTACATCTCTCGTACAGGCTCCAAATCCAAGAGGATGCAGTTTTGCATGGCGTTGAAGCAGTGATTTCGCCTTATCAGCCAAATTTTGTTGTACTAACTTGTCATGTGCACGTTTTAGTTCAGGCAGAAACTTATCGGACATTGTGCCAGTTATATAGTCCACAACCTCAGCAGTTGTTTCACCAAAAGTCTGCATGTTCTGCTTCAGATTATGCTCGGTATTGAGCTCAGGATTTATCATTAGTGAGGTTGTTAATTTAACGTTTCCAACACCTGTGTTTTTTACCGTCTTGGAAGACCGTGATAGAGCTGCCATTCTGCGGCTAACCTCAGTTCTGGGGGAGGGTAGGTTGACCGGAATGCAGGGCTTCTGCTGCGTAGTAAAGAGTGATAGCTGGAAACTCTTCGTGAGAGCTTGATTGTTCTCATCATAAGCCTTTTCCAGCATATTGATTGCTAGAGAAGCGGTCTGATAGGACTGTGATTCGGCCTGATGCTGATAGTGTTTATTCTGGGTGATATCAACACGCCCCATTAGGATGGCCTGAATATGATCCGTCACTCCAGCGATTGCCAAGAATGTATTTATGTTATGTCTCGGTACATGCTTTTTGATAATGACACGGGACCCATCATCTTCAAAAAGATTAAAGTGATCAAAGATAGATTTTCGGTTTTGTGTTCCGCCTAACCAAGCTTCTATTGAGTTTTCATCAAGTGGAAAAATATGTTGCAATGAAACAAAATCTTTACCAATTCCAAATGCACCTTCCGGCATGATGAACATCAGGTCTTCATAATTGAAGTGTTCCCAGTCACCATTGTTTTTGGCTGAAATTATGCACTGGTGCCCAGGCTCAAAGTTTTTTGCTTGAGCGTAACGCTGATAGACATAATCATTCAACTGTTCTTTAGTAAAGTACCAGCTGTTCTTCTGTTTATGAACGGGTATTACCTTAGGTTTATGTCCGCTAAAGTTCGCAATGGAATTCCGAATACTCTTTCCAAGATCATTCCTGGAGCCACCAGAACCACTAAACATGATGTCTTCAAGATAATTTTGCTCAACCCATTCATCAGGAAAATCAGCGATCTTACCTGGGAGCATATTAGTGAAATTAGAATCTCTGAAGCCCTGAATCGTTTTACGGAACCCAGAGGTCAATTCTCGAACAGATTTATAAATCATCTCAACGACAGAATAAGTGCTTGGCGCCAGCCAATGGATCCGCCATCCAGCCTTTTTTGCACCAAGATACTCAATACCCAACCTGTAAGTAGGCCAGTCTTGATCTATTGCGTGCTGACGTTTATCTTTATCCGTAATTTCTCGCTTAACCAAAGAAGTCATTTTCAGCAACATTATTTCCTGGAAACGGAAACCGCAAATAATTGTGAGTAACAACATATTGTAAAAGATACGCTGATAACTATTCTCAGCTAAAGCGATCAACTCAATAACACACATAAATGCACGGATTGATATGAGTCTTTCATCATCAGTTTGATCAGGGGTGGCTTCTTGCGCTTTCTTCCTTTCTTTAGTGCTGTTAGAACCATTTCGATAAGGATACTTATTTTTGACTTCAATATTAACTAAGAAAAGATCATATTGACGTAGTAAAGCAATGGCCTTTACTGCAATATCGCAATAGTCACTGACATTATCAGGACTGTCAGAATTCTCATGATGCCGCTCCATCGCTGCATGAATAATATCGGAAGTCAGATACATTGGATGCGTTTGACCTGTTTTATTTACCATTTCCCAATACCAGCGCTTCATGACCTGTAATGGTTTGTCTAGTGTAGAACCTGATGGTAATCCGCCAATGATACACACCAGATGCATGTGATAAGCTCGCATAAAATCCTGAAATTCCGAAGAAATATTCATTTGTGAGAGCCCCTTAATACGACTAGAAACTTCGTCCCACTTAAAGCCGCGATCTTTTGTTTCTTTAAGCCATGCAACACCTTTCTCACCAAAACGCCAGGAACCGGCATTCCACTCCAGTTGTCCAACAGCATTGTAGGCAACAAGACGCTCTTCAAATTTTGCTTTATATTTCTCTATATAAATAAGAAGATTATCCGCCTGTTTATTACGTATTGTTATTTGTGTAGTCATCGATTAAATAGTCCTCCGGCCTTTGCCATTTCAATGCGAGCCATAACCTGATTTACATGCTCTTTCCGCCGCACTAATTCCTTGAGAAGTGGATGATTTAAAATGCCAGCATCATCGGCAACATCACGAACATTTTGGATTTCATCATTCAGCGAAAGAAATACTTTTTTGTGGTTTCCATCTATAAATGGTTTGAAATACAGGCAACCGTAACATCCACGACCCTGTGCAAAGGGGCAAATGTCTTCTTCATAATTACATCCACCGAGATGGTAATGAAGTTGCCCACCAATTGACCCTGCAACATTGCGACCTTCCCATTCGCTGCTGTGAACTAAATTCCCAGTCAACATGAGTGCCATCATGTTCTTAAACACAGGGTTGCGACCCAAAGCTGCCTCACGAATATCAGCCAGCTCAGGGGTGGCTGCAATGTATCGATCTGCAACAACATAAGAGGATTGTCCCAATATATAAGCTATCTCAGGAGCACTGGCACCACTCATTGCCATTGAGTGACCAACGTTGTGACGAAAGAGGCTTGCGGTATATACAGGTAGTTGATAATCATCGTTTTTTACTGCCTCCTGAATCTCTTGTGGTGAAAATCTGAAAAGCATTTTCTTTAATGACGCTTCCACCATCTTCATTGAAGATACTATGATGGAAAACATCGGGTCGGTATCACCAATTCCAACTAGGTACTTATACAGTAAGATTAACTTTCCAAGTTCTTCCGGAATTGCAACTCGAACTCGATCGATAGTTAGTTTTGACTTTTTGGCATATGGCACAAGTACTGAATAACGCATCCCGTACTTATTCTCGGTATCAACGATAAAATCGCCTCCGGAAAGTTTACCGATCTGTACAGGTCTGGCCCCAATGTAATAAACTATGCCAATAATAATGCAGTCCCGTAATGTATCAATTTTAATGGTTTTCCTTACAGTTTCCAGATGAATGTTTTTATTTTCTTCAACATCAATTTTTGGACATAGCTTAGATGCCCAACGTTGAATGCCATTTTCTATCATTAGGCATACTTCTTCTGGTATAACGAGGTCTAGGTTTTGGTAGCGAGCCCAGTTATTGTTCCTAGGGCGTGGCACTTCCAGCAATAGATCTTCCAGCTCATCACTGTCATCCTTACTTTCGAAGAATCCATTACGATCAAGTTTTCGTAATGCATAGAGGGTGTAATAGAACTGACTGCTGTCTGAGTGATTTCGCTCAGTCTTCGCAACTAGCATTTGCATTTTTTCAATAAGGCTTTCGCGAGTGATAACCTCAATTTGTTTGAAAGTTGTTGCGACAAACTGAGCAAATTTATCAGCAACACTTGCCGAGTTCTCATTAATGTACGCGATCGTTAAGTATTTCAAGAGCTTGAGTGAAACTGGTGATAAATCACAAAAGTATTTACCAGTAGAGAATAATATAGCCAAATTATTACCTGAGAATCTGTAACGCCAATCATCATGTAGATATAAATATCGGTCATCAAATTCTGTTGCACTTATTAAAAACAATCGTTTAGGGAGCTGAATATTTTCAATCCATTCAAGCTGTTCTTTTGTAAAGTGAAGGGGATGGGTTTTAAAAAAACCACCCCCGGTGATACCGCTCTCAGTTGAATAGATCTTTGAATGTGAAGTCTTCGTCATAAACATTATCTTCTAGCAAGTTGGAGGTTTTTCTTTGCGAAATGTTTGTTTCTGGGGAAGCTAAATGCATATCTGAATGTTTCGTACGCTTATAGTTGCTCTGGTTACTCACCACTTCAATAAACCGCTTGGCATATCTTAATGGAACTTTACTGGTCAGTGACCAGCCGCCTAAAGCACGAAGTTGTTCAATAGCTGGTTCAAGTACTCCATTCATCCTTGCTCGAATACCATAGTCTTGCGCCAGTATTAGTGATTCACTCAGGAGACTATTGTAAATAAACTCAAGAGTGATATTAGCCCAAGTATGCCGCCCAACGTGTGGTGTTATATTAACCATATTATTAATATTTTTATTACTTTTCGTACGATAATGAGGGAATAGGGCAATGAATGCCGGATCAATTTTTTCCTTATAAAATGTTCGAATTGCATCGTAAGTTAATGGAGTTAACCTACCTGAGCCTTTAATAAAAACAAACTCATGGTCAACAATTTTTTTCTCTTCAAATAATGGGGACCGATATTGCTCCATATAAATGGTAAACATAATGAAGTCATCTTCGGTTAGTTCGATTTGTCGCTGTGAATGCTCAGTCTTGAGTGAAGGTTGTTGTTTCCTTGGGTCAACTACATCATCTGGTAGATTTTGTACAATCAGGATGAAACGAATGTTACCTCGTGAGTCTGGAAGGGTTGGCCCCACGCAATCCTTCATCAACAATTGAACTTCACCAACACGTAAGCCATAGTTAAACATTAACCGGTGAATAAGGTAGTTACGGTATTGTTGAAATCCTGAATCGAATGGGTTTTGGGGATTAACCACGGCCGTGAATAGTTCGCCGGTCTCGATATCTGAAAATTCAGGAGTGGAGGGGATTAACATGTTCGTTAGTTCGATACTTTGCTGGCTGGTGATACTTTTGTATCGGTGAGCTGGTTCGTTCCTGGATACTTCAACTCTATTGAAGACCTTAATTCTGGCAGCGAGATCTCTATGGTTCGCCTGGTTAATCTGGTGAGCTTCAGTAGGTGACATATCTTGGTATGCCAGATTCATATATCTATAGTTGAGATACTTAAGGAATCGGGCAACGTTTCTGACGTGGTTACCATAGGTGGACTTGTTGGTTCTGGAGAGTGCCGAATGTAAAAACCCGTTAGAGATTATGTCGGTCTCGTCACTCAGGTGCTGCTTCCCGAGCAGATAAGTAAAGAAGCCATCAAGCTCCCTGATAAAACAGGAGATATTGTAGCCAGACCGATAGAAATCGTAGTCAAATGTTTGTTTATGCTTCTTATAGTAATAGACGTAAAAGAAACGCAGCGAACACAAAATGTTTTCTTGAGTCCCTAGGCTTTTCTTGCTCAGTTCATTCATTCCATAAATTGTGGCGAACATGACCGGTAGGGTAGTCACATCATCAACTATGAGATGAGTTCTCTGGTTGTTCCTCGATAAATGTAAGATGGTATATGCCATGAACTTAGCGGATGCCCCGTAATTTTTGTGTTATGAAGTCATCGTAAGTCCACAACTAAACTTTGGCAACTGACTGATTCATCGGTAAGTTCCTGAAAGAGAGGGACTCATGAACTTAAGAGCAAACCCACCATATTTAACATAATATACATTATGCGCACCAATATAAACCAAGGAAGAATCCAGTCGTTGGCGGTCATGATTGTCATGCTCATTAACAATGACCAAACCCCATATCTCACTTACTACCGTATTCTCGGCTTAACCGTCCATGCAACCTCAACACATTGCTTTCAACTGCCGTCACCACGTTCTCCGGAAAATCTGTCGGTAATGAAGTCTTCACGTTATCCAGTGCTGCTGGAATCATTCTGGCAAAGTCACTCAGGATTTCATGCATCTGCACTTCCGGGAATCTCAGCACCTTTGCTGTCGCCAAAAAATGTCGCGGATAAATTTTATCGATTGCCGTTTTTTTGCCTTTGGATGCGTTAAGCCCCATTGCCAGTTTGAGATCGCTGATGTGTATTCCCGTACCGCCAAGGACCGGAAATGCTGAAATGATGTCGTAAAATGGCGTGAGTCGATAACTGCCGCCAGCCTGAATAAATACGGAGAAGTTTTTTGCATGACCGTCCGTTGCGCCAATCAACCACTGGAAGACCTGGAATTTCATAAAATCATAGCGATCTTTCAGCGCCTCGCTGGACCCCATCAAAAAAGCCATGATCCGCGCGATGCCTGGGCCTCCATCTGATTCATATTTCACCGATGAAGGTAAACCGAATGTCTGACACATATCCTCCTGTGGCAAGCGAAGTAAAACCGTTCGCTCAGCATTCCAACGCCTGTCAAAACGTTCGACCGCTAACGCGCGCACATTTCCCGCTTTAATGATTTCTGCGTCCGGAACATTCAACCCAAGTTCTTTCGCCAGCAGCAGACAGTAATACTCATTATCAACGCTTTGGCTGAGATCGAGCGTCGCATTGGGCTGCCTGATTTCGCCAATCGGTAATTTAATGATGTGCGTCGTCGGCGTTATTCCTTTCGGAATGCGCCAGTCATTGCCTATTCTGAGCAGTGCTGTCTTCTCCTGTGCGCCAGCAACCGAGATGCGAAAGTCATTTTCTTCTCTAATCATGCCTAGCGGGATATCTGCTTTATAAGCCGTTAATACTTCTTCAAGTCTGGCTTCAGTAAGCTTTTCCCATGCCATTATCGGATGCGTTACGGTTTCGTCTTCGGGTATTAACGTCACGGCACCAACGCTGTCTCGCCCTATTTCTGACAATAAATCAAACGGTTGTCTGGATTTGGCATGATAACGTTTAACGATCCGGTCACGTACAATCGAGCTATCGGGTAACAGGTTATCGAAGAAGTTAAATACGGCATCAGAGGTGATATTCCCCCTCTGCAATGGCAGCGAAAGTGACAACGGTCTGGCATAACGGCTTGCTAACCACTCCGGTGCATACTTAAAGGTGTGCGCGCCGTTGGCTAACTTCGTTAACTCGCCTACCCGCTGGTTGTTCATCCAAGTGACAAGTTTAGGCATTACCACTCCAGATTTTGCTGTTCTGTTGATTCTGGCGAGGCATTTTTCGCGTCGCATAGCGTCATTGAGAGTTCAAGCGACTGTAAAATCTTAAAAAATGTCGTGAGCGTGGTATTGTCAGGGTTGTTTTCGAAATTGGAAATCGTCGCCTGCTTAATACCAATTTTTTTCGCCAGCTCGCTCTGCGTCCAGCCATTTTGCTGGCGAACCAGTTTCATTGCATTCGCCAATTGCGTTGGGCTATAGATCTTCTGAAAGCTCATCATGTCATACGTCCACAGCAAGTTTATCCGCTTAAGGGGATATTATAAGTTTTATCCTTTAGTGAGGATAAGTCAATCTGGAAACACATCTTATCCGCTCTACGGGATAAACGCTGCGATATCCGCGATCGCGGATAAAAAGGAGGATTTAAATAAGGCGTTGATGCGCCGTTTGAAGTCGGCAATATTAAGCCGCATTCCATCTCGACATGCGGCTTATACGGTTTACCAGCTATATTTCACTCCCAGCATGCCCTGAGTATCGCTATAGCCTTTATCACCTAGTTGCACACCGACATTCCCCCACAGGCTAAGGTTGTTATTTACTTTCGCCTCAACCCCGGTACGTACTTCACCGAGATTACGCGCACCTTCACGGCCTACGGTTTGACCATTCATCTTCACGGCGTAGACTTTGCTATTGTTGATCCAGTTCGCTTCAATGTAAGGCTGGAACTCACGCTGTTTACCATCGTCACGCTGGTGATGGCTGTTCAGGTAGGTTTTCACCCCAAGTCGCGTTTGCACATTTCCGTCGCCTTCCGTTTCAATGCGCGTTCCGTCTTTCCGGGTATGGTCGGAATCTTTCACACCCATCCAGGTGATTTGCGCCTGTGGCTGGACGTACCAGGTATTCAGCGTCCCTTCGCTGCCGCTAAATGTTCCCGCTTCAAAGGTATACCCACCCTCAACAGAGGCCGTCACACCGCGAGAATCATAGTCGTCAGCAGAACGGTTATCGGAACTGACGCTGTTATCAAACCAGTTATACAGCGCCCAGCTGTCAACATAAGCGCCGGTCTTATTCGCATCGTTCTGATACCAGGTCGCGTACAGCCCAGCGCTGTAACCGCTGATGCGCCCATCCGATTTATAACCCACACGATTACTCTGAGTATTACTGTGCTGATTGGCGTAGCCTGCCATCACGCCAAGATGCCAGCGATCCTGCGCGTTGCTACTCCACTGCGCCAAATCGCCGCCTAGCTGCAATACATAGCGGTTAGCCTGAGTATTTAGCTGACCGTCACCGGCCCTTGAACGTTCGTGCCCTCCGACATGACGCATCCACATACTGCTTGCCGACCCCTGAGAATGCAGTGAATCTGTATACTGCGGCTCACCCAGACGGTCGTGTAAACGATGGCTAAACAGCGAGTTGGCTGCGGCAATGTTGCTGATATAGCTTCCGGCCTCCGGGCGATAAACTGATGGGCTTTCCGGATCCACAACAGGGGGATTATTGATGGGATCGGGTGTATCCGCTGGCGTTACGCCGTCCCATTTACTGGTCAGATACCAGTTTTTCTCGTCATTCCCCTTCCCTTTAGCCAGCGTGTAGACGTAAGCCCCAGCTTCGACAGTTCCGGTGGTCAGCGCGAAGTTACCTGCAGAATTACCGCCAACCTCAATGAGTTCAATACCGTTGACCGTTTGTGCACCGACGCCGCCAATGTTATCAACCCGAACGCGAGTGTTCCCTTGGGTATCGCCTTTCACGTTCATCTTATCGGTGGGCGAATTATCGCCGCCCAGCGTCGCGTTGAACGTCATCAGGCCATTGTTTCCGGTATAGTTGCCGTTAACGGTCAGTACATTCCCCGGTTTCCCCCCTTCGCTATTCATTTGAACCGTGCCGCCATTCTCCAGGTTGCCGCCGATAGTGGTTTTAGCGACACGCAGTGCCCCCCCAGGCATAACGTTCATATCACCTGCAGTGGTGACATTTCCCGACATCACACCGCTGTTATGGATATTAATGTGTTGACTTGCCATATTAATGGCAGAGTCGGAACCGAAAGCAATTTCCCCCCCACGATATCCGTCGTACCCTGATACGCCGCGGAATCGTTGTTAAGAGTCAGGATCCCGGTACCCAGTTTTGTCACATCACCGCTACCGCTGATACTGTGCGTCATCGCCCAGCTACGCTCAGTGGAGATGGTGAGCAGGCCATTATTGATAACGGAAGCATCACCCAGGTTTTTCTGCTCGTTGACGCTGAGCGCGCTGCCTGTATCAATGTTGAATTGCCCCACAAAGCGGCTATTATCGCCATCCAACTCTACATCTGTCCTGGCGGTTGCGCTCACGATACCCTTCCCGCTTATGCTATTACGCAGTTCGCCAGTCACGTTTTTTAGCGTTAACAGACCGTCATTGGCAATATTTCCTCTGCCTAACCCCTGAGTATTATCGAGGCTGACTTCCGCATTTGGGCTAATGCTGGTTAACGCATTGTAGCGTGCATTAAGCCCCTCGATAGCCAGCGTTCCCCCTGTAACATTCAGGTTTCCGCCACCTGTCAGTTCACCCTGACTGATCCCACCTTTATTTACCGTCAGCGCCCCCTCTTTGAACAAAACAGTCGAACCCATCTGCCCGGTGAATGTCTCTACCGTCTGCGTCGATCCATTAAGATCGACGATGGCCGCGTTGCTGATGTTCAGTTCCCGGGTGTTGCCAAGTGCACCATCCGCATCGGTACGTAATGTCCCCATCTGAACGTAGGTTGCCCCCTGATAGTCGTTCTGACCGTTGGAAAGCGAAACCTGTCGCACCGTATTGATTGCCAGATCCCCTTCACCACCGATTTTTGCCGACATATCGGCCGTTGCGCCATAGGCTCCGCCATGTTCGGCTAACGTCAGCTTTTGCCCACCATGGATGTTCAGCGCTTTCAGCCCATAGTTAACGTACAAACCATTACCTGGTGCGGTCGTGAGGCGGAATCCATAATCACCCTCGGCGACCACCGTTCCGTTTTGCGCAATGTGTAACGTTTTGTCCGCTTCCACCTCGTCGCCCTGTAAATCACGTAACGTTAATGAGCCACCCGACCCAATAACCGTTTGCGCCTTCACCAGTTGAACGCCGACATGGCTATCGTCGTGTTCCAGCAAATTGAGCGTCGTCAGAGGGTTATTCGCCATGGGATCATTCCACGGTTTAGGCACGTCGATAAGCACGTCGCCCGTCCCGTTTACCTGATAGTTACGGCCTTTCCAGGTGTAGTCACTCGCGCCGACAACCAGCGTATCGACGCTGATATATCCCTCCGCGAGCGTCGCAGCAGGAATATCCGTATCGAAAATGAGCGTACCGCCATTCATGGCCAGTCCACCAATGGATTGCTCTCCCACGTTTACCGATGTGGTATTTTCACTGTCAGACTGCAACATCGCGTGAGTAAGCGCAGCGGTGTTGTCGCGTTCCAGAGTGAAGGTACTGTCTTTCAGTTGGGCAACACCGGCGAATTCAGTCCCTGTTGCATGGGTAAAGCCAAACATCTTGTCGGAGGATGACAGCTGCACTCGCATCAAGTCATCGCCTTTGAGCGCATTGGTCAGCGTGTAATCTCCTGCACTGTTCGTTGATGCGAGAATGTCGAGCGTACCGGGGTTTGCAATGGTTACTTCACTCGACCCCATGCCCGTTACCCCATCTGCCGTATGAGACGCAATGGTCAGGAGGCCGTCATTGACCAGCGTTTTACCGCTATAAGTATTCCCTGCATTGAACACCGTATGGCCTGCATCATGGATCACTTTTCCGTCTTTATCGTCACCTGTAATCAGCATATCGACCTGGTAGCCGGCATCACTGTTATTGGTATGATTAAAGACAAAAACGCCTTCGCCAAGACCAAACTCCACTTTCGTCGCATTGGTGATAAATCCGGCATCTGCCGCCGCCTCACCGTGAGCAGCACCAATGTTTAGCGTTCCTACAGCAGGCTCAAAAACACCTAAGTAAACTTCTCCACCTTCGACATTCAGCGTACCGTTATTCGTCAGGGTTAACGTACCCGTACCAGATGTCCCTACGTACATATTGAATGTTTCAAGAAGAGAGTTCTGCCCATCCACCCTCACGTCGCCCTTACTTTTGTCATTGAGAGCTATCTGTGTATCACGCGCTTTAACTATACCTCCGGTGGTAATATTCAGTTCACCCGTGCCTAATACACCGACCTGTAGCAATTGTGCGTTAGTAGATGATGTCTTTAAATTCCAGAGACTGTCCGTTGAAATATTAACTATCCCCTTACCGGAGGCATTTCCTCCGATAAATCCATAGCCCGTTGAATTAAGGGTGGCACCATTACTGACATTTACGATACCGCTACCAAAATTACCGACATTGATACCCACAGTATCGAACGATGATGTCGCATCCATCAGGTTCAGTGTGCCGATACCGCTTGCTTTATCGCCCAAAAAAGTAATATTTTGCGATACGAACTTACCGCCATCGCTAATATTGAGGTTTCCGACGCCCGCAACACCAATGGTGGTATAGACATTCTTATTGACCTCCCACATTCCCCCCGTGGTGATGCTGACATTCCCGACGCCGGTTTCTCCATAACCGAGTGAACTTCCTCCGTTGCTGACAACAAGCCCCTGATTACTGATATTCATTTCGCCGTGGCCGTCATAACCAAGATTAGTTCCGAGATTAGTGATAACGGAGTTCTTATCCTTAACAGTAATGTTGCCTGTGCCTGTTTCTTTCATCCCCGCAGTGATAATTCCCGAATCTACTTTGCCTTCACTCGAGACATTAAGTTCACCGTCGCCAGCATCACCGATATAGATATAGCGGAAAGCTTCGCCCGTTCCGAGGAAATTCCAATGCCCTTTATCGGTCACGTTGACGACACCGTGGGAACCGTCCTGAACGCCCACCAATGAATATTCTTTGTTATTAATCAGTCCATTATTGGAAATATTGACTGTGCCATTACCGAAATATTCATTATAGAGTCTGCGTACCGTGATGACAGAGTCTTGATCCTGCACATTCAGGGTTCCGATACCGGTGGCATTGCCACCGATAATCGTATTTTCAGCCGTAACCAGCCCCCCCTCGCGAATAGTCGCCTCCCCAGTTCCTTGATTACCAATTTGAAATTCAATTGAGGAATCATTATTTTTTATTAGCCACTCGCCACCCTTTTCAACGACAACCTGGCCATTACTGCCCGCCTGATAGCCTAAAATGGCGACGATTGAACTCGTGACGTAACCCTTATCCGTAATATTTAATGAACCTGTGCCATAGCTACCTATTTCGAATAATTCGGTCGTCAGAACAGAGTCCTCTCCCTCAACATTGACCGTCCCGACGCCTCCTGTCGAAGAACCTAATCTTAAATAGCCTCCATCGACGTGACCCTTCTGTTTAATATTCAGCGTCCCCGTTCCGGATTGACCCACATTTAAAGGCCTTGCATTATTTCCGCTATCATACAATCGCCAGGTGCCACCCAAAACATTAACGGTGCCCTCTGAGTCCTCATTAGCGCCAATGACGCTGGTAGTAATAGTGGTTAAGGAGGCATTACCGCCAGCCAAAATATTAAGCACTCCAGTGCCATACCAGCCAACCAGGTAGGCATCATAAGCAACATCAGTATCAATATTGGTAATCTGATCATTATCAACTTCCAGACTTGCACCAGACGCTGAACCGCTTAGTGCCAGCAAAACACCCAGCGTCAATCTACTGAATTTCGTTGTCAGTCCAGAGGATTTACGCAAATTAACCGTCGATGTTTTACCTGCCCTGCGAGTTAATTCCGAGCAGGCCTGAAATACCTGTAGAGTGCAATTCCATATCACGCGATAGATTCTATTCATATAAACGCTCCATATACAAACAATACAGCCACGAAAGAGATGAGTCGTCAGACATTAAAAATGAAACTTATTAAATTGTCAGAGGTCTGTATTGAGTGTTAGTTGGAGGTGGGAAGGTGTCAATTTGGCTAATTTGCTAATGCTTTCGAATTGATAGATTAAAAATTGCATAGTTCTTATTTTATTTAAAAATGAACTATGAGTTATTGTTGCTTAATAAGAAAACTGTTTCTTTCAATAAGAAAATTATCATCATCATATTTAACAAAGAATAGCACTAATTGCTAAAAATCGAAGTTTATTAAACCCCTTTTGCATCCATTAGTGTCTTTAGGAATATTCGTTATAAAATAAGGGTTATGCTTAATGCTTTAAGAAAAATAGCAATTTCCCCTTGAATATATTACTGGTGATGGAAGGATGAATCTGCAAGCTGGCATTTAACAAGCCAGTTCTAAAAGAAGGGAAATAAGAATAACTATACTCAAAAACTAACAGCCACGGTCATCATGATGTGGCTGTCAATGAAACTATAACCCAGGCGCTTTCCATAACGACGTCGTCAGTCCATGATCAACCAGCCCCAGCTGATCCTGATAAACTGCCTGCCACTTATCGCGTGAATCCTGATAAAGTTCATGCTTTTCCGGGTCTGGTGTGTGCGTCCGTTCCCAGCGAACCAGGCGTTCTCCGGTTTCTGCCATTGATGAAAAAATTCCGGCACCGACGCCAGCTGCAATGGCACATCCTAATGCAGTGGCTTCTTTGACCACCGGAATATTGACGGGTAATCCCGAGACATCAGCGAGAATTTGACTCCATAATTTCCCTTTTGAACCTCCGCCTGCAAAGACTAACGATGAAGGATGAATATTCGAGAAATCAGCAATTTGCTGCAAGTTACACGCTGATACAATCGCCGCATTTTCTTCCAGCGCACGGAACAATGTCGCTTTGTTACATTTATCCGGGTCAATGGACAAGTTAATAAAGGAAGGCGCAGCGTGATACCAGGTTTTAAAGCGCATTCTGTCGGAGAATATCGGCATTACGCCCCACGACCCAGGCGGCACCCGGCTGGCCATCTCTTCCAACAGCGTATAGGTGTCGATGCCTAGACGTTCGGCAATCAGTTTTTCTTCGGCACAGAAAGCATCGCGGAACCAGCGCATGGTGAGTCCGGTAAAAAAGCTTATAGATTCAGCTTGTACCATGCCAGGAATAACATGGGGATTAACGCGCACGTTCATTTCTGGATCGGTCACCGGCGCGGCTAAGTTTACAACTTGCTGCCAGAATGTGCCGCCAAGAACAGCGGTTTGTGCCGGACGCACAACGCCTAACCCCAGGCAACCAAGCTGCACGTCACCTCCTCCAACGACCACCGGAGTGCCCGCCTTCAGACCGCAGAGTTCCGCCGCTTGTGAACTCACCACACCCAGCAATGTGCCGGTTTCTTTGACAGGAGAAAGAATATCGGCACGCAGGCCAGCCATATCCAGCAATGCAGGTTTCCAGTCACGGGTGGTTAGATCAAGAAGTCCCGTGGTGCCAGCGTTAGAGGGATCCACCGCAAGTTCGCCGCTGAGCATATAGGCCAGCCAGTCGCTGATCATGGTGATGGTTGATGCCTGACGGTAAATATCGGAACGATGGTGCGCCAGCCAAAGTAATCTGGGGATGGCACTTAAAGCCAGTGTTTGTCCGGTCGCGCGATAAACTTCGTTTTCAAAGGTATTGTTGTGCAGTTCTTTAAGTTCGCTAACTTCGCGCGCCGCTCTGGCATCCACATTGGCGCAGGCCCAGATCGGTGTTCCTTCATTGTTATATAAAACAATGCCTTCACGCATCGAACATGCCGAAACGGCAGCGATATACTCCGGGGCTATGCCGGCGTTGTGCAACGCCTGGCGCATACACTCACACGCCAGTTGCCAGTTTTTGTTGAGATCAAATTCCATAGAACCAGGAACGTCCGGTACTGCCAGATGCCGCCACTCCGCCTGTCCCACTGCTATTTGATTGCCTTCCAGGTCGAATATCACAGCCCGAATACTTCCGGTGCCTGCATCCAGCGCCATCAGGTAGTACTTTGATTCTGAAGGGGTAAAGAGTCGAGCCATTAGATTATCCTCGGCTTATGCGTTCTGTCTGTTCCTCTATACGTTCTCCATCATTCCCGGTAATAAGGTCATGCAAATTTAACTACGTAAAATCGCCGCTGCTGTGTCCTGATCGGTAACCAGTGCGTTGATATAACCGCCTTTCATTGCAGCGGCAATTGCTTCGGCTTTATTTTCTCCCCCTGCCACGCCAACCCGGACGGGTATGGTCTTCAGCGCGCTTAAAGGTAAGCCAATCAGTTCGTTATGTATTTTGATATCCGTGACAACGTCACCTTTTGCATCAAAAAAGTAGCCTAAAATGTCGCCAACCGCCCCTTTTCGGCCAATCATTAACTGTTCGCCCTGGCTGATATAACCGGAGCGAATGATTGTCGCGTCGTCTTGTTGACTCACGGCCCCAATGCCGACAATCGCCACATCCGCTGCTTGCGCGGCTAACAGAACATCTTTGACGCAATTTTCATTTTTTAGCGTACGGGCAATGTCAGCGGAGGATGCCCGCAACGGGGCCGGAATAATATTCACACTGCACGCCGCGTTAAGCTGCCCGATTCCCGTCATATAAGAACCGACGCCACCGGAGAGCGTGACCAGGCGAATTTGCTGTGACGAAATAAAACCACTTAAGCGTTGCAGCGTATTCATGGTTGCCTCGCCAAAACCAATCGCCAGCATCTGTTGTGGTTGAAGTAAACTCATCAACATATGCGCCGCGCCTATCCCCAGTCGCCCACCGACATCAGCATCCGCAAGCCCAGGGATCACCCGGACATGTTGCAGCGAAAACTGACGACGTAATTGAGTTTCATATTCCAGACAGCCTTCAAAGCGAGAATTAATCTGTACGCGAATAATGCCGGACTGATGCCCTTTCTCCAGCAATCGCGACACTTTCAAACGTGTCAGGCCGAGACGATCGCTGATCTCGCTCTGGGTCAGCCCGTCGTGATAGTAAAACCACGCGATCCGCGCGACCTGTTCTTCTTCACACATTCCCTGTTCTGAAATTGCCGAATCGTTGATTGTCATAATTCATTCTTCACTTTGAACATATTTAAATCTTTAATGCAATTGTTCAGTTCTTGCTCATTTATATCTGTGATGGCAACCACAGTTTGACTCTACGAGCATGAACAAACGCAACCGTGAAAATCAAAATAGCATAAATTGTGATCTATTCGTCGGAAATATGTGCAATGTCCACCTAAGGTTATGAACAAATTAAAAGCAGAAATACATTTGTTCAAAACTCACCTGCAAAACTGAACGGGGGAAATATGCAAACGAGTGATACCCGCGCGTTACCGCTACTTTGCGCCCGCTCGGTTTATAAACAGTATTCAGGGGTCAATGTCCTGAAAGGCATCGATTTTACGTTGCATCAGGGGGAGGTCCACGCCCTGCTCGGCGGCAATGGTGCCGGTAAATCGACGTTAATGAAGATTATTGCCGGTATTACCCCTGCTGATAGCGGTACGCTGGAGATTGAGGGCAACAACTACGTCAGATTAACGCCAGTTCATGCTCATCAGCTGGGTATTTATCTCGTTCCCCAGGAACCGCTGCTTTTCCCAAGCCTGTCGATAAAAGAAAACATCCTGTTTGGGCTGGCAAAAAAACAGCTCTCCATGCAGAAAATGAAGAACTTGCTGGCGGCGCTGGGCTGCCAGTTTGATCTGCATAGTCTGGCAGGATCGCTGGATGTCGCCGATCGCCAAATGGTGGAAATCCTCCGCGGGCTGATGCGCGACTCGCGGATTCTGATCCTCGATGAACCTACCGCCTCGCTTACCCCTGCGGAAACCGAACGCTTGTTTAGTCGCTTGCAAGAGCTGCTTGCTACTGGCGTGGGTATTGTTTTTATCTCGCATAAGCTGCCGGAAATTCGCCAGATTGCCGATCGAATTAGCGTGATGCGCGACGGAACCATCGCCTTAAGCGGCAAAACCAGCGAACTGTCTACCGACGACATTATTCAGGCCATCACCCCAGCGGTACGGGAAAAATCGCTCTCTGCCAGCCAAAAATTATGGCTGGAGTTACCTGGTAACCGCCCACAACATGCCGCCGGAACGCCGGTGCTGACACTGGAAAATCTGACCGGCGAAGGTTTCAGGAATGTCAGCCTGACGCTCAATGCCGGAGAAATTCTGGGCCTGGCTGGGCTGGTGGGGGCCGGACGCACAGAACTGGCCGAGACGCTCTATGGTCTGCGTACTTTGCGTGGCGGACGCATTATGCTGAATGGTAAAGAGATCAATAAATTATCCACTGGAGAACGTTTACTGCGCGGTCTGGTTTATCTGCCGGAAGATCGCCAGTCATCCGGACTGAATCTCGATGCTTCGCTGGCCTGGAACGTCTGCGCCCTTACTCATAACCTTCGTGGATTCTGGGCGAAAACCGCGAAAGATAATGCCACCCTGGAACGTTATCGTCGGGCGCTGAATATTAAATTCAACCAACCGGAACAAGCTGCACGGACATTATCCGGTGGCAACCAGCAAAAAATCCTCATTGCCAAATGCCTGGAAGCTTCGCCGCAAGTATTGATTGTCGATGAGCCGACCCGCGGCGTGGATGTCTCGGCCCGTAATGATATCTACCAGCTGTTGCGCAGCATCGCCGCACAAAATGTGGCTGTGCTGCTTATCTCCTCCGACCTGGAAGAGATCGAACTGATGGCAGATCGTGTGTATGTGATGCATCAGGGCGAAATTACCCACTCTGCACTGACCGAGCGCGATATTAATGTCGAGACTATTATGCGCGTTGCCTTCGGCGATAGTCAGCGTCAGGAGGCGTCATGCTGAAGTTTATTCAGAACAACCGTGAAATCACGGCACTGCTGGCGGTGGTGCTGCTGTTTGTATTACCCGGTTTTCTCGACCGCCAGTATTTAAGTGTGCAAACGCTGACCATGGTTTATAGCAGCGCGCAAATCCTGATCCTGCTGGCAATGGGCGCGACGCTGGTAATGCTTACGCGCAATATTGATGTTTCAGTGGGTTCGATTACCGGAATGTGCGCGGTGCTGTTGGGGATGTTACTGAACGCAGGATATTCACTACCTGTTGCTTGTGTCGCGACTTTACTGCTTGGTTTGCTCGCGGGATTTTTCAACGGTGTCCTGGTCTCCTGGTCGCGTGGCTAAAGATCCCTGCCATTGTTGCCACCCTTGGCACGTTAGGGTTGTACAGAGGCATCATGTTGCTGTGGACTGGCGGCAAATGGATTGAAGGGTTACCCGCCGAACTGAAACAGCTCTCCGCCCCGCTGCTGCTTGGCGTTTCAGCAATTGGTTGGTTGACGATAATTCTGGTGGCATTTATGGCCTGGCTGCTGGCAAAGACGGCGTTTGGACGCAGTTTTTATGCCACGGGCGATAATTTACAGGGCGCTCGTCAACTGGGCGTTCGTACTGAAGCCATTCGCATTGTGGCATTTTCGTTGAACGGCTGCATGGCGGCACTGGCGGGAATTGTGTTTGCTTCGCAGATTGGTTTTATCCCCAACCAGACCGGTACCGGGCTGGAGATGAAAGCAATTGCAGCCTGCGTGCTGGGCGGCATTAGTTTGCTCGGTGGTTCCGGTGCGATCATTGGTGCGGTACTCGGCGCATGGTTCCTGACGCAGATCGATAGCGTACTGGTGCTGTTGCGCATTCCGGCATGGTGGAATGATTTTATCGCGGGTCTGGTTCTGCTGGCGGTGCTGGTGTTTGATGGACGCCTGCGTTGTGCGCTGGAACGTAATCTACGGCGGCAAAAATATGCCCGCTTTATGACGCCACCGCCATCCGTTAAACCCGCTTCGTCAGGTAAAAAACGGGAGGCCGCATAATGCGTATTCGCTACGGTTGGGAACTGGCTCTTGCCGCACTGCTCGTTATTGAGATTGTCGCATTTGGTGCAATTAACCCGCGGATGTTAGATCTCAATATGTTGCTGTTCAGCACCAGTGACTTTATCTGCATTGGCATTGTCGCCCTACCGCTGACGATGGTGATTGTCAGTGGCGGGATCGATATTTCGTTTGGTTCGACCATCGGCCTCTGCGCCATTGCATTGGGCGTACTGTTTCAAAGTGGTGTGCCGATGCCGCTGGCGATACTCCTGACCTTACTGCTCGGCGCATTGTGCGGGCTGATCAACGCCGGATTAATTATCTATACCAAAGTTAACCCGCTGGTGATTACGCTTGGCACGCTGTATCTGTTTGCCGGAAGCGCTCTGCTGCTTTCCGGTATGGCCGGAGCGACGGGGTACGAAGGTATTGGTGGATTCCCGATGGCGTTTACAGATTTCGCTAACCTGGATGTGCTGGGACTCCCCGTTCCGCTGATTATCTTCCTGATATGTCTCCTCGTTTTCTGGCTCTGGCTGCATAAAACCCATGCCGGACGTAATGTGTTTTTGATTGGGCAAAGCCCGCGCGTGGCGCTTTATAGCGCGATTCCAGTTAACCGCACCTTATGTGCGCTCTATGCCATGACGGGGCTGGCGTCTGCGGTCGCCGCTGTGCTGCTGGTATCGTATTTTGGTTCAGCACGTTCCGATCTCGGTGCGTCGTTTCTGATGCCCGCCATCACCGCCGTGGTGCTTGGCGGTGCCAATATTTATGGTGGTTCCGGTTCCATTATCGGCACCGCCATTGCGGTTTTATTAGTGGGATATTTGCAACAAGGTTTGCAAATGGCAGGAGTGCCAAATCAGGTGTCCAGCGCCCTTTCCGGTGCGCTACTTATCGTCGTTGTCGTAGGTCGTTCCGTTAGCCTGCATCGCCAGCAAATTAAAGAGTGGCTGGCGCGTCGGGCCAATAACCCATTGCCATAAAGGATATCTTCATGACACTTCATCGCTTTAAGAAAATCGCCTTACTTAGCGTTCTTGGCATTGCCGCAATCTCTATGAATGTGCAGGCCGCAGAGCGTATTGCATTTATTCCCAAACTGGTTGGCGTGGGATTTTTTACCAGCGGTGGCAACGGCGCACAACAAGCGGGTAAAGAGCTGGGCGTTGATGTGACCTACGACGGGCCGACAGAACCCAGTGTTTCTGGTCAGGTACAGTTGATTAATAACTTCGTCAATCAAGGTTATAACGCCATTATCGTTTCTGCGGTTTCGCCTGATGGCTTGTGTCCGGCACTGAAACGCGCCATGCAACGTGGTGTGAGAGTGCTGACCTGGGACTCTGATACTAAACCGGAGTGCCGCTCTTACTACATTAATCAGGGAACGCCCGCCCAGTTGGGAGGTATGTTGGTGGATATGGCGGCGCGTCAGGTGAATAAAGACAAAGCCAAAGTCGCGTTTTTCTACTCAAGCCCCACCGTTACGGACCAAAACCAGTGGGTGAAAGAAGCGAAAGCGAAAATCGCCAAAGAGCATCCTGGCTGGGAAATTGTCACTACGCAGTTTGGCTATAACGATGCCACTAAATCATTACAAACCGCAGAAGGAATATTAAAAGCGTATAGCGATCTCGACGCCATTATCGCCCCCGATGCCAACGCCCTGCCCGCTGCCGCACAAGCCGCAGAAAACTTGAAAAATGACAAAGTAGCGATTGTCGGATTCAGTACGCCAAACGTGATGCGTCCATATGTGGAACGCGGCACGGTGAAAGAATTTGGCCTGTGGGATGTGGTTCAGCAAGGCAAAATTTCAGTGTATGTCGCGGATGCATTATTGAAAAAAGGATCAATGAAAACGGGCGACAAGCTGGATATCCAGGGCGTAGGTCAGGTTGAAGTCTCGCCAAATAGCGTTCAGGGCTATGACTACGAAGCGGATGGTAATGGCATCGTACTGTTACCGGAGCGCGTGATATTCAACAAAGAGAATATCGGCAAATACGATTTCTGATGTGCATTACTTAACCGGAGTAAGTTATGGCAGATTTAGACGATATTAAAGATGGTAAAGATTTTCGTACCGATCAACCGCAACAAAATATCCCTTTTACCCTGAAAGGTTGCGGTGCGCTGGATTGGGGAATGCAGTCACGCTTATCGCGGATATTTAATCCGAAAACGGGTAATACCGTGATGCTGGCCTTTGATCATGGTTATTTTCAGGGGCCGACTACCGGACTTGAACGCATTGATATAAATATCGCCCCGCTGTTTGAACATGCCGATGTATTAATGTGTACGCGCGGCATTTTGCGCAGCGTAGTTCCCCCAGCGACCAATAAGCCGGTGGTACTGAGGGCGTCAGGTGCGAACTCTATTCTGGCGGAATTAAGTAATGAAGCCGTGGCGTTATCGATGGATGATGCCGTGCGCCTGAACAGTTGCGCGGTGGCGGCGCAGGTTTATATCGGCAGCGAATATGAACATCAGTCGATCAAAAATATTATTCAGCTGGTTGATGCCGGAATGAAAGTGGGAATGCCGACCATGGCCGTGACTGGCGTGGGCAAAGATATGGTGCGCGATCAGCGTTATTTCTCGCTCGCGACTCGAATCGCCGCTGAAATGGGGGCGCAAATTATCAAAACCTATTATGTCGAAAAAGGTTTTGAACGGATTGTTGCCGGATGTCCGGTACCCATTGTTATTGCTGGCGGTAAAAAATTACCGGAGCGCGAGGCGCTGGAAATGTGCTGGCAGGCTATCGATCAGGGCGCTTCTGGTGTGGATATGGGGCGTAATATTTTCCAGTCTGACCATCCGGTGGCGATGATGAAAGCCGTACAGGCGGTGGTTCACCATAACGAAACGGCTGATCGAGCATATGAACTCTATCTGAGTGAAAAACAGTAACTGCGGATCTAAGGAGAAGAATTATGCACGTCACACTGGTTGAAATTAACGTTCATGAAGACAAGGTTGACGAGTTTATCGAAGTTTTTCGCCAGAACCACCTGGGCTCTGTACAGGAAGAAGGCAATTTGCGCTTCGATGTCTTACAGGACCCGGAAGTGAATTCGCGCTTTTATATCTACGAAGCCTATAAAGATGAAGACGCAGTGGCGTTCCATAAAACCACGCCCCACTACAAAACCTGTGTCGCGAAACTGGAATCTTTAATGACCGGGCCGCGTAAAAAACGTCTGTTCAATGGTTTGATGCCGTGAGGCGAATTTATCAATTTTATCTACAATTGGGGTAACGCGCTGACGGGAGTAAAAAAATGTCTGACTGGAACCCCTCTTTATATTTGCACTTTTCCGCTGAACGATCGCGTCCGGCGGTGGAGCTGCTTGCCAGAGTGCCGCTGGAAAATGTCGAATATGTTGCCGATCTTGGCTGTGGCCCAGGTAACAGCACCGCCCTTCTACAACAACGTTGGCCTGCGGCCAGGATAACAGGCATCGACTCGTCTCCGGCGATGATTGCTGAAGCGCGCAGTGCTTTGCCAGACTGCCAGTTCGTGGAAGCAGACATCCGCAACTGGCAACCGGTACAGGCACTCGATCTGATTTTTGCTAATGCCTCACTGCAATGGCTGCCCGACCACTACGAATTGTTTCCTCATCTGGTTTCTTTACTTAATCCGCAGGGCGTGCTGGCAGTACAGATGCCAGATAACTGGCTGGAGCCGACCCATGTGCTCATGCGCGAAGTTGCCTGGGAACAAAACTACCCGGATCGCGGGCGTGAGCCGTTGGCTGGCGTTCATGCTTACTACGATATTTTGAGCGAAGCCGGATGTGAGGTCGATATCTGGCGAACCACCTACTATCACCAGATGCCGTCACACCAGGCGATTATCGATTGGGTGACTGCCACTGGATTACGTCCGTGGTTACAGGATCTGACCGAGAGCGAACAGCAGCTTTTTCTTAAGCGCTACCATCAGATGCTGGAAGAGCAGTATCCACTGCAAGAGAACGGACAGATACTGCTGGCATTTCCGCGTCTGTTTATTGTTGCCCGGCGTATGGAGTAAATATCACGTCAGCTGGTAATGACGATCGGGAAGAATTTTTGCTGGAATTTCGGCTTCATCGTTCATCTGTAACAGGTCAATTTCAATAGCGTTGCAGATGGCATCCAGTGGTAAATCATTGTTTTCAGTACCGAACGGATCTTCCAGTTCTTCCGCCAGACAATCCAGCGAAATAAAAGTGTAGGAAATCAGCACAGAGATAAAAGGCGTCATGTAATGCAGGTCCACGACCAGCGCGAACGGCAGCATGATACAAAACAGATAAACGGTACGATGCAAAATCAGGGTGTAGGCAAAGGGAATTGGCGTATAGGCAATGCGCTCGCATCCTGCCAGGACCGCTGAAATATCATTAAGCCGATCGTTGAGGCTAATAAACAGGATATCTGAAAGCTGTCCATTGCGGCGCTGAACCGCCAACCATTCTCCCATTATTAACAAGATACGGTTAGCTGGAGAGTTCGAAGCCAGTACACGCTGAAGATCTTCAGTCTTGAGATAATGAGCCAGCACTTCCGCCTGTGGCTGTTTGCGTAATGTCATGCGTAAACAGTGGGCGAAAGCGATTTGCAGCCGGGCAAACTCCCTTACACTTGCCGAATCCGGCAATGTCGTTTTTACCTCGCGCAGTAACGACCGTGAGGCAATCATCAACTGCCCCCAAAGTTTTCGCGCTTCAACGTAACGGGCGTACCCGGCATTATTACGAAAACCAAGAAAAATGGCGATGGCGACACCGAGAATGCTGAACGGTGCGAGGGTGAATTTGATGCCCAGATGCGTGTACCAGGGCAGCATGAAAATAACAGCGATAGAAAAGAGAAAATTGAGTAGTAAGCGCGAGGATATCTTGGATAATACTGAGCCGTGCCAGACAAAAATACGGCGCAGCCAGTGTTGTTGTGGACGAACAATCATGGTTATCTTCAGGCGTGGAAAAGTCGCCCTATTAAACGTGATTACGATCACATTCTCAAGACGCTACTTACAAATTACCTACAAGCTTACAACATTAGCAGGCGCTGCATGTGGCACCTGTTAATGATAAAGGCATATAGGATGTTGTAACTAATATGGTGAAATAAGAAACCCGGTCGAAACCGGGTTCAGAAGTAACGGTGTTATTAGCACAACGGACGTACAGCTTCGCGCATCCCTTTTTCGAGAATCGCATCCAGGTCATTAGCAACCTGCTCGACCAGACCAGGCACTTGCGTCAGGTCCTGCTCCCAGTGGTCTTTTTCTGCCAAAACAATCGCTACCAGTTCCTGGGTGCCGATAACACGGTCACGATGCTGGCTCCAGAGTTGCTGATAACGTTCCAGCCAGTGTGCATCGTCCTGTACCGGATATGTTTCGCCGTTACGCTCACCACGATAGAACGCAATCAATGCCGCTAATGCGAAAGTAAGGCGCGCCGGAAGTGTGCCGTTTGCCTTCTGCCCTGCCAGCAGCTGTGGCAGGATGCGGGTGCGGAACTTGGTCATACCGTTGAGCGCGATAGACAGCAGCTGATGCTTAATGTACGGGTTACGGAAACGCCCGGTGACTGCACTGGCGAAAGATTCCAGTTCATCACGAGGCAAATCCAGTACCGGAATAATTTCTTCGTAGATAGCTTTTTCAACGAATGCGCAAATTTCAGCATCGTTCATCGCTTCACCTACGGTATCCAGCCCTGCCTGGAACGCCACCGGCACCAGCGCGGTGTGCGCACCGTTGAGGATTGCCACTTTGCGTTCTTTGTACGGTTTAATATCGTCAACAATCAGCACGTTGAGCGGATATTTGTCCAGACGCAGTTCAGTCGCTAAGGATTTCGGTCCCTGAATCACAAACAGGTAAAAGTGTTCAGCGGTGTCGAGAAAACCATCGTGATAACCCAGTTCTTCTTCCAGTTTAGCCACTTCATCGCGCGGATAACCGGTAACGATACGGTCCACCAGCGTAGAACAGAAGCTGTTAGCCTGATCCAGCCATTGAATAAATGCTTCTGGCAGTGCCCACTCTTGCGCATAGCGCAGCACCAGTTCACGCAACGCGTCGCCATTGTAGTCAATCAACTCACACGGAATGATGATCCAACCTTTATCCAGCGCACCGTTGAAATGGCTAAAGCGTTCGAACAGCAGACGGGTCAGTTTTGCCGGATAGCTTACCGCTGGCGCGTCATCGAATTTATCGCCCGCATGGTAGCTGATACCCGCTTCGGTGGTGTTAGAGAAAACAAAGCGCATTTCCGGGTTGTGCGCCAGTTTCAGGAATTCATCGTATTCACTGTAGACGCTGATTTCACGATTAACCGAGCGAATCAGACGCGCGTCGCTGACCGCTTCCCCCTTCTCATTCAGGCCACGGATAATGGTGGTGTACAGACCATCCTGCGTGCTCAGTGACGGCGGGAATGAAGTTTCAATCGGACGAACAACGACCACGCCAGAATTCAGATCGGTGTGCTCATTCAGGAGATCGATTTGCCAGTCAACAAAGGCGCGCAGGAAGTTACCTTCACCAAACTGAATGATACGTTCTGGATACTGTGCACCGGGAAAATCGCGACGATTTAGTGTTTTCACAATGGGTTCCCTTCTGATTAGTCATACAACCTGTTTGAATTGGTACGACAGGTTAGCAAACTTTAATACGCCGAACCCCTGTTTTGATCAACTCCTGATGATTAATGAGCAGTTTTATGAGAAAAGTGTGGCGCGGATCATGGTTTAATCGAGGAAAAACGCCTTTTCCTGGATCATAAAGTGGTAGAACACATTGCATTCAAATCGCGCGTAATGAATAAAGATGTCAGACAACTTCCTCACCGTAACGCATAGTGCTGGTACGGTTGCGCCCATCTTTCTTCGAGCGATACAGACACGTATCGGCTTCGACCATCAATTTATTAAAGTCATCGGTCAGCGTTCGGTACGATGCGCGACCACTACCGACGCCAATACTTACCGTGAGATAAAGCGTTTTTTGTTGCCAGGTGAATGGTTGCAGTTCAACGCCTTTACGGATTTTTTCCGCCATTAGCAGACCATCGACAGGATTCACCGACGGCACTGCAACAGCAAATTCTTCGCCGCCCATTCGCGCCACCAGCCCCTTATCACCGACAATCTTCTGAATATGCCGGGCAAACACGCTTAACACTTTATCGCCACATTCATGTCCATAGTTATCGTTAATGCTTTTGAAATAGTCGATATCAAGCAGCATGACAGTCAGATGTTGTGTCTGTTTCAGCGATGGACTTTTCAGCGCCTCATAAAGACCGGACCGTGAGTAAACCTGAGTCAGAAAATCAAAGTCGGCTCGCAGCGCAACTTGCTTCATTAGCGAATTGATCGCTGCCACGCTAAAAGAAACCATAATTGGGCATATCGCCATCGTGGCAATACCGAGACGTGCGGAGAACATTTGCGGAATGGAGAACGGCGAACCGACCGAGATATCAATCACCGAATTTGCCACCAGTACGATTTCCACCGCACCGGTGACAAAGGTCAACAGACATGTTACCTGCGGCGTATAGCGCACTGCACACCAGATTAATGCAGGCAGCGGGAACGCCAGACTCCCCGCTCCGCCAATGACTACCGAGGCAATAACCGACACAATAAGCGCGATGGCGGGCATCATCTGTTCTGCTTTAAAGCGCGGCAGCACTCCAGGAATAGCCAACGTCAGCATACAAGGCACGATCAACACGCCCGTTGAGAATTGCTCACTGAACCAGTCCGCAAGCAAAGGCCAGAAATCCAGACTATCAATACTGACCGAACCAAGATAGCATGTTCGCTGACAGCGGCGGCAAATAAAGGTACCCTGGGAATGCTATTTTGTCGTTTTCCGCAATTCTCATGGCTGATTCATCTGTACAACCAGCCAGTGATAGATTACCGCCACGATATAACGTTGTTGTTCTTCGCTTAACGAAACACCCTGCGGAATGTTATGCCACTTAGCCAGACAACCGCGACAGCAGGTCGCGGTGGCGTGCTGAGCGATAAACACCGGATGCCCGCGCATGGGGGTTTGCTTACCGTCATTAACCGGTAATGCCGCAGCAAGACGTTTAGCGACAAAATCCGCCGCATGTTGTTCGATGACTGGCGCGCCTTTCTCCAGACAATACTGACGCTCTTTCATGCCCAAACGAAAGCGAGAGCGAAATTTTGAACGGGATAAACGCGCGAAGAGAGGATCGAGAGACTGCATTAATAAACCGAACGCCCTAACTGTTTCGTCAATTGTTCAAGGACGGCAATGCCCGCAAGCGAGTTACCTGCATCATCCAGTTCCGGACTCCAGACTGCGATGGCCATTTCATGCGGAACAATCGCCACAATACCGCCCCCAACGCCAGATTTCGCCGGTAGTCCCACCCGCCAGGCAAACTCCCCCGCGTTCTGGTACATACCACTGGTCGCCATCAGCGCGTTAATTTGCCGCGCCTGCATTGGCGTCACCACTGGTTCATCAATATGAATAGCTTTCCCCTGATTAGCCAGAAAGACAAACGTCCGGGCCAGCTCTACACAGCTCATTTTCAGAGCGCAGTAATGAAAGTAGTTTTGCAGAACGGTTGTCACGTCATGATGGAAATTGCCAAACGACTTCATCAGCCAGGCGATAGCCGCATTTCGCGCGGAATGTTCAAATTCGGAACGCGCTACCACCGTATCGTAGGAAATATCAGACACACCGCTTAAGCCGCGCACGACTTCCAGCATACGTTGCCGTGGTGCGCTTAATCGCCCTTGCAACATATCGCAGACCACCAGCGCACCGGCATTAATGAACGGATTACGCGGTATACCCTGCTCCATTTCCAGTTGCACTAAGGAATTGAACGGTGATCCAGACGGATCTTTGCCGACGCGTTGCCAGATTTCCTCTTCGGAGTAATGACGCATGGCGACAACGAGACTCAGCACTTTGGAAATAGACTGAATGGAAAAACGTTCTTGCGCGTCTCCGGCCTGAAAAAGCTGTCCGTCAACGGTACAGATAGCAATCCCCAATCGGGAACCGTCTACTGTAGCCAGCGCCGGAATATAATCCGCGACTTTACCCTGACCAATGAGCGGCCGCACTTGCCGCAAGATGTTTTCTAAAATTGCATTATCCATGGCGACTGCCACTTTCTACTCCTGGACCGCAGGTCTGAAAAGACCTGCGAGTATATCAGAGCTGAATATGTCGCGTCAGATCCGGTCTTTCCACACCGTCTGGATATTACAGAATTCGTGTAAGCCGAAATGGGAAAGCTCACGACCAAAGCCACTCTTTTTCACGCCACCAAAGGCCACTCGCGCGTCGCTGGCACAATAACCATTGATAAACACCCCACCGCATTCCAGACGTGCCGCCATCTGTCTGGCCTGTGTTTCGTCAGTGGTAAAAATGGTCGCTGAAAGGCCGAACTCACTATCATTAGCCAGTTCCAGTGCATGTTCTGCATCTTTCGCAATGGTGATTGCCGCAACGGGGCCAAACATTTCTTCCCGAAACGCGGTCATTTCTGGGGTAACATTCGCCAGAACCGTTGGCGGATAGTAGTTACCTGCCCCAGCCATCTTTTCCCCGCCCAGTAACAAACGCGCACCCTGCGCCAGGGTTTTCTCCACCTGATGATGCAGCTCATCACGTAAATCAAAACGAGCCATTGGTCCGAGAGCGTTCTCTTCGTCACGGGGATCGCCCATTTTCAAGGCTGCCGCAGCTGCCACAAAACGTTCGGTAAATGCCGAAGCAATTCCCTCTTCGATAATAAAGCGTTTTGCCGCTGCACATACCTGTCCGGTATTCTGATAACGTCCGGCTACCGCCGCTTTCACCGCCAGTTCCAGATCGGCATCGTTAAGCACAATAAACGGATCCGAACCGCCCAGTTCCAGTACGCATTTTTTCAGTGCCGCTCCACCCTGTGCGCCAATAGCCGCTCCCGCACGAACACTTCCGGTCACCGTGACAGCAGCAATGCGCGAGTCTTTAATCATCTGACTGACACCGTCGTTGTCGGCATTCAGCCAGCCATATACGCCTTGTGGGATACCCGCATCTTTAAACACCTGGGCAATGAGCTGTGCACAGCCCATCACATTCGGCGCATGTTTAAGTAAGTAGCCGTTACCTGCAAGAATGATGGGAACAGCGCCACGCATCACCTGCCATAACGGAAAATTCCACGGCATAATCGCCAGAATCGTCCCCAACGGTCGATACTCAATAACCGCCTGCTGATTTTCCACCAGCGTAGGTTCCGCCTTCAGCATTGCCGGACCATGTTCTGCATACCAGTCACACAAATTCGCCGATTTCGCCACTTCAGCGCGCGCCTGGTTGATTGGTTTGCCCATTTCGCGGGTGATCATTTGCGCCATTTCTTCGCTACGAGCGCGCAGAGCCTTACCGATATCACGCAGTTTTTCAGCACGATAATCTATATTTGTCTCGCGCCAGTCGCGAAAGCCTGCTGCCGCCAGCTGAAGTGCGTTTTCGATATCGTCAGCGCCAGCCCACGGCAGCACAGAAAGTTGTTCACCCGTGGCAGGATTTATCGAAATTGCATGAGTTGCCGGAGTAATGGTCATCGGGGTATCTCCTTTATGAGTCATGGTATGAAGATACGCAGATTTACTCTTGCTTTAAAATGAATAATATTAAGCCACTTATTCACGAATCGAGAATGCTATGGATCTGACCCAACTGGAGATGTTCAACGCGGTTGCCGAAGCTGGCAGCATAACCCAGGCTGCAGCAAAAGTGCATCGCGTGCCGTCGAATCTCACTACCCGTCTGCGCCAGCTGGAAACAGAACTGGGGGTTGATCTGTTTATTCGCGAGAATCAGCGTTTACGTCTCTCTCCTGCCGGGCATAACTTTTTACGCTATAGCCAACAAATTCTCGCGTTAGTGGATGAAGCGCGGAGCGTTGTCGCTGGCGATGAGCCGCAAGGTTTATTTTCTCTTGGTTCGCTGGAAAGCACCGCTGCAGTGCGCATTCCAGCCACGCTGGCGGAATTCAACCGTCGTTATCCCAAAATTCAGTTTTCACTTTCCACCGGCCCTTCCGGCACTATGCTGGATGGTGTACTGGAGGGAAAACTGAATGCGGCGTTTATTGATGGACCCATTAACCATACTGCCATCGACGGGATACCGGTATACCGCGAGGAACTGATGATCGTCACGCCACAAGGATATGCGCCAGTAACCCGTGCCAGTCAGGTTAATGGCAGTAACATTTATGCCTTCCGCGCCAATTGTTCGTATCGTCGCCACTTCGAGAGCTGGTTTCATGCTGACGGTGCCGCTCCGGGAACTATCCATGAGATGGAGTCTTATCACGGAATGTTGGCCTGTGTGATCGCAGGAGCAGGCATTGCGCTTATTCCGCGCTCTATGCTGGAAAGTATGCCGGGGCATCACCAGGTTGAAGCGTGGCCGTTAGCTGAGCAATGGCGTTGGTTAACAACCTGGCTGGTCTGGCGTCGTGGTGCGAAAACACGTCCGCTCGAGGCATTTATTCAACTGCTGGATGTGCCTGACTCGGCAAGACAGGGATATCAATGAGCTATTTTTGATAGTTCTTGCGGTTAATATGCTCTATATAGTGATGTTCCGATGACTTATGACTATATGGGGCAAATATGGTTACGCCAGTAAGCATCAGCAATTACATATCTCTTCCTGATGATTTTCCCGTACGTAATATTGCACCGCAGGTAAAAGAAGTTTTAAAGGATTTTATTGATGCACTTAGTACAATAATATGTAATGAAGAGTGGCGCACGTCTTTAAACATCAACTCAGCCACAAAAAAGATATTTAATAACCTTGACAACTTATCATATATTCAGAGGACTTCTTTTCGGGGTAACGACACGCTATACAATGAAAAGGTTCAGTTTAAACTCACTTATCCCGCCAGGAATGGAAGACACAAAGAAAATATTGAATTTCAGGTAGTAATAAATTTAAGCCCTATTTATTTAGATAATTTTCGCCATGATGGAGAAATTAATATTTTTTGCGCTCCCAACCCAAAGCCTGTCACTATGGGGCGCGTATTTCAGACCGGCGTCGAGCGTGTGCTCTTTCTGTTTCTGAATGATTTTATTGAACAATTTCCAATGATCAACCTTGGCGTTCCCATCAAAAGAGCGCATACACCACATATTGAACCCCTGCCTCCGGATCACCATACCGCTGCAGATTACTTACGCCAGTTTGATTTGCTTGTCCTGAATTTTATCTCTCGCGGTAATTTTGTCATACTCCCCCGATTATGGAGTAACTCTGAGGTTCACAGATGGTTCGTCAATAAAGATCCTAACTTGATCACCGCCATTCTCGACATAACAGACGGCGAATTAAAAGAGGATTTATTGCAAAGCCTGATGGATTCATTAGGTTCTAACAAACATGTACTACCCGAAGTCTGCATCTGCTTTTTATCCCTTTTAGCAGAACAAGAATCTCCTCATTTTCAGGACTTTTTTTTATTTTTCGCCAATATGTTATTGCACTATCACCAATTTATGAATCCCAATGAAAGTGATCTGAATGACGTGTTGATGCCAGCATCATTAAGTGATGATAAAATTATCAAACATATGGCGCGCAGGACCCTCAAACTGTTTGTAAAAAATGAAACGCCGCCAAAAGTTACTCACGAAGACCTGGTGAAAAACAGGCCTCGCTCCCCTGTCAGACCACCTATACCCGCAACCGCCAAAACGCCAGACCTTCCTGAACGTCATTAAACCGTGATGTTACCGACTCTCTGACGCGGAACAGAATCAGCGTCAGAGAAACGGAAAACGCGATCCAGATCACAAATGCATTGTATTCACATCATTAACCGTTTTAAGATCATTTCATCACTTTTTCGCAACTCACCCGATAATCTGTTATGACAACAAACACTGTTTCCCGCAAAGTGGCGTGGCTACGGGTCGTTACGCTGGCAGTCGCCGCCTTCATCTTCAACACCACCGAATTTGTCCCTGTTGGCCTGCTCTCTGACATTGCGCAAAGTTTTCACATGCAAACCGCTCAGGTCGGCATCATGTTGACCATTTACGCATGGGTAGTAGCGCTAATGTCATTGCCTTTTATGTTAATGACCAGTCAGGTTGAACGGCGCAAATTACTGATCTGCCTGTTTGTGGTGTTTATTGCCAGCCACGTACTGTCGTTTTTGTCGTGGAGCTTTACCGTTCTGGTGATCAGTCGCATTGGTGTGGCTTTTGCACATGCGATTTTCTGGTCGATTACGGCGTCTCTGGCGATCCGTATGGCTCCGGCCGGGAAGCGAGCACAGGCATTGAGTTTAATTGCCACCGGTACAGCACTGGCGATGGTCTTAGGTTTACCTCTCGGGCGCATTGTGGGCCAGTATTTCGGTTGGCGAATGACCTTCTTCGCGATTGGTATTGGGGCGCTTATCACCCTTTTGTGCCTGATTAAGTTACTTCCCTTACTGCCCAGTGAGCATTCCGGTTCACTGAAAAGCCTCCCGCTATTGTTCCGCCGCCCGGCATTGATGAGCATTTATTTGTTAACTGTGGTGGTTGTCACCGCCCATTACACGGCATACAGCTATATCGAGCCTTTTGTGCAAAACATTGCGGGATTCAGCGCCAACTTTGCCACGGCATTACTGTTATTACTCGGTGGTGCGGGCATTATTGGCAGCGTGATTTTCGGTAAACTGGGTAATCAGTATGCGTCTGCGTTGGTGAGTACGGCAATTGCGCTGTTGCTGGTGTGTCTGGCACTGCTGCTACCTGCGGCGAACAGTGAAATACACCTCGGGGTGCTGAGTATTTTCTGGGGGATCGCGATGATGATCATCGGGCTTGGTATGCAGGTTAAAGTGCTGGCGCTGGCACCAGATGCTACCGACGTCGCGATGGCGCTATTCTCCGGCATATTTAATATTGGAATCGGGGCGGGTGCGTTGGTAGGTAATCAGGTGAGTTTGCACTGGTCAATGTCGATGATTGGTTATGTGGGCGCGGTGCCTGCTTTTGCCGCGTTAATATGGTCAATCATTATATTTCGCCGCTGGCCAGTGACACTCGAAGAACAGACGCAATAGTTGAAAGGCCCATTCGGGCCTTTTTTAATGGTACGTTTTAATGATTTCCAGGATGCCGTTAATAATAAACTGCACACCCATACATACCAGCAGGAATCCCATCAGACGGGAGATCGCTTCAATGCCACCCTTGCCCACCAGCCGCATAATTGCGCCGGAGCTGCGTAGGCTTCCCCACAAAATAACCGCCACCAGGAAAAAGATCAGCGGCGGCGCAACCATCAGTACCCAATCAGCGAAGGTTGAACTCTGACGCACTGTGGACGCCGAGCTAATAATCATCGCTATGGTTCCCGGACCGGCAGTACTTGGCATTGCCAGCGGCACAAAGGCAATATTGGCACTGGGTTCATCTTCCAGCTCTTCCGACTTGCTTTTCGCCTCCGGTGAATCAATCGCTTTCTGTTGCGGAAAGAGCATCCGAAAACCGATAAACGCGACGATTAAGCCGCCTGCAATTCGCAGACCGGGAATCGAAATGCCAAATGTATCCATCACCAGTTGCCCGGCGTAATACGCCACCATCATGATGGCAAATACGTACACCGAGGCCATCAACGACTGACGATTACGTTCGGCACTGTTCATGTTGCCTGCCAGGCCAAGAAATAACGCGACAGTTGTTAATGGGTTAGCTAACGGCAGCAACACCACCAGCCCCAGGCCAATTGCTTTAAACAAATCTAACATTGGTGGTTGTTATCCTGTGTATCTGGGTTATCAGCGAAAAGTATAAGGGGTAAACAAGGATAAAGTGTCACTCTTTAGCTAGCCTTACATCGCATTGAACAAAACTTGAACCGATTTAGCAAAACGTGGCATCGGTCAATTCATTCATTTGACTTATACTTGCCTGGGCAATATTATCCCCTGCAACTAATTACTTGCCAGGGCAACTAATGTGAAAAGTACCAGCGATCTGTTCAATGAAATTATTCCATTGGGTCGCTTAATCCATATGGTTAATCAGAAGAAAGATCGCCTGCTTAACGAGTATCTGTCTCCGCTGGATATTACCGCGGCACAGTTTAAGGTGCTCTGCTCTATCCGCTGCGCGGCGTGTATTACTCCGGTTGAACTGAAAAAAGTGTTGTCGGTCGACCTGGGAGCACTGACCCGTATGCTGGATCGCCTGGTCTGTAAAGGCTGGGTTGAACGGTTGCCGAACCCGAATGATAAGCGCGGCGTACTGGTAAAACTTACCACCAGCGGCGCGGCAATATGCGAACAATGCCATCAATTAGTTGGCCAGGACCTGCATCAAGAATTAACAAAAAACCTGACGGCGGACGAAGTGGCAACACTTGAGCATTTGCTTAAGAAAGTCCTGCCGTAAACAAAAAAGAGGTATGACGATGTCCAGACGCAATACTGACGCTATTACCATTCATAGCATTTTGGACTGGATCGAGGACAACCTGGAATCGCCACTGTCACTGGAGAAAGTGTCAGAGCGTTCGGGTTACTCCAAATGGCACCTGCAACGGATGTTTAAAAAAGAAACCGGTCATTCATTAGGCCAATACATCCGCAGCCGTAAGATGACGGAAATCGCGCAAAAGCTGAAGGAAAGTAACGAGCCGATACTCTATCTGGCAGAACGATATGGCTTCGAGTCGCAACAAACTCTGACCCGAACCTTCAAAAATTACTTTGATGTTCCGCCGCATAAATACCGGATGACCAATATGCAGGGCGAATCGCGCTTTTTACATCCATTAAATCATTACAATAGCTAGTTGATAACGTGACAACGTCACTGAGGCAATCATGAAACCACTTTCATCCGCAATAGCAGCTGCGCTTATTCTCTTTTCCGCGCAGGGCGTTGCGGAACAAACCACGCAGCCAGTTGTTACTTCTTGTGCCAATGTAGTGGTTGTTCCCCCATCACAGGAACAACCACCGTTTGATTTAAATCACATGGGTACTGGCAGTGATAAGTCGGATGCGCTCGGCGTGCCCTATTATAATCAACACGCTATGTAGTTTGTTCTGGCCCCGACATCTCGGGGCTTATTAACTTCCCACCTTTACCGCTTTACGCCACCGCAAGCCAAATACATTGATATACAGCCCGGTCATAATGAGCACCGCACCTAAAAATTGCAGACCCGTTAAGCGTTCATCCAACAATAGTGCCGCACTTGCCAGTCCGACTACGGGCACCAGTAACGATAACGGTGCAACCCGCCAGGTTTCATAGCGTCCCAGTAACGTCCCCCAGATCCCATAACCAACAATTGTCGCCACAAACGCCAGATACATCAGCGACAAGATGGTGGTCATATCAATAGTAACCAGACTGTGAATCATGGATGCGGAACCATCGAGAATCAGCGAGGCAACAAAGAAGGGAATGATTGGGATTAAAGCGCTCCAGATTACCAGCGACATCACCGCCGGACGCGTTGAGTGCGACATGATCTTTTTATTGAAGATGTTGCCACACGCCCAACTAAATGCTGCAGCCAGGGTCAACATAAAGCCGAGCATCGCCACATGCTGACCGTTCAGACTATCTTCGATTAACACCAGTACGCCAAAAATCGCTAAGGCGATCCCCGCCAATTGTTTGCCATGCAGTCGCTCCCCGAAAGTAAACGCGCCAAGCACGATAGTAAAAAACGCCTGTGCCTGTAACACCAGCGAAGCCAGTCCAGCAGGCATACCAAAGTTAATGGCGCAGAACAGAAAGGCAAACTGCGCAAAACTGATGGTTAATCCATACCCCAAGAGCAAATTCAGTGGTACTTTCGGTCGTGCAACAAAAAAGATGGCCGGAAAAGCGACCAGCATAAAGCGCAAACCGGCCAGCATCAGCGGTGGCATGTTATGAAGCCCCACTTTGATGACCACAAAATTTAGCCCCCATACGACCACTACCAGTAGCGCCAACACACCATCTTTTCGCGACATTCTACCGCCTCTGAATTTCATCTTTTGTAAGCAATTAACTTAGCTGAATTTACTTTTCTTTAACAGTTGATTCGTTAGTCGCCGGTTACGACGGCATTAATGCGCAAATAAGTCGCTATACTTCGGATTTTTGCCATGCTATTTCTTTACATCTCTAAAACAAAACATAACGAAACGCACTGCCGGACAGACAAATGAACTTATCCCTACGACGCTCTACCAGCGCCCTTCTTGCCTCGTCGTTGTTATTAACCATCGGACGCGGCGCTACGCTGCCATTTATGACCATTTACTTGAGTCGCCAGTACAGCCTGAGTGTCGATCTAATCGGTTATGCGATGACAATTGCGCTCACTATTGGCGTCGTTTTTAGCCTCGGTTTTGGTATCCTGGCGGATAAGTTCGACAAGAAACGCTATATGTTACTGGCAATTACCGTCTTCGCCAGCGGTTTTATTGCCATTCCTTTAGTGAATAACGTGACGCTGGTTGTGCTCTTTTTTGCCCTCATTAACTGCGCCTATTCTGTTTTTGCTACCGTGCTGAAAGCCTGGTTTGCCGACAATCTTTCGTCCACCAGCAAAACGAAAATCTTCTCAATCAACTACACCATGCTAAACATTGGCTGGACCATCGGTCCGCCGCTCGGCACGCTGTTGGTGATGCAGAGCATCAATCTGCCCTTCTGGCTGGCAGCTATCTGTTCCGCGTTTCCCATGCTTTTCATTCAAATTTGGGTAAAGCGCAGCGAGAAAATCATCGCCACGGAAACAGGCAGTGTCTGGTCGCCGAAAGTTTTATTACAAGATAAAGCACTGTTGTGGTTTACCTGCTCTGGTTTTCTGGCTTCTTTTGTAAGCGGCGCATTTGCTTCATGCATTTCACAATATGTGATGGTGATTGCTGATGGGGATTTTGCCGAAAAGGTGGTCGCGGTTGTTCTTCCGGTGAATGCTGCCATGGTGGTTACGTTGCAATATTCCGTGGGCCGCCGACTTAACCCGGCTAACATCCGCGCGCTGATGACAGCAGGCACCCTCTGTTTCGTCATCGGTCTGGTCGGTTTTATTTTTTCCGGCAACAGCCTGCTATTGTGGGGTATGTCAGCTGCGGTATTTACTGTCGGTGAAATCATTTATGCGCCGGGCGAGTATATGTTGATTGACCATATTGCGCCGCCAGGAATGAAAGCCAGCTATTTTTCCGCCCAGTCTTTAGGCTGGCTTGGTGCCGCGATTAACCCATTAGTGAGTGGCGTAGTGCTAACCAGCCTGCCGCCTTCCTCGCTGTTTGTCATCTTAGCGTTGGTGATCATTGCTGCGTGGGTGCTGATGTTAAAAGGGATTCGAGCAAGACCGTGGGGGCAGCCCGCGCTTTGTTGATTTAAGTCGAACACAACAAAGATTTAATTCAGCCTTCGTTTAGGTTATCTCTGCTAATATCTTTCTCATTGAGATGAAAATTAAGGTAAGCGAGGAAACACACCACACCATAAACGGAGGCAAATAATGCTGGGTAATATGAATGTTTTTATGGCCGTACTGGGAATAATTTTATTTTCTGGTTTTCTGGCCGCGTATTTCAGCCACAAATGGGATGACTAATGAACGGAGATAATCCCTCACCTAACCGGCCCCTTGTTACAGTTGTGTACAAGGGGCCTGATTTTTATGACGGCGAAAAAAAACCGCCAGTAAACCGGCGGTGAATGCTTGCATGGATAGATTTGTGTTTTGCTTTTACGCTAACAGGCATTTTCCTGCACTGATAACGGATCGTTGACACAGTAGCATCAGTTTTCTCAATGAATGTTAAACGGAGCTTAAACTCGGTTAATCACATTTTGTTCGTCAATAAACATGCAGCGATTTCTTCCGGTTTGCTTACCCTCATACATTGCCCGGTCTGCTCTTCCAATGACCACATCCAGAGGCTCTTCAGGAAATGCGCGACTGACACCTGCTGTCACGGTAATGTTGATATGCCCTTCAGAATGTGTGATGGCATGGTTATCGACTAACTGGCAAATTCTGACACCTGCACGACATGCGTCTTCATCATTAGCCGCTTTAACAATAATGATAAATTCTTCGCCCCCGTAGCGATAAACCGTTTCGTAATCACGCGTCCAACTGGCTAAGTAAGTTGCCAGGGTGCGTAATACTACATCGCCGGTTAAATGCCCGTAGGTATCATTAACCAATTTAAATCGGTCAATATCCAACAACATTAAATAAAGATTCAGAGGCTCAGCGTTGCGTAACTGATGATCAAAGGATTCATCAAGAACCCGACGCCCCGGCAATCCCGTCAAAACATCCATATTGCTACGGATCGTCAGCAAATAAATTTTGTAATCGGTTAATGCCGCAGTAAAAGAAAGTAACCGTTCCTGAAAAGCGGCGAAATGCGCGTCCTGCCAGTGATTTTCAACAATAGCCAGCATTAATTCCCGACCACAGTTATGCATATGTTGATGGGCAGAATCCATTAGCCGAACGTAAGGTAATTCATCGTTATCGAGTGGCCCCAGATGATCAATCCACCGACCAAACTGGCACAGTCCATAAGAATGGTTATCCGTTATTTCTGGCTTACTGGCATCTCTCGCGACCACGCTGTGAAACATACTCACCAGCCACTGGTAGTGGGCATCGATAGCCTTATTGAGATTTAACAAGATGGCATCAATTTCCGTTGTCTTCTTGATCATTGCCACTCCTTTTTCACAGTTCCTTGTGCGCGCTATTCTAACGAGAGAAAAGCAAAATTACGTCAATATTTTCATAGAAATCCGAAGTTATGAGTCATCTCTGAGATAACATTGTGATTTAAAACAAAATCAGCGGATAAAAAAGTGTTTAATTCTGTAAATTACCTCTGCATTATCGTAAATAAAAGGATGACAAATAGCATAACCCAATACCCTAATGGCCCAGTAGTTCAGGCCATCAGGCTAATTTATTTTTATTTCTGCAAATGAGTGACCCGAACGACGGCCGGCGCGCTTTTCTTATCCAGACTGCCGCTAATGTTGATCATCTGGTCCGGCTGAACTTCTCGTCCATCAAAGACGGCCGCAGGAATAACGACATTAATTTCACCGCTCTTATCGCGAAAAACGTAACGGTCCTCTCCTTTGTGAGAAATCAAATTACCGCGTAGTGAAACCGAAGCGCCATCGTGCATGGTTTTTGCGAAATCAACGGTCATTTTTTTTGCATCATCGGTTCCGCGATAGCCATCTTCTATTGCATGAGGCGGCGGTGGCGCTGCATCCTGTTTTAAACCGCCCTGGTCATCTGCCAACGCATAAGGCATGACAAGAAAACTTGCTAATACAATGGCCTGAAATTTCATACTAACTCCTTAATTGCGTTTGGTTTGACTTATTAAGTCTGGTTGCTATTTTTATAATTGACAAATAAGAATACTACCAATTGTTATAAGGCATTTAAAATCAGGCAACTAGCTGTCAAATATTCAGAGAATTTAACTCACTAAAGTTAAGAAGAAGATCAAATAGTCTTAAACATATTTTCAGAATAATCGGATTTATATGTTTGAAAATTATTATATTGGACGAGCATACAGAAAAAGCAAATCACCTTTACATATAATAGCGTGGACAAAAAACAGTGAATATTAATAAAGATAAAATTGTACAACTCGCAGATACCGACACTATTGAAAACCTGACATCCGCGTTGAGTCAAAGACTTATCGCGGATCAATTACGCTTAACTACCGCCGAATCATGCACCGGCGGTAAGTTGGCTAGCGCCCTGTGTGCAGCTGAAGATACACCCAAATTTTACGGTGCAGGCTTTGTTACTTTCACCGATCAGGCAAAGATGAAAATCCTCAGCGTAAGCCAGCAATCTCTTGAACGATATTCTGCGGTGAGTGAGAAAGTGGCAGCAGAAATGGCAACCGGAGCCATAGAGCGTGCGGATGCTGATGTAAGTATTGCCATTACCGGCTACGGCGGACCGGAGGGCGGTGAAGATGGTACGCCAGCGGGTACCGTCTGGTTCGCGTGGCATATTAAAGGCCAGAACTACACTGCGGTTATGCATTTTGCTGGCGACTGCGAAACGGTATTAGCTTTAGCGGTGAGGTTTGCCCTCGTCCAGCTGCTGCAATTACTGCTATAACCAGGCTGGCCTGGCGATATCTCCAGGCCAGCCATTGGTGGTGTTTATATGTTCAAGCCACGATGTTGCAGCATCGGCATAATCTGAGGAGCCTTACCGCGCCATTGTCGATACAGGCGTTCCAGATCTTCGCTGTTACCTCTGGAAAGGATCGCCTCGCGAAAACGCTGCCCATTTTCACGCGTTAATCCGCCCTGCTCAACAAACCACTGATAACCATCATCGGCCAACATTTGCGTCCACAGATAAGCGTAATAACCTGCAGCATATCCGCCACCAAAAATATGGGCGAAATAACTGCTGCGATAGCGTGGCGGTATAGCAGGAAGATCCATATTTTCCGCCACCAGCGCCCGCAATTCAAAATCATCGACATCCTGCATTGCTTCGTTTTCTTCCAGGCAATGCCAGCGCATATCGAGAAGTGCGGCGCTAAGCAGTTCGCTCATCTCATACCCTTTGTTGAACAGGCTGGCATTACGCATTTTCTGTTGCAGTTCGTCAGGCATTGCTGCCCCGCTCTGATAATGCCGGGCGTAGCGAGCGAATACCTGCGGATGCGTTGCCCAGTGTTCGTTGATTTGCGACGGAAATTCGACAAAATCACGCGGCGTGTTGGTGCCGGAAAGCGTGGCATAACGCTGGCGGGCAAAAAGGCCGTGCAGCGTATGACCAAATTCATGGAATAAGGTTATGACATCATCCCAGAGTAACAACGCAGGCTCACCGGCAGCGGGTTTCTGATAATTGCAGACGTTATAAATTACCGGATGTGTTTTATTAAGCGTTGATTGCTCAACAAAATTGCCCATCCATGCACCGCCGCTTTTTGAATCACGGGCGAAGAAATCACCGTAAAATAACGCCAGCCCCACGCCATTATGATCAAAAATTTCCCACACACGAACGTCAGGATGGTAGACAGGAATATCAAAACGTTCGACAAACTTAATACCGAAGAGCTGATTCGCGGTCCAGAATACACCTTCATTTAACACCGTGTTTAATTCAAAATATGGCTTGAGCTGCGCCTCATCAAGATCAAATTTCTCCCGCCGTACCTGTTCCGCATAAAATGCCCAGTCCCACGGCTGCGCGCTAAACCCGCCCTGCTGCTTATCGATAACCGCCTGTATGGAGGCTAATTCATCGCTCGCACGTTGACGCGCCGCTGGAACAATTTCCCGCATAAAGTTAAGTGCTGCTTCAGGTGTTTTTGCCATCTGATCGGCGATTTTCCATGCGGCATAATGAGGAAAACCAAGTAGTGTTGCCTGTTGTGCACGGATCTCCACCAGACGTTGAATGATAGCGCGGGTATCATTGGCATCATTTTTTTCCGCTCGCGTCCAGCCCGCAATAAACAGTTTTTCACGCGTCGCACGATCGCGCATTTCGGCAAGCGCCGGTTGTTGGGTGGTATTCAGCAGCGGAATCAGCCATTTGTTATCCAGACCTTTCTCGCGAGCCGCCTCTGCCGCCAGCGCAATCTCTTGCTCACTCATTCCTGCCAGCTGCGCGATATCGTTCACAACCAGACCGCCGGATTTATTTGCTGCCAGTAATCGCTGGTTAAACTGGCTGGTCAGGGTCGCAGCTTCTGTATTCAGTACTTTTAATTTTGCTTTATCAGCTTGCGCAAGTTTGGCTCCGGCAAGGACAAAACGTTGATGAATCACCTCCACCAGGCGGATGGATTCACTATCAAGCCCCAGGGATTCACGGCGCTGCCAGACAGCATCTACCCGCGCGAATAATTCACCGTTCAGATAGATATCATTAGCCAGTTCCGCCAGTTCAGCGGAAAACTGCTCGTCAAGACGCTGTAATTCATCATTGGTATGCGCCGCAGTCATCGCAAAAAAGACGCTGGTAACGCGGGTAAGTAATTCTCCGCTTTGTTCCAGTGCCAGAATAGTATTGTTGAAATCAGGCATTTGCGGGTTAAGCGCGATGGCAGCAATTTCTGCCCGCTTTTGCTGCATTCCCTCATCGAATGCCGGGCAATAGTGATGATTGGCAATTTGATCAAAATGGGGAGCCAGATACGGCAGTGTGCTTTGCACAAGGAAAGGATTCATTGTTGTCATTTTCTTCTCCTGAACGCGAGGTGTTCCATAGCGTAGGCTTACTGATAACGGAGTGCAATCTTGCAATCCAGTATTACCCGCTCTTAAGCATCCCGTGCTATGTTATTGACACACAAAAGCGTTGAGGAACAGTGAGATGATCGTTTTAGTAACTGGAGCAACGGCAGGTTTTGGTGAATGCATTACTCGTCGTTTTATTCAACAAGGGCATAAAGTTATCGCCACTGGCCGTCGCCAGGAACGGTTGCAGGAGTTAAAAGACGAACTGGGAGATAATCTGTATATCGCCCAACTGGACGTTCGCAACCGCGCCGCTATTGAAGAGATGCTGGCATCGCTTCCTGCCGAGTGGTGCAATATTGATATCCTGGTAAATAATGCCGGCCTGGCGTTGGGCATGGAGCCTGCGCATAAAGCCAGCGTTGAAGACTGGGAAACGATGATTGATACCAACAACAAAGGCCTGGTATATATGACGCGCGCCGTCTTACCGGGTATGGTTGAACGTAATCATGGTCATATTATTAACATTGGCTCAACGGCAGGTAGCTGGCCGTATGCCGGTGGTAACGTTTACGGTGCGACGAAAGCGTTTGTTCGTCAGTTTAGCCTGAATCTGCGTACGGATCTGCATGGTACGGCGGTGCGCGTCACCGACATCGAACCGGGTCTGGTGGGTGGTACCGAGTTTTCCAATGTCCGCTTTAAAGGCGATGACGGTAAAGCAGAAAAAACCTATCAAAATACCGTTGCATTGACGCCAGAAGATGTCAGCGAAGCCGTCTGGTGGGTGTCAACGCTGCCTGCTCACGTCAATATCAATACCCTGGAAATGATGCCGGTTACCCAAAGCTATGCCGGACTGAATGTCCACCGTCAGTAATTTTTATACCCGGCGTAACTGCCGGGTTATTGCTTGTCACAAAAAAGTGGTAGACTCATGCAGTTAACTCACTCACAAGCAAGAACGAATGACCGTCGAAACGCAACTTAATCCCACACAGCCTGTCAATCAGCAGATTTATCGTATTCTTCGTCGCGACATTGTCCATTGCCTGATTGCTCCAGGCACACCGTTGTCGGAAAAAGAAGTTTCTGTTCGTTTCAATGTGTCACGCCAGCCGGTTCGTGAAGCCTTTATTAAACTGGCGGAAAACGGCCTGATTCAAATTCGTCCGCAACGTGGCAGCTACGTCAACAAAATTTCCATGGCCCAGGTGCGCAACGGCAGTTTTATCCGTCAGGCCATTGAGTGCGCGGTGGCGCGTCGGGCGGCGAGCATGATTACCGAAAGCCAGTGCTATCAACTGGAACAAAATCTTCACCAGCAACGCATTGCCATTGAGCGCAAGCAACTGGATGATTTTTTTGAACTTGATGACAACTTCCATCAACTCCTGACGCAGATTGCCGACTGTCAACTGGCGTGGGATACCATTGAGAACCTGAAAGCGACCGTTGATCGCGTGCGCTATATGAGTTTCGACCACGTTTCTCCACCAGAAATGCTGTTACGCCAGCATCTTGATATTTTCTCTGCCCTGCAAAAACGTGATGGCGATGCGGTAGAACGTGCAATGACGCAACATTTGCAGGAAATCAGCGAATCCGTGCGCCAGATCCGCCAGGAAAACAGCGACTGGTTTAGCGAAGAGTAATTCATTTCCTCTCATCCCATCCGGGGTGAGAGTCTTTTCCCCCGCCTTATGGCTCATGCATGCATCAAAAAAGATGTGAGCTTGATCAAAAACAAAAAATATTTCACTCGACAGGAGTATTTATATTGCGCCCGTTACGTGGGCTTCGACTGTAAATCAGAAAGGAGAAAACACCTATGACGACCTACGATCGTAACCGTAACGCAATCACCACTGGCAGCCGTGTTATGGTTAGCGGCACCGGTCACACTGGCAAGATCCTGTCGATTGATACTGAAGGTCTGACCGCTGAGCAAATCCGCCGCGGAAAAACCGTAGTTGTTGAAGGTTGTGAAGAGAAACTGGCACCACTGGACCTGATTCGTCTCGGCATGAACTAAGCGTGTGAATGCCGCCGATGGCGGCATTGCTTTTTTACTTCACGGAATATTTTGCCACGGTCGCTTTCGCGCCATGCGCTAATATTCTTGGAGCCAGGTTATTACGATCATAAACAGGGAGTGTCGCTTTTGCTGATAACAAATTATTTCCCATAACAATTCCTTAAATATAAATATGGCAAGCTATATGTTTTGTTATATGAATAAAAATCCCCTCTCCGGTAAGAGAAGGGATTAAGGGTTTACAGACTTCTGGAAGGTTGCGCAGCTCTTACAACACGCGGTTGATCTTCCGCAGCGTCTTCCAGCGCACTTAAATCACGGTCTTTCACCTCTGGCATTTTCAGCGCAGAGATTAAACCAATCACTGAATATGCCATGATCATAATGGCGATCGGATACCAGGATTCCGTCATGGTGCAGAAAATACCCGCCAGGATAGGACCAAAACCGGAAGCGATAAGACCACCAATTTCTTTAGAAATAGCCATCCGGGTAAAGCGGTTTTTACAGCCGAACATTTCTGCCATGGTAATGTTTTCCAGAGCAAATAATCCCAGCACCGCACAGTTATGAATCACAATCAGTGCAACCATAATGGTGCTCGGGGCATAGCTTTTATCTACAATGATAGAAAGCATTGGCCATGCCAGCACAATCGCGGAGGTATTCATAATAATATACGGGATCCGGCGACCAATTTTATCGGATAACCAACCAAGGAACGGAATGGTCATAAAGCCGAGAATCGAACTGATCATCAATGCATCTGTTGGAATTGCTTTGTTAAACAATAACGTCTGCACTAAATAGCCTGCAAGGAAAGTCTGAATTAACCCGGAGTTACCCGCCTGACCAAAACGCAGCCCTGTTGCCAGCCAGAAGGATTTGCTCTGGAACATGCTACCAGCAGGTGCAGGTTTTGCTGTCGGTTGGTTACTGTCGTTAACCTTCTCAAAGACCGGGCTTTCTTTCAGATTCATACGCAACCAGATAGCAAAGACCATCACGACAACGCTCGCCAGGAACGGTATACGCCATCCCCACGCCAGCAGTTCCTCTTTACTGAGAATGAAGAACATAAAGGCCCAGATTGCCGTTGCGCTCAAGGTTCCGCAGTTAGTTCCCATAGCCACAAATGAGGAGATAATTCCGCGCTTACCTTTTGGCGCATATTCCGCCAGCATCGTACCGGCACCGGAAATTTCCGCACCTGCACCCAACCCCTGAATAATACGCAACGTCACCAGCAAGATGGGTGCAAAAACACCAATCTGTGCATAGGTCGGTAACACACCAATTAAGGTGGTACAGATCCCCATCATGGTGATGGTAATAAAGAGCACTTTTTTACGCCCTATTCTGTCGCCCATTTTGCCGAAAATAAATGCTCCGACAATACGCGCCACATAACCTGCACCGTAGGTTCCCATTGCCAGAATTAACGCCATTGCCGTTGATGATTCAGGAAAAAATATTTCATGAAACACTAACGCTGCGCCGAGCGAATATAACTGGAAATCCATAAATTCAAGCGCAGTGCCCAGCCATCCCGATACTGCTGCTTTCACCAAATCCTTAGTGCTTCTTTCGTGTTTTTCTATTGTCATAATGGTTATCTCTAAAAAAGAGGTAAGATGCGTACTACTTACTCGCCGTTATTGGTATTATTCAGAAAAAGTGAGTAAGACTTTGCAGCAATGTTTTTGATCCTGTTCAAATAAACTAATGGCATCAGCAACATGCTGGAAATCAAACGTATGGGTAATTAATTTTTCTGGTTTAATTAACCCTTTACTTAACCAGTCGATAACGATCGGGAATTTATTTGCATTTAAGCGTGAAGAGAAAATAGAGAGTTCTTTTCCGGTAATTCCTTGCTGAATCACTTCAGACGGTTCACTGGAGAACCCCATCAATACAATACGTGCCGCTGGAGAAGCCAGCGTTACGGCCTCTTTCAGGATAGAAGGATGACAAGCCGCATCGATAATTAATGTCGGCTTGATGCCTTTTTCAGTGAAAATCTCGCCAAGCGGTGTCTGGCTGTTATTAATCGCCCAGTCAGCCCCGCTCTCTTTCGCTTTTTCCAGTCGTTCATCAATGCGATCGGCAACAATCACATTTTTAACGTTATAGACGCCTTTTAATACCTGAACGATCGTCAGGCCGATTGGACCGGCACCATAAACCAGAACGGTATCATTTTCAGTCGGTTGACCATGTCCGGTTACGTTAGCCGCAATGGTAAAAGGTTCGATCATTACCGCATATTGATCGGCCACTGCTTCAGGAATTTTCCACGCATTTTTTGCCGGAACCACGGCATATTCACTGAAACCACCGTCAGCGTGCACACCTAATACAGCCAGTGTCGTACAAACGTTCGGTTTACCTATAGAGCACGGATAGCAATGCCCACAGCTGACCACCGGATCGACAGCAACACGTTCACCGACTCTGGCGCTTTCCACGCCTTCACCCACTGCATCAATGACGCCAAAGAATTCATGACCAATGACGCGCGGATATTTCGCAAAAGGATTATGCCCACGATAAATATGGCTATCTGAACCACAAATTCCGGCAAGTTTCACTTTTACTCGTACTTCACCCGCTGACGGGGTGGGTATTTCACGTTCGACAATCGCCAGTTGATTCGGTTTTTCAATTAATATGCTTTTCATTATCTTACTCCTTACCAGTTCCACAGCGTGCCATCTTCCAGACGTGCGACTGGTAGATAAGCAGGTTCATAGGGATATTTCGCCGCCAGCTTTTCATCGAATTCGATACCAAGACCCGGTTTGTCTCCCGGATGCATATAGCCGTTATCGAAAGTCCAGTTGTGCGGGAAGACTTCGAGCATTTGTTCGGAATAACCCATGTATTCCTGGACACCGAAATTGGGGACCCACAGATCAAAGTGCAGCGCCGCAGCCATGCAGACTGGTGACAAATCGGAAGGACCGTGTGAGCCAGTACGTACCTGATACAGCGAAGCAAAATCGGCAATCCGGCGCATACCGGTAATTCCGCCTGCATGGGTCAGCGTGGTGCGGATATAATCGATGAGTTGCTCTTCAATCAGTTGTTTGCAGTCCCAGATGCTGTTGAAGACTTCACCCACTGCGATGGGTGTGACGGTATGTTGGCGAATGAGACGGAAGCATTCCTGGTTTTCCGCAGGCGTCGGGTCTTCCATCCAGAACATGCGATAATCTTCAATGCTTTTACCAAAGCGCGCCGCTTCAATAGGCGTTAAGCGATGGTGCAAGTCATGCAGCAGATGTTCATTAAAACCAAACTTGTTACGTACCGCGTCAAACAATTTCGGCATGAAATCGAGGTATTTCTCCGTCGACCACAGCTGCTCTTCCGGCCACTGTCCTTTGGTTGCGGGTTCATAAGCCAGACCTTTACCTTTCGACATGCCGTAGGTGGTTTTCATACCTGGGATTCCGCACTGCACGCGGATGGCTTTGAATCCCAGCTCCTGATGACGGGCATAATCATCCAGAGCTTCATCAATACTGTGACCGGTGGTATGGCAATAAACCATCACCCCTTCACGAGACGCGCCGCCGAGTAACTGGTAAAGCGGCATGTTGGCAGCTTTGGCTTTAATATCCCACAGCGCCATATCAACCGCTGAAATGGCCGACATCGTAACCGGACCGCGACGCCAGTAAGCACCTTTATAGAAAAACTGCCAGATATCTTCGATACGGTGCGCATCGCGACCAATAAGCTGCGGACAAAGGTGATCCTGCAAATAAGAGGCCACGGAAAGCTCACGTCCATTGAGGGTGGCATCCCCAAGGCCCGTAATACCGTCCTCAGTGGTGATTTTTAATGTGACGAAATTACGCCCCGGACAGGTAACAAAAACTTCAGCCTTTACGATCTTCATGTTCGATTCCTTGCATCGCTTGTCGTGATGCATGAAATCTACGCAACTGAGCTACTACCATACAAGTATGAAGATCGAAAAAAGCCGGAGTGATCACAAAAAAAGGCGTATATTTGCGCTGTGAATGGTTGACAAAAGATGAAATAGAATACCTTTTGTCAGCTGACACTTCCTCGTATCTTATTGATAAAATGGATTTATGTTCCTACGTGCGCCCCCAGCCCGCAACAATGATCAACATGCCGCAAAGCGCAATCAACGCACCCGTCCAGTCATAAAGAGTCAGTTTCACGCCATCCACAACGCGCAGCCACATCAACGCCGTGCAGACATAAACGCCACCATAAGCCGCGTAAACACGCCCACTCGCCGCAGGATGCAACGTTAACAACCAGACAAACAGCGCCAGTGAAATCCCCGCCGGAAGCAACAGCCAGATACTGGCGTTTCGTTTTAACCACAACCAGGGCAGAAAGCATCCAATAATTTCACACAGCGCAGTAGCAAAAAATAGTAACGTTGTTTTAATCATCTTTGTCACTTATTGACATCATGTATAGTTATAGGGCGACATAATATCATCAATATAAACACCCTCCTGGTACGTTTTGCGTTCGCAGTGGATGGTGTAGAATCACCTTTAATCATTCATACAGGGAATGAATTATGAAAATCACTCTCAGCAAACGAATCGGCCTGCTCGCTTTTCTGCTGCCTTGCGCACTGGCATTGAGCACAACTGTTCATGCCGAAACTAACAAACTGGTGATTGAGTCTGGCGACAGTGCACAAAGCCGCCAGCACGCCGCTATGGAAAAAGAGCAATGGAATGACACGCGCAATCTGCGTCAGAAAGTGAATAAACGCACTGAAAAAGAGTGGGATAAAGCCGACGCCGCTTTTGATAACCGCGATAAATGTGAGCAAAGCGCCAACATCAATGCCTACTGGGAGCCCAATACTTTGCGCTGCCTGGACCGTCGAACTGGCCGCGTTATTACCCCCTAACCTGTTATTGATTTAAGGAATGTAAGGACACGTTATGCCAAGCGCCCACAGTGTTAAGCTACGCCCGCTGGAGCGTGAAGATTTACGCTATGTACATCAACTCGACAATAACGCCAGTGTGATGCGTTACTGGTTTGAGGAACCCTACGAAGCCTTTGTTGAACTCTCTGATCTGTATGATAAGCATATTCATGATCAGAGCGAACGGCGCTTTGTGGTGGAATGTGACGGCGAAAAAGCCGGTCTGGTGGAGCTGGTGGAAATTAACCATGTTCATCGCCGCGCAGAATTTCAGATAATTATCTCCCCGGAGTATCAAGGGAAAGGTCTGGCAACCCGTGCCGCCAAATTAGCAATGGACTATGGCTTCACCGTTCTCAATCTCTATAAGCTGTATCTGATCGTTGATAAAGAGAATGAAAAAGCGATTCACATTTACCGCAAGCTTGGCTTTTCGGTTGAAGGTGAATTGATGCATGAGTTCTTTATTAATGGTCAATATCGTAATGCCATTCGCATGTGTATATTCCAGCATCAGTATCTGGCAGAGCACAAAACACCGGGTCAGACTCTCCTGAAGCCGACCGCACAATAGCATTAATAATAATCGATCGTATTTTTGATGGTGTAAACCCGTTCGACGGCGGGTTTTACTCCTTCATCAACAATGATCAGCTGACAGTCCACCGGATTGGCGTGACTGTCATATTTACAGCTCTGTTTTACATTACCAACTCGTTGATTATTCAGTAAAGTAACCGCTGTGTAATCTAATTTTTTGATCGGGTCCGTTGATGGCGTGGCGCTGACAGATAATGTTTTGTCGTTACTTTTCGTGGTTTTACCCAGTGGATAACCCTGATCATCATAGCGATATTCCATCTGCATTTGTTTGCTGCTGGCTTTAATCACGAAGCCATTATCATCGGTTTCCCAACTCACCCCGGCAGAAGGTAATTCTGCTAGCTGGCATTTTCCCTGTAAACGTACTCTCTTCTCCAGCGTCTCGGCATCACGGTAATAATTGGCGTCCAGTACCAGAGCGACCACGGTATTATTTTCCAGATCCAGTAATTCGAGTGAATCAAAACAGCCTTCTTGCGACAAAGTCCCAGAAACACGTTTCGTCACTTCACCTTGCTCATCCATTAATGTCTGAGTGAAATCTTTTACCGGACCACGCAGCGGATCAAAATCGAATTCATTAGAGAAACTGGCCATCTCAGGGGTAAATGAAAGTGTTACCTCTGTGCGGTCACATCCTGTGAGGAATATCGCGAGTAAGCATGGTAGTAATTTGTATTTCACAACAGTCACCAGAGAGTAGAGATGATTCTCAATCATAGTAGCAAATACAGTACTTTACACGTTAAATGCTATGCTTAAAGAAGTTATCTTCGCGTAAGGAGCTTATGATGAAACTCTCAACCTGCTGTGCCGCGCTTCTGCTCGCCCTCGCCTCACCCGCAGTACTCGCCGCGCCGGGATCCTGTGAGCGCATACAGAGCGATATATCACAGCGCATTATCAATAATGGCGTACCCGAAAGCAGCTTCACATTAAGTATTGTACCCAATGACCAGGTTGATCAGCCTGATTCCCAGGTCGTCGGGCATTGTGCTAATGATACGCATAAAATTCTCTACACCCGCACCACCAGCGGTAACGTCTCTGCTCCCGCGCAGTCTACCCAGGATGGCGCGCCTGCCGAACCGCAGTAATACATTATCGACTGAACGCCGGATACGACACATCCGGCGATTTGAACATACAACATAATCCCACCTTATTACTCATACCCTTCTATTGATATGGATTAATAATTCTTAACCCAAAATGGGTAGACTCCCTCTATTGTTAGCGCGCTAAATATTCAATATATAAACTTTTATATAACGATAAAGAACAGGGAGTGAGTTATGTCCAAAAATGAACGAATGGTGGGCATCAGCCGCAGAACACTCGTTAAATCTACCGCGATAGGTTCTCTGGCGCTGGCTGCAGGCGGTTTTTCTTTGCCGTTTACCCTGCGCAGTGCAGCAGCAGCGGTACAACAGGCCCGCGAAAAAGTGGTCTGGGGTGCCTGTTCCGTCAACTGTGGTAGCCGCTGTGCACTTCGTCTACATGTTAAAGATAATGAAGTGACCTGGGTGGAAACTGACAATACCGGCAGCGATGAGTACGGCAACCATCAGGTACGCGCCTGTTTGCGCGGTCGCTCCATCCGCCGGCGTATTAATCATCCCGATCGCTTGAATTACCCAATGAAACGCGTGGGTAAACGCGGTGAAGGCAAATTCGAACGGATTAGCTGGGATGAAGCCCTGGATACTATCGCCAGTAGCCTGAAAAAAACCGTCGAACAATATGGCAATGAGGCTGTATATATTCAGTACTCTTCGGGGATTGTTGGCGGCAATATGACCCGCTCTTCGCCATCAGCCTCGGCGGTCAAACGCCTGATGAACTGCTACGGCGGTTCACTCAATCAGTATGGCTCCTACAGCACCGCGCAAATTTCCTGTGCCATGCCCTACACCTACGGCAGTAATGATGGCAACAGCACCACGGATATTGAAAACAGCAAGCTGGTCGTGATGTTTGGTAACAACCCGGCAGAAACCCGCATGAGCGGCGGTGGCATCACTTATCTTCTTGAAAAAGCGCGCGAGAAATCGAACGCCAAAATGATTGTTATCGATCCGCGATATACCGATACGGCTGCTGGTCGTGAAGATGAATGGCTTCCTATTCGCCCGGGCACCGATGCCGCGCTGGTTGCGGGGATTGCCTGGGTATTGATTAACGAAAATCTCGTTGATCAACCTTTTCTCGATAAATACTGCGTCGGCTATGACGAAAAAACCTTACCCGCAGATGCACCCAAAAATGGTCACTATAAAGCCTATATTCTTGGTGAAGGTGACGATAAAACAGCGAAAACGCCGCAGTGGGCTTCGCAAATTACCGGTATCCCGGAGGACCGTATCATCAAACTGGCGCGTGAAATTGGCACAGCAAAACCCGCTTATATCTGCCAGGGCTGGGGGCCACAACGCCAGGCAAACGGCGAACTGACTGCACGCGCTATTGCTATGTTACCTATTTTGACGGGCAATGTCGGCATCAGCGGCGGAAATAGTGGCGCGCGTGAATCGACCTATACCATTACCATAGAACGCCTGCCGGTGCTGGATAATCCGGTCAAAACGTCAATCTCCTGCTTCAGCTGGACAGATGCTATCGATCATGGTCCGCAAATGACGGCAATCCGCGACGGCGTCCGCGGCAAAGATAAACTGGATGTGCCCATTAAGTTCATCTGGAACTTCAAGGACTTGAAGCGGTTACTCGTTAGAGTCACGAGAGACCTTAGTAGGCCTGAGGTCCTGCATTGAGTCAAGGACTTTGTGTCATTCTTTGTGCCAGACTTGTGTCATTAGACGGGATGTCTAGACGGCTGGTCAGGACCCCCGGTGGCCTCTTTGTCAGGACTCAGGGTGGCACCGGGGAACATTGGTGTCTTAATTGTATTGAATCAGGTCTCTAACTTTTGGTCCAAAACTCATCGTTAGCTGCTCGCCAGCTCACAGCCGTACTACTGTAAGCACGACCACCAGCACCAGCTTCAGCAGGAAGACGACAAGATAGACTTTATGCAGGTCCATGCGCCCTCCTGTTATGTTATATTATTACATTAAACAAGGTCCAGACCGAAGTCCAGACCATAGTTATTAATTACATTGATAATCCACCACCTGAAGTCCTGCCAACATTCAGTCCAGCCTTACCCATGCCGGGAGTCTTAACCGGGGTGTCGCCACTGGCAGTCTCCACCACTGGTGCCGCATCAGGCTCTACAGGAAGCTCCACAGCGGGCACAGGAACCGGAGGTGATACCTGAGCATCACCACCAGCAGAGAGGCCCTTAGCGATGGACCTGAGGCCTTACTGACGCTCTTACCCATTATTCAGCCTTGGTGAACTTCAGGCGTTTGACTACAGGCAGGACGGCAGTAGCTGAGCCAGTGCCCATCTTGACGGTCGTAGCAGCTTCAGCGACAACGAACACTTTACCGAGGATTTCCAGAGAGTGAGACTGGGTGTCACCATCACGAGATAGGACGACCGTAATATTTTCACCGTCGTGACGGAAGCAGCCGAAGCTCAGGGCCGTGAAGCGCTTAGCCAGCATGAATACGCCTTTGTCTTCACCGTTGTAATACGCGATGTCGGTACCCAGCATATCAACGATAGCGTCTTCACCAGAGAAGCCCTGTTTAGCAGCCAGACGTGACAGTGCTTTCAGTTGGGACTCATGGGCGATGATGCCGTAGTCGGACACTTCAGAGCCAAAGGATGACTCGGTATTCTCGTACAGAGCGTCCATGATAGCGTCTGCTTTGTTGGTAAGGCTCCCGGTCAGGACTGGCAGCTCTACGGTCTTCAGCAGCTTGGAGGACTCCAGAACGTCGACCATGCGAGCGTTGATGGTACGGACCACATTCTCACAGATGTTCATAGCGTCCTGCTGAAGTGTGCCCTGAGTGAATCCGGTGGAAGACTTGGCGTCCCAGAGCTTGGTCTGCTCAGAGATGAGAATAGCCTGCTCGATTGGTTCGACCACGATTTCAGTACCAGACGGAGCGGTCACGACCTCAGGTCGCTTGCCACCACGGACAGGAACGACCACAGAGCGGTCAGCCAGAGTGTGAGCAATGATTGGGGTCGGTAAGCTGTTACGGGTCGGCAGGACTTCTACAGGGAACGGGATGTTCTCTTGAGCGTCTTTAAGTACACCGTTCAGCATAGCCTTAACCGTCTTAGCTAACTGGAGGGCATAGACCTGTGGGTCAGCGTTAGTTGGCAGACCTTCATTGACCTGAATGTTGTCGGTATCGGTGATGCGTACTGGCTCAATGCCAAACTGGAAAGCGTCTTTAATCGTCATAATAATCAATCTCCTAAATTAGTTTAAATACTGTGAGTCCTCAAAACTGAGGAGTCCCTAACATCGGGTCAGGGACTGTGTGTTTTACAAGCTATCCATCCAGTTACCGCCTGACTCAAGGTCAGCGACAATAGCGGCACGGGAGCGACCAGCGGAATGGGTAGCACTGCGCAGGTTCTCACCATAGGTCCGGCGTTCAGCTTTGACCTGTTCACGGCGCTGTAGCTCTTTCTGCCACTCTGCATCAGTCATGTTCTCTTCACGCATACGCTCAGCCTGAATGCGCTGCTCTTTAGCAATACGCTCGGCTTCGACTCGCTTGTTCTGCTGGCGACGTTGGTAGGCGATCATCAGGTCATTACTGAAGAAGTTGCCGATGGTCACGCCAGCTTCAGCCAGAGCTTCCAGCATTTCCATTGCCTCGCGGCTGGTGGCAGGCAGTCCTGACAGGTAGCCCGGAATCAGGGTCTTAATAGCCAGAGACAGCGGATAGGACTGACCGTCCAGACGCACAGTATTTTCATAAAGGTTGATGTCGGTGACTGACAGCTTCCAGTTGTTGTTGTTGAATAACATAAGGTAGTACTCCTATTGAGAAGGTGAGAACTATCGGTATCGCAGACACAGTTATGCCTACGGGTCTCCCCGCATCGGTCATTCTCAAAAGGTGTTTAAATTAAGGTGGTTTACCAGCAGGAAAAGTTTTCCGTCTGGCTCAATGCGTCGAAACTTCGGTCAGCAGACGATAGGTTTATGCGGCGGTTTTTCTGCCCCATAAGGTTCAAGACTCCAGTTCACTAGCTGCGCTAGACTTCGCAAAGGCTCGGCGTAACTGATTATTCAAATCACGGTCCACCAGCATTGAGATAAGCTCGTCTCGACTGTAGTAAGGGCGCTCGGATGAATCAGTACCCATCCCCAGCATTGAGAGGAGGTGTCTCATTGGAAGACCACGATAACGAAGTGTTGCCCTGCCGATTGGTGTACGAGGGTCGATATGCTGTTTAATTGTCATCAGAAATCGTTCTCCATCCAGCCCTCATCTTCAGGTTCCGCATCAAGGTCACAGGCGTGAATGCAGCGCTGGTAGTAGTTGGTGAACTCGAAGCGTTGGCTTGGTCCGAACCAGTGAGCATATGACACCGGGAGTCCCTCTGTGATGTTGATAATGGCAGGCACGCCGTTGAACACTACTGCGTTCACATCAAGCCCTGACACACAGTCGCCGAAGTATTCTTCGTCTTCAATACCGAACACATGATATGCGTCCCAGTACAGCTTCATCGCCTCCAGCCGGGCCTTGAACTCGTCGTCCCAGTCCTCAGGATAAGGCAGGTTTTCCGCCCAGTCGTAACCATGCTCAGTAGGCAGTACCAGAGAACCGTCAGGTTTGACTCGGGGCACGAGACCGGATTCCCCGGTGGTCATCGCCCAGAACGCACCAAAATGCTGGTGGAGGACAGCGCAGCGGACAATGTAGGCCTCAGCTTCGGTGTCGTACATGCCGAAATGCTGCGGACCACCAGCGAAAGGCAGCTTCATCTGGACGCGCCACTTGCCACGATATTCATCGAAGTGGTACCCGGTGAACTTATTGCGAACACCTTCGCGGACCTTCTTATCAAGCTGGTTACCATATGATGTCGTTAATCGGAGGTTGAACGGATGGTTTGATTTGCCTTCGTTCCAAATGGTGCAGGACACAGCGTGATTAACGACCACCCAGCCCGGCAGTGCCACATCATAGAACAGGGCCATGATAAGGCGGTGCTCCTGATACAGGCGACCATTCACGCTCACAGCGCGATAACCTTCCTTACTGCTTTTAGTCGTCACCCGGCGTCCGCTGTGCTTATGCGCCAGCCATGCATCAATGTGGCCCTCAGAGTTACGACCAGTCACGACACGATACTTGCTCTTCAAGTCATTCAGGAAGCTGGCAGACATATCGCTAGCGGCCTTAGGCGCATTCAGGATGTCGATACCTGCATCGCCGGACTTCAGGTGTGACACGATGACCTGCGTTACGCTGTCAGTGGTACCTTTGGCAAGAGGATGATTGCTGGCGATAACTTCGTTCATGTCGATGAATTTATGGATGTTCATTAAGGTAGCTCCTTTAGAAAGCACTCTCGTTCCCCTGCGGGTCTCCACACCTATTCAGCGCTACCAAATGGAGCCGCCGAAAGTGCTTACGAAAGTGAATAGGGTTGATTTGATTGGTCGGGGATGACCATGATTTCCTGTAGGTGTCAATAAAGGCGGGACCGCATATCAGGCGTGCATCTGGTGGGTGCTGATAGACTTAAGTCAGTGTAGTGAGTAGACGAGCTACTAACCGATGACTGAAGAACACTCACGGGATGCAGGAATGACAGAGGCGGTCACGGACCTTGATTACTTCAGGAGAGAACTAAATGTCGGGAGAGCTTCCGCATAACTTGACGCATCAGACTCAGAGGTGGAGGCTGGTCTCCCTATAGTGATAGTTTAGGGTCCGTAATCATGAGCCAGCTTTAATGGCGTGGTACTGGACGGATTTACTGGCGCTGACGACGGTAGCATAGACGTAGCGAGCGTAGCGAGTTGAAACCATAGGTTCACCCAAGGCAACACGCTTACGGCTCAGGGTCTCCTGCACAGCGCTTACAGTTAATGTGTCGTGCGTTAGTAGTTGGGTCAGAATCAAGTATGGGCTGACAGGCTTGGTATTGCTTGCCATTGATTCGCTCAGGCGACCAGCACCAGTAAGGACATCATCCAGCCAGCCACTCAGGTCGCCCTGACCATCGAATGACAGCAGGTCCCCGCAGTGCTGCTGCAAGTAGGCTTTGGTGAACGTGTTGTCGTGAGTTGCGATTGGTCGTGCCATAGAGTATCTCCTGTAGTTGAATTAGTTGGTTCCCCTATAGTGATAATCAAGTCCACCACTGGTGATGCATACAGTAGCGCGACAGGATGTGACTCACAGGCTGGACTGGATGTCAAGGATTAAGGCGACCCCAGGAATTAAGGAAGTATATATAAAGAGGGAGGACCGGATGTGACTCACAGGTTGGACCGAATGTCAAGGACTAAAGACGCCTCAGGAATTAAGGAAGTATATATAAAGAGAGACCAGAGGCGACTCACAGTTAAACAGGAATGTCAAGAGGAGACCATAGGAATTTGGAGGACCTGAGTTAGGGAACCAGTTTAAATAAGAGCACAGTCAGACTTAGAGTCGGACAGCCGAAGGCGAACCAGTGGGCCTATAGTCAGGAGGGATTATGATTATTATCACCCTCCCTAACTTCAGTCAGACTTCAGTGACCCAAGGTCTCAACCATCAAGCCGTATATGGTCTCCACCTTGGGTCTTCCTACTTAAAGTAAAGCTGTCTTCAGCACCTCAGCCAGCCTACCAACAGCGTGTCCTTTCCCGTACAGGTCATACGTAATTGACTGACTGCTGTGCCCCAAGATGCCCTGAGCATCCACCAGATTGACTCCACGCTCTTTCATCCGGGTCGCCAGCCAATGTCTCAGACTGTGTAGAGAGACGTTCTCAGCGTCTGGGAGAGCCTCAGTGATGACACGGGAGTTAAACCAACTGCTGTATGCGCTTGGAGTCATACCAAAGAGCGGACCTTCGTCTGACTGCGTGTTCACCCATGAGAGGAAGGACGCCAAGTCGAAACCATACGCACCATCTGTCAGTGGCACCAGTCGGACTGAATGTTTGTTCTTAACTGATTTGCCTTCACCGTCTTCATTGATGTCGATACACACCAGACCATTGTCCAAGGTTACAATGTCACGTTTAGTCAGGTGGCAGACCTCAGCAGACCGGGCACCAGTAACCACAGATACCAGCGATGCCCACCTGCGAGCCTCAGAGGACGTCTGGGCCGTGTGTCGTGTGAACTGATACTCCGCTTCAACTCTTCCGAGAAGTCCCTCCAGCTCGTCATCTGTGAACGCTCTGCGCTTAGAGTCAACATCCTTCACCAGCTTCATTCTCTCAATAGGATTGCGGCCTTCAAGATGTCCGTTCATCAGAGCATAATCAAGACACATCTTCGCCTTCGTCAGCAGCTTATTAATCGTGGAGGGTCTCACCTCAGCAGCCAGCATTGCGTCCCTTACAGCCAGCCACTCAGAGCGGGACATCAGGTCCATGTCTTCAGGCAGGAACCGGGAGACAGTATTTAGTGAGGACGAGAGGTCCTTGTAGCTGGAGGACTTCAGGGTCTGGACCTTCTCAGCCAGCAGCGAGGACACTAGGCTTGAAAAAACTACAGATGGTTGGCGCTCCTGTGTGAAAACTGCTGGTCTACCCCCCTGCTCATTCTTCAGAATCGACGTAGAGTCGCCTATAGTTGAGTAATCCGTAGGGTTATTATCATCAGTAAGCTGGCTTACGCCACCATCAATCAGCTTAATCAGACCAGAGGTATCACCAGTGTCTACCCTCTGCTGTGCTGCGGTCAGGACTTCAAGCGCTAACCTTATGCCCTTCTGCTGGTCCAGACTCAAGGCTTGCGTAGCGGCTAGCTCCTTCAGGTTGGACTTCTCGTCCACCAAAGTAGCGACCTCAAGTCCATTCCAGTAATCGTCACTAGCGTCTGTCAGGAACTGCTCAGCCATAGACCGGAGGTGCGCTGTAAGCTCCTGTAGCGTGACTTCAGGCTTGTCCAGTAGGAATGCCTTAGCTGTGACTGCAAGCTCTCTCTGACGCATTGTAGCGGTCCTCCGGTCTGTGCTGCGGGTTGAGACTGATAGAAACGGGCTGGTAGCTCCTTTAAGTCTGAAGCGGACAGTGTAACGCCCGTTGGTTCTCCGGACTAGCTGTGGCGTAGCAAGGTCCTTGATTTGTGTCAGCCTTGTGTCAGGACTTGGGGTGTATACTTGCCCATACAGATAGGGAGACCCAGAGAAAGAACTGGATGGATATACAGTGTTGTCATGGTTAATGTCAGTCATATCAGGACCTTAAGTAGCATTGAGTCAACTACTTCAAGCCCATCCATCCGTCTGACAATGGAGTCCATCTGGAACTACGCGGGAAATACCCTCGTTAATCAGCATTCTGACATCAACAAAACGCATGAAATTCTGCAGGACGAATCGAAATGCGAAATGATTGTGGTCATCGAAAACTTTATGACCTCATCGGCAAAATATGCCGACATTCTGCTGCCAGACCTGATGACCGTTGAGCAGGAAGATATTATTCCTAACGACTACGCCGGTAACATGGGATATCTCATTTTCCTCCAGCCTGTCACCAGCGAAAAATTCGAACGCAAACCGATTTACTGGATCCTGAGTGAAGTCGCGAAACGTCTTGGACCTGACGTCTATCAAAAGTTCACAGAAGGTCGCACGCAGGAACAATGGTTACAACATCTGTACGCCAAAATGCTTGCCAAAGATCCGGCGTTACCGTCTTACGACGAACTGAAAAAAATGGGTATCTATAAGCGTAAAGATCCCAATGGCCATTTTGTCGCCTACAAAGCATTTCGTGACGACCCCGAGGCAAATCCACTTAAAACGCCTTCCGGTAAGATTGAAATTTATTCCAGCAGGCTGGCGGAAATTGCCCGTACCTGGGAACTGGAAAAAGATGAAGTGATAAGCCCATTGCCAGTTTATGCCTCAACCTTTGAAGGCTGGAACTCCCCTGAACGTAGAACCTTCCCACTGCAACTGTTTGGTTTCCATTACAAATCCCGTACTCACTCGACCTACGGCAATATTGATCTCCTGAAGGCTGCCTGCCGTCAGGAGGTGTGGATCAACCCTATAGATGCGCAGAAACGTGGGATTGCCAACGGCGATATGGTGCGGGTGTTTAACCATCGTGGCGAAGTTCGGCTACCAGCCAAAGTAACACCACGTATTCTCCCTGGAGTTAGCGCTATGGGCCAGGGAGCCTGGCACGAGGCCAATATGTCTGGCGATAAAATCGACCATGGCGGCTGTGTGAATACGCTAACCACTCTGCGCCCTTCACCACTGGCGAAGGGAAACCCGCAGCACACTAATCTGGTCGAGATCGAAAAAATATAACCCACGACAACCATAAATTCTGGCATGACATTTTGTTTGAAAAGCAATAAGTGAGTAATGATGAAAATCCATACCACAGAGGCGCTCATGAAGGCTGAAATCAGCCGTAGAAGTCTGATGAAAACCTCCGCACTTGGCAGTCTTGCGCTGGCAAGCAGTGCTTTCACTCTGCCATTTTCCCAAATGGTCCGGGCGGCAGAGGCTCCGGTAGAAGAGAAAGCGGTCTGGAGTTCCTGCACCGTTAACTGCGGGAGCCGCTGTCTGTTACGTTTGCATGTGAAAGATGACACCGTGTACTGGGTGGAGTCTGATACGACAGGTGACGACGTCTACGGTAATCATCAGGTTCGAGCGTGTTTACGCGGGCGCTCTATCCGCCGACGGATGAATCATCCTGATAGGTTGAAATATCCCATGAAGCGCGTCGGCAAGCGCGGTGAAGGTAAATTTGAACGGATAAGTTGGGACGAAGCCCTGGATACCATCAGTGATAATCTTCGGCGGATCCTGAAAGATTACGGCAATGAGGCTGTACATGTCCTGTACGGAACAGGCGTAGATGGCGGAAACATCACCAACTCAAACGTCCCGTACCGTCTGATGAACTCTTGCGGTGGTTTTCTCAGTCGCTATGGCAGCTACAGTACCGCACAGATCAGTGCCGCAATGAGTTATATGTTCGGTGCCAATGATGGCAACAGCCCGGATGATATCGCCAATACGAAACTGGTCGTTATGTTCGGAAATAACCCGGCAGAAACGCGGATGAGCGGCGGTGGTGTCACTTACTACGTCGAGCAAGCCCGCGAACGTTCAAACGCACGCATGATCGTCATCGATCCACGTTATAACGACACTGCTGCCGGGCGTGAAGATGAATGGCTGCCCATTCGCCCTGGCCCGATGGCGCACTGGCCTGTGCGATTGCCTGGGTACTGATTACTGAAAACATGGTCGATCAGCCATTTCTCGACAAATATTGTGTTGGTTACGATGAAAAAACGCTGCCCGCCAACGCACCACGTAACGCGCATTATAAAGCCTATATTCTGGGCGAAGGGCCTGACGGCATAGCTAAAACGCCGGAATGGGCAGCAAAAATCACCAGCATCCCGGCAGAAAAAATTATCCAGTTGGCACGAGAGATCGGTTCAGCAAAACCTGCTTATATTTGTCAGGGTTGGGGGCCACAACGACATTCCAACGGCGAGCAAACATCCCGCGCTATTGCCATGCTTTCCGTTCTCACCGGCAACGTCGGCATAAACGGCGGCAACTCAGGCGTACGCGAAGGTAGCTGGGATCTGGGGGTAGAATGGTTCCCGATGCTCGAGAATCCTGTTAAAACGCAGATTTCCGTCTTTACATGGACAGATGCCATCGACCATGGTACGGAAATGACCGCGACCCGTGATGGTGTTCGTGGAAAAGAAAAACTGGATGTCCCCATCAAGTTTTTATGGTGCTACGCCAGTAACACATTGATCAATCAACATGGCGACATCAATCACACCCATGAGGTGCTTCAGGATGACAGCAAGTGCGAGATGATTGTTGGCATTGACCACTTCATGACGGCCTCGGCTAAGTATTGCGATATCCTGTTGCCCGACCTGATGCCAACAGAGCAAGAAGACCTTATCTCTCATGAATCTGCAGGGAATATGGGCTATGTGCTCCTCGCCCAACCCGCAACCTCAGCAAAATTTGAACGCAAACCCATCTACTGGATGCTGAGTGAAGTCGCCAAACGCTTAGGACCAGACGTTTATCAAACCTTTACTGAAGGTCGCAGTCAGCATGAATGGATCAAATATCTCCATGCGAAAACGAAGGAACGTAACCCTGAGATGCCCGACTACGAGGAGATGAAAACGACCGGGATCTTTAAGAAAAAATGCCCGGAAGAACACTACGTCGCTTTCCGCGCATTCCGTGAAGATCCACAGGCAAACCCGTTGAAAACACCTTCGGGGAAAATCGAAATTTATTCTGAACGACTGGCGAAGATTGCAGATACCTGGGAATTGAAAAAAGATGAAATTATTCATCCCCTTCCTGCGTATACCCCAGGTTTTGATGGCTGGGACGATCCCCTGCGGAAAACCTATCCACTGCAGTTAACGGGCTTCCATTACAAAGCGCGTACCCACTCCAGCTACGGCAATATTGATGTGTTACAGCAGGCCTGCCCACAAGAGGTGTGGATCAACCCCATTGATGCTCAGGCACGCGGTATCCGTCATGGCGATACCGTGCGGGTATTTAACAATAATGGAGAAATGCTGATTGCCGCAAAAGTGACTCCGCGTATTCTGCCTGGCGTTACCGCCATCGGGCAAGGTGCGTGGCTTAAAGCGGATATGTTTGGTGACCGGGTCGATCACGGCGGCAGTATCAATATTCTGACCTCTCACCGCCCTTCACCGCTGGCAAAGGGAAACCCGTCGCACAGCAATCTTGTCCAGATCGAAAAGGTTTAAGGAGTAGCCCATGACCACACAATATGGATTTTTTATCGATTCCAGCCGCTGTACTGGCTGTAAAACCTGCGAACTGGCGTGCAAAGATTTTAAAGATCTTGGCCCGGAAGTCAGTTTCCGCCGTATTTATGAATACGCTGGCGGCGACTGGCAGGAAGATAATGGCGTCTGGCACCAGAACGTGTTCGCTTATTATCTCTCCATCTCCTGTAACCATTGCGATGACCCCGCATGTACAAAAGTCTGCCCCAGCGGCGCAATGCATAAGCGTGAAGATGGCTTTGTGGTGGTTGATGAAGATGTTTGTATCGGCTGCCGCTACTGCCACATGGCTTGTCCGTACGGCGCGCCACAGTACAATGCTGAAAAAGGGCACATGACGAAGTGCGATGGTTGTTATTCGCGCGTCGCCGAGGGGAAACAACCCATATGTGTCGAATCCTGCCCGCTGCGTGCACTTGAGTTCGGTCCAATTGAAGAGCTGCGTCAGAAGCACGGCACTCTTGCTGCCGTCGCGCCACTGCCGCGCGCGCATTTCACAAAACCCAATATCGTTATCAAACCTAACGCCAACAGCCGCCCGACCGGCGATACCACTGGTTATCTGGCTAATCCGGAGGAAGTGTAAAATGGGAAATGGATGGCATGAGTGGCCACTGGTTATCTTTACCGTATTGGGTCAATGCGTAGTAGGCGCGCTGATTGTTAGCGGAATTGGCTGGTTCGCCGCCAAAAATGACGCAGACCGTCAGCGTATTGTCCGTGGCATGTTTTTCCTCTGGCTGTTGATGGGCGTCGGGTTTATTGCCTCTGTCATGCACCTGGGATCGCCACTGCGGGCGTTTAACTCGCTGAATCGAATCGGAGCTTCTGGTCTGAGTAACGAGATTGCTGCCGGTTCCATATTTTTTGCCGTTGGCGGATTATGGTGGCTGGTGGCAGTCATCGGTAAAATGCCGCAAGCGTTGGGGAAACTCTGGTTACTTTTCAGCATGGCGCTCGGCGTCATTTTCGTCTGGATGATGACCTGCGTGTATCAAATCGACACCGTGCCAACCTGGCATAACGGTTACACTACGCTGGCTTTCTTCCTGACGGTATTGTTGAGCGGTCCAATACTTGCTGCCGCAATTCTGCGGGCAGCTCGCGTTACATTTAATACCACACCATTTGCCATCATTAGCGTTCTGGCGCTGATCGCTTGTGCCGGGGTGATTGTGCTGCAAGGTTTGTCTCTGGCGTCTATTCACTCATCCGTGCAACAAGCCAGCGCACTGGTACCAGATTACGCCTCCTTACAGGTCTGGCGTGTGGTATTGTTATGCGCAGGTCTTGGATGCTGGCTTTGCCCGCTCATTCGTCGCCGTGAACCTCACGTTGCCGGACTTATTCTGGGGCTAATCCTCATACTTGGCGGTGAGATGATCGGGCGTGTGCTCTTTTATGGCCTGCACATGACAGTAGGAATGGCTATTGCAGGTTAACAAATTGGTGCGGGGCAACCCGCACATTTCAGGATGTTAGGAATGACCCATTTTTCACAGCAAGATAATTTTTCTGTCGCGGCGCGCGTGTTGGGCGCGCTGTTTTATTACGCTCCAGAGAGTGCGGAAGCCGCACCTCTGGTTGCGGTACTCACCAGTGACGGCTGGGAAACTCAGTGGCCTCTACCAGAAGCGTCATTAGCGCCGCTGGTGACGGCTTTTCAGACACAGTGTGAAGAGACTCACGCCCAGGCCTGGCAGCGTTTGTTTGTCGGCCCGTGGGCACTGCCGTCTCCGCCGTGGGGGTCGGTCTGGCTGGATCGCGAATCTGTGCTGTTTGGCGATTCAACATTGGCACTTCGTCAGTGGATGCGCGAGAAAGGCATTCAGTTTGAAATGAAGCAAAACGAACCGGAAGATCATTTTGGTTCACTGCTGTTGATGGCTGCGTGGTTGGCGGAGAATGGTCGCCAGACAGAATGCGAAGAATTGCTGGCATGGCACCTTTTTCCGTGGTCAACACGTTTTCTTGATGTTTTTATCGAAAAAGCAGAACACCCTTTCTACCGTGCACTGGGTGAACTGGCTCGCTTAACGCTGGCGCAATGGCAATCACAACTGTTAATTCCTGTCGCGGTTAAACCGCTGTTTCGATAGGATCACCGTAATATTGCCGGATGGTGACGATTACGCGCAATCCGGCAATAATAGGTTACAGTGTCACGTTTTTTTTATCTCTTAAAGCACGCACTGCTTTTGCGGCTGGCCTCTTTTGCCGCAAAATAGTCGCCCGTGTTTCATTGCCCATTTCTGCTCATGCATCATCTACACATCTATCCGGATCTGCGCACTATGTTCCGCCGTCTGCTTATCGCAACAGTCGTCGGTATTCTCGCGGCCTTTGCCGTTGCCGGGTTTCGTCATGCGATGCTGCTACTGGAGTGGTTGTTCCTCAATAATGACTCCGGCAGTCTGGTCAATGCAGCGACAAACCTTTCCCCCTGGCGACGGTTGCTAACTCCGGCGCTCGGCGGACTGGCGGCGGGTTTGTTGCTGATGGGCTGGCAGAAATTTACCCAACAACGCCCTCATGCGCCGACCGATTACATGGAAGCGTTGCAAACCGATGGACAGTTCGATTACGCAGCAAGCCTGGTTAAATCGCTTGCCTCTCTGCTGGTAGTAACCAGCGGCAGTGCAATTGGTCGCGAAGGTGCGATGATTCTTTTAGCTGCCCTTGCCGCCTCCTGTTTTGCCCAACGTTTTACGCCACGCCAGGAGTGGAAATTATGGATCGCCTGTGGGGCCGCGGCGGGAATGGCTGCGGCCTATCGTGCCCCGCTTGCTGGCAGTTTATTTATAGCCGAAGTGCTGTTTGGCACTATGATGTTGGCCTCTCTCGGCCCGGTGATTATTTCCGCCGTCGTGGCATTGCTGGTTAGCAATCTGATTAATCATAGCGACGCGTTACTCTACAACGTACAACTCTCAGTGACGGTTCAGGCTCGTGACTATGCGCTGATTATCAGTACAGGTGTGCTGGCAGGTCTGTGCGGACCACTGTTGTTAACGTTAATGAACGCCTGTCATCGTGGATTTGTGAGTCTCAAACTTGCGCCGCCCTGGCAACTGGCACTAGGCGGGTTGATCGTGGGTCTGCTTTCCCTGTTCACACCTGCAGTGTGGGGCAACGGCTATAGCACCGTACAATCCTTTTTAACCGCCCCACCACTGTTAATGATCATTGCCGGGATCTTCCTTTGTAAACTGTGTGCCGTGCTGGCGAGTAGCGGTTCCGGCGCACCCGGTGGGGTCTTTACACCGACGCTATTTATCGGTCTTGCCATTGGCATGTTGTATGGTCGTAGCCTGGGATTATGGTTCCCTGATGGCGAAGAAATTACACTTTTACTCGGATTGACCGGGATGGCGACACTGTTGGCGGCGACCACGCACGCGCCGATTATGTCGACGTTGATGATATGTGAAATGACCGGGGAGTATCAGCTACTCCCCGGTTTATTGATTGCCTGCGTAATTGCGTCGGTAATTTCGCGGACGTTACACCGTGACTCTATCTACCGCCAGCACACTGCGCAGCATAGCTAAGCGGATGTATTGCCCCAGTTCACGCTGTTCGGCGCGCGGCAGATAAGGCAGTTCACCAATGAGCGGTGCCGGAAGTTTTTTACCCAGCACATCAATGATTTCCGCATAATGCGCCAGTCCTGGGTTGATTCGGTTAGCCACCCAGCCAATGAGCGGCAGCCCGTCGTTGGCGATCGCCTGAGCTGTTAGCAGTGCATGGTTAATGCAACCTTCCTGAATACCGACAACCATCAACACCGGCAGTTGTTCCTGCACTACCCATTCAGAGAGTGGACGCAAATCATTCATCAGACTGCGCCAGCCGCCAGTCCCTTCTACCACGACATGATCGACTTTTTCGGTCAGGTTTGCCAGGCCGTTTGAAATGAGGGTGTAATTGATTGGGCAACTGTGCGCCACGCTACTTTCTTCTTCGCTTAACGCGATAGGATTAACTGCTTCATAAGGCAGTTCGATGGTTGAAACACTCTGCAACACCAGGGCATCTTTATTACGCAGCCCTTCGGGTGTCTCTTTGCTCCCCTTCGCTACGGGTTTATATCCCGCAACCGTTTTTCCCTGGGAGGCTAACGCTTGTAGCAATGCGCGGGAAACCACCGTTTTCCCTACAGAAGTGTCTGTACCGGTAATAAAGAAACGCTTCAGCATCACTAACTCCACCGTTATGCTTCACAAATATAAACCAGGAAAATAATTAACCTTGAAAGTCTAAGTTATGCTTTCCTGGCCCAAATTGAGATAGCGCAAATTTTGGTAGAACAGTTAAAAAATGTTAACCCTGCAACAGACGAATCAACAAAGAACCGTTATACATCGCGTCTTTTACCAGTGCAGCGCCTGCCATCGTGCCCTGGTTAGAAAACTGAGTACTCTCAACGCTGATGTGCTGACTATACGCAGGAAGGGCCTGCTGACGGATGCTGTCTGAGATGACCGGGAAGAGGATATCTGCCGCTTTACTTAACGGTGAGCCAATCAGTATTTTTTGTGGGTTAAATAAATTCACCATGATGGCAAGAATGCGCCCGACATGCGCGCCCACCCCGGTAATGATGTCTTTTGCCAGTAGATCGCCGCGCAATGCCGCCTGACACAATGAGTCCACGGTTAACGGTTGTCCATGTAACATCGAGCTCATGGATTGATTAAGACGCAGCTGTGCCAGCTCAAGAATACTGTCCACGCTGGCGATGGTTTCGAGGCAGCCGTGATTCCCGCAATAACAGCGTTTCCCATACGGGTCGACCTGTGTGTGGCCTATTTCCACGAGACTACTGCTGCCTGCGTGTAGCAGATGACCATCGGTAATGACGCCCGCCCCCACGTTGTGATCGATAACCACCTGAATCACATCGCGCGCCCCGCGTGAGGCACCAAACAAGGCCTCTGCCATCGTCCATGCGCTGATATCATGCTGAATATAAACCGGAACGCCGGTATGCTGCTCCAGCGCCTCGCCGAGCGGCATCTCTTTTACATCCTCGTAGAACGGCATGCGATGTACAATACCATTTTCCGTATCAATAATTCCCGGCAAGGTTATGGCAATCGAAGTTAGACGCTCAAGTTTTTTCTGGTGGCGGATAAAAAACTGATCGATATGGGAAATAATACGATCCAGCAATGGCAAGTCATCTTTTAACGCCAGTTCCTGCGACTCTTCCACCACCAGTTTGCTGCTCAGATCGCGCAGAGCAAGGAAAATCTCCCCGCGACTAATGCGCAGAGAAAGATAGTGCCAGGCTTCAGTTTCAACCACCAGCCCCACCGCCGGACGGCCACGGTTCCCCGCTTCTTTGATTTCCAGCTCTTGCACCAGGTGTGCTTCGAGCATCTCACGGACAATTTTAGTGATACTGGCAGGAGCCAGTTGCGCCAGACGGGAAAGATCGATACGCGAGACTGGACCAAGCTGATCAATCAGGCGATAAACCGCGCCCGCGTTGGTCTGCTTTATTTGATCAATGTGCCCAGGCTGGTTTTCAGCAACCACCGCATACTCCCTATATTTTCGCGCTCCGAAATAATCTGTAGGCTATGGTGAAGCACTTCAATACGTGTCGTCAAATTTTTACTTAGGCATGTGATTAACAGCACATTTTTCGGGCTTTTTCGCTGAAATTTCCCTCACCTGAGAGCATTCAGCAGATGAATACGAAAGTTACGCGCAGCCGGACTTTGTTCATGATGTTTCGGCCAGACCAACCACATTTCAGAAACCGCATCCTCTTCAGCAATCGGCACCCAGCGCATTTCGTTGAGCTGAACACGTTTAAATGACGCAGGCAAAATTGAAACACCCAGACCGGCGGAAACCAGACCGATGATGGTCATTGCCTCGCCCACCTCCTGAGTGATGACGGGCGTCAAATGGTAACGTCGCATCAGCCCGAGAATATCGTCATACAGCCCTGTCCCGACGTGCGGATCAAAAAAGACAAAGGGTTCTTTCGCCAGTTCAGCCAGCGTTACATTCGGGTTATTTGCCAGGGGATGATCGTGCGGGATCATCGCCATAAGCGGTTCATGGACGATGACTGCGTGTTCAAGCGTCTCCGGTAACGCTGTGTTACGCAGCAATCCCATATCCAGCGTTCCTTCAATGAGCGGAGCGATTTGCTCACGAGTGTTCATTTCGCGGGTTTGTAAATGGACATCAGGATAATCACGGCGAAACAGCGATAACGTATCGGACACCGCCCGAATAAAAGGAGCGGACGAAGTAAAACCAATGCGCAACTCCCCCGCTTCACCCTGATGCAGCCTTTCAGCGCGAGCGGCAGCGTCATCCACCATAGACAGGATTTGCCGACTATCTGCAAGAAACTGTTTTCCTGCTGCCGTCAGCAATACACTGCGATTGGTTCGTGCCAGCAGTCGGGCACCAATTTGTTGCTCCAGCGCCTGAATCTGCTGACTTAGCGGCGGTTGCGAAATATTCAGGCGGGCAGCGGCGCGCCCGAAATGCAGCTCTTCCGCAACAGCAACAAAGTAACGCAGATGACGAAGTTCAATATTCATATTTAAAACATCTTATTTGAGATTATTAATATATTAGACAGAACAATTCGATTTTCCTACTCTATGTATAAGCCTGATCCACAGGCATATTTAGCAAGGATTTCAAGTGAGCCGTACTACAACTGTTGATGGCGCTCCGGCAAGCGACACTGACAAGCAAAGCATTTCTCAGCCAAATCAATTTATTAAACGCGGTACGCCGCAATTTATGCGCGTCACCCTGGCGCTGTTCTCTGCCGGACTGGCAACATTTGCACTTCTCTATTGTGTGCAGCCTATCCTTCCGGTGCTTTCGCAGGAGTTTGGCTTAACGCCCGCGAACAGTAGTATTTCACTGTCCATTTCCACGGCGATGTTGGCTATTGGTTTGCTGTTTACTGGCCCCCTATCCGATGCCATTGGTCGCAAACCAGTGATGGTCACGGCTCTACTGTTGGCCTCCATTTGTACGTTACTTTCGACAATGATGACCAGCTGGCACGGCATTTTGATTATGCGCGCCTTGATTGGGCTTTCGTTAAGTGGCGTGGCAGCTGTTGGCATGACTTATCTTAGCGAGGAAATCCACCCCAGTTTCGTGGCCTTTTCGATGGGGTTGTATATCAGCGGCAACTCAATTGGCGGCATGAGCGGACGCTTAATTAGTGGTGTCTTCACGGACTTTTTCAACTGGCGAATTGCTCTGGCGGCAATCGGTTGTTTCGCGCTAGCCTCGGCGTTGATGTTCTGGAAAATCCTCCCGGAATCACGCCATTTTCGCCCGACTTCGCTGCGACCTAAGTCGTTGTTTATCAACTTTCGTCTGCACTGGCGTGACCGGGGATTACCGTTATTGTTCGCAGAAGGCTTTTTGCTGATGGGGTCGTTCGTCACGCTGTTTAATTACATCGGCTATCGGTTGATGCTCTCCCCCTGGCATGTCAGTCAGGCCGTGGTTGGCTTATTATCGCTGGCTTATTTGACCGGTACATGGAGCTCACCCAAAGCCGGAACCATGACCACCCGCTATGGGCGCGGTCCAGTGATGTTGTTTTCGACGGGGGTTATGCTGTTTGGTTTACTGATGACCTTATTCAGCTCGCTGTGGCTGATCTTTGCCGGAATGTTACTCTTCTCAGCAGGATTCTTCGCAGCCCACTCAGTTGCCAGCAGCTGGATCGGCCCCCGCGCAAAACGCGCTAAAGGCCAGGCCTCCTCGCTGTATCTGTTCAGTTACTATCTGGGGTCGAGTATTGCCGGGACGCTGGGTGGTGTTTTCTGGCATAACTATGGCTGGAACGGCGTCGGCGCATTTATTGCTCTGATGCTGGTCATTGCTCTGCTGGTCGGGACGCGTTTGCATCATCGTCTGCACGCCTGAAAAAATAAGTCCGGACTGCGGTAAATACCCGTCCGGACTTATTGCTTGCTCAAACCAACGTTAATAGCCATCCTAAAATAGACGAAGCGCCAGCCAATTCCCGCAGCGCGTCTAGCGTCATCAGGATTATAAGTACCCAAATAAACGGATTCATTTTGCTGTGTGTCATTTATTACTGATGCGCAGTTATTCTACCGCTTTGTAAGTAGTAAAATAGTTAACCCAATCAAGACTACTATTATTGGTAGCTAAATTTCCCTTAAGTCACAATACGTTATTATCAACGCTGTAATTTATTCAGCGTTTGTACATATCGTTACACGCTGAAACCAACCACTCACGGAAGTCTGCCATTCCCAGGGATATAGTTATTTCAACGGCCCCGCAGTGGGGTTAAATGAAAAAACAAATTGAGGGTATGACAATGAAAAAAGTATTAGCTCTGGTTGTTGCCGCTGCTATGGGTCTGTCTTCTGCCGCCTTTGCTGCAGAGACTGCGACCACACCTGCTCCGACTGCGACGACCACCAAAGCAGCGCCGGCGAAAACTACACATCATAAAAAACAGCATAAAGCAGCACCTGCCCAGAAAGCGCAGGCGGCTAAAAAGCATCATAAAAATGCGAAAGCTGAACAGAAAGCCCCTGAACAAAAAGCGCAGGCAGCGAAGAAACACGCCGGGAAACACAGCCATCAGCAACCGGCAAAACCTGCTGCACAACCCGCAGCGTAAGTTTTCAACAGTAATGCTGGCGCGCCCCCTCGCGCCTGAAAATTACGGTGCTAAGCGGGTAACGTTTAGCACCGCCTTTAGCGGAGGGTAGTATGGTGGGCCGTTATCGCTTTGAGTTCATTCTTATCATCCTTATTTTATGCGCACTGATTGCCGCCCGTTTTTATCTTTCCTGACTGTAGTTATCTGATTTTACTCCCACTTTCATCCCGTCCCGTCTATAGTATTTATGAGGGTTTGCTTTTAATAATCATAATTACTCACCAGAGTGTGATATGCGTACAACCATTGCTGTAGTGTTGGGTGCAATTAGTTTGACGTCTGCTTTTGTGTTTGCAGATAAACCAGACGTTGCCAAATCGGCAAACGATGAGGTCAGCACCCTGTTTTTTGGTCATGATGATCGTGTGCCAGTGAATGACACGACCCAATCACCGTGGGATGCGGTTGGGCAACTGGAAACGGCCAGCGGCAATTTATGTACGGCGACGCTGATTGCACCCAATCTGGCATTAACGGCAGGACACTGTTTATTGACACCTCCAAAGGGTAAAGCCGATAAAGCAGTGGCGCTGCGTTTTGTGTCAAATAAAGGTCTTTGGCGCTATGACATCCACGACATAGAAGGCCGCGTTGATCCGACACTGGGAAAGCGGTTAAAAGCAGATGGGGATGGTTGGATTGTACCTCCCGCAGCCGCGCCGTGGGACTTCGGATTGATTGTGCTACGTAATCCCCCTTCTGGCATTACGCCGTTGCCGTTATTTGAGGGAGATAAAGCCGCGCTTACCGCCGCATTAAAAGCGGCAGGTCGTAAAGTGACTCAGGCAGGCTACCCTGAAGATCATCTCGATACGTTGTATAGTCATCAAAACTGTGAAGTGACTGGCTGGGCGCAAACGTCGGTGATGTCACATCAGTGCGATACCTTGCCGGGTGACAGCGGTTCGCCTCTGATGTTGCATACCGATGACGGCTGGCAATTAATTGGGGTGCAAAGTTCGGCTCCTGCCGCGAAAGATCGCTGGCGCGCCGATAACCGGGCCATTTCTGTTACCGGTTTTCGCGACAAGCTGGATCAACTGTCGCAAAAATAATGTTCAAACGCTGCCCGACAGCGCGGGCAGCGTGTTCATCAGGCAAGTTTCACCATGATCATTCCAGCCAACAGCAAGACCAGGCCAATCCAGCCTTTACGATTTAACCGTTGACCAAACAAGATCCAACCTGCGGCTAACGTGGCGGCAATACCAAACCCGCCCCACAATGCATAAGCGACAGACAAGTCGATCCCTTTAACGGCCTGAGAAAGCGCACTAAAGGCAGCCAGCACCGCCGCCAGGGAGAGCAAGCCAAATATTTTGCGACGAAAGCCGTCAGAAAATTTCAAAAAGACGTTAGCAACGATTTCCAGCACGATTGCCAATGCCAGCCAGGCGGCGTGAACCCATTCAAACTGCGCCATGGTTCACCTCCAGTTCAGGTTTACGCGCTTTACGGGTACCTGATTTTATCAACACAATCCCGGCGACCAGGGTGGTTAACCCGGCAATTTTCATCAGCGATAAACTTTCGTCGAATAACAAAACGCTAAACAAGGTAATAAATAAAATACCGATACCTTCCCACAACGCATAAGCTACGCCTAAGGCGATTTTTTTAACGGCGAAAGAGAGAAATATATACGACAGAGAAATCATCACCAGCATTAAAATAAAGCCGCCATTTCCCTCACTGACGCTCGCCCATTTCATTGACAGCGTACCGGTAATTTCTGTAGCAATAGCCAGACCTAATAAAATCCAATAAATATACATTGTCCTTCTCCTGCAAGAGAATTATTTTAATTTTCGCTTAATTCAGCGAAACCAAAGTAAAGTGGTCAAGCCCCGCGCATAGGGCAAGCTTAGGCAGAAGAAAGGACTAAAGCGCGTTGCGCCAGTGCTGCTCACCTACGAGCAAGATAGTGGATGAGGTACGAAGATGGGTAAATGTAGAAAATAACGTCCTGAACAAATTGTCCATAATATTACAATTATCCGCAGTGTTGCTTCTCGTCATCGCGGATGATAATTGTCCTCGGTAGTTGAACACGCCTGATTTGTATCATAGCTTAAGAATTAACTCAAAATATTTTCACTTCTTTACCTGAGCGGTTTGATTTTCGTTATGATGACGGAGCGAAAAAGACATTATTATTAGCAAAGGAAGAAAAAACGGGGACAAGCATGGCAAAGCCGATCATCACGCTCAATGGCCTAAAAATCGTCATTATGTTGGGAATGCTGGTCATTATTCTCTGCGGTATCCGTTTTGCCGCCGAGATCATCGTGCCGTTTATTCTCGCATTATTTATTGCTGTTATTCTTAACCCGCTGGTGCAACACATGGTCCGCTGGCGTGTGCCGCGTGTACTGGCAGTGTCGATTTTGATGACCATCATCGTGATGGCGATGGTGTTGCTGTTAGCTTATCTGGGTTCCGCGCTCAACGAGTTGACGCGGACGTTACCGCAATATCGCAACTCTATTATGACGCCGCTGCAAGCGCTTGAGCCGTTGTTGCAACGCGTAGGGATTGACGTCTCTGTTGACCAACTGGCGCATTACATAGATCCGAACGCGGCGATGACGTTGCTCACCAACTTATTGACGCAGTTATCTAATGCCATGTCATCAATCTTTTTATTGCTGCTGACGGTGCTGTTTATGCTGCTCGAAGTGCCACAATTGCCCGGAAAATTTCAGCAAATGATGGCGCGTCCGGTTGAAGGGATGGCGGCGATTCAACGTGCGATTGACAGTGTTTCTCATTATCTGGTGCTGAAAACAGCCATCAGCATCATCACCGGCCTGGTCGCCTGGGCGATGCTCGCCGCACTCGATGTTCGCTTCGCTTTTGTCTGGGGATTGCTGGCCTTTGCGCTTAATTACATCCCGAATATTGGTTCAGTCCTCGCGGCAATCCCCCCTATCGCTCAGGTACTGGTGTTTAATGGCTTCTACGAAGCGTTGCTGGTGCTGGCGGGATATCTGCTGATTAATCTGGTCTTCGGCAATATTCTGGAGCCGCGTATCATGGGGCGTGGGCTGGGGCTTTCCACATTGGTGGTATTTTTGTCGTTGATTTTTTGGGGATGGTTGTTAGGACCGGTGGGTATGCTGCTTTCCGTGCCGTTGACAATTATTGTCAAAATTGCGCTTGAACAAACAGCGGGAGGTCAAAGCATCGCCGTTCTGTTAAGCGATCTCAATAAAGAGTGACGGCCTCAGCAGAGGCCGTCAGGGTTACAGAGCTTTCAGGATTGCATCCACGCTGGCTTTGGCGTCACCAAACAGCATGTGGGTGTTTTCCTTGAAGAACAGCGGGTTTTGCACACCAGCATAGCCAGTGTTCATCGAACGTTTAAAGACAATCACGTTCTGCGCTTTCCACACTTCCAGCACAGGCATACCAGCAATCGGACTCTTCGGATCATCCTGCGCCGCCGGGTTAACCGTATCGTTAGCACCAATCACCAGTACGGTATCGGTATCAGCAAAGTCATCATTGATCTCGTCCATTTCCAGCACGATGTCATACGGTACTTTTGCTTCAGCCAGCAATACGTTCATATGTCCAGGCAAACGCCCCGCGACCGGGTGGATACCGAAACGCACATTAATACCACGAGCGCGCAATTTCTCAGTAATTTCAGCGACAGGATATTGCGCCTGCGCGACTGCCATGCCGTACCCCGGAGTAATGATCACTGAATGGGAGTTTTTCAGCAGTTCCGCTGTCTCTTCTGCGGTGATTTCGCGGTGCTCACCCACTTCCTGATCATCGCCAGTAGAAGAGCCGTCGGTGCCGAAACCACCCGCAATAACGCTGATAAAGGAACGGTTCATCGCCTTACACATAATGTAAGAAAGGATAGCCCCCGAAGAACCGACCAGCGCACCGGTCACAATCAGCAGGTCGTTGCTGAGCATAAAGCCCGCAGCCGCAGCCGCCCAGCCGGAGTACGAGTTCAGCATCGACACCACCACTGGCATATCTGCACCACCGATGGAGGCGACTAAATGCCAGCCGAATACCAGCGCAATTGCGGTCATTATCAGCAATGCCAGCACTTGCAGGCCGACGCTGTCCGTGCGAACAAATACAATCAGCAGCAGGAAGGAAACGACCAGAGCCGCCAGGTTCATTTTGTGACGGTTTGGCAGCATCAATGGTTTAGACGAAATCTTGCCACACAGTTTGCCGAACGCCACCACCGAACCCGTGAACGTTACCGCCCCGATGAAGATACCGAGGAACACTTCCGTCAGGTGAATATTGACCAGAATCGGTGCCATTCCCGCGTCATGATGCAGATAGCTGTTAAAGCCAACCAGCACTGCCGCCAGACCCACGAAGCTATGCAGGATCGCCACCAGTTCTGGCATTTCGGTCATTTCAACTTTCTTCGCCAGACGGATACCAATTGCCCCACCAATGACCATCGCCAGCAAGATCCAGCCAACATTACCCGTATCCGGTCCAAAAATGGTTGCGATTAACGCAATCGCCATCCCGGCGATACCGAAGTTGTTACCCTGGCGAGACGTTTCATGTTTCGAAAGACCGGCCAGACTGAAGATAAACAGGATCGCGGCAACAATGTATGCAGCTGTAACTAATCCTCCAGACATATGTTACCCCTTAATTTTTGCGGAACATTTTCAGCATGCGCTGAGTCACGGTGAAGCCACCGAAAATATTAATGCTGGCTATAAGCACCGCGATAAAACTAAGGAAGCTAACCCAGCCGCCCTGGCCAATCTGCAACAGTGCTCCGACAACAATAATCCCTGAAATCGCGTTGGTGACCGACATCAACGGTGTATGCAGCGCGTGCGATACATTCCACACCACGTAATAACCGACAACGCAGGCCAGCGCGAAAACGGTGAAGTGCCCAAGGAATTCTTTCGGCGCAACGCTTGCCATCCAGCCAAAAAGAATGATTGCCAGCGCCATCAACGCGTATTTACGCCACGGTGAGCAGGTACATTTTTCCTCAGTTTTCACTTCCGGTGCCGCTTTTTGTGCCGCCTGCGGCTGAGCTGATACCTGAATCGGCGGTGCCGGCCAGGTAATTTCGCCCGCACGGATCACGGTCACGCCGCGAATCACCACATCATCAAAATCAACAGTGATATTGCCGTCTTTCTCTTTGCACAACAGTTTCAGCAGATTAACGAGGTTTGTGCCGTAAAGCTGTGAGGATTGCGTCGGCAGACGGCCCGGAAGATCGGTATAACCAATCACTTTGACACCATTTTCCGTAGTGAAGATTTCACCCGGCACGGTGTATTCACAGTTGCCGCCGTTTTGGGCTGCCAGGTCGACAATCACACTGCCCGCCTTCATGGAGTCAACCATTTCACGGGTAATTAGCTTCGGCGCTGGTTTGCCTGGAATAAGCGCGGTGGTGACAATGATATCGACCTCTTTTGCCTGGGCGGCAAAGAGTTCCATTTCCGCTTTGATGAACGCGTCCGACATCACTTTGGCATAGCCATCGCCGCTGCCAGCTTCCTCTTTAAAATCCAGCTCGAGGAATTCCGCGCCCATACTTTGAACTTGTTCTTTCACTTCCGGGCGGGTGTCGAATGCACGCACAATCGCGCCGAGACTGTTTGCTGCGCCAATGGCGGCCAGACCTGCAACACCCGCACCAATCACCATCACTTTTGCCGGTGGCACTTTCCCGGCCGCAGTAATTTGCCCGGTAAAGAAGCGCCCAAATTCATGTGCCGCTTCAACAATGGCGCGATAACCGGCGATGTTCGCCATCGAGCTTAGTGCGTCCAGCGATTGTGCGCGTGAGATACGCGGCACAGAGTCCATCGCCATCACGGTCACGTTACGTTCCGCAAGTTTTTGCATTAATTCCGGATTCTGCGCAGGCCAGATAAAACTCACCAGCGTTGTCCCAGGATTCAGTAACGCAATTTCATCATCTAACGGCGCATTGACCTTCAGAATGATCTCTGACTGCCAGACGCTATTCCCTTCTACAATTTCAGCGCCCGCTTGCACAAACGCTTTATCGTCAAAACTTGCCAGTTGACCCGCGCCGCTCTCTACCGCGACGGTAAAACCCAGTTTCAGCAGCTGTTCCACTGTTTTTGGCGTTGCTGCAACACGGGTTTCATTGGTTAACCGTTCTCTTGGTATGCCAATTCGCATGATATTCCCTTCCATCGGTTTTATTGATGATGGTTTGCCTGTGTCAGGAGCCACACAAGCTGCTCATGTACGAGCTAAATGTTACTCCGTTAAAATAAATTAGTAACAAACGCCCTATAACGTACTGAAAATTATGCCTGTGATCTAGCGCCAAAAATCAGTATTTCGGCGTGAACTCGCAAAATATTAACGATTCAGCCGTGATAGTGGGATAAACACCTTAGAACGCCGGATAAAGACTGATAATTGTCTTCGACGGTCGGGTAAAACGAGACATCGCCCCGGCACGAATCACTACTTAACATTAAATTAACTTATACAATTCAGTTGCTTCAGTAGTAATGATGCTGATACGGCTGTTTTTTAAGCATAGACGGTCATTTGAGCAGGATTAAAATTGGCTTAAGGAATGTGATATGAAAAATGACGCAGACAGTTACACCGTTTAAATGCAATAATCAGCCACGTTTCTCGTTAATAACAATACCAGTACCTGGTTTGCGCAAGGCGAAGGATTATTTTTATGAAGCTTAAGAACACCCTCCTGGCGTCGGCACTGCTTTCTGCTACGGCATTCTCCGTTAACGCAGCAACAGAACTGACACCGGAGCAAGCGGCAGCGGTTAAACCTTTTGACCGTGTAGTGGTTACCGGTCGTTTTAATGCTATTGGCGAAGCGGTGAAAGCCGTTTCTCGTCGCGCAGATAAAGAAGGTGCCGCCTCTTTTTATGTTGTCGACACTTCTGATTTTGGTAACAGCGGTAACTGGCGTGTGGTCGCTGACCTCTATAAAGCCGATGCTGAAAAAGCAGAAGAAACAAGTAATCGCGTAATTAACGGTGTTGTCGAACTGCCGAAAGATCAGGCTGTTCTGATTGAACCGTTTGACACGGTCACCGTCCAGGGCTTCTATCGTAGCCAGCCAGAAGTCAATGATGCCATCACCAAAGCGGCAAAAGCGAAAGGTGCCTACTCTTTCTACATCGTTCGTCAAATCGATGCCAACCAGGGCGGCAACCAGCGTATTACTGCATTCATCTATAAAAAAGATGCTAAGAAACGTATCGTCCAGAGCCCGGATGTGATCCCGGCAGATTCCGAAGCAGGACGTGCAGCTCTGGCTGCCGGTGGCGAAGCCGCGAAGAAAGTTGAGATCCCGGGTGTTGCGACTACCGCATCACCAAGTTCTGAAGTCGGTCGCTTCTTTGAAACCCAGTCATCAAAAGGCGGGCGTTACACCGTCACGCTCCCGGATGGCACTAAAGTCGAAGAACTGAACAAAGCGACCGCAGCGATGATGGTCCCGTTCGACAGCATCAAATTCTCTGGCAACTACGGCAACATGACCGAAGTCTCCTATCAGGTTGCGAAACGTGCCGCGAAGAAAGGTGCTAAGTATTACCACATCACCCGCCAGTGGCAGGAACGTGGTAATAACCTGACCGTCAGCGCAGATCTGTATAAATAACTATTCAGTTACTCCTATAAGGCGGCTTGATGCCGCCTTTCGCATTTTTAGTCACAAATTTCCCCGCGACCATTGCATGCAGACACATCTCTTCGTAAAATCCCGCGCTTCAGTGGCAAACTCCATTTTTATGCGTTTTGCCCTAATATTTATTCTTCTTATCACGTTTTAATCACTGGATATCGATGGAAAAGAAACTGGGACTGAGCGCACTCACCGCGCTGGTATTAAGCTCAATGCTGGGCGCGGGTGTTTTCAGTCTGCCGCAAAATATGGCGGCAGTTGCCAGCCCGGCAGCACTGCTCATCGGCTGGGGTATTACTGGCGCTGGCATTTTATTGCTGGCCTTTGCCATGCTGATCCTCACGCGCATTCGTCCCGAACTTGACGGCGGTATCTTTACCTATGCCCGCGAAGGGTTTGGCGAGCTAATCGGCTTTTGTTCCGCATGGGGATACTGGCTGTGCGCAGTCATCGCCAACGTCTCCTATCTGGTGATCGTTTTTTCCGCGTTAAGCTTTTTTACGGACACGCCGGAATTGCGCCTGTTTGGCGATGGTAATACCTGGCAATCGATAGTCGGTGCATCGGCTTTATTGTGGATTGTTCACTTTTTGATCCTGCGCGGGTTGCAAACCGCTGCCAGCATTAACCTGGTGGCGACACTGGCAAAATTGTTGCCGCTGGGTCTGTTTGTTGTGCTGGCGATGATGATGTTCAAACTGGATACCTTCAAGCTCGACTTCACCGGACTTGCACTTGGCGTACCCGTTTGGGAACAGGTGAAAAACACCATGCTGATCACCCTGTGGGTTTTCATTGGTGTGGAAGGTGCCGTGGTTGTTTCTGCGCGTGCGCGTAATAAACGTGATGTTGGCAAAGCGACACTGCTGGCGGTTCTCTCCGCTCTGGGCGTTTACTTGCTGGTAACGCTGCTTTCGCTGGGTGTGGTGGCACGTCCTGAACTGGCTGAAATTCGTAACCCGTCAATGGCCGGTCTGATGGTGGAAATGATGGGACCATGGGGCGAAATCATCATCGCTGCCGGTTTGATCGTTTCCGTTTGCGGCGCGTACTTAAGCTGGACCATCATGGCAGCAGAAGTACCGTTCCTGGCCGCCACTCATAAAGCATTCCCGCGCATTTTTGCGCGCCAGAACGCACAAGCTGCGCCATCCGCCTCACTGTGGTTGACCAACATCTGCGTGCAAATTTGTCTGGTACTCATCTGGCTGACCGGTTCCGATTACAACACGTTGCTGACCATCGCCTCAGAAATGATTCTGGTGCCCTATTTCCTGGTCGGCGCGTTCTTGCTGAAAATCGCAACCCGTCCACTGCATAAAGCGGTAGGTGTCGGTGCCTGCATTTATGGCTTATGGTTATTGTACGCCTCTGGTCCAATGCACTTGCTGTTATCCGTTGTTCTGTATGCACCGGGGCTGCTGGTTTTCCTGTACGCGCGCAAAACGCATACCCATGATAATGTACTGAACCGTCAGGAAATGGTGCTGATTGGCATGCTGTTAATTGCCTCAGTTCCGGCGACCTGGATGCTGGTGGGATAACGTTCATCCCATCGTTGGATAGCAAAGGAGATAACGATGGGTAAAACCCAGCCCTTGCCAATATTAATTACTGGCGGAGGTCGTCGCATCGGCCTCGCCCTCGCATGGCATTTCATTAATCAAAAGCAACCGGTGATTGTCAGCTATCGGACACACTATCCAGCCATTGATGGACTGATTAATGCAGGTGCGCAGTGTATTCAGGCTGATTTTTCGACCAACGACGGTGTGATGGCGTTTGCCGATGAAGTACTAAAAAGCACCCATGGTCTGCGTGCTATTTTGCATAACGCCAGTGCGTGGATGGCGGAAAAACCGGGTGCGCCACTGGCCGACGTACTGGCTTGCATGATGCAGATCCACGTTAATACCCCATACCTGCTCAACCATGCGCTGGAAAGATTACTGCGTGGGCACGGACACGCCGCCAGCGATATCATTCACTTTACCGATTATGTGGTGGAGCGCGGTAGCGACAAACATATTGCGTATGCTGCAAGCAAAGCGGCACTGGATAATATGACCCGCTCGTTTGCCCGCAAGCTGGCACCGGAAGTGAAAGTGAATTCTATTGCGCCATCGCTGATCCTGTTTAATGAACATGATGATGCCGAATATCGACAACAGGCGCTGAATAAATCACTGATGAAAACCGCGCCTGGCGAGAAAGAAGTGATCGACCTGGTCGATTACTTACTTACCAGTTGCTTTGTCACCGGACGCAGTTTCCCACTTGATGGCGGTCGTCATCTGCGTTAATGCAGCTTTATCCAGCATATAATCAACACCCATGCGCTTATCCCCCAACACGCAACAGAACCAACAAAAGCGGCGGGCAAGCGCATCATTCCGGTGAAATACCACAGCGACACCAGGTAAACAAAATAGGGAATAATCGACCACATACTAAAAATGATGGTTGCGCGTAAGGCTTCAATGCCGCGTTCGCTGGCAACAATATAATGCGCGATAAGCGCAAAGGTCGGGAAAAGTGGAATCAGCCCGGCGATATAATAATTTTTCGTTTTTGCTAAAACACCAATCAACAGCACTACCAGCGCACCGAGCGCGGCTTTGATTACCAGCCCCATCTTTTTACCTTAACACTTCCATAACAAGTCATCAGTAGAATACCTGATGAAAACTTGTTTAGAAACGATTGATAGTAAGTAAAAACAGCGCGGTGTATTGTGACGTTTTTATATCTACCGTGAATGTTATGAACACTATCGTATTTGTGGAAGATGATGCGGAAGTCGGTTCACTGATTGCCGCGTACCTGGCAAAACATGATATGCAGGTTACCGTAGAGCCGCGCGGCGACCAGGCCGAAGAAACCATTTTGCGAGAAAATCCGGATTTGGTGTTACTCGACATCATGCTACCAGGCAAGGACGGCATGACCATTTGTCGTGATTTACGCGCAAAGTGGTCTGGACCGATTGTTCTTCTAACCTCTCTCGATAGCGATATGAACCACATCCTGGCACTGGAAATGGGTGCCTGCGACTATATTCTCAAAACGACGCCCCCTGCTGTTTTGCTAGCGCGTTTACGTTTGCATTTGCGTCAGAATGAGCAAGCCACACTGACCAAAGGTCTTCAGGAAACGTCTCTGACTCCCTACAAAGCCCTGCATTTCGGCACGTTGACCATCGATCCCATCAACCGCGTAGTCACCCTGGCTAACACTGAAATCTCGCTCTCGACAGCTGATTTCGAATTATTGTGGGAATTAGCTACCCATGCCGGGCAAATCATGGACCGCGATGCATTGCTGAAAAATTTACGCGGCGTCAGTTATGACGGACTGGATCGTAGCGTGGACGTGGCTATTTCGCGGTTAAGAAAAAAACTGCTCGATAACGCCGCAGAACCTTATCGCATTAAAACTGTGCGTAACAAAGGCTATCTTTTTGCGCCTCATGCATGGGAATAAGCGATGAAAAAACTGTTTATCCAGTTTTACCTGTTATTGTTTGTCTGCTTCCTTGTGATGTCTCTGCTGGTTGGGCTGGTGTACAAATTTACCGCCGAACGCGCGGGCAAACAGTCGCTGGATGATTTGATGAACAGTTCGCTGTATCTGATGCGCAGCGAATTGCGTGAGATCCCCCCACACGACTGGGGTAAAACTCTGAAAGAGATGGATTTAAATCTCTCTTTCGATCTGCGTGTCGAGCCACTGAGTAAATACCATCTTGATGATATTTCCATGCACCGACTGCGTGGCGGCGAAATTGTCGCCCTGGACGATCAGTACACGTTTTTGCAGCGTATCCCGCGCAGCCACTACGTGCTGGCAGTTGGTCCTGTTCCTTATCTTTATTATCTCCATCAGATGCGATTGCTGGATATCGCCCTGATCGCTTTTATTGCTATTTCCCTCGCCTTTCCGGTGTTTATCTGGATGCGTCCGCACTGGCAGGATATGTTAAAACTGGAAGCAGCGGCGCAACGATTTGGCGATGGGCATCTCAATGAACGTATCCACTTTGATGAGGGTTCGAGCTTTGAACGACTTGGCGTCGCATTTAACCAGATGGCGGACAATATCAACGCCTTAATTGCCAGCAAAAAACAGCTTATTGACGGTATCGCTCACGAACTGCGAACACCGTTAGTGCGCCTGCGTTATCGACTGGAGATGAGCGATAACCTGAGCGCCGCCGAATCCCAGGCGTTGAATCGTGATATCAGTCAACTTGAAGCTTTAATTGAAGAGCTGCTGACTTATGCCCGACTCGATCGCCCACAAAACGAGCTTCATCTTAGCGAACCAGACCTGCCGTTGCGGCTGTCAACGCATCTGGCAGATATTCAGGCAGTAACGCCCGATAAAACGGTACGGATAAAAACGCTCGTGCAAGGCCATTATGCGGCGTTGGATATGCGCTTAATGGAGCGCGTGCTGGATAATTTGCTCAATAACGCCCTGCGGTACTGCCATTCAACGGTTGAAACCAGCCTGCTACTGTCGGGGAATAGAGCGACATTAATTGTTGAGGATGATGGCCCAGGGATTGCCCCAGAAAACCGCGAACATATCTTTGAACCTTTTGTTCGCCTCGATCCCAGCCGGGATCGCTCAACCGGCGGCTGCGGGCTGGGGCTGGCAATTGTCCACTCTATAGCACTGGCAATGGGCGGTACGGTTAATTGTGACACCAGCGAACTGGGTGGTGCCCGCTTCTCGTTTAGCTGGCCGTTATGGCATAACATCCCGCAATTTACCTCTGCCTGACACTACGCGCACGATGGTCAAGTCACCACGACTGTGCTATAAAATAAGTATGTTGTAACTAAAGTGGTTAATATTATGGCGCGTTACGATCTCGTAGACCGACTCAACACTACCTTTCGCCAGATGGAACAAGAGCTGGCTATATTTGCCGCTCATCTTGAGCAACACAAGCTATTGGTTGCCCGCGTGTTCTCTTTGCCGGAGGTAAAAAAAGAGGATGAGCATAATCCGCTTAATCGTATTGAGGTAAAACAACATCTCGGCAACGACGCGCAGTCGCTGGCGTTGCGTCATTTCCGCCATTTATTTATTCAACAACAGTCCGAAAATCGCAGCAGCAAGGCCGCTGTCCGTCTGCCTGGCGTGTTGTGTTACCAGGTCGATAACCTTTCGCAAGCAGCGTTGGTCAGTCATATTCAGCACATCAATAAACTCAAGACCACGTTCGAGCATATCGTCACGGTTGAATCAGAACTCCCCACCGCGGCACGTTTTGAATGGGTGCATCGTCATTTGCCGGGGCTGATCACCCTTAATGCTTACCGCACGCTCACCGTTCTGCACGACCCCGCCACTTTACGCTTTGGTTGGGCTAATAAACATATCATTAAGAATTTACATCGTGATGAAGTCCTGGCACAGCTGGAAAAAAGCCTGAAATCACCACGCAGTGTCGCACCGTGGACGCGCGAGGAGTGGCAAAGAAAACTGGAGCGAGAGTATCAGGATATCGCTGCCCTGCCACAGAACGCGAAGTTAAAAATCAAACGTCCGGTGAAGGTGCAGCCGATTGCCCGCGTCTGGTACAAAGGAGATCAAAAACAAGTCCAACACGCCTGCCCTACACCACTGATTGCACTGATTAATCGGGATAATGGCGCGGGCGTGCCGGACGTTGGTGAGTTGTTAAATTACGATGCCGACAATGTGCAGCACCGTTATAAACCTCAGGCGCAGCCGCTTCGTTTGATCATTCCACGGCTGCACCTGTATGTTGCAGATTAACGCCCGGCTTTCATACTGCCGACCATCTGTTCTGGCCGTACCCAGCTGTCAAACTCGGCTTCGCTAAGATACCCCAGCGCAAGGGCCGCAGCTTTTAAGGTCAGCCCTTCTTTATGCGCTTTTTTGGCGATCTCGGCGGCTTTGTCATAACCAATGTGGGTGTTAAGCGCAGTCACCAGCATCAGCGATTCATTGAGTAATTGATTGATTCGCTCACGATTCGGTTCAATACCCACTGCGCAGTGTTTGTTAAAACTTTCCATGCCATCTGCCAGCAAGCGCACCGATTGCAGGAAATTGTGGATCACCATTGGACGGAAGACGTTCAGTTCAAAGTTACCGGAAGCGCCCCCCATGTTGATCGCCACGTCGTTCCCCATCACCTGACAGCAGAGCATGGTTAATGCCTCACACTGTGTTGGGTTCACTTTCCCCGGCATGATTGAGCTGCCCGGCTCATTTTCCGGGATTGAGATTTCACCAATTCCGCAGCGCGGGCCAGAGGCCAGCCAGCGGACATCATTGGCGATTTTCATCAGTGACGCAGCCAACCCTTTCAACGCGCCGTGCGCCTGAACCAGGGCATCACAGGTCGCCAGCGCTTCAAATTTGTTCGGCGCGGTAACAAACGGTGCACAGGTAATGACTGCCAGTTCATCTGCTACGCGACGCGCATACTCCGGATGGGTATTTAGTCCAGTACCCACCGCTGTACCGCCAAGAGCCAGTTCCGCTACGTGAGGCAGGCTGTATTCGATATGTTTGAGATTATGCTCGAGCATCGCTACCCAGCCGGAAATCTCCTGCCCCAGCGTTAACGGCGTGGCATCCTGCAAGTGAGTACGACCAATTTTGACGATATCGGCAAAAGCACGGGATTTCTCATTCAGTGTCTGTGTCAGGGTTTTAAGCTGAGGAATGAGTTGCTTGCGCAGCGCCAGCAGCGCCGCAACGTGCATCGCCGTCGGAAAGACATCGTTGGAACTTTGGCTTTTGTTCACGTCGTCGTTAGGGTGAACTTTACGTTCCATCCCGCGCACACCGCCGAGTAATTCACTGGCCCGGTTAGCCAGCACTTCGTTCATGTTCATGTTACTTTGCGTGCCGGAGCCGGTCTGCCAGATAGCCAGCGGGAATTCGTCGTCATGCTGTCCTGCCAGTACTTCATCCGCCGCCTGACGAATGGCGCTCGCTTTCTCTTCAGACAACAAGCCTAAATCTTCATTAACTTTTGCCGCTGCACGCTTGGTTAGCGCCAGCGCATGAATCAGTGAGGTGGGCATTTTCTCCGTCGAAATGCGGAAATGCTCCAGCGAGCGTTGAGTTTGTGCGCCCCACAGCTTATCTGCCGGGACATCAATCGCCCCCATCGAATCTTTTTCGCTGCGTACTGTATTCATGACCTGCTCCTCACCTGATTAATTTTTTCTTTCTGTTTTGCTTTCGTTAAGCAACTTTTAGCTCACTTATTATTTACCATTTGATAACAAATGTTTGGTCTTTCGTGCCATGTAAAAAAACCGCCCCGAAGGGCGGCTCTGTTTATTTCACACAGCGGGTGCATTGTGTGAGTTGTATCTGCTGGAAGAAGTCATTTCCTTTATCATCCACAAGGATAAACGCCGGGAAATCTTCCACTTCAATTTTCCAGATGGCTTCCATTCCCAGTTCCGGATATTCAACACATTCCAGGCTCTTAATACTTCCCTGCGCCAATACAGCGGCCGGACCACCGATACTGCCAAGGTAGAAGCCGCCGTGTTTTTTACAGGCATCCGTCACCTGCTGGCTGCGGTTGCCTTTCGCCAGCATGATCATACTTCCGCCCTGCGCTTGCAGTTGATCGACATAAGAATCCATCCGTCCGGCGGTCGTTGGGCCAAGAGAACCGGAGGCATAACCTTCCGGCGTTTTGGCCGGACCCGCGTAGTAAATCGGATGATCTTTGATGTACTGCGGCAGCCCTTCACCGTTATCCATCCGCTCTTTCAGTTTGGCGTGAGCAATATCACGACCGACGATAATCGTGCCGTTAAGCGATAAGCGTGTAGAAACGGGATACTGCGACAACTGTGCGAGGATCTCTTTCATCGGACGGTTAAGGTCAACGCGCACCGCTTCGCCTTCTCCCGCTTTGCGCAGCTCTTCCGGGATATATTTGCCTGGATTATGTTCCAGTTTTTCGATCCAGATCCCCTGACGGTTGATCTTCGCTTTGATATTACGGTCAGCAGAGCAGGAGACGCCCATACCGACCGGGCAGGATGCACCGTGACGTGGCAGGCGAATCACGCGGATGTCGTGAGCGAAGTATTTACCACCAAACTGCGCACCCAGACCAAGATTTTGCGCTTCGATCAGCAATTCTTTTTCCAGTTCCACATCGCGGAACGCCTGACCGTGCTCATTCCCTTCCGTTGGCAGTTCATCATAGTATTTCGCGGAAGCCAGTTTCACCGTTTTAAGGTTCGTTTCTGCAGAAGTTCCACCAATAACGAACGCAATATGATACGGAGGACAGGCCGCCGTACCCAGCGTGCGCATCTTCTCAACCAGGTAATTTTTCAGTTTCCCCGGCGTCAGTAACGCTTTGGTTTCCTGATAGAGATACGTCTTGTTTGCCGAACCACCACCTTTGGCGATACAGAGGAATTTGTATTCGTCGCCATCAACGGCATAAAGATCGATCTGCGCTGGCAGATTGGTGCCGGTATTCACTTCTTTATACATATCCAGCGGCGCGTTTTGCGAGTAGCGCAGATTATCTTCGATATAAGTGTTATAGACACCGCGCGCCAGCGCCGCTTCATCACCACCACCGGTCCATACACGCTGCCCTTTTTTACCAACAATAATCGCGGTGCCGGTATCCTGACAGGTTGGCAGAACGCCTTTCGCCGCGATGTCGGAGTTACGCAGGAATTGCAGCGCCACATATTTATCATTTTCGCTGGCCTCCGGGTCACGCAGAATGTCGGCCACCTGTTGTTGGTGCGCCGGACGCAGCATGAACGACGCATCATGAAACGCCTGGCGCGCCAACAGAGTTAACGCTTCGGGTGCGACTTTCAAAATCTCCTGCCCTTCAAATTCAGATACGCTAACGTGTTCGCTGGTTAGCAGGTAATACTCAGTATCATCTTTTTTGAGTGGAAAAGGAGCCTGATAATGAAAGGGTTTGTTTGACATTGTTCTCTCACTTACTGCCTGGTTTGGTTATGCTCTGGGCGGGTGTTCCGTTGCCCTGTTAAAAGCGAGTAACAATATCCTACACACTTTTTTAACAAAAACTGAGACTAGTACGACTTTTTGCGGCTCCAGGTTACTTCCCGTAGGATTCTTGCTTTAATAGTGGGATTAATTTCCACATTAAAACAGGGATTGATCATGCAAAAACTCATTAACTCAGTGCAAAACTATGCCTGGGGCAGCAAAACGGCGTTGACTGAACTTTATGGTATGGAAAATCCGTCCAGCCAGCCGATGGCCGAGCTGTGGATGGGCGCACATCCGAAAAGCAGTTCACGAGTGCAGAATGCCGCCGGAGATATCGTTTCACTGCGTGATGTGATTGAGAGTGATAAATCGACTCTGCTCGGAGAGGCCGTTGCCAAACGCTTTGGCGAACTGCCTTTCCTGTTCAAAGTATTATGCGCAGCACAGCCACTCTCCATTCAGGTTCATCCAAACAAACACAATTCTGAAATCGGTTTTGCCAAAGAAAATGCCGCAGGTATCCCGATGGATGCCGCCGAGCGTAACTATAAAGATCCTAACCACAAGCCGGAGCTGGTTTTTGCGCTGACGCCTTTCCTTGCGATGAACGCGTTTCGTGAATTTTCCGAGATTGTCTCCCTACTCCAGCCGGTCGCAGGTGCACATCCGGCGATTGCTCACTTTTTACAACAGCCTGATGCCGAACGTTTAAGCGAACTGTTCGCCAGCCTGTTGAATATGCAGGGTGAAGAAAAATCCCGCGCGCTGGCGATTTTAAAATCGGCCCTCGATAGCCAGCAGGGTGAACCGTGGCAAACGATTCGTTTAATTTCTGAATTTTACCCGGAAGACAGCGGTCTGTTCTCCCCGCTATTGCTGAATGTGGTGAAATTGAACCCTGGCGAAGCGATGTTCCTGTTCGCTGAAACACCGCACGCTTACCTGCAAGGCGTGGCGCTGGAAGTGATGGCAAACTCCGATAACGTGCTGCGTGCGGGTCTGACGCCTAAATACATTGATATTCCGGAACTGGTTGCCAATGTGAAATTCGAAGCCAAACCGGCTAACCAGTTGTTGACCCAGCCGGTGAAACAAGGTGCAGAACTGGACTTCCCGATTCCAGTGGATGATTTTGCCTTCTCGCTGCATGACCTTAGTGATAAAGAAACCACCATTAGCCAGCAGAGTGCCGCCATTTTGTTCTGCGTCGAAGGCGATGCAACGTTGTGGAAAGGTTCTCAGCAGTTACAGCTTAAACCGGGTGAATCAGCGTTTATTGCCGCCAACGAATCACCGGTGACTGTCAAAGGCCACGGCCGTTTAGCGCGTGTTTACAACAAGCTGTAAGAGCTTACTGAAAAAATTAACATCTCTTGCTAAGCTTATTAAAGGCTTATAACACCTTCAGGCGGCCAGTCCGCCTGATTTCATTTTATGGATAATCATTATGAATAAATCGCTGGTAGCGGTAGGCGTCATTGTTGCGCTAGGCGTAGTCTGGACAGGCGGCGCATGGTATACAGGCAAGAAGATTGAAACCCATCTCGAAGACATGGTCGCGCAGGCGAACGCGCAACTCAAACTGACAGCTCCTGAATCCAACCTGGAAGTGAGTTATCAAAACTATCATCGCGGCGTATTCAGCAGCCAGTTGCAACTGTTGGTGAAACCCATTGCCGGGAAAGAAAATCCGTGGATTAAAAGCGGTCAGAGCGTCATCTTCAACGAATCGGTTGATCATGGTCCCTTCCCGCTTGCCCAGCTTAAAAAACTGAACCTGATCCCGTCGATGGCATCAATTCAAACCACGCTGGTTAATAACGAAGTAAGCAAACCACTGTTTGATATGGCAAAAGGTGAAACGCCTTTTGAGATTAACTCGCGCATTGGTTACAGCGGTGATTCCAGTTCCGATATTTCGCTCAAGCCACTGAATTACGAGCAAAAGGATGAAAAAGTCGCCTTTAGCGGCGGCGAGTTCCAGTTAAATGCTGACAGAGACGGCAAAGCCATCTCCCTTTCCGGGGAGGCGCAAAGTGGTCGGATAGACGCAGTTAACGAATACAACCAGAAAGTGCAGTTGACCTTTAATAATCTGAAAACCGACGGTTCCAGCACGCTGGCAAGTTTTGGTGAGCGTGTAGGAAATCAAAAACTGTCACTGGAAAAAATGACCATTTCAGTGGAAGGCAAAGAACTGGCACTGCTGGAAGGCATGGAGATCAGCGGTAAATCGGATCTGGTCAATGACGGTAAAACGATCAATAGCCAACTGGATTACTCGCTAAACAGCCTGAAGGTACAGAATCAGGATCTGGGCAGCGGCAAGCTGACTTTAAAAGTCGGCCAGATTGATGGTGAAGCCTGGCATCAGTTTAGCCAGCAATATAACGCGCAAACTCAGGCGCTGCTGGCACAGCCAGAAATTGCCAACAACCCCGAACTTTATCAGGAGAAAGTGACGGAAGCCTTCTTTAGCGCCCTGCCGCTGATGCTGAAAGGCGATCCGGTGATTACTATCGCGCCGCTAAGCTGGAAAAACAGTCAGGGTGAAAGTGCCCTGAATCTGTCGCTGTTCCTGAAAGATCCGGCAACGACTAAAGAAGCGCCGCAAACGCTGGCGCAGGAAGTAGATCGTTCGGTTAAATCTCTGGATGCGAAACTGACCATTCCGGTGGATATGGCAACTGAGTTTATGACTCAGGTAGCGAAGCTGGAAGGTTATCAGGAAGATCAAGCGAAAAAACTGGCGAAACAGCAAGTTGAAGGTGCATCAGCAATGGGGCAGATGTTCCGTCTGACCACCTTGCAGGACAATACCATCACCACCAGCCTGCAATATGCTAACGGTCAGATAACGTTAAATGGGCAGAAAATGTCGTTAGAAGATTTTGTTGGCATGTTTGCGATGCCAGCTCTTAACGTTCCGGCTGTACCGGCAATTCCGCAGCAGTAATTCACGGCCAAAACGCCGGAGAATTTTCACTCCGGCGTTTTCATCTGAAAACAAACCAGAGATTGCCTGATGCGCTACGCTTATCAGGCCTACCTTTTCCTGCAACACTTTGAATTTATGAGTTTTTGTAGGCTGGATAAGGCGTTTACGCCGCATCCGGCATAAAAAACGCGCACTTTGTCAACAATCTGAAACGCCGGAGGTTTTTCTCTCCGGCGTTATTTCTTACTTCAGCATAAAGTCATATTGAATACTCATTTTCACATCCCAGTAATTCAGGCGATCGCCCAGCGCACTGCCATCGCGCTTTTCCCGCCCTTTATCGGCAGCAAGAAAGAAATTCATCCCTTGTAACGGCCCTTCGCTGACCCGATAGTTCATACCACCTAAGATACCCGCGCCTTCAATCCGCACATCTCGTTTACTGGATTCATAGCCGCGAGTCACAATCGGTGCAAATGTCAGTGTAAATTGCGGCGTTAAACGATAGTTGACGCCCAATTGCCAGGACTGCATTCCTTCACGGTTACGATCAAGACTTAATGAAAAGGGATAGCCAATGTCGGTATCCACCACGGCACCATTCATTGCATGGCGCAAATAACCACCACTGCCAAATACGCTTCCCCACGGCGCATTCCAGGTCAATTGTCCACTAACCAACGCCGTTTCATTGGGCTGGCTGGTATTACGACTTAAACCTTCGAGCTGCGCGTAAAAGCCGAGCAACTCCCCTTTCAACGTATAATTCGGGTCGAGCGGTATGCTTTTCTCGAGAATACTTTGTATCTGATTGGAAACATCTTTCTGTACCGATCCCCCCAGAGAATAGCGACTGGTATCATCATGCCAACTGGCGGCTAAAAAAGAACGTGCGCGATATTTATCGTATTTTCCCGTCTGGCTGTTATACACCCCTTCATCACGAATACCGGTTGTTGAATCAGTCCATAAAAATACTCGTGAACGCCACATTCCCCACAGATCAATATTTGGTGTTAAAGCCCAATAACCTAATGCTCCTTCAGAAACTGTCGGTAATGTACGTTGCGAACTGCCAGCCATTAACGGAATACGATAAGGTAAGCTACCATAACTATAATCCGTCCCGAAGCGACCTAATTTAAGCAGGCTATTTTCACTGGGTTTTATTTTTACTGCCCCCAGGGCAAAGCCAAAACTTTTATCACCATCAAGATACCACCGGGTACTCATATCAGCACGAGCACCTAATTTATAAACATAATACGCCCCGCCTTCAACGCCAATAATATTGGAATAATAACCACTATTGAAATCGAGCAATCCTCCCTGTACCCATGCGTAAATATCTCTTCCCGCGCCAGCACTGGGCTTATCCGCCCTGCGCAATTCGTTTTTCAGTCTGATGCGTAGTCCCGCTTCATCGTCAGCCAGTTGCGCCGCATAAGCAGAGGTAAGGCCAGAGGCAGCCGTCAGGCAAATAACGGCCATGGCCACTATTTTTCTCATAGTTGCACCTTTGATGTTCTGATTATTTTTATTGAATATTAATTAGTGATATCGCTGATTAATTGCTGCTGCACTTTTTTACGATTATCAATTTCAACCACGATTTCTTTGAATTTTTTATCCGTGAGCGGATAAAACCAGATAATAACGAATGCCAGTAGCATAAATCCGCAAGGTACTAAGGCAATTGATGTGCGGATGCCCATAATAACTTCCGGCGTTTGCACCTGATTGGCGATATATCCGCTTAACCCCAAAATAAAGGCAGGAATTGAACCTCCGATTGCCTGACCGCATTTACGGGTAAATGAGAATAGTGAATAGGTGAGCCCTTCAATTCGCACGCCGGTCAGGTATTCACCGTATTCTACGGTATCAGCTTCCAGCGCCCACATCACGGTCATGGTAACGCCCTGACCAATTGAAGCGATGGCCAACGCAACCAACGCCACCGGCAGTGACCAGACGGAAACCCAGAAGAACAGCAGATAACCGCAGGTTCCCAGCAAAGCGCCAATCAGGAAGGTATTCTTTTTACCGATCCTCGCGACCATCCCCGGCACCAGCGGTGCCGATGCCACAGTACCAACCAGGTTTTGCACCAGTACCAGCACAGTGAACAGCCCGGTATCATTTAACACATAGCGCACGTAGAACAACGACGAGGCGCTGACCGCAAAGGTCGAAATCAGCACACACAGCGCACCGATGCACAACATAAACAGCGGGCGATTCCGTTTCAGGGTTTGCAGACTGATATTCAATGACGGCTGCGCAACGATACGTACCACATTCTCACGCGTCGATTTGAAGCAGATGAAGTAAAGCACCATTCCGGCAATCGCCAGCACAATTGTCCAGAAATGGTATACCGACACCATCTCTTCCGGGCTGGAGTTCTTAATGCTCGGTCCTATCAGAAATGCCAGGCAGACAAAGGTCAATGAAGCGGCAATCCCACGAGCCGCGCCCAGACGGGCGCGGGATTGTGGTTGTTGGGTCATCGCGGTAGCAAGTGAACCATAAGGAATATTCACCAGGCTGTAGCAAAGCCCGAGGCCCATGTAGGTCAAATATGCATACACCACTTTGCTACCATGGCTCCAGTCGGTCGGCACCCAGAATACCAGCACGCTGAAGATCATTAACGGCGCAGTACCGAAGAGTAAAAACGGGCGGAATTTTCCCCAGCGGGTATTCACACTGTCCACCACTCGTCCGGCAAAGACGTCGGCGAAGGCATCGAATACCCGCACCAGTAACAGCATGGTGCCCGCCGCAGCGGCACCGACGCCAGCGACGTCGGTGTAGTAACTCAACAGGAAGAGCGCCCCCATTGCGAAGGCGAAGTTATTGGCGACGTCACCGAGGCTGTAGCCGACGATGGTGCGCCAGGAGAGTTGTTGATTCATTGTTTGCCTCCCTGCTGCGGTTTTTCACCGAAGTTCATGCCAGTCCAGCGTTTTTGCAGCAGAAAAGCCGCCGACTTCGGTTTGCGGTCGCGAGTGAAGATCCCTTTCTTGTTACCGCCAACGCGCAATATGCCTTGCGAGGTCGCAAAATCGGCGAAATTCCATACCTGTTCACCGACGACGGCGCTGACGCGATCAAAGACGCGGTGATACATATCCAGCCATGCACACTGATACTCTTCACTCCACATGTCGGTGTACATTGAGTGCAGCCCGGCTAACGTATCCACGCCGTATTCGGTGATGATAATCGGCTGATGCAGTTTCTCCTGCCAGGCCAGAAGTTCTTTTTCCAGTACCTTCTCTGCCGTTTCCAAATCGCCGCTTTGGACATACCATCCGTAATAACGGTTCAGGCACAGCACATCAAAGAGATCGCTGATGGTATCGGTGTGAGCGTCGCAGAACATTACATTGACGCAGGTGATCGGACGCGTCGGGTCGAGTTTACGCGTTGCTTCCGCCAGTGGCGCGAAATATTCCCGTGCACCTTGCGGACGGGTATCCGGTTCGTTGGCAATACTCCACATCACCACGCTTGGGTGGTTTTTGTCACGCGCTATCAGCTCTTTAATCGCCTGTAAGTGCGCTTGCTGAGTTTCCCCGTTGACTGCCTCTTCGCTGTACAGTTCTTTCGGCTTGTTGCCCGCTTCGAAACCAATGCCTAAAGAGAGGTTAAAGCCGACAGCAGCAGTTTCATCAATCACCACGATGCCATGTTCATCTGCCCAGTCGAGCATCTCTTCAGCGTAAGGGTAATGCGAGGTACGGTAGGAGTTGGCCCCAATCCAGTCCATTAATGCGTGGTCGTGCACCATCAGCACGTTATCGAATCCTTTGCCACGCAAGTCCGCATCTTCATGACGACCAAAGCCAGTAAAGTAGAACGGTTTGTGGTTAATCAGGAACTGTTCGCCCTTCACTGCCACTGACCGGATGCCGACGCGAAGCGGGTAGATATCACACTCTGTCTGGCTTTTGGCTGTGACGCACAGTTCATAGAGATAACCTTCACCCGGTTGCCAGAGGTGCGGATTCACCACTTGCAAAGTCCCGCTAGTGCCTTGTCCAGTTGCAACCACCTGTTGATCCGCATCACGCAGTTCAACGCTGACATCACCATTGGCCACCACCTGCCAGTCAACAGACGCGTGGTTACAGTCTTGCGCGACATGCGTCACCACGGTGATATCGTCCACCCAGGTGTTCGGCGTGGTGTAGAGCATTACGCTGCGATGGATCCCGGCATAGTTAAAGAAATCATGGAAGTAAGACTGCTTTTTCTTGCCGTTTTCGTCGGTAATCACCATTCCCGGCGGGATAGTCTGCCAGTTCAGTTCGTTGTTCACACAAACGGTGATACGTACACTTTTCCCGGCAATAACATACGGCGTGACATCGGCTTCAAATGGCGTATAGCCGCCCTGATGCTCCATCACTTCCTGATTATTGACCCACACTTTGCCGTAATGAGTGACCGCATCGAAACGCAGCACGATACGCTGGCCTGCCCAACCTTTCGGTATAAAGACTTCGCGCTGATACCAGACGTTGCCCGCATAATTACGAATATCTGCATCGGCGAACTGATCGTTAAAACTGCCTGGCACAGCAATTGCCCGGCTTTCTTGTAACGCGCTTTCCCACCAACGCTGATCAATTCCACAGTTTTCGCGATCCAGACTGAATGCCCACAGGCCGTCGAGTTTTTTGATTTCACGGGTTGGGGTTTCTACAGGACGTAACATAAGGGACTCCTCATTAAGATAATAATACTGGTCAACCTTTAATCTGATTAGTTAACCAATTCTGTGTTGCACACAGTTATCTGTGAGAAACCCATGGAAGAGAAATGGAAATAAAAAGAACTGACACCGCGATCAAAAAACCAAAAACTGCAATACCCACAGCGTGATATAGATCGCATTAATCTTTAAAACAGCGTTGACAGAAGCCATAAAATAAGCAACCGAACGTTCGTTCGAGCGTATTGGGAACGATAAACTCTCATGACATATGGCTACAGTGAATATTTTGGGGGGAATTCTCCGAAGCCGGGAAGGATAATTTTTGCACAGAGAAATTACGATATGAAACGCGGGCACAGTTATCACCAGCCCGCCGAAAAAGAGAGAGAATCAGGATGCGGTTAAGATACCGCCAATCATCGCGCGTAATCCCTGAGCAAACGACGCTTCACGCGCCAGGTCTTCCGCTTCGATATCGGCCAGTACACCGTAGGTCAGATCCAGCAGTAAACGTGAAGTCATTGCCGTGTTGATGTCTGGGCTTATCTCGCCTTTTTGCTGGGCATCACGCATCCGCTGGGCAACAAATTCCGTGATCGTCATATGCTTATTTTTAAGCATGGCGGCGACCTGTGGGTTACGCATCCCTTCCGCCATAATTTCAACCACCAGCGCCCGTTGTCCAAAGGCTTCATGGGTGAGAGAGACAATGGACTCGACCATATAGTCAACGAAATGAATCCCTTCAATCGGTTCCCGGAAACGGGCCAGCGCCCTCTCCTGGTCCTGTAAGATAATCGCCTGAATCAAGGCTTCTTTGGAGATGAAATGGTGATAGAGCGTCCCGGGACTAATGGCGCAAGATTTACAGATGGCTTTCATCGAGGCACTGTGAAATCCATTTTCTGAAAAAATCTCTCTGGCAGCATTGAGGATCCGGGTCCGTGTCGGTTGTGCTTCAGTCTGCATGTTATCCATCATTAAACCATTATAGTTAGCGTGAATAACTAGTTTACCGCGTTGTCAGGTGAGCGCCTATCATTGCTGTTGAATAGTGCGAAGGCACACTCTATTCGTATACTTTTCACTCTGAAATTGGTTAACCAATAGCCGTGATTTGGCTGCCAGTTATTTAGCAGAGACGTTGATGAGTTTATCCCGGTAAACAACACGCACGGTTGTTTACCGGTCCGTTAGTGTATTAATTGAGCTCCTGTACCCCACCACCGGAGACGGTGAGAATTTGTCCGCTTACCCAGCTCGCAGCAGGCGAGCAAAGGAACAGCGCTGCGTTAGCAATATCTTGCGGTTGGCCCAGACGTCTGATCGGCGTGTGCTGTAACATTTTTTGTTCAATTTCTGGTGTAATAACGGATTTCAGGGCATCGGTTAATATTGCCCCCGGCGCAATGCCATTTACCCGAATATTTTTTTCACCCAGGTCAAACGCCATATTTCTGACCAGATGACTGGCCGCAGCTTTAGATGATGCATAGGAAGTCATGTTTATATTTTTATTTTCTGCCGCCATAGAAGTGATGGTCAGAATAACGCCACCGCCATTTTTTTCCATTTCTGGCGCAACAAGTTGTGACAGATGGAAAAAAGAAAACACATTCAGTTCATAAGCACGGCGAAAATCCGCCATTGGCATATCAAACGGTTTAGGTCCACTGCCACCGGCGTTGTTAACCAGAATATCAACTTTACCCAGCTTACTGATAGCAAAGTCTGCCAGTGCAGAGAGTTCCTGTTCGGAAGTAATATCACAACGGCAGGCAAATGCCTGACCACCCAGTTGTTGAATTTCGTCTACAACATGGTTAGCTGCGTCGGCGTTAATATCACTGACCACCACAGATGCGCCAGCTGTCGCGAATGTAATGGCGATTTCTTTACCAATACCTGCACCCGCACCTGTGATAATGGCGCATTTTCCGTCGAGTCTCAGGTTGTCAGAATTAAACACATAAACCTCCTGTGAACTTCAGTAAAAATAAAAGGCACCGCCTGTGTGCCACATTTTTTATCATTAACCTTGAGGAAAGGACACTACCAGGTATAGCAGATAAAGAGAGGATTATTTCGCTGCAATGAGCCGGGCGGGAATAATAAGATTGCGTGAATGCGTCTCTTCATGGGTGATTTTTTGCATCATGCGATCCGCAAGTGTGATACCAAGTTCCCGCGCTGGCGTGCTGGCCCAGGTAACAGGTATATCATCAAGTGTGGTTGGTGTCGCATCGGTAAATGCCGCCAGCGAAACCTGTTGCTCAAAGTAACGATCGACTCCGCTTTCCCCGCTTTGCCGCCCTGCTTTGAGCAAACCAAACCATGCCCCCATCGCAATAGTTTCGTTATAGCAAACCACGGCACTGATGGTCGGGTTATGACGTAAAAGCGCCGTGATAGCTTCCGCGGCTTGCTTCTGGCTGGAAGTGCACTCCAACACCCAATCGCTATGAAACGGCAGGCCAAATTTTAGTAGAGTTGCACAATAGCCCCCAACCCGTTCTGCACGGGTTAATGAGGAACTTTGCCCTCCCAGCCAGGCGATCCGCTGATGCCCATTGCGAATGAGATGCTCCGTCAACAACTGTGCAGCCTGCATGTTGTCCGGGCGAACCGTATCAACATCATCAAGATAACTGGCACGGGAAGCGAAAATCACCGGGATAGCTTTTTCTTCTGCCATCCGTCGCAGGTCATCGCTACTTCCTGCAGCTCCGGCAATTACCACACCATCGACACCCTGATTCAGTAACAGTGAAAACCGCTGTGCCAGCTGCTCACCGTCTTTACCGCCGTGAAGCAAAAAAACCATCCGTCCCTGCGCTTCCAGAGCTTCCGTCAATCCGGCCGTCAATTCGGCGTAAAACGGCGCAGATAAATCACGGACGATCAAACCAATGACGCCGCTTTGCCCGCCGCGCAGCGCCGACGCCTGGCGATTGCGCACAAATCCCAGCTCTTCAATGGCGGCGTTAACGCGTTCTCCTGTGGCGGTAGAGATTCGCCCTTTGCCACTAAGCACCAGCGAAACGGTACTTACCGACACGCCCGCAGCCAGCGCAACATCATGAATGGTTATTTTTTTGGCGGTAGCCATGCAGATGACCTACTCCCTGATTATGTGACAGATAAAACGTTTTACCTTTTATTTATCTTATACCCGCTATTATCGTTGCGTAATGTGATTTATGCCTCACTAAAATTTGATAAAACGTTTTATCTTCTCGCGCAATTTACTGAATCCAGATTGTTCTCTACGAGGAGTCGTTTTATGACGGCGAAAACAGCACCGAAAGTCACGCTGTGGGAGTTCTTCCAGCAGTTAGGCAAAACCTTCATGTTACCCGTGGCATTATTGTCGTTCTGCGGCATTATGCTCGGCATTGGTAGTTCTCTTAGCAGCCATGATGTCATAACCCTGATCCCGGTCCTGGGCAACCCCGTGTTGCAGGCTATCTTTACCTGGATGAGTAAGATTGGCTCGTTTGCTTTTAGTTTCCTGCCTGTCATGTTCTGTATCGCCATCCCGCTGGGCCTGGCACGCGAAAATAAAGGCGTAGCGGCATTCGCTGGCTTCATCGGTTATGCGGTAATGAACCTCGCGGTAAACTTCTGGTTGACCAATAAAGGCATTCTGCCAACCACGGATGCCGCGGTTCTGAAAGCCAATAACATCCAGAGCATTCTTGGGATCCAGTCGATCGATACCGGGATCCTCGGTGCGGTGATCGCCGGTATTATCGTCTGGATGCTGCATGAGCGTTTCCATAATATCCGCCTGCCGGATGCGCTGGCATTCTTCGGCGGTACGCGCTTCGTACCAATTATCTCCTCGCTGGTGATGGGCCTTGTCGGCCTGGTGATTCCATTAGTCTGGCCGATTTTCGCCATGGGTATTAGCGGCTTGGGCCATATGATAAACAGCGCGGGTGATTTCGGACCGATGCTGTTTGGTACCGGTGAACGTCTGCTGTTGCCGTTTGGTCTGCATCACATTCTGGTGGCATTAATTCGCTTTACCGACGCAGGCGGCACGCAGGAAGTCTGCGGTCAAACCGTCAGCGGCGCACTGACCATCTTCCAGGCGCAATTGAGTTGCCCGACCACTCACGGTTTTTCTGAAAGCGCCACGCGTTTCCTTTCGCAAGGTAAAATGCCTGCGTTTCTCGGCGGTCTGCCAGGTGCAGCGTTAGCTATGTATCACTGCGCGCGCCCGGAAAATCGCCATAAAATTAAAGGTCTGCTGATTTCTGGCCTGATCGCCTGCGTCGTTGGCGGCACTACCGAACCGCTGGAATTCCTGTTCCTGTTCGTAGCGCCAGTTCTGTATGTCATACACGCGCTGTTAACCGGCCTCGGCTTCACCGTCATGTCTGTGCTCGGCGTCACCATCGGTAATACCGACGGCAATATCATCGACTTCGTGGTGTTCGGTATTTTGCATGGTCTGTCAACCAAGTGGTACATGGTGCCAGTGGTGGCGGCAATCTGGTTTGTCGTTTACTACGTCATCTTCCGTTTCGCTATCACCCGCTTCAATCTGAAAACCCCGGGGCGCGATAGCGAAGTTGCCAGCTCAATCGAAAAAGCCGTTGCCGGTGCGCCGGGTAAATCAGGTTACAACGTTCCTGCAATCCTCGAAGCATTAGGCGGTGCCGACAATATTGTCAGCCTCGATAACTGCATTACCCGTCTGCGTTTGTCTGTGAAAGATATGTCGCTTGTTAATGTGCAGGCACTGAAGGACAATCGGGCAATTGGCGTAGTACAACTTAATCAACATAACCTGCAGGTTGTTATCGGGCCACAAGTTCAGTCAGTAAAAGATGAAATGGCCGGTCTGATGCATACTGTCCAGGCATAAGGATAAGATATGTTCGATTTTTCAAAGGTCGTGGATCGTCATGGCACATGGTGTACACAGTGGGATTATGTCGCTGACCGTTTCGGCACTGCTGACCTGTTACCGTTCACGATTTCAGACATGGATTTTGCCACTGCCCCCTGCATTATCGAGGCGCTGAATCAGCGCCTGATGCACGGCGTATTTGGCTACAGCCGCTGGAAAAACGATGAGTTTCTCGCGGCTATTGCCCACTGGTTTTCCACCCAGCATTACACCGCCATCGATTCTCAGACGGTGGTGTATGGCCCTTCTGTCATCTATATGGTTTCAGAACTGATTCGTCAGTGGTCTGAAACAGGTGAAGGCGTGGTGATCCACACACCCGCCTATGACGCATTTTACAAGGCCATTGAAGGTAACCAGCGCACAGTAATGCCCGTTGCTTTAGAGAAGCAGGCTGATGGTTGGTTTTGCGATATGGGCAAGTTGGAAGCCGTGTTGGCGAAACCAGAATGTAAAATTATGCTCCTGTGTAGCCCACAGAATCCTACCGGGAAAGTGTGGACGTGCGATGAGCTGGAGATCATGGCTGACCTGTGCGAGCGTCATGGTGTGCGGGTTATTTCCGATGAAATCCATATGGATATGGTTTGGGGCGAGCAGCCGCATATTCCCTGGAGTAATGTGGCTCGCGGAGACTGGGCGTTGCTAACGTCGGGCTCGAAAAGTTTCAATATTCCCGCCCTGACCGGTGCTTACGGGATTATAGAAAATAGCAGTAGCCGCGATGCCTATTTATCGGCACTGAAAGGCCGTGATGGGCTTTCTTCCCCTTCGGTACTGGCGTTAACTGCCCATATCGCCGCCTATCAGCAAGGCGCGCCGTGGCTGGATGCCTTACGCATCTATCTGAAAGATAACCTGACGTATATCGCAGATAAAATGAACGCCGCGTTTCCTGAACTCAACTGGCAGATCCCACAATCCACTTATCTGGCATGGCTTGATTTACGTCCGTTGAATATTGACGACAACGCGTTGCAAAAAGCACTTATCGAACAAGAAAAAGTCGCGATCATGCCGGGGTATACCTACGGTGAAGAAGGTCGTGGTTTTGTCCGTCTCAATGCCGGCTGCCCACGTTCGAAACTGGAAAAAGGTGTGGCTGGATTAATTAACGCCATCCGCGCTGTTCGTTAACCCCAATTGCGCAACGTAAAAAATCGTTGCGCAATCGTGGATTTTTACCCTGCTTTGTTTTTATAATGGTGCGCACTTTTATATCCAGAAAAAGAGTGCGACCATGATTGATACCACCCTGCCATTAACTGATATCCATCGCCACCTTGATGGCAACATTCGTCCCCAGACCATTCTTGAACTTGGCCGCCAGTATAATATCTCGCTTCCTGCACAATCCCTGGAAACACTGATTCCCCACGTTCAGGTCATTGCCAACGAACCCGATCTGGTGAGCTTTCTGACCAAACTTGACTGGGGCGTTAAAGTTCTCGCCTCTCTTGATGCCTGTCGCCGCGTGGCATTTGAAAACATTGAAGATGCAGCCCGTCACGGCCTGCACTATGTCGAGCTGCGTTTTTCACCAGGCTACATGGCAATGGCACATCAGCTGCCTGTAGGGGGTGTTGTCGAAGCGGTGATCGATGGCGTACGTGAAGGTTGCCGCACCTTTGGTGTGCAGGCGAAGCTTATCGGCATTATGAGCCGGACCTTCGGCGAAGCCGCCTGTCAGCAAGAGCTGGAGGCCTTTTTAGCCCACCGTGACCAGATTACCGCACTTGATTTAGCCGGTGATGAACTTGGTTTCCCGGGAAGTCTGTTCCTTTCTCACTTCAACCGCGCGCGTGATGCGGGCTGGCATATTACCGTCCATGCAGGCGAAGCTGCCGGGCCGGAAAGCATCTGGCAGGCGATTCGTGAACTGGGTGCGGAGCGTATTGGACATGGCGTAAAAGCCATTGAAGATCGGGCGCTGATGGATTTTCTCGCCGAGCAACAAATTGGTATTGAATCCTGTCTGACCTCCAATATTCAGACCAGCACCGTAGCAGAGCTGGCTGCACATCCGCTGAAAACGTTCCTTGAGCATGGCATTCGTGCCAGCATTAACACTGACGATCCCGGCGTACAGGGAGTGGATATCATTCACGAATATACCGTTGCCGCGCCAGCTGCTGGGTTATCCCGCGAGCAAATCCGCCAGGCACAGATTAATGGTCTGGAAATGGCTTTCCTCAGCGCTGAGGAAAAACGCGCACTGCGAGAAAAAGTCGCCGCGAAGTAACAAAATGGATGGTGCAAATGCACCATCCATTTTTCATGCAAGGCACAAAGTCGCGCGATGTTTGGCGGATTCGATGCCCAGCTCAATCAACTCCATTACCTGGATTGCCTGGCTTGCCGGAACCGGATTTTCACCATCGCCATTTAACGCATCACGAATAGCCGCATAGTAAGCCGGATAATTCCCAGGCACCGTCAACAGCGTTTCTTCGACACGTTCCTCACCTTCCACGCGGGTAAGTACGCCATCACGCATATCGTAGCCCCAGTCTTCCTGCGGTAGACGCTCGCCATTTTTCAGACGTTCTTCCTGTGGATCGAGGCCATATTTCACATAACTGCCTCGGGATCCATGCACGATATACCGTGCTGACTCAGCGGCTGCCAGCATGGTACCGTGTAAAATGACTCGCCGCTGTGGATAGGACAAGATGGCGTGGAAATAATCGGTCGACTGCGCTCCGGGCCGTAACTGTGCCAAATCTACCGTCATGCTGACCGGTAAACCAAAAAGCGTAATGGCCTGATCAAGAAGATGTGGTGCTAAATCGTACCAGATACCGCTGCCTGGGCCGCCCTGTTCACGCCAACGATCGCGCACCTGCGGACGGAAGCGGTCAAAATGAGACTCAAAGTAAGCAACTTCACCCAGCACGCCTTCCGCGAGTAAACCTTTTAGCGTCAAGAAATCGCTATCCCAGCGACGGTTATGGAATACAGACAGCACACGCCCCAGGCTTTTTGCCAGCGCATCCAGCTCTCGCGCTTGTGACAGTGTCACGGTAAAGGGTTTATCAACGACCACATGTTTACCCGCCTCAAGCGCCGCTTTGGCTAACGGGAAATGGGTATCGTTGGGTGTAGGAATGACAATCAGGTCTATGTTGGGATCGTTAAACAGATGCTTCGGCTCAGAGACAACCGTAACCGTTGGCCAGTCGGCTTTTACTTTTGTTTCATCACTGCTGGAGATTACCGCCAGTTCCAGCCCGGGCGTGCCCGCAATCAGGGGCGCATGGAAGGTTTTGCTCGCATAACCATACCCAATCAACCCAACACGGATGTTGTCGCTCATGTCATTGCCTCTCATTGAAGTATGATGGCTATTTGACACTATCCTTTACCCACGCTCAACAGTTTAATAACCTGCCAGCAATAAGGGATGTTGTTTAACTTAAGTCAAAAAAATAGCGAATTTTCCAACGACAAAAGCTAAATATCGCAAAAACCTCAGTAAAAATCTTGCTGGAGCTATTATTGCTAAGTAACATTTACCCCCTGAAGTTAATGGATCAATCAAGAGAGATGTGGGCTGTAATGAATCGTCTTATTGAATTAACAGGTTGGATCGTTCTTGTCGTTTCAGTCATTCTTCTTGGCGTGGCGAGTCACATTGACAACTATCAGCCACCTGAACAGAGTGCTTCGGTACAACACAAGTAAGCTCTGCACTTGTGGAGCGACATGCTGCCCGTCCGGGTGCATGTTTTCACTTGTCGGATATTAAACCAGGAATTTATTATCTTGTTCGATGTTGTTGGTGATTGTCAGGGATAGTAAAGCGCGTTACTCTTTTCAGAGCAGTTTTTCATCCCTGAATATTTGCCATCAGCGCATTCTTATTATTGTAATAACACAAGCGTTCACTTTTGGTGAAATTTTATCATCACTAATAATACCTACCCCTTTGGTATTAATTATTTTATGGACCTTTTATGACTGTTCAGGACTACTTATTAAAATTTCGCAAAATCAGTTCACTCGAAAGGTGATGCTGCCAACTTACTGATTTAGTGTATGATGGTGTTTTTGAGGTGCTCC
>OBDB01000007.1_pt1 | contig 198301 bp, 207 predicted proteins | sample 1518221 | NCBI WGS metagenome assembly OBDB01 (sample SAMN01760938, study PRJEB22395) | human gut metagenome | reverse complement strand
CAAAAACACCCCAATCGTTAGATTTTTTTCTGTCTAACTTTTGGGGTGCAGGTCATTTATAAAGAGCTTTTTTATTTCAAATAGCCAAGGTAATCGAATTTTTCAAAGGTGTCATCACTTGCGATGGCAATGATTTCGATATCAGCTTCGAAAGGTTTGTTTGGATCAATGGGCGTATCGATAACTGAAAGATTTTTCTTGCGGATACCGATAATGTTGATTTCGAATTTATTTCGGACATCGAGTTGGATAAGATTTTTCCCAACCCAAGAGTCTGGAATCGAAAATTCAACCATAGCTAATTTTTCTTCTAAGTGAACGATGTTATCGATGTGGTGGCGAAGCATGTTAGAAGCAACACGTTTACCAGAATCGCGTTCTGGCATGATGACCTTGCTTGCACCAATGCCATAAAGCACTTCTTCGTAAGTTTTTGTTTTAGCTTTGGCGATAATATTTTTAACGCCGAGTTTTTTACAGTGCATAACGGCAAGAACAGAAGATTCTAGATTGTTACCTGTTGCGACAACGACGGTATCACATTGACCGATGCCAAGTGCTTTTAAAAAGTCAATATCTGTGATGTCACCGACAGCAGCTTTTTTAACAACATCGGATACATTTTGAACAAGATTTTCGTTAATGTCGATAGCGATGACATCTTGGTCAAATTTGCTGAGCTCTTTGGCAACATTTCGTCCAAAGATACCAAGTCCAAGAACACCAATTATTTTTTTTCTCATTTTAATTCCTCTAACCTACTGTGATATTTGCTTGTGCGTACTGAATTTCTTTTTCTTTCTTTTGAAGAAGACTAAGAAGAACTGTCAATGGTCCGACACGTCCAATGAACATCAACGCCATGATGACGAGTCTTCCTGAAGTTGATAATTGAGGCGTTAAATCCATGGAAACACCGACGGTAGCAATGGCAGATACGGCTTCAAAAAGCAGCGCAATTGGGTCGTGGTGCGGTTCAAATTGAAGAAGAAGGATATAGCCAACAATTAGAATTGAAAAGAAGAAGATAAGCACTGTTAACGTTTGTTTGATAACTTTATTTGCAATGATGCGGTGGTGATAGGTAACCTCGCTCTGACCAGCAAGTTCTGATTTAAAGAGTAAGAAAGTAATTGCAACTGTTGTAACTTTTACTCCACCGGCGGTACCGCCAGGAGCTCCCCCGATAATCATCTGAATCATGTAGAGAATGTTGGTTGCTGTATGTGTATCAAGATATGAAATTGTTGCAAAACCAGCTGTTCTCATTGTGACTGTTTGAAATAAGCTGACCATAAATTGTTGGAAAGGATTGTATAATCCAATTGTTTTAGGATTGTTAGCTTCCAAAAGCCAAGTTATAGCCGTTCCTAGTATTAAAATTACCGCTGTTGTGTCAAGTACTAAGCGTGTTTGGTTGCTTAATTTGCGAGTGAATGTTTTTAGACGGTAAGGTCTATCTGCTAGGAATGCCTTAATGGCGCGTTTGATATCAACCCAGACTGCAAACCCGATTCCTCCAGAGACAATCAAAATCATAAAGAGGAGGTTGAGTAGAGGATTTAAGACAAATGGTTTTAAACTATCTCCACCAAGGTTATCAAAACCGGCATTACAAAAAGCAGAAACTGCTAAAAAGATAGCATTGAAAATACCATGACTCACGCCAAATCTTGGAATAAAGTCAATAAGAAATAAAATCGCAATCAAAGATTCAATGATGAACGTTATTTTATAAACGTTGAATAGATAGCGTTTTAAGTGACCGCTGTTGTCATAACTTAGAGCTGATTGCAAGATATTTTGGCTCGATAGATTCATGCGTCGTCTGAGCAAATATGTACTAACCGCAATCAAGGTGACAAGTCCAAGACCACCGATTTGCATTAAGATAACAGAAATCACTTGCCCAAGACCGTTGTAGACCTCAGCAATAGGAAAGACAGAAAGCCCAGTCACACAGACCATTGATACCACGGTAAATAAGTGGTCAAGATAGTTTGTTGCTGGTGCATTTTGATAATGCGTTATTGGAAGTGATAGTAAGATACTTCCTATGAAGATTACAATTAGAAAGCTAACGGTTAAACGTTGGGTACCAGATAGCCGTTTTAAAAATCTAGTCAAATGAACATCCCTTTCTTATAGCAATTAAGTGGCTGCTAGAGCCACTTATTGTCACTATTAGCCCATTAAAGAGGTTTTTTATTTGGCATGCCAGCTTTACGTGGGTATTTATTTGGTGTTTCTTTTTTCTTTTCAAGAATTGTGATTTGACGACTGTCACCGTTTGGCAACTCGTAATGATAGTTTTCAACAAGTTTTGAAAAGAGTACAGACATGGCATTTTTAGCGTCAGCCAATTCTTCTTCAGCAGCAGATGCTTTAAGAGCAATCAATTGTCCGCCGACATTTAAGAATGGAATTGTCAATTCTGTAAGAACTTGTAAGCGGGCAACGGCGCGTGCAGTGACGATGTCATAGCTAGCGCGAAAAGCTTTGTCTTGTCCATAATCCTCAGCACGTCCATGGTAAAAATGAACGCCATCAAGACCAAGCTCTTCCGCCAACAAGTTAAGGAAGTTGATACGTTTGTTAAGCGAATCAATGATAGTTACATCGATATCAGGGCACAAGATTTTAATCGGAATACTTGGAAAACCAGCTCCAGCTCCGATATCTAAGAGACGAATCTCTTGGTTTGTAATTTTGCCTTGAAGAACTGGTGCGATAGAATCGTAGAAATGTTTAAGGTAGACGCCTTCTTTATCAGTGATGGCAGTCAAGTTGATTTTTTGATTCCATTCGACTAACAGTTCAAAATAGCGCTCAAATTGTTTTTTTTGAGTGTCCGATAAGTCAAATTCTTGCTTAGCAAGTCTGTCATAAAATTCTTCAGGTGTCATATTATTAAGTTAAAGAAACTGTTTATGTTAAAATTACTTTCTCTAATGATCCTTTCAATCCAATATATATCATCTTATTTTACCATAAAAAACTAGTAGTGACATTCATTGACTGTTCGATAAAAGGGAGTTTTTGTCTTTATTTATGGTATTTTCTTTTAGAATTACTTGAAAATTGATATAATGAAAGCAAGAAAATATCGATTGTTTTCGCAAGAAGCTTTTTGCCAATAGTATTGGAGTTAGAAAGCTGGATTTTTTAGGAAAGGTATCAGATACCCAAGGAGGAATTTATGATTTTTATTATTATTGCTATCATTGCCGTCCTAGTACTCTGGGGAGTTACTGCTTATAATGGACTTGTGAAAAGCCGCATGCAAACCAAAGAATCTTGGAGTCAAATCGATGTTCAATTGAAACGTCGTAATGACCTTATTCCAAATTTGATTGAAACAGTTAAAGGTTATGCTGCTTACGAAGAAAAAACATTCGCTAAAATTACAGAATTGCGTAGCCAAGTAGCACAAGCACAAAGCCCTGCAGAAGCAATGCATGCTTCAAACGCTCTTACAAAACAATTGTCAGGCTTGATTGCTGTTGCTGAAAATTATCCTGAACTTAAAGCAAACAATAGCTTTATTAAATTGCAAGACGAATTGACAAATACTGAAAATAAAATTTCTTATTCACGTCAATTGTTCAACACAACTACAGCAAACTACAACGTGAAGTTGGAAACATTCCCAACTAATATTATTGCAGGTCTTTTCGGATTTAAACCAAGTCAATTCTTGGAAACACCTGAAGATGAAAAAGAAACACCAAAAGTGTCATTTGATTTTTAATCAATTCGAAAAATAACTTTTAAGACAAGTTATCTTAAACGAAAGGAATATAAAGAGTCTCTTTAGGTGGTTCAATTAGCTTAGAGAGACTCTTTTATTATAAGAGAAAATTATGTTATATGATCAAATTGCCAACAATAAGCGCAAGACAGTTGTTTTGCTCTTTGTCTTCTTCTTGATTTTGGCAGCTATCGGTGCAGCAGTTGGATACCTTTGGTTAGATAGTTTAAGCTTTGGTGTTGTCATTGCTCTGATTATCGGTGGTATTTATGCAGTAAGCATGATTCTTCAATCCACTAATGTCGTCATGGCAATGAACAATGCGCGTGAAGTGACAGAAGAAGAGGCGCCACAACTTTATCATATCGTTGAAGATATGGCTATGGTTGCACAAATTCCAATGCCACGTGTCTTTATTGTTGAGGACGAGTCGCTTAATGCTTTTGCCACAGGATCAAATCCTGAAAATGCTGCTGTGGCAGCAACAACTGGTTTGTTAGCTTTGATGAATCGCGAAGAACTTGAAGGAGTTATCGGACACGAAGTTAGCCACATTCGTAATTATGATATTCGTATTTCAACAATTGCTGTCGCTCTTGCTAGTGCTGTAACAATGATTGCAAGTTTTGGAAGTCGTATGATGTGGTTTGGTGGAAGTAATCGCCGTCGCTCTAATGATCGTGACGAAGGAGCTATGGGTATTATTGTGCTCATCTTGTCTTTGATTTCACTTTTCTTGGCACCACTTGCTGCTACCTTAGTTCAGCTTGCCATTTCACGTCAACGTGAATTTCTTGCCGATGCTAGTTCTGTGGAATTAACACGAAATCCAGAAGGCATGATTAAGGCTCTTCAAAAACTGGAAGACTCATCACCAATGCACTATCCAGTAGATCAAGCTAGTGCTGCTTTGTATATCAATGACCCACTTAAAAAAGGTGAACACTTTAGTTCACTCTTTAACACACATCCATCTATTGCCGATCGAATCGATCGTCTTCGTCATATGTAAATCATAAAAGCTCATAAATTATTGTGGGCTTTTATCTATTATTCATAAGAATTTTAATATGATGAATTTGACATCAATATCATAAAGACAAGAGCTAAAAAAGCTGGTATAATGGTAAGGAAATTTAAAAGAGGTAGAATAATGATGATAGCTATTTCAGAAATAAAGAAAAATACTGAGGGGATTGCTTTTAATGAATCTTTGAATATTAAAGAAAAATTAATGCAACGCTCAAGTGAAGTTTTAGACGTCAAAACAGTTTCTGTAAACGGAATTGTTTCATATGATGATGGATTGTACTTATTGAACTATCGATTGGATTATACGATTACTTTACCATCAAGTCGTTCAATGCAACCTGTTGATGTTCACCAAGTTGAAGACGTTTCAGAGGTTTTTGTTGAGTCAGCTGACCTTCATACTCAAGAAGACTTGGTCAAAGAAAATCTTGCTTTAGTATTAGAAGATGATGTTATTGATTTGGAAGAAAGTGCGATTGATAATATTCTTTTAACAATTCCTATGCAAGTCTTGAGTGATGAAGAATGTCAATCAGATGACATGCCATCAGGACAAAATTGGTCTGTCATGACAGAAGAACAATACGAAGCATTACAAAATGAAAAGAAAAAAGAAAACAACCCATTTTCTGCGCTAAATGGCTTGTTTGAAGATTAATATAATTTTCATTAAAAAGATAAAATTTTCTTGAATTATCGTTTATACTTTGATATACTTTTAGGGCAATATAGTATACTTGGTTGAGTAGGTCATTTTTGAGAATTGTATTAAAAAAGGGATAGAGTGATGGCTGGATTATTTCTCATAAATTGAACGAAAATTAAAACAGTAACGATAGCTGTGTACTAGGCAAATATTAGATTTTATAATCTTTACATTAAATAAAAGGTTGGTGACAATGAGTAAAAAGATTTTAATTATTGAGGATGAAAAAAATCTTGCACGCTTTGTGTCTTTAGAATTACAACATGAGGGGTATTCAGTAGTTGTTGAGACAAATGGACGTTTAGGGCTTCAAACAGCATTGGATGATGATTTTGATTTGATCCTATTAGATTTGATGTTACCTGATATGGACGGATTCGAAATTACACGTCGTCTTCGCTTGGAAAAAGACACATCAATTATCATGATGACTGCTCGTGATTCTATTATGGATATTGTTGCTGGTCTTGACCGTGGAGCAGATGATTACATTGTAAAACCATTTGCTATTGAAGAATTACTAGCTCGTGTTCGTGCAGTATTCCGTCGTCAAGATGCTAATTCTAAACAAGCAAAAGAAGGTCAAGCAAAAGAAGGTCTCTTAGGTCTTCGTTTGAACCCACAAAATCGTTCGGCAGTGCGTGGAGATGATGAAATTTCATTAACAAAACGTGAATACGACTTGTTGAGCGTGCTTCTTTCAAATGTTAATCGCGTAATGACACGTGAAGAACTTTTGGCAAGTGTTTGGCGTTATGATACAGACATCGAAACAAATGTCGTGGATGTTTACATCCGTTACCTACGTGGTAAAATTGATATTCCTGGTAAAGAATCATATATCCAAACAGTTCGTGGAATGGGTTATATTATTCGAGAAAAATAATGATAAAGTACTTTAAAAAGTCATTATCTAAAAAAATTTCCTTAACGTCTCTTCAGTGGGTTTTGGTTATTTTATCGGTCTCCAACTTGCTTATTTATTTTGGGGTAACTCAGATATTTCTTGAACGAGACCGTTACAATACCGAACAAGCCACTGAAGTTGTTAGGGAGTTATTGTCTAAAGAAACTTCTCTAACAGAAGAAAAATTATTAGACTTGTTGGAACAGTACAATGCTTCAGGCTCACTTGTCGAAGAAGGTAATAAAACTTATATCTTTGATAAGCAGGGTGGTATTGATGACTTGGTTTTTGACAATCAAGATGTGTCTGTTTTTAATAAAAATAAACAATTAGTTTTGACGACCAATAAAGTCTTATCAACAATAAAAATTGGAAAAGTTGGTGAAACGACGCAACATCGTTCATCAGCTTTTAATGGTTTTTATCAAAGTGAAAAAGTTTATTCTAAAGATAGCCGCGAAGTTATCGGTTATGTGACGGTTTACCAAGACCTTACGACCTATTATATGGCGCGTCATGTTTTGGTTCTAATTTTATTGGTTTCTGAACTGATTGAAGCTTGTTTGATTTTTAAAATGTTACTGGTGGTTTCTCATCGTTCTTTAAAACCATTAGGAGAGTTTCAAGCATTCATTGATGATTTGTCTGAAAATCCCAGTGATTTGTCTTTGAGGTCGGATATTAAATCTGGCGATGAGATTGAGAGATTATCAATGAGTTTTGACAATATGTTAGAGCAAATCGAAGGTTATGCAAGACGCCAAACGCGCTTTGTTAGCGATGTGAGTCATGAACTGCGAACACCGATTGCTGTTATTAAAGGACATCTAGGTTTGCTTCAACGTTGGGGTAAAGATGACCCTGAAATATTGTGTGAAAGTCTTGATGCTGCTTACCATGAAGCTGATCGAATGTCGATTATGGTAAATGATATGCTAGATATGGTTCGTGTTCAAGGAAGTTTTGACCTACACAAAGGTGAAATTACTGATTTGAAACAATCTATTGATTTAGTTTTAGGGAATTTTCGAATTTTGTATCCTGATTTTCGTTTCTCTTTGACATCGACGATTGATGATTGTATCTATGCTGAAATTTACAAAGATCATTTTGAACAAGCTATTTTGATTTTAATTGATAATGGCGTTAAATATTCTTCAGGTAGTAGAAATATCCATGTGACTTTGGATGTTTTAGGAGATGATGCGATTGTGAAAGTTCGTGATGAGGGTGAGGGAATCTCGCAGGAAGATTTGAATCACATCTTTAAGCGTTTCTATCGCACAGATAAGTCACGTAACCGTGTTTCGACACAAGGTGGGCTTGGAATTGGCTTAGCCATTCTTAAGCAAATCGTAGATGCCTATAACCTTAAAGTTAGCGTCAGTAGTGTAGTTGACGAGGGAACTGAGTTTACTCTAGTTATCCCAAGGGTTATGGCAAAATAACATTAAAAGACAGACTGAGCTCTTTTCTCGGTCTGTTCGTTTTTCTAATGAAGTATGTCATGATATTTTGTTAGAAAAGGGAAAGCGACAACTGAACCGGCTTGGACTGGTATTACTTTCATAATGAGTGAATTTATGTTAAAATTAAGTATTAAAATAATTGGTAAAATGGGGTGTTTGTATGCGTTGTCCAAAATGTAATTATAATAAATCGAGCGTCATCGATAGCCGTCAAGCAGAGGATGGTAATACGATTCGACGACGCCGAGAATGTGAAAATTGTCATGCGCGTTTTACAACCTTTGAACGCGTTGAAGAACTACCCTTGTTAGTCATTAAAAAAGACGGAACGCGTGAACAATTTTCTCGAGAAAAAATCCTAAATGGTATTTTTCAAAGTGCACAAAAACGTCCAGTATCAAGCGATGATATTGAACAAGTGGTATCTCGTATCGAACAAAAAGTTCGTAGTGAATATGAAAGTGAAGTTCCGAGTACTGTGATTGGTAATCTGGTTATGGATGAGTTGGCAGAACTTGATGAAATTACTTATGTTCGCTTTGCCTCAGTTTATAAATCATTTAAAGATGTTGATGAGATTGAGGAACTTTTGCAGCAAATTACGAATCGTGTGCGTAGCAAAAAGAAAAGAAGTAAGCTAAATGAGACCGATTGATGAATTTTCTTATGTCAAAAACAATAAGGTTTTGTTGGATTCTGATAGTCTAAGTCAGCTTTATCATCCTGTTATCGGGAACCATGCTGTGCTTTTGTATGAGTATCTGCTTGCTTTCTTTGATGATGGTATCAAACGTCACAAGTTTAGTGAGATTTTGAATCACTTACAGTTGAGCATGCAAGAAGTCGAGGAAGCTCTGGCTATCTTAACCGCAGTAGACTTACTGGTTTTATATCAAACACGAGATGCTTATGTTTTGAAATTACAACCAGCTTTAAATCGTGAAACGTTCTTAGCTAATGCAATTTACCGTCGTTTATTAGAACAACGGATTGGCGATGTTGCGGTGGCTGAGTTGGATGTGGTTCTGCCTGATGGTGCGCGTGATGTTTCTAAGAAGTTCTCTGATATTTTTTCAGTAGATGAAACTCCAAAAGTGCCTAAGATAGTATCAAAAAACCATTTCGATTTGGACAGTTTTGAGCGTTTGATGTTACGTGATGGTTTGCAATTCAAAGATGAAAAAGCTGATGTAGTTAAGATTTATAGTCTAGCTGATAAATACAACATGAATTGGTTTGACACTTATCAATTGGCAAAAAGTACGGCTATTAATGGCAAGATTTCGCCACAACGAATGACGGTGCAGCTTGAGCAGAAAAAAATGGCTAATAACCAAACCAAAGAGCAATTTGATGCTAAAGAACAAGTGATTATCAGAGAAGCTAAACAAGCTTCTGCCAAGGAGTTTCTTAAAAAAATCAAAGCGCCTCGTCGTGCTGTGGTTACTGAAAGTGAGCGAAAAGTTTTAGAAGAACTAGCAAATATGAGTTTCTTAGATGAAGTTATTAACGTTATGGTTCTTTATACTTTGAACAAAACACAGTCAGCCAATATCAACAAACCTTATATCATGAAGGTTGCAAATGATTTTGCTTACCAAAAAATTACGACAGCTGAAGCGGCTATTCTTAAGATGCGTAGTTTCACGAAACGAAATAAAGAACACAAAGCTAAAGCGAAATTGACTAAAACTAATGTTCCAGAATGGACAGCAAAAGAATACAAGCATGTTGCGACAGCTGAAGAAAAGGAAAAACTTGAAGAGCTTAGACGTAGCATGTTAGAAGATTAAGGAGTGAGTGATGGAAAAAATCGGACAAACCTTGGCTAAACAGCTTTGCCAAAGTCGAACTGATCTTAATGAATTGACTCAAGCTATTTTAGCGGATAAGGAAATTGCTGATTTTATCACGTCAAATGGCTTGACCCAAGAGCAGATTAATCGTAGCCTCCCTAAGTTTAATCAATTTATGGTCGAACGTGAGAAGTTTCAAAATCAAGAAGCTTCATATGTGGCAAAAGGTTATAAGCCTGCTCTTAGCATGAATGAAGGATATGCCGATGTCATTTATTTAGAGACTCGCGAGTTGGTAGAAGCTAAAAAACGTCAAGATATTAAAAATCGTGTGACTTTGATTGGTTTGCCAACAAGTCTGAAGCATATTTCAACGGATGACATTGACCTTGGCGACCCTAACCGTATTGAGATTTATAATTATTTGAATAATTACATTAAAAATCTTGAGGATAAACCGCAAAAGGGACTTTATGTTTTTGGAACCTTTGGTGTCGGGAAATCTTATTTGATGGCTTATTTGGCAAATCGTCTGTCAGCTAAGTATGGCAAGTCAACAACGCTGCTACATTTTCCAACTTTCTGTGTTGACATTAAGAATGCCATTAATACTGGTACTGTGAAAGAACAGATTGACCAGATTAAGCAGTCTGAGATTCTGGTACTGGATGATATTGGTGCTGAGCAACAAAGTTCTTGGATTCGTGATGATGTGCTCCAAGTGATTCTTCAGTATCGCATGCAAGAAAATCTGCTAACGTTCTTCACTTCTAACCTTGATTTTAAGGGACTTGAAGAACACTTCTCAATCTCACGTTCTGGTGATGAAACTTGGCAAGCCAAACGTGTTATGGAACGTATCCGTTATCTAGCTCGAGAAATTCATCTCCAAGGTGAAAATCGACGTTAATTGTATAAATCATTAAGAGTGATAAATAGATAAAAGAATGTGAAAGGAATTTCGGCGAAGACATCCAAGATGTTTTCGTGTGGCAAGCAGTCACTTAAAGCAGTCCTGAGCTGTTTTAACGAACAGGTATTAAGAATTATGGCTTTACCTACAGTTGCTATTGTCGGACGTCCAAACGTCGGCAAATCGACTTTGTTTAACCGTATCGCAGGTGAGCGTATTTCAATTGTTGAAGATGTCGAGGGTGTTACTCGTGACCGTATCTATACAACAGGTGAATGGCTTAACCGCAAGTTTTCATTGATTGATACTGGTGGTATCGATGATGTTGATGCACCATTTATGGAACAAATCAAACATCAAGCTGATATTGCCATGACAGAAGCAGATGTTATCGTCTTTGTGGTATCAGGGAAAGAAGGTGTGACAGATGCTGATGAGTACGTTTCAAAAATCTTGTACCGTACCAATAAACCAGTTATTCTAGTTGTTAATAAAGTGGACAACCCAGAAATGCGTAATGATATCTACGATTTCTACTCACTTGGTCTTGGCGATCCATACCCAGTTTCATCTGTTCACGGGATTGGTACAGGGGATGTTTTGGATGCTATTGTTGAAAACCTTCCTATGGAAGAAGAAGACGAAAATCCAGATATCATCAAATTCAGTTTGATTGGACGTCCAAACGTTGGTAAATCAAGCTTGATTAATGCGATTCTTGGTGAAGAACGTGTTATCGCAAGTCCAATTGCTGGTACAACACGTGATGCCATTGATACAAACTTTACTGACAGCGAAGGTCAAGAATATACAATGATTGATACTGCTGGTATGCGTAAATCTGGTAAAGTTTATGAAAACACTGAAAAATACTCAGTGATGCGTTCAATGCGTGCTATTGACCGTTCAGATATTGTTCTTATGGTTATTAACGCTGAAGAAGGTATTCGTGAGTATGATAAACGTATCGCTGGTTTTGCACATGAAGCTGGTAAAGGGATTATCATCGTTGTTAACAAATGGGATACCATCGAAAAAAATAACCACACTGTAGCAACATGGGAAGAAGACATTCGTGATCAATTCCAATTCTTGTCCTATGCTCCAATTATCTTCGTATCAGCAGCAACAAAACAACGTTTGAACAAATTGCCTGAAATGATTAAGAAAATCAGTGAAAGTCAAAACAAACGTATTTCATCAGCTGTTCTTAACGATGTTATTATGGATGCGATTGCTGTTAACCCAACACCAACAGATAAAGGTAAACGTTTGAAAATCTTCTACGGTACACAAGTTTCCGTTAAACCACCAACGTTTGTTATCTTCGTTAACGAAGAAGAGCTTATGCACTTCTCATACATGCGTTTCTTGGAAAATCAAATCCGTGCTGCATTCGGTTTCGAAGGTACACCAATCAACTTGATTGCCCGTAAACGTAAATAAGACGAAAGCACCTGTCGGGGTGCTTTTAAAATGTACACAAGATTATTTTTTAATCTAAATAGATTCTAAATATTGTTACACTTCAATTTTTAGATTTCATTTGCGAGCGAAGGGAGCATTAGATGATACTTTACGTCGTGGTGAAAGTGGCTAGAACTTAATAAAGTTAGCCACCCGAAAGTTTTGAGACCTTAGGCTCAAAACTTAGGCATGGAATTCTTTGGATTCCTTCAACAGTCCACTGGACTGTTGAACTTTCCGACGGCACCACCTAAGTAAAGTATCAAAAATAAACTTGATTAATCATTTTTTCAAGCTAAAGAGAGTTGAATCTGATATAATTAAAGGATAAGGAAAAAGGTGGTGGCTTAGATTGGGTAGAATGATTCCAGGTCGAATTCGCAATCAAGGGATAGAACTTTACGAACAAGGTTTGGTTGATGTTATCAGTAAGCAAGAAGATTTAATTCAGGCAAAGGTGGGAACGCACCATCTTCAATATTCGCTAGAAGATGAACAAGTAAGATGTGACTGTGACTTTTTTGCCAAGAAAAAATATTGTGAGCATTTAGCAGCCGTAGAATACTATCTTAAGAATAATACGGAAGGAAAAGAGTTATCAGATGAATTGAGCTCACACCAAGAAACACAGCAAGAAACTAAGAAAAATACCTCTTTTGGTAGTGTTTTTTTGGATGGCTTGGTGATTAACGATGATGATACCACAAAATATCGCTTGGCAGCTCATGGTAATCAAAGCCCATATTCATCAGATTATTGGTGGACGTTGAAAATTAATCGATTGCCAGATGACCGCGCATATGTTGTCCGAGATATTAAAGCCTTTTTGAATGCTGTTAAAAATGAGGGATATTACCAGATTGGGAAAAATTATTTTGAACCTTTGTCATTGATTCAATTTGATGAAGCCAGTCAGGAATTGATTCAATTTTTATGGCGAGTGATTCCAGATGGTGATCATCTTGATGTTGACTACATCTTACCAAATCATGGTCGAAATCTTTCATTGACAAGTGGAACTTTTGAAGAAGGTATCAACCTCTTTAATGACCTTTATGATTTTTCATTTGAACACAATCATCAAACTTATGGACAGCTGATTTTTAGACCACTAAGTGGTTTAGAAGACCTAATTCAATTTAAAGTGGTGGTTCATCGTCAATCAATTGAATTAATCATTAGTGAAAAAGAATATCAACCGCTCTTTAATAATGCCTTTTTGTTCACAAATGGGTTTATTTATAGTTTGAATTTGAAGCAACAAAAGATTTTAACGGCCATTCTCAGTTTGCCAATTGAAGCTGATTTGGCGAAACATTTGTTCTTTGATTTAGATGATCAAGCCAAATTAGCAGCCAGTCTTTTAGATTTTAAAGAGCTTGGTAAGGTGGAAGCGCCGAAAAGTTTTGATATTCGTGATTTCAAAGTAACTTTTTATTTAGAACTCAATGAATACCGAGAAGTTGCTTTGCACGTCTCTTTTGATTATGGCAATGTCATTGTTCATAGCAAACGTGAGCTTGAGGAATTACCGTTTGCCAGTCATTTTAAACATGAAGAAAAAGTCTTTAGAACCTTGGAAACTAATGGTTTCTCAGCTTCATTCTTGTCTTACCATGCGCCGTTAGCTGATAAGGATTTGTATGATTTCTTCACACGAACTTTGGGACAATTAGCGCGACTAGGTCAGGTCACTTTGTCTGATGAGTTGGAGGAAATGCGACAATTTGAAGAGCCACAGGTTTCTGTTCATACTAAAGGTGGTTTGCTAGATATCTCATTTGATTTTTCTACAGTTTTTGAAAATGATATTGATGGTGCCTTAGAAGCGCTCTTTAAAAATCAACCTTATTTTGTCAATGGGTCTGGTAAGTTAGTTGTCTTTGATGAAGAAACCCAACGTGTTAGTAGCACTCTTCAAAACTTACGTGCCAAACAACTGGATAATGGGCATTTGCAACTGGATGCTATTTCAGCTTTCCAAATTTCAGATTTGTTCCAAGGAAATGACCGCATTTCTTTCTCAAAAGAATTTGAACAATTGGCACATGATTTAACACATCCAGAAGAATTTGAAGTCACTTTACCACCTCTACAAACACAATTGCGTGATTACCAAATGACTGGTGTTCGTTGGATGTCCATGCTTGACTACTACGGCTTTGGTGGTATTCTAGCTGATGATATGGGACTGGGTAAAACCCTTCAAACCATTGCTTTTCTAGTTTCGCACTTAAAAGAAAAAACGCGTATTTTAATCTTATCACCGTCAAGTTTGATTTATAACTGGAAAGATGAATTCACTCGCTTTGCGCCTGAGATTGACGTGGCTGTTTCTTATGGTTTAAAAGCTGTGCGTGATGAAATTATCGCTGAAAATCATCAGGTGGTGATTACAAGCTACTCTTCTTTCCGCCAAGATTTTGCAGAATACAATCAATTGAATTTTGATTATTTGATTTTGGATGAAGCACAGGTGATGAAAAACATCCAAACGAAGATTGCGCATTACTTGCGTCAATTTGAAGTTAAGAATTGCTTCGCCCTTTCAGGAACACCAATCGAAAATAAACTCCTTGAAATTTGGTCAATTTTCCAAATCGTATTGCCAGGTTTATTACCAGATAAAAAACACTTTTTAAAAATGGATGCCAAACAAGTCGCACGATTTATCAAGCCGTTTATTATGCGTCGTCGCAAAGAAGAAGTTCTGCCAGAGTTGCCAGATTTGATTGAAATCAATTATCCAAATGAGCTTGATCATAAGCAAAAAGCCATTTATCTTGCACAGCTCCGTCAAATGCAAGAAACCATTGCTGGAGCTTCAGATGCGGATATTAATCGTCGTAAAATCGAGATTTTATCAGGCATCACACGCCTGCGTCAAATCTGTGATACCCCAGCGCTCTTTATGGATTATCAGGGAGAAAGTGGAAAACTTGATAGTCTTCGTGATTTGTTAACGCAAATCAAAGAAAATGGTCACCGAGCACTTATCTTCTCACAATTTCGTGGCATGCTGGATATCGCTGAACAAGAGATTGAAGAACTGGGCTTAACTTCATATAAGATTACTGGTTCGACACCAGCCAATGTTCGTCAAGAAATGACTCGTGCCTTTAACAATGGTTCAAAAGAGACCTTCTTGATTTCCTTGAAAGCAGGAGGAGTAGGTTTGAACCTGACAGGGGCTGATACCGTTATTCTGATTGACCTTTGGTGGAACCCAGCGGTGGAAATGCAAGCCATCAGCCGTGCTCACCGTATTGGTCAAAAAGAAAATGTTGAAGTCTATCGTTTGATTACGCGTGGGACTATTGAAGAAAAAATCCTTGAGATGCAAGAAAGTAAGAAAAATCTTGTCACGACAGTTCTTGATGGTAATGAAACAAGAGCAAGCATGACCATCGAAGAAATCAAGGAAATTCTTGGATTAGAGCATTAAGATTTAAGTCAGTCTAACCTTTAAGGAAGACTGACTTTCTTTTTATGAAAACTTTGAAAAATGGAATGAATTAGTTTATAATAAAAATGCTACAAAGTTGGAGCTACGTTTAAAAAGTTAGGGGCTTAGGCCTAGTTTTTAAGCGTTAGCATTTAGTTACTAGGACGAGGGGTTGTCAAGGATAAGTTCCCCATATTTCTTAGTGAGTGATGATAATTAATAAACATAATACGTTAAGAGAGGATGTGACGCTGTGATTAGAAATCAAAGACGCTTTCCGCTTGTTGCAGACGGGGAGCCAGTAAGCAATCCACCCAAAGTAATGGCTTTATATGAAAATGAAGACTTGATTACCAATATTCACGGAGCTTATCAAGATAAAAGCTATGATGATGTTACTAGAGACTATAATTTTGTTGGCAAAGATGAACAAGATGCCAGCCGCATAGAATCGGTGACTCAAGGTAAATCTTATGCTGAGTTAGCGCGTGAAGAAGCAAGACGTGATATTCGAAGAAAACGTCAAGCTTACCTTTCAAAAGAAGTAAAAGCGCCGTCTAAGGCAGCTTTACAGCAGCAGCTTAAGGCAACATTGCCTAAGAAAACAGCAAAGCCTACAAGCAGTTTGAGTCATTTAGCTGAAAAATTGCATCAAGATGATTATATCTTGGCAGAGATTCCCGTAACCTATAAAAAGCCAGATAATTCATCAACAATTAAACCTAAGAAAAATAATTATGACTTCTTAAAAGAAAGTCAAATTTATAATAAGGAAGTCTTGCAAAGTCAAAGAGAACACAAAGTGGCTCAAGAATTGAATTTAACACGCTTTGACGATGCAAAATAAACTGCACTGCAGTTGTATATAGAGGAGAAAACATGTCTAAAACCTATCATTTTATCGGAATTAAAGGATCTGGTATGAGTGCTCTTGCTTTGATGTTGCACCAAATGGGACACAAAGTTCAAGGAAGTGACGTTAGTAAATACTATTTCACACAACGTAGTTTAGAACAAGCAGGAATTGAAATTCTTCCATTTTCTGAAGACAATATCACATCAGATGTTGAATTAATTGCCGGTAATGCTTTCCGTGAAGATAACAATGTCGAAATTGCCTATGCTGTCAAAAATGGTTTCCAATTTAAACGTTACCATGAATTCCTTGGTGATTTCATGCGCCAATTCACAAGTTTTGGTGTAGCAGGTGCGCACGGAAAAACTTCAACAACAGGTTTGATGGCACATGTTCTTAAAAACATTACAGACACATCATACTTAATTGGTGATGGTACTGGACGTGGTTCAGCTAACAGCAATTACTTTGTCTTTGAATCTGACGAATACCAACGTCACTTCATGCCTTACCACCCAGAATACTCAATCATCACAAACATCGACTTTGACCACCCTGATTATTTCAAGAGCATTGATGATGTTTTCGATGCTTTCAATGATTACGCAAAACAAGTTCAAAAAGCTTTGTTCTTGTTTGGTGATGATCCATATCTTCGTAAAATCACATCTGATGCAGATATTTACTACTATGGATTTAAAGATAGCGATGATTTCATGGCTTATGATGTTGTTCGTACAACAAACGGATCTGCTTTCAAAGTAAAACATGGTGAAGAAGAATTTGGTTCATTCCACCTTCCAGCATTTGGTCGTCACAATATCTTGAATGCGACAGCTGTTATTGCTAACCTTTACGTAGCAGGTATTGATATGGAATTGGTAGCAGAACACATGAAGACATTTGCTGGTGTTAAACGTCGTTTCACTGAAAAAGTAATTAACAACACAACAATCATTGATGACTTTGCTCACCATCCAACTGAAATCGTTGCGACGCTTGATGCTGCACGTCAAAAATACCCAAGCAAAGAAATCGTAGCTGTTTTCCAACCACACACATTCACACGTACAATTGCACTTTTGGATGAATTCGCTAATGCTTTGAATCAAGCTGATTCAGTTTACTTAGCACCAATCTATGGTTCAGCACGTGAAGTTGACCATGGTGATGTTAAAGTTGAAGACTTGGCTATTAAAATTAATAAATCAGCTAAAGTTATCAGCCTTGATAATGTCTCACCTTTACTTGACCATGATAATGCTGTTTACGTCTTCATGGGTGCTGGTGATATCCAAATGTATGAACGTTCATTTGAAGAATTGTTGGCAAGCTTGGCTAACAACACACAATAATAACCAATTATCTTGAAAAGGAGCGAAAGCTCTTTTTCTTTTGTGGAGGATTTTATGATTATCAGAAATGTACGCCTTGAGGATTTAGAGGCTATCGTAGCTATTGAACATGAGAATTTTTCTGACCAAATAGCAGCAAGTCGAGAAGATATGAAACAACGTATTTTGACCATTCCAGATACGTTCTTAGTAGCTGAGCTTGCTGGGAAGATTTGTGGTTACATTGAAGGACCTGTGATTGGACAACGTTACTTAACAGATGATTTATTCCATCACGTTGTTAAAAATCCTGACCACGGAGGTTTTATTGCTATTACGAGTCTTTCGATTGCCCCTGATTTTCAGAATCAAGGTATCGGGATGGCTTTGCTGGCTACGATGAAAGATTTAACTGTTGCTAGAAAGTGCATAGGTCTCACCTTGACCTGTCATGAGAAGCTTATCCCTTACTATGAGAGAAATGGTTTTATCGATGAGGGAGAGGCAGACTCAGCACATGGCGGAACCACTTGGTTTAATATGGTTTGGGAGTCCCCAGCAGTAGCGTAAGAAGCGACAAAGTGATTGTTAAGAATAGATAACAAAGACTGCTGCGAGTTGATTTTCACTATATTTTAGGATATAATGGCGATTGATTAAGAGTAGGAGGATAAGCTTTGACCGAATTTAACGACGATAAGCCAAAAACTCAAAAAGAAAAAAGTTTTAAGGAGCAAATTTTAGCTGAACTTGAAGAAGCTAATTGCTTACGCAAGCAACATGATTTAGAACCTCGCCAAAAGGAAAAAGAAGCAGAAGAATTTGCGCATCGAACGGCTGAACTAATGGCTGAATACGAAGCAGAAGATCGAAGAGAGCGTCAAGAGGCTAAGATTCGAGAAGAAAAACGTCACCTTGAAGAGAAAGCGAAAACTGCTTTAGCTGAGAATCAGATTGAAACCAAAATAGATAATCAAAAAATTAAAGACATACTGAGAAATATCGATCAGACCTTCAACCCTGATGGAGCAGAGTCAGCTAAGGCTGATGATGAGCACGAAAGTTACTTAGTGAGAGCAACAGATGGTGTGGGTTATGATGGTAATCCAGATATTTCTGATACCCCTTCAGGTGAGTCTGAATCAAAAGATAATCTTCAATTTGAGCAAGATTCTGAGCAATCAGATGAAACAGAGACAGACTTGGAGAATAGAGTGGGAACAAAACGCAGAAGAAAACGTCAAAAGACAAATAGTTTAGCAGGAAAAATTGCTTTATTTTTAATTTCAACAATTATCATTACCTTAATCGCAACAGGTTTCTTTGTGTACCGCTATGTTGATAGTTCTATTAAGCCACTTGATAGTTCATCAAAGAAATATATTACGGTTGATATTCCAGAAGGATCTGGGAACAAATACATCGGACAAATCCTTGAGAAATCTGGTGTGATTAAGAGTGCAACTGTCTTTAATTACTACACAAAATTTAAAAATTACAGCAATTTCCAAAGTGGATACTATAATTTGCAACCAAGCATGGATTTGGATGAAATTTGTAAACAACTTAAAGAAGGTGGAACTCCTCAACCAGAAAAACCGTCGCTTGGTAAAATCTTGGTAACTGAAGGTTACACAATCAAGCAAATTTCTGAAGCTGTGACTAAAAATGCAGCTAAGAAACATGCTTCAACGCCATATACGGCTGATGATTTCTTGAAAGTTGTTCAAGATGATGCCTTTATTTCAAAAATGACAGCTAAGTATCCAAAACTTTTAGGCAGTCTTCCTGAGGCTGATAAAGTAACTTATCGACTAGAAGGTTACCTTTTCCCAGCAACATACAGCTACTATGAAAAGACAAGTATGGAAGATATTGTTGAGAACATGATTTCAACAATGGATTCTTATATGTCTCAGTACTACGATACTATTGCTGCAAGTGGAAAATCAGTTAACGATGTTTTAACCCTTGCATCATTAGTTGAAAAAGAAGGTTCAACTGATGATGATCGCAGAAATATTGCTAGCGTCTTTTATAATCGCATAAATAATGACATGCCACTTCAAAGTAATATTGCTATCTTGTATGCAATGGGTAAACTTGGTGAAGAGACTAGTCTAGCGGCTGATGCAAGTATTGACACATCAATTGATTCACCGTATAATGTTTATACCAACACTGGTTTGATGCCTGGTCCGGTAGACGCTCCTAGTCTATCGGCTATCGAGGCAACCGTTAACCCTGCTTCAACGAATTACTATTACTTCGTTGCAGATGTTAAGACAGGTAAGGTCTACTACTCAGAAAACTTTGATGACCACAAAGCTAATGTTGAAAAATATGTTAATAGTCAAATAAATGAATAATTGATGACAAACATGGTGTGACTAACATCATGTTTGTATTTGTAGATTATCCAAAAAAATAAATTTTTAGAAAAGAGATAGAAAATGGCAGAAAAAACTTATCCAATGACCCTTGCTGAAAAAGAACAACTTGAACAAGAATTAGAAGAACTAAAATTAGTTCGTCGTCCAGAAGTTGTTGAACGTATTAAAATCGCTCGTTCATACGGTGACCTTTCAGAAAACTCTGAGTACGATGCAGCCAAAGACGAACAAGCATTTGTTGAAGGCCAAATCCAAATCATTGAAACTAAAATCCGTTATGCTGAAATCATTGATAGCGACGCTGTAGCAAAAGATGAAGTTGCTATCGGTAAAACAGTCACTGTTCAAGAAGTTGGAACAACTGATAAAGATGTTTATCATATCGTTGGTGCTGCTGGTGCTGATATCTTCTCAGGTCGTATCTCTAACGAAAGCCCAATCGCTCAAGCTTTGATTGGTAAAAAAACAGGCGACATCGTGACAATCGAATCACCTGCTGGAAACTACGATGTTGAAATCATCAGCGTTGAAAAAACTGCTTAATCATAAAAAAGGCTGTTAAGCCTTTTTTATTTATCCTGTTATAAAAGGTAAACTAAAACACCAGGAAGGTTATCTGGCTCTATAATTTTTGTAGTGGGTAAAATCCTGCTAAGAAGTTATGGAGCTTTTGAGTATACAAAAAGTCCCATATGACTTAAAATTTAAAGCGACGAAACAATAAATAGAAAGAGTCATATGAGGCAACTCTATCATACTATAGAATTAATCGGAATTAAAGACAAAATATCACTTTAACTAAAGTTTGGAAAGTTCTAAAATGAAGTTAGCCACCTAAGGGTATCAGAAATACATCACTAAAGCCATTAAGCTTCCTTATTCTAATGCCAAACTTTGAAGCAACCAACAAGCTCATCAGAGATATTAAACGAAACGCCTTTGGTTACAGAAACTGTGACAACTTTAAAAAACGCATTTACCTCGCTTTGAACAGCAAAAAAGCGAGAACAACAATTGTTCTCGCCAGAGCTTAACTTTGCCACCCACTACAGTTGACAAAGAGCCGGTTATCTTCCTGATGTTTTAATTTATGAATTATTTACGGTGACGTTGTTTACCAGCGTTACGGTTACTTTTCTTAGGTTTGTTAAGTTGAGTAGTTGCAGCGGCAGGTGTAACGTCTTTACGTTTAGTTGATTTGTATGTTTTTGGAGGATTCTTTTCAAATTCTTCAGCGATTTGTTTACGAAGTTTTGGTTTAATGATAAACATTGTAATCAATTGTTGAATGATTGAGAAGAAACCACCGACCAACCAGTAAAGGAGAACACTTGCTGGCATGCTCATACCGAAGAAGACCATCATGAGCGGCATCACGTACATTGTTCCTTTCATGGCAGCACGTTGTTCTTCAGCGACCGCTTGCATTGATAACCATGATTGGAAGAAGTAGAGGATAGCGATAACAGCTGTTAGTGGCATGCTACGGCTTCCAAGGTCAATACCCAGGAAAGTACTTTCAGAAACACCTTGTGTGTATTGAGCGGCAAAGTACATAGCTGAGAAGAATGGCATTTGGACAAGAAGTGGAAGACATCCCATACCGCCAAGCATGTTAATGCCATTTTCTTTTTGCGCAGCCATTAATTCTGTTTGGGCAGCTAATTTTTCTTCTTGAGTAGTTGCATTGCGCATTCGTTCGTTGATTGGTGCAAAGATTGGTTTTAAGTAAGCCATCTTTTCTGATTGGTAACTTGCTTTCCATGATTGGTAAAGTCCAAGCGGAAGAATGATACAACGAACAATGATTGTTACTAAGATAATAGCTAAGCCAAATCCAAGGTCCATGTTATTGGCAAAATGTTGGATAAGTTTTGCCATTGGTTCACCAAGCACATGCCAAATAGTCCCTGTTGGGTTACCATGTGAATCTTGGCTGACACAACCACTTAGTAAGAACAATAACGATAAGCTTAGTCCTGAAAAGAGGACGCGATTTAGTTTCTTTTTCAATTGATTGTTTCCTTTTATTATAATACCCTATTATTTTACTGTTTTTTCTGTATTTTCTCAATACGTCTGTAGTCTTATTTATAGAATTAGTTGGCAATTTGAAAATCAGTATAGTCTTTAAAATTAGCCATTTTGACATCGACGTAGGTTACTTTTGCCCATTTAGATGGTCCTTTGCGAATTTCTTGAATAAATTTTGCCATTTTAGCGGAATCATCGGATTGGGCGAGGATTTCAACGGTGCCATCATCATTATTCCAAACGCGACCGTAAATATCACCTAGACTTTGAGCAAGGGCGAAAGTCGAATAACGAAAACCCACTCCTTGAACTCGGCCTGAGACAATTAGACGAACTTTTTTCATCTCACTTTCCTCCTTATAAATACTTGTTAATTTTATCTAGTTTTATTATAACATAAGCAGTTTATGACTGCTTATGTTATAATAGGCATAAAGTTAAAAAAGAATAGTTAAGTAAGATTACTGATTAATGATTACTGGAATTGGTAGTTGTTAACTAAAAAATTAGTGAGGAATATATGTCCGAAAAACGTCCAAGACTTGAAGATGTAGCTGCTTTGGCGGGTGTTTCCAAAACAACTGTTTCCAGAGTTTTAAATAATAGGGGATACTTAAGTAAAGAAACAATTCAAAAAGTTAATGACGCAATGAAAGAAATAGGCTATCAGCCAAATATTATTGCACGACAATTCTATACACAAAAGACTAACTTAGTCGGACTTATCTTCCCTACTATTAATAATCCATTCTTTGCGCAACTAGAAGCTGAAATGGAACTTCTTTTGTACAAAAAAGGATATAAAGTTTTAATTGGTAATTCACAAAATGATCCAGATAAAGAAGAAGATTATTTGAATCAATTACTGAGTCATCAGGTTGATGGTTTAATTGTTGGGGCGCATAACCAGGGGTTAAGTGAGTATCAAAACAGAAACTTACCAATTGTTTCTATTGATAGAATTATGAATGAGGATATTCCTGTTATTTCTTCGGATAATTACCAAGGTGGGAGGATAGCTACAGAAAAACTAATTTCTGCTGACTGTCAGTATATTGTACATACTAATGGTCCTATAGAATTACAGACACCAGCTCAGAAGCGTCGTATTGGTTATGAAGATACCATGATAGAACATGGATTGACACCGATAACTTATCATCTTGACTTTAATATTAGTCAGGAAGAAAAAAGGGAGCGTCTACGTCACATTTTTGTAGAACATCCGGAAGTTGATGGTATTTTTGCATCTAATGATACTGATGCAGCTATTTTGTTATCTTTAGCACAAGAATTTGACCGTAATGTTCCAAATGATTTAAAAATTATTGGATATGATGGCGCAGATATGGCACGCTTATTACTCCCTCATCTTTCGACTATTCAGCAGCCTATCAATGAGATGGCTGAACTAGCAGTAACCATTTTAGATAATCGGATTAATGGTAAAGGTGACGAAGCCACTTCATATACATTACCGGTGAAACTGATTGAAGGTAAAACTTGTTAAATATAAGCAGAAGTAATTAATATTTTTTACAACAGACTCTACATTCTATTTATATGAGAATGTAGAGTTTTTTGCTTGTTTTTACAAGTATATAAAATGTCACATTATTCCTAAAATAATAAGTTAGTATTTGGGTTAAGTCAATGGTGCTACTGGCTAATATTTTTTTGCAAAATATATATATCAACCGGCTGACATATAAAAATGTAAGCGTTATAATATAAATAACTTCTAGAGGAAAACGATTACATTATATGTTAACCGGTTGATATAAAAAGAGGATAATTATGAATGAAATGACTGTTACTAACCAACGTTATCGCCTGAACTATCATTTAATGGCCAAATCAGGATGGATTAATGATCCTAATGGTTTATCATATTTTAAGGGGTATTACCATATCTTTTATCAATATTATCCATATGACTCTGAGTGGGGGCCAATGCATTGGGGACATGCTAGAAGTAAAGATTTGGTTCATTGGGAAACACTACCAGTTGCTTTAACACCAGGAGAAAGCGAAGATGGCTGCTTTTCAGGTAGTGCGATTGAGTATGATGGAAAATTATGGTTGATTTATACTGGTCACCATTATACTGATCCAACAGATCAAGAACAATTTTATGAAGATCAGAATCTTGCCTACAGTACTGATGGTATCCATTTTAAAAAATATGAAGGTAACCCTGTTTTGAGAACACCTATCGGTAACACCAAACATTTTAGAGATCCAAAAGTTTGGCAAGATAGTGATAATTTCTATATGGTTTTGGGAAGTCAAGAGGAGAATGGATTAGGTAGAGCGTTGCTATATCGTTCTAAAAATTTAATTGATTGGGAATTTATTTCAGTATTATCACAAGCTATCGATTGTGATAGAGAAGGTTTTATGTGGGAATGTCCAGATTTCTTCAGATTAAATGGAGAAGATGTTTTACTAATGTCTCCACAAGGAGTTCAAGAAGATGGCGATAAATACCGTAACCTGAATCAGACAGGCTATTTACTTGGACAATTAGATGACAACAATGGTGTCTTCCATCGTGGGAAGTTTTTCGAGATTGATAATGGTCATGATTTCTATGCAACTCAAACTTTACTGACATCAGATGGACGTCGTGTTATGATAGCTTGGATGAATGCCTGGGATTCTCCGATGTATGAAAAAGAAGATGGTTGGGCAGGAGCTTTAACATTACCAAGAGAATTGGTTATTCGTGATGGTCGACTTTGTCAGTTGCCGATTAAAGAATTAAAAACTTTGCGCGAAAAGATATTATTTGATGGAAAACTTGAAAAAGATGTACCTTATACTTTAGAAGATAGCAGTGAAATTATTATTGATGCTCAACATATTAATTCTGGTCAATTCTTAAGTCTTTTTGATGGTAGTAATAGTTTAAAAATATCCGTTGATCGTGATGGTGATCGAATTATTTTAAATCGAACAACTACTGATGGTGAACGTGTCGCTCATATGTCATTATCTGATAGCTTGTCTTTACATATCTATGTAGATAGTAGCTCTGTTGAAATTTTCGTGAATCAAGGAAGTGTCACTTTTACAGAAAGGATGTATTGGCAGGATAAAATTAACCTAAGGCTGTTAGCAGACTGTGATAATCAATCACGTATCTATCAATTGGAAAGAAATGCAAATAGTTACTAAGATTTAAGAGGTAAATTATGAGTAATTTTAAAAAGTATACTGCTAATCCGTTTTATATGAGCAATTCCTTGATGATTCTTTTATTCTTTACAGGTTGGGGAATTTGGTGGTCATTTTTTCAAATTTGGTTAACAACTAAGCAAGGTTTTTCAGGAACACAAGTTGGAACAATCTATTCTTTCAATTCAGCTATAACATTGATTTTAATGCTTGTGTATGGTTCACTACAGGATAAGCTTGGAATTAAAAAAATCTATTAATTTTTTGTGTTTCTTGTGAAGTATTTTTAGGTCCTTTCTTTACTTGGGTTTATGTTCCTCTATTAAAAAGTAATTTTATTGTCGGTGCTTTAATTGGTTCTATTTACCTTTCAGTAGCTTTTCTTGCTGCTTCACCAACTTTTGAAGCTTTAGCAGAACGAATGAGTCGTCGTTTTGGTTTTGAATATGGTCAAGCACGCGCATGGGGATCTTTTGGCTATGCTGTTGCGGCTTTAATCGCAGGCTTCATGTTTACACTAAATGCCTATTTGATTTTTTGGATTGGTTCAGTATTTTCAATTGTATTATTACTTGTTTTGCTTTTTATTAAACCAGAAAATGACACAGTTATCGTTACAAAATATGAAAGTAAATCTAATAACCAAGATGTCAATAATTCACCATCGTTACTAGAAATTTTGAGTGTGTTCAAGATGCCTGATCTTTGGAAAATTGTTATTTTCATCAGCATGAGTTGGACTTTCTATACTGTTTTTGATCAACAAATGTTTCCCGAATTTTTCACTACATTCTTTGGAACAGAAACAGCAGGTCAACAAGCTTATGGTGTTCTTAATTCTTTAGAAGTATTCTTAGAATCAATTATGATGGGAATTATTCCAATTATGATGAGAAAGACAGGGGTTCGTAAAAGTCTATTGATTGGATTAGTTATTATGGTTCTACGTATTGGTGGCTGTGGTTTGGTAACTAATCCTCTTGGTGTATCAATCATTAAGCTTTTACATGCTCCAGAAACTGCAATTTTTATTCTTGCAATGTTCCGTTATTTTACCCTACACTTTGATACGCGTATTTCGACGACACTTTATATGGTAGGGTTTCAAATTGCTGCACAAGTTGGACAGATTATTTTTTCAACGCCATTTGGATTATTACATGATAAAATTGGCTATCAACCAACTTTCTTAATTGTGGCAGGTATTGTATTCATTTCTGCGATATATGCTTTCTTTGTTTTAAAAAAGGACGATCAAGATGTTTATGGACAACCTTTGGAAATAAATTAAACACTACACTAAATCTCCTATTTAGGAGATTTTTTGTTATAATGTAAGCATGCAAGTAGTTATAACCTCTAAATCAAATAACCTCATTAAAAAGACTAAAAAATTATTGAAAAAAAAATACCGCGAACATTCTTACTTGATTGAAGGATGGCACTTGTTTGAGGAAGCGCAAAAAGCTGGCGCTGACTTCTTAAATATTTTTGTCCTTGAAGAGCTTTCAGACCGTGTTGAAGGCTTAGCGCATGTGACTTATGTGACGCCTGAGGTATTAAAAGAATTAACAGACTCTAAGACACCACAAGGTATTATCGCGGAAGTGGTGATGCCAAACTTGCCACTAGCTGATTTGAAAGCTGGTCGCTACTTGGTATTAGAAGATGTTCAAGACCCAGGAAATGTGGGAACGATGATTCGTACAGCAGATGCTGCTGGTTTGGACGGTGTTTTGATTTCAGAAAAATCAGCTGATATTTACAATCAAAAAACGCTACGTTCCATGCAGGGGAGCCATTTTCATTTACCGATTTGGCGTACTAATGTGTATGAGGCTTGTCAGAAGTTACAAAATCTTGATGTGCCGCTGATTGCCACAACACTTTCCAAAGAGTCTGTGTCTTACAAGACCATTGAGTACAATGGAAATTTTGTGCTTGTCATGGGAAATGAAGGAAATGGCATTTCAGAGCAAATGACAAAACAAGCTGATATCTTGGCGCACATCATTATGCCTGGGCAAGCAGAAAGTTTAAATGTTGCTGTGGCAACAGGAATTCTCCTTTTTCAGTTGATTTAATTTGAAAATTGCGGTGCAGGAAAAGTAATTTTTGAGAACGTATTTTCAGTTTAATTTAAGGTCATATGCTATAATTAGAGCGAAAGAAGGTGATTCTGCATGGAAGCATATAAAAAAGATAAAGAGTTTATGGAGCTTGTTGGTCATCTTATCCAACACCCTCGTTTTCAAAAATTAGGTAATATTCCACAGCATCACTATTCGACACGTATGGAACATTCTATTAATGTGGCTTATACGAGCTACAAGATTGCCAAAAAAATTGGTTGGGATGAAAAATCCACGGCGCGAGGAGGACTTTTACACGATTTCTTTTATTACGATTGGCGAGAAACCAAGTTTAATAAGGGTCATGCGTGGGTACATCCAAGAATTGCCGTTCGAAACGCTAGAAAATTAACGACTTTAAATAAGCGTGAAGAAGATATCATTTAAAAACACATGTGGGGGGCAACGATTGCTCCGCCGCGTTATAAAGAAGGTTACATTGTGACGATGGTTGATAAGTATTGGGCTGTCAAAGAAGCCATTACACCATTTCGCAATCGTTTTGGTAAGAAAAGACGCTACAGCCGTAAGATTTTACCAAGTAACCATCGTTAATGGATAGAATTTATCAGGAAGGGAGATTCTTTTGAATCAGAACGATATTATTTACACACAGACCGATAGTGGTTTGAATCGCTTTTTTGCTAAAATTTATGGATTAGTTGGTATGGGAATCGGCTTGTCAGCCTTTGTCTCATTCTTGATGCTTTATGTCTTTACTGACAATATGATTAATATCATAACTAATCACCCATTTATTTATTATGGTGCAGTTTTCTTAGAGTTGGCTTTGGTTTTCTTAGCTAGCGGTGCTGCTCGTAAAAATACACCATCTGCTTTGCCTTTGTTTTTATTTTATTCAGCTCTGAATGGCTTTACGTTAAGTTTCATCATTGTTGCTTACACACAAACAACGGTTTTACAAGCCTTTGTCTCATCTGCCTTAGTCTTTGGTGTGATGTCAGTCCTTGGTTTTGTCATTAAAAAAGATTTGTCTGGCTTTGCAAAAGCAGCCTTGGCAGCTTTGATTGGCATCATCATTGCAAGCTTTGTCAATATTTTTGTTGGCTCAGGGATGATGAGCTTTGTTATCAGTATTATTTCAGTATTGATTTTCTCAGGGCTTATCGCTTATGACAATCAAATGATTAAGCGTGTTTATGAAGCGACAGGTGGTCAAGTTGGTGATGGCTGGGCTATTTCAATGGCACTTAGTCTTTACCTTGACTTTATCAACTTATTCTTGAATTTGCTTCGCTTGTTCGGAAGAGATGATCAATGAATTAACTAGTGCAACTTTGTTTGCACTAGTTTTTTTGTTTTTCAGGCCAAGGTCATTGGTCATTTCTTGTCTTTATGTTATAATAGTCCTAATATTTTGAAAATTAGAGGAATTAATTATGAAAACACCATTTATTTCAGCCAAAGAGCTTCAAAACATTACGAATGAATTTCCAACGCCATTTCACCTTTACGATGAAAAAGGGATTCGTGAAAAGGCTCGCGCTTTGAACAAAGCCTTTGCTTGGAATAAAGGGTTTAAGGAATATTTTGCCGTAAAAGCAACTCCAACACCAGCTATCTTGAAAATTTTACAAGAGGAAAATTGCGGGGTGGATTGTGCGACAGAAGTGGAACTTTTGATGAGCCACAAGCTTGGTTTTACTGATATTATGTTCTCATCAAATGATACGCCAGCGCGTGAATTCAAGTACGCTAGAAAAATTGGGGCAACCATTAACCTTGATGCGTATGAACATATTGCCTTTTTAAAAGAAGTGGCAGGATTACCAGATACTGTGTCACTTCGATACAATCCGGGTGGTGTTTTCTCGCTTGGAACTGATATTATGGATAATCCTGAAGAATCAAAATTTGGGATGACTAAAGACCAGTTGATTCAAGGCTTCAAAGATTTGAAAGCAGAAGGGGTCAAAAACTTCGGTATCCATTCATTCCTTGCTTCAAACACAGTGACTAATGATTACTACCCAGAATTAGCCCGTCAGTTATTTGAATTAGCTGTTGAAGTGAAAGAAAAAACTGGCGCTGTGATTAACTTTATCAATTTATCTGGTGGGGTCGGAGTCAATTATCGTCCAGAACAAAAAGCTAATGATATTGCGGCGATTGGTGAAGGGGTCCACCGTGTTTTTGATGAGGTATTGGTTCCTGCTGGACTTGGTGAGGTGAAAATCTTTACTGAACTTGGTCGCTTCATGTTAGCGCCACATGGTTTGCTTGTAACCAAAGTTCGCCACCGCAAACAAACGTATCGCACATACATTGGGGTTGATGCATCAGCCGTTAACTTGATGCGTCCAGCCATGTACGATGCTTACCATTACATCACAAACATGACCAATCCAAATGGAAAACTTGAAGTGGTCGACGTGGTTGGCTCTCTTTGTGAAAATAACGATAAATTTGCTAAACAGCGTGAATTGCCTGAGGCGCGTGTTGGTGATACCTTGGTTATCCATGATACAGGAGCACATGGCTTTTCAATGGGTTATCAGTACAATGGTCGCTTACGCTCAGCTGAAATTCTTTACCAAGAAGATGGCAGTGGACGCTTAATTCGCCGTGCCGAAACGCCAGAAGACTATTTTGCAACCATTAAAGAATTTGATTTTGAATAAGTTATAAGAGCAGTTAGCTAAGGACAACAGATGGCCTTTAGTTAGCTGTTTTTTTTTATTAAGAAAAAGCTTTCAAGAATTTGTAAACTCTTACCATTTCTGCTATAATGAATGGTGTAAAAAACTTAGGAGAAAATATTCATGACAACATTTCTTTGGATTTTGTTAGTTTTGGTTGCTTTATTTGGTGGCCTTGTTGGTGGTGTTTTTATCGCTCGTAAACAGTTTGAAAAGGAAATCGGTGAACACCCACGCTTGACGCCTGATGCGATCCGTGAAATGATGAGCCAAATGGGTCAAAAACCTAGTGAAGCAAAAATTCAACAAACGTACCGTAACATTATCAAACAATCAAAAGCAGCTGCAGCAAAAGCTAAAAAATAATCTTTACGCTTTGGTTTGAAAAATGCTAAAGGCGGATGACTTATTGTTTGATAGTTTTTGACCTTACATACAAGTCAGTCTTTAACAAATGTTTTCGAGCACAGAGCTCAGAAATGAATGACTCAGTTGGCTCACCAACTGGGTTTTTTCTAAGTCTAATTCCCTTATTAGAAAGAAGATTCTATGGATAATGGACCAATTGGTTTTTTAGATTCTGGAGTTGGTGGTTTAACAGTTGTACGTGAATTAATGCGTCAACTACCACATGAAGAAATTGTATATATTGGAGACTCAGCAAGAGCTCCTTACGGTCCTAGACCTGCTGAACAAATTAGAGAATACACTTGGGAATTGGTTAATTTCTTGTTAACTAAAAATGTTAAGATGATTGTCTTTGCTTGTAATACAGCGACAGCAGTTGCTTGGAAAGAAGTTAAAGAAAAACTTGATATTCCTGTTCTTGGTGTTATTTTACCAGGTTCTAGTGCCGCGATTAAATCGACACGTAACGGTAAAATTGGGATTATCGGAACTCCGATGACCATTAATTCAGAAGTTTATCCTGAAAAGATAAAATCATTATCTCCAAAAATGGAAGTTAGCGGTTTAGCTTGTCCCAAGTTTGTTCCAATCGTTGAGTCAAATGAAATGGGGTCAAGTGTTGCTAAAAAAGTTGTTTATGAAAGTTTAGCACCGCTTGTTGGCAAAGTTGACACATTGGTTCTTGGATGTACTCATTACCCACTACTTCGTCCAATCATTCAAAATGTGATGGGACCGAATGTTAAACTCATTGATAGTGGTGCTGAATGTATTCGAGATGTGTCAGTATTATTAAATTACTTTGAAATTAATCATAGTCGTACGGAAAATGCTGTTGATCACCATTTCTACACGACAGCAAGTAGTCAGCGTTTTAAAGAAATTGCGGTGAACTGGCTAGGAACTGACATTGATGTGCAACATGTTGATTTGGAAAAGTTGAGCAAATAGAAATGAGATGGTAATAAATGGCTGATAAAATTTATGAGTATAAAGATAAAGAAAATTGGTTCCTTGGTGAGTGGGGTGGCTTCAATGCCATTTCAGGTCTTGGAAATGTCTGCGGTGACGAGCTTTATGAATTGAGCCAACAAGTTGCAAAACTTGTTGCAAGCAAATGCTGTGGCAAATGTCACGGACACGGTGAAGATGGCTGCCATAAAGATGAATTCAACGGCTACAACGTCACTGTTGTTAAAAAATCATCTGATTTTCAATTGATTCGCTTTGTTGTTGGCATGATTAATGAAGAAACTAATCGTCATTTAGAAGTGCAACAACGTGCGAGTGCAGTTGTGGTTACTGAGGGTGACCAATTGTTATTCGTGCATCTACCTGAAGATGGTGTTGCTGCGTCAGACTTTTTTGGAAAATCATCTGAAAATGCTTTTGGTGATACCATTTTGATTGCTACACGCAATGAAGGTAAAACCAAAGAATTTCGTAAAATGTTTGATCAACTAGGTATCAAAGTTGAAAACCTAAACAACCACTCAGAATTGCCTGAAGTGGAAGAAACTGGAATGACCTTTGAAGAAAATGCACGCTTGAAAGCAGAAACGATTTCAAAATTAACTGGAAAAATGGTTCTTGCTGATGATTCTGGCTTGAAAGTTGATGTTCTTGGTGGTCTTCCTGGTGTATGGTCAGCTCGTTTCTCTGGTCCAGATGCCACAGACGAATCAAATAATGCTAAATTACTTCACGAATTAGCAATGGTATTTGATATGAAAGACCGCTCAGCGCAATTCCACACAACACTTGTGGTTGCTGCACCAGATAAAGAAAGTCTGGTTGTTGAAGCTGATTGGCCTGGCTACATTGCTATGGAAGCAAAAGGTGACAATGGCTTTGGTTATGACCCACTATTTTTAGTTGGTGAAACTGGACGTCACGCTGCTGAACTGACAGCAGATGAAAAAAATGAAATCTCACATCGTGGGTTGGCTGTTAAGAAATTAATGGAGGCATTCCCAGTATGGAAAGCAGAACAATAATTGTAATGAGTGATTCTCACGGTGATCGTGAGATTGTTAGCAATATTAAACAACGTTATCAAGGAGAAGTTGATGCCATTTTCCATAATGGTGATTCTGAGCTACCAAGTTCAGATCCTATTTGGGATGGTATCAAAGTGGTTCGTGGTAATTGTGATTATGATACTGGGTATCCTGAAAGATTGACAACTTATCTTGACGATATTGTCATAGCACAGACTCACGGACACCTTTATAACATTAATTTTACATGGGATAGATTGGATTTATTTGCTCAAGAAGAAGATGCAGATATTTGCCTTTATGGGCACTTGCATCGTGCAGCTGCTTGGCGTAATGGTAATACTGTTTTTATCAATCCAGGTAGTGTTCTTCAACCTCGTGGTGACGTTAAAGAAAAGCTTTATGCGAAAGTAATTATCACTAAAGACAAGATTAAGGTTGATTTTTACACACGTGACCACAAACTCTATCCGGCACTTTCAAAGGAATTTGACAGATGATAGCAAAAGAATTTGAAGAATTTCTTCTTAGCCATTTGGATCATTACTTGGTTCCGGCAGAAGATTTGGCGATTTTTATTGATACGCATAATTCAGACCACGCCATGTTGCTTTTAGCTAATAATGGTTATTCACGTGTTCCTGTTATCACCAAAGATAAAGAATACGTTGGAACTATCAGCATTGCTGATATTATGTCTTATCAAGCTAATAATCAATTGACCGATTGGGAATTGGCTCAGACTGATATTGGCAAGATGGTTAATACCAAATTACAAACCATTAGTAATACTTCAAGCTTAACGGATATTATGCATTTGTTAGTGGACTATCCCTTTTTGCCAGTCTTAGATAAAAATAACCACTTCCTAGGCATTATTACACGTAAATCGATTCTAAAGGCTGTTAATAGTCTCTTACACGATTTCACTGATTATTATACGATTACCCCGAAAGATGATTGATTTTATCCAAGAATTTATTGACAGTAAGTCTCTCTCAGAGAATTCTAGAAATGCTTATTTTTATGATTTGCAGCAGTTTGTTGAGGCTGTTGATGGCAAGGTCAGTAAAGAAAAGCTGGCGCTTTATGAGCATTCTTTAGCTTCTTTAAAAACGTCAGCCAAAAAGCGTAAGATTTCAGCAGTCAATCAGTTTTTGTATTTTTTATATGATACTGAGCGCTTAGATCGTTTTTATAAATTAAGCAATAAAGAAAAATTGGCCACGAAACCGGTTAGTAAGGAGTTGCTGGATTATTCGGCTTTTTATCAAGAAAGTTCTTATCAAGCTGGTCAGTTAATTGCGCTTTTGATGATTGAACTGGGCTTGTCGTCTAGTGACCTTCAAGGGTTAAAAGTTTCTGATTTGGATAGGACTTTTGCTGTTTTGCGCGTGCAAAAAGTTGGCTTGGTCAGAGTGCTAGAAGTTCCTGCAAAATTGCTTGATTACATGACTGCCAATTTGTCTGAAGAACAGATCTATCTTTTTGATAATCAAGGTAAATCTTATTCAAGACAATGGTTCTTCAATCAATTAAAAGCATTTTTGGCTTCTTTAGGTCTGGAAGACTTATCAGCGCAGGACATGCGCCATCAATATGTTTTACATCAAAAAGCAGCAGGAAAATCTTTATTAGAAGTTAGTCGCAATTTAGGGCTTAAGAGTCCAGTGACTTTAGAGAAATTTTATAACTGATGGATATTAAATTAAAAGATTTTGAAGGGCCTCTGGATTTGCTTTTGCACTTCGTCTCTAAATATCAGATGGATATTTACGATGTTCCAATCGTGGAAGTTATCGAGCAGTATTTGGCTTATATTTCAACCTTAAAAGCCATGAAATTAGAAGTGGCAGGTGAATATATGGTTATGGCCAGTCAGCTCATGCTGATTAAAAGCCGTAAGCTACTTCCAAAAATTGTTGAAGCAGAGTCAGAAGAAGATGACCCTGAACAAGAATTGTTGACACAAATCGAAGAATATCGTCGCTTCAAGGCGATTAGTGAGGAAATGTCAGCCCAGCACGATAAACGTGCTAAATTTTACTCAAAACCAAAACAAGAATTAATTTTTGAAGATGCGGTTTTAGCTCATGACAAGACGATTATGGATCTTTTCTTGTCATTTTCACATGTTATGGCTGAAAAGCAAAGAGAATTGAAAAATAGTCATACGGTTGTTGAGCGTGATGATTATCGTATTGAAGACATGATGACGGTTATTTCAGAACGTCTCAGTCAGTCTAAAAAACTTGTTTTGAACAAGATTTTCAAAGAATGTCAATCTATTCCAGAGATGATTACCTTATTTTTGGCGACTTTAGAATTGATTAAAGTCCATGAGGTGGAAGTAGAACAAGAGGAAAACTTTGGAGATATTGTTTTACAAAGTGTTAGTTGAGTGGATGAAAACTGATAACCCTTGGTAAACAAACTTAAGAAAGGAAGTTATATGAACTATTTAGCTCAGATTGAAGCTCTTCTTTTTGTAGCAGGTGAAGAAGGCCTGAGCTTACGTCATTTGGCTAGTATGGTTAATTTAACGCCAACGGCGCTCCAACAACAATTGGAAAAATTAACACAAAAATACGAAGCTGACGAATCATCAAGTCTTTGTTTGATTGAGACAGCAGGTTGTTATAAAATCGTGACCAAAGAAATTTTTGCTGATTTGCTTCGTGATTTTGCAAAAGCTCCAGTCAATCAAAGTTTATCACGTGCCAGTTTGGAAGTTTTATCCATTATTGCTTACAAACAACCGATAACACGTATTGAAGTTGATGATATCCGTGGTGTTAATTCTAGCAGTGCTATCAGTAAATTAATGGCTCTAGGTTTAATTTGCGAAGCTGGTAAAAAAGAAGTAATTGGTCGACCAAATCTTTATGCGACAACGAATTATTTCCTAGATTTTATGGGAATCAATGACCTAAGTGAGCTGATTGACGTGTCAAATATCGAAGTGGTTGATGAAGAAATGACCCTTTTTGAAGAGCCAAAATTAGCCCAAGAAGAAACAGAACTCGCTAAAACTGACGAAATGATGTAAAATAGCTAAAAAGCAGTTAAAGGAAAGAATATGAGAATTAATAAATACATTGCCCATGCGGGAATTGCCAGCCGTCGTAAAGCTGAAGATTTGATTAAAAGAGGTTTGGTAAGCATCAACGGTAAAGTTGTCACAGAACTAGCTACAACGGTTAAAGCTGGTGATGTTGTTGAAGTTGAAGGGACACCAATCTATAACGAAGAAAAAGTTTATTACCTTCTTAATAAACCTCGTGGTGTGATTTCAAGTGTATCAGATGACAAAGGCCGTAAAACAGTTGTTGACTTGCTACCAAATGTTACAGAACGTATCTACCCTGTTGGACGTTTGGACTGGGATACCACTGGACTTTTGATTTTGACAAATGATGGTGATTTCACAGATGAAATGATTCACCCACGTAATGAAATTGACAAAGTCTACTTAGCTCGTGTTAAAGGACTTGCGACAAAAGAAAATCTTCGTCCATTGACACGTGGTGTTGTTATCGATGGCAAAAAAACAAAACCAGCTCGCTACAATATCATTAAGGTAGATCCTGAGAAAAATCGTTCAGTGGTTGAATTAACCATTCATGAAGGACGCAATCACCAAGTTAAGAAAATGTTCGAATCAGTTGGACTTTTGGTAGATAAATTGTCTCGTACGAACTTTGGAACTTTGGATCTATCAGGACTTCGCCCAGGTGAATCACGTCGTTTGAGTAAAAAAGAAATCAGCCAGTTACATAATTTAGCTGTTAACAAACAAAAATGATAAAAAAACTTCTTATTGCGCTTGTTAAATGGTATCAAAAACGGATTTCCCCCATTACCCCTCCATCATGTCGCTATCGACCAAGCTGTTCGTATTACATGATTGTGGCGATTGAAAAGCATGGGCTAAAGGGTGTCATTATGGGAGTGGCAAGGATTTTGCGTTGCCATCCCTTTGTAGAAGGTGGGGATGATCCAGTGCCTGATTATTTTACGCTTCGACGCAATAAAGATTATCGTAAAAAGAAAGAGGAAAGCTAAGCTTTCCTCTTTTTGTGTATTAATATTTAGACCATGTTTTTGGAATGAAGAGGAGCAGCATTGGGTAAATTTCCAAGCGTCCTGCAATCATGGCAAATGACATGAGTAATTTTGAAAATGGACTAAAGATGGCAAAGGTTTGGCTTGTGCCGAGCATTGGTCCGATGTTGTTAAAGGTTGATGTTGCTGCGCTGACAACAACCATAAAGTTATTATTATCAAGCGATAACATCAAGGTCAATCCTAGAAGTAAGAAAACGTAAAGCGTCAAATACTTAAGGACACCGTGTTGAATTTCCTTATCAAGTGGTTGCTCGTTGATATGAATAGTCATGATACGGTGTGGATAAAGGGTTGAGAGCACTTGATTTCTTGCGATTTTAGTTAGAATAAGCGTACGCATGACCTTAATCCCACCAGCGGTTGATCCAGCAGATCCACCGACAAACATGAGAAAGAGCAGGATAACCTGAGCAAACAAAGGCCAAACGGTCAAATCGGTCACTCCAAATCCTGTTGTTGTCATGACGTTAGCCACTTCAAATAATGAATTTTCCAAAGCTTTTCCAGTACTTGGATAAAGGCCACTAACATTCAACCAGATTAGGGCTGTTGCAATCATAACAATCCCAATATAAGTTCTTAGTTCTTCGTCTTTAAAGAATGCTTTAAACTTGCGAAGTAATAAGAAGTAGTACAGGTTAAAGTTAATTCCAAAAAGGAGTACAGCAATTGAGACAATATTTGTGATTAGTGAACTGTTGTAATGAGCAATCGAATCATTATAGACTCCAAAACCACCAGTACCAGCACAGCCCATTGCTGTGATGACACTGTCAAAGGCAGGCATGCCAGCTACTATTAAAATAACTACTAAAATAGCAAACATGCTGAGGTAAATGACATAAAGGATTTGCGCTGTTTCTTTCAACTTAGAAACCACTTTACCAAAGACAGGACCAGGTACCTCAGCACGCATAACTTCTAAGTGGCTATTTTTACTATTTTCCATAATGGCTAGTGCAAACACCAATACCCCCATACCACCGATAAGGTGGGCGAAACTTCGCCAGAAGAGTAGTGAGTGTGATAGTACGGCAACATCAGGTACAATAGTGGCACCAGTTGTGGTAAATCCAGAAACCATTTCAAAGAAAGCATCAATGATACTTGGAATTTGTCCTGAAAGTACAAACGGCAGCGCTCCAAAGAATGACCAAAGTATCCAACATAGAGCAACAATTAAGAGTCCCTCTTTGGTGTAAACATGGTAATTTTTTGGCTTAAAAGCAACTCCAAGAAGTCCAATGATGACAAGCATTCCAATCGTGATGACCAGGCTGTTAATCACGCGTATATCTTCATGATAAATGAAAGCCACAATCACAGGTATCAACATCAAAGAGGCTTCAATCAAGAGCAGTTTTGAAAGGAGGTAACGAACCATACTTTTATTCATAACTTACCTCGCTAACAAATCATAGATGCGCGTGATGTTTTTCAAGAAGGTTACGACGACAATCTTATCACCAACTTCAAAGACATCCTCACCAGTTGGATAAATGGTTTTACCTTTGCGGATAATCGCAGCAATCAGAATATTTTCTTTGAATTTCAGTGATGAGAGACTCTTGCTTGCCATTTTATTATTTTCACGAATTTCAAATTGTAAGGTCTCGATACGACCATTAGCAACATGGTGCATGGCATCAAGGTTTGAGTCTTGGGCATTCACACGACCACGAATGAAGTGCATCATGCTATCAACCGCAATACTTTTTGGTGTGACAATACTTGAAAATTGGCTAGTGTCGATAATTTCAAGCAAGCTAGTACGGTTGACTTTGGTGATATTTTTTCGTACGCCAAGTGTTTCAAGGAACATGGAAGTGATGATGTTTTCTTCATCTACCCCAGTTAGTGTTGCGACCGCATCAAAGTTTTCTACACATTCTTCTAGGAGTACACTCTTGGCTGTACCGTCACCTTGAACGACATGGACGTTTGGAAAGTCTTGGCTGAACATCTGAGCTTGCTCAGGATTATTTTCAATGACCTTAAGATTCATCTTAGTGTTCTTAAGGATGTTGAGCAAGTAGTATGCAATTCGTCCAGCACCAATAATCATCATGTTTTTGATAGATTTGGTTTTTACAGAATTGTGGAAAAGAATCATGTCAATACGATTTCCTGTAACGAAAATCTTATCAGCAGTCTGTAGTGTTGCATCCCCATCAGGAATGATTAATTTTCCACGACGTTCGATAGCACAGATAACTATGTTGCCGAATTTTTTACGGAACTGGCTTAAACTCATGTGGCAAAGTTTACTGCCATCAGAAATCACAAATTCCATCAGCATGACATGTCCATTGACAAAGTGCTCAACAGAAAGGGCATTTGGAAAGTCAACAGTATTAGCAATATAACGTGCAGTTAACAATTCTGGATTGACCACCAAAGAAAAGCCAAGAAAATTCTTATCTTTGAAATAAGTATTTGAGTATTCTGGATTACGAACACGGACAACCGTTTCTTTAGCGCCCATTTGTTTGGCAAGAACAGCTGAAATCATATTAACTTCGTCTTTATCAGTCAGAGCAATAAAGATATCGCAGTTAGCAACATCAGCTTGCTCAAGGATTTTAAAGTTAGCACCATTACCAACGATTCCCATAATATCGTGACGTTTGGTAATATTTTTTAAAACAGCTTCTTTTTCTTCAATTAAGACGACATTGTGTTTTTCTTCAACAAGAGAGCGACAAAGTGCGGTACCAACCTTACCTCCGCCGACAACAATTATTTTCATTTTAACCTCCGAAATGTATCGTATCTATATTACTCTATTTTTCCTAAAAATACTAGCCATTCTAACTGCTGACAAGGGATTAAGCTTGATTTATCAAAGCTAACAATGATTGTTAAAATTAGGTTACAAATCATCAAAACGCTTGCGAAATATCAGTGAGAGAACTATAATGAGTCGTTATCTAATTTTAGGGAGAAATTTCAATGCTTGAAAAGTTACGAAATGTTTTTATTGGTAATCGCCTGGAATCAGCTGGCGAGACTGATGAGGATCATCTGCTATCCAAATCACAAGCTTTGGCCATGTTGTCTAGCGATGCCCTTTCATCTATTGCTTATGGTCCAGAACAAGTTATCTTAGTTTTGACAACTATTTCTGCGGCGGCAATTTGGTGGTCTTTACCAATTGGACTTTTGGTTTTGGTATTGTTAGCAAGCCTAACGATTTCTTACCAACAAGTTATCCATGCTTACCCTAAGGGTGGCGGTGCCTACATGGTATCTACGGAAAATTTATCACCAAGTATGGGATTAATTGCGGGTGGTAGTTTGTTGGTTGACTATATGTTGACAGTAGCTGTTTCGGTGTCATCTGGTGCCGATGCTATTACATCAGCTTTTCCAGCCATTAAGGAATTTAATTTAGAAATTTCGATTGTTCTGGTTTTGGCTTTGATGTTTATGAATTTACGTGGTTTGCGCGAATCGGCAAAATCTTTGATGATTCCAGTTTATTTGTTCATTGTAAGTATTTTATTCTTGATTGCATATGGTGCTTTTCAAATTCTGACTGGGCATTTGGCTTATATGGCAACAGCACACATTGGTAAAGTGGTTCCAGGAGTGTCTATTATTCTTTTGCTGAGAGCTTTTACCAGCGGTTCAGCTTCATTGACTGGTGTTGAAGCTATTTCAAATGCGGTGCCATTTTTCAAGAAACCAAAAGAAAAAAATGCAGCTGGCACCCTTGCCATCATGTCACTAATTCTTGGAATTATGTTTGCAGGAATTACATTCCTAAACTACTGGTTGGGAATTACACCATCAGCTCATGTAACCATTTTGGCTCAAATTGCGCAACGTATCTTTGGTGATTCAACAATCGGAAATGCTTTGTTCTACATTTTCCAATTATCAACAGCCTTAATCTTGGCGGTTGCTGCAAATACTGGCTTTTCCGCCTTTCCAATGTTATCTTTCAACATGGCTAAGAACAAATACATGCCTCACCTCTTTATGGAAAAAGGGGCACGTCTTGGCTATTCAAATGGTATCATTACCCTAGCAGTTGGGGCAATTGCGCTTCTTTGTATCTTTAACGGTTCAACTGAGCGTCTTATTCCGCTTTATACCATTGGGGTATTTGTCCCATTTGCCCTTTCACAAACGGGGATGATCATTCACTGGAAACGCAAATTTGGTCAAGGCTATTTGAAACATTCTGTGGCTAATATCTTGGGAGCAATTATTTGTTACCTCATCATTTTGATTTTATTGATTTTTAGAATTGGTGAAATCTGGCCATTCTTCCCAATCATCTTTGTCTTGATGTTCTTGTTCCATTCTATTAAGAATCACTACAAGAATGTTGCTATGCAACTTCGTTTGACAGATGATGTTAAGAATATCCATTATGATGGTAATACGGTTTTGATTTTGGTCGGCAATATGACACAAGCAAGTATTCGTGCTATCAACTATGCTAAAAGCATTGGACAAACGGTTGTTGCCATGCACGTATCAACCTTGGAAACACGTGAAAAAGACTTAGAAGTTGAAGAAGAATTCAAACACTATTTCCCAGATGTTACCTTTGTCAATATTGAATCAAACTACCGTGATATTGTGAAACCAACTATGATGTTTGTTCAAAAAATGAATCATGAAGCTAAGAAAAATAATCACACTATGACGGTTATTATTCCAAAATTCATTCCAAAACACAGTTGGCAAAACATACTTCACAACCAAATGAGCCTACGTATCCGTGCGCGTTTACGTTGGTATGAAGACATTATCATTGCAACTTATTCATATCATTTGAAGAAATAATAAATGTTTAAGAAGCCTTTCATATCAAGGCTTCTTTTAATTTTGTAAAAGAAAAGGCTTACATCGAAAAAGCTTTGAAAAAAGCCGTAAAAACATGACATTTTCGCGTCAAATACGTTGACTTTGCATGTTAAAGTGTTATAATAACTTATAAGAATTCGTTAGTTTAAATCAAACCTGTTATGATTTAAGTTAATAAATCGCCGCCAACCATGCTGTTTGCTGAGCTTGACTCCGGGCAGTGTGGTTTATTTTTATGTCAAAAAATGGAGAGGAATAGTTATGAATATCGAAGAACTTGATTACCAAGAAAAAGCTACTAAGGCTGTCAATCATGTCGTTCTTTTTCAACCACAAATTCCACAAAATACAGGAAATATTGCTAGAACTTGTGCTGCAACCAATACACCACTACACATCATTCGTCCAATGGGATTCCCAATTGATGACCGTAAAATGAAACGCGCAGGGCTTGATTATTGGGACAAACTTGATGTGACATTCTATGATAGCATTGAAAAATTTATGGAAAAATGTGATGGGAAAGTTCACTTGATTAGTAAATTTGCTGAAAAAGTTTATTCTGACGAAAACTACAATGATGGCAACCATCATTATTTCCTTTTCGGTCGAGAAGATAAAGGTCTTCCTGAAGACTTCATGCGAGCAAATCCTGAAAAAGCGCTTCGTATTCCGATGAATGATGAACACGTGCGCAGCTTGAATTTGTCAAACACCGTCTGTATGATTGTTTATGAAGCACTTCGCCAACAAGCATTTCCAAATTTGGAACTCAGCCACACTTACGAGCATGATAAACTAAAATAAAAGAAAAGCAGTCCTTTAGGACTGCTTTTGACGTATAAAAGTCCAAAAAGTGAGGAAAATCAGCATAAAATTAAGATTTTTCAGTCAAAAATATTGCAGAGCTTGATTTTTTTTGATATTCTAAGGGTGTCTTCAGGGCAGGGTGCAATTCCCGACCGGCGGTGTTGCCTTTCGTTGTTTGCTAAGAGAACGAGAGCAATATAAAAGTCCGCGAGCTGCTTGGCAGTTGATCTGGTGAGATTCCAGAACCGACAGTAAAGTCTGGATGGGAGAAGACCAAGAGTTTGCCTAGGATTTTTGACTACAGCAATATACTCGAACGCCTTCTTTCAATTTGAGAAAATTGGAGGAACTTTTTTATGCTTGAAACTATGACTAACACACGTAAATTGGCGCATATTGCCATTTTATCGACGCTTTCGTTCTTGTTGATGTATTTGCAATTTCCGCTGATTCCATCAGCCAGCTTCTTGCAATTTGATTTTTCAATCTTACCAGTCTTAGTTGGTCTTATGATGATTGACTTGGAAAGTGCGCTTGGAATTTTGATTTTGCGAACACTTCTAAAACTCATGTTAAATAATGGTGGTGTTACCACCTTGATTGGCATGCCAATGAATGTGGTCGCTTTAGGAGTTTTCTTGTTAGCTATGGCTTTCATTTGGAATCGAAAACCAAGTTTGAAAACTTTTGTTTTGGCTTCAGTTGTGGGAACGATTGGTTTGACCGTGGCTATGTTGATATTAAACTATATCTATGCGGTACCACTTTATGCCCAATTTGCAAACTTTGATATTTCAGCTATTCTAGGTTTAGGAAATTACCTTTTTGCAATGGTTGTTCCATTTAACTTGATTGAAGGAGTGATTTTCTCTATTTCCTTCTTCATCCTATGGACATGCCTAAAACCGATTTTAATGAAATAAATACATGATAAGTCTGGGACAGAGTCCTAGACTTTTTAGTTAATCTGCTATTGAACTTAACCTTTGTTTAAACTGCTACAGTTTTGCTACAGAATTTAGAGGCTCTGGCTAGGCTAAAAAAATGAACTGCGTTATAATAATACTGTTACACTAAATTCTTGTGAAAGGTATTAACATGAAACATAAACAAACCTATTTTACACTTGGCTCAACCTTTCTCGTGATTTTTATGATGTTGGGCTATGTTGTAAAATTTTATCCTGAAGCTGTAACAGGACTTGATTCAAGTATTCAATTAAGCGTTCGTGGAGATTTACCAGCTCATCTGACCGTTTTCTTTAAAGTTATCACAAATTTTGGTCATGAAGCGCTTGCCTTTGTCTATACATTTGCCATTGCAGCCTTTTTCTATTTCCGAAAAAATTGGAAGACGGAAGGACTTCTCTTAGCTGGCAATTTAGTTTTAATGGGGGCTTTTTCGACAGTCTTTAAGTACCTTTATAATCGTCCAAGACCAAGTTTGGAATTCTTAGTTAAACGACCAATGGGGCCATCGTTCCCAAGTTGGCATGCGGCATCCAGTATGATTGTGGCTATTAGTTTGATGATTATTATCGAGCAACATTTGACAAAAACAGTAGCTAAGCGACTTTTGCAAGTTTTGGTGCTAGTACTTGCTCTTTTAACAGCTGTCTCTCGTATCTACTTAGGTGTCCATTACCCAACAGATATCTTAGGTGGTTGGTTGCTAGCTCTTGCCATTTCTCTAGCTGTATACCCAATTTATGACAAGAAGCGTTTTGAATGGCGTTTCCAAGGAAAACAAGATTAAGTATGAAGGAGACGACCGACGGGTCGTCTTTTTAAGATGACTTGAGTTTGTCTCGTGCTTAGAAAGTGTTATAATAAAAGCTATGAAAAAACGTTACAATACTCTAAATGATTATTATCGCGAGATTTTTGGAGAAAAGATTTTTAAAGTTCCTATTGATGCGGGCTTTGATTGTCCTAACCGTGATGGGACGGTAGCGCATGGTGGCTGTACTTTCTGTACAGTATCAGGTTCTGGTGATGCTATCGTGGCTCCAGATGCTCCAATTCGTGATCAGTTTTATAAAGAAATAGATTTCATGCACCGTAAATGGCCAGAAGTTAAGAAATACTTGGTTTATTTCCAAAACTTCACCAATACACACGACACGGTTGATGTGATTCGAGAACGCTATGAACAAGCCATTAACGAGCCTGGTGTTGTCGGGATTAATATCGGGACACGTCCCGACTGTCTGCCAGATGAAACCATTGCCTACATTGCTGAGTTGTCTGAGCGTATGCATGTGACTGTTGAACTTGGGTTGCAGACCACTTATGATGAAACTTCTAAAATCATTAACCGTGCTCACACTTATGACCTTTACGTTAAAACGGTGAAACGTCTTCGTGAATTGGCTCCTAAGGTTGAGATTGTTTCTCACTTGATTAATGGTCTTCCAGGGGAAACACATGAGATGATGGTTGAGAATGTTCGACGTTGTGTGACCGATAACGAGATTGATGGAATCAAACTTCATTTGCTTCACTTGATGACAAGTACGAAAATGCAACGTGATTACCATGAAGGGCGTTTGAAATTGCTCAGTATGGACGAATACGTCAATATCATTTGTGACCAATTGGAGATTATTCCTAAAAATATCGTGATTCACCGCATTACTGGTGATGCTCCGCGTGATATGTTGATTGGACCAATGTGGAGTCTCAAAAAATGGGAAGTCTTGAATGCCATTGATAAAGAAATGGAACGCCGTGGCTCTTATCAAGGCTGTAAGGTAGAAGAGGAGTTTTAATCATGATAAAACGACCTTTACATTTGTCGCATGATTTTTTGGCAGAAGTGCTAGATGCTAGTGCCGTGGCTGTCGATGCGACAATGGGCAATGGTAATGATACAGCTTTTTTAGCCCAGCATGCTAAAAAGGTTTATGCTTTTGATGTGCAAGAACAAGCTTTAAAAAGCACCAAAGAACGCTTAGAAAAACAAGCTATTTCAAATGCACAATTGATTCTTGATGGTCATCAAAATCTTGATAAGTACGTTAGTGAGCCTATCCGCGCAGCGATTTTCAATCTGGGCTATTTGCCAAGTGCTGATAAAACAGTGATTACCAAACCAGATACGACGCTTGTAGCGATTGAAAAAATCTTAGAACGTCTTGAAATCGGTGGGCGTCTAGCCATCATGATTTATTATGGTCATGAAGGTGGCGACATGGAAAAAGACGCAGTGCTAGAGTTTATTTCAGCGCTCGACCAAAAAGAGTTTGCAACCATGCTTTACAAACCTCTTAACCAAATTCACCAACCACCTTTCTTGGTTATGATTGAAAAATTACGTTAATAATAAAATCTCTATGATTAAGGTCATAGAGGTTTTTCGTTATTAAAATTCAGGTTTGATATAAACACGTTCATCACCAAGTGGCACGATTGAGACTGGCTGGTCATAGAAATCTGACAGAATCTCTTCTGTCAGAACTTCATTTTTGGGTCCTTTGGCGATGATGTTACCTTTTTTGAGCAAAAGGACATGTGTGAAAGAACGTGTGATTTCTTCAGCATGGTGAGTAACATAGATAATAGTTGGCGCATTTGGCAAGCTAGTGATTTGCTCAATTTGTGTCAGCAATTTTTCACGGGCAAAAAGGTCAAGTCCACTAGTTGCTTCATCGAGAATCAAGATTTCTGGACTTTCCATTAAACTTCTGGCGATAAGAAGAAGTTGCTTTTCACCTTGTGAAAGGCTAGCGTAAATGCGTCCAAGTAGGTGTTCACCTCCAATAGAGATAAGCATTTGTCTAGCTTCTTCAAGTTCTTTTTCGCCGTATTCAGTATAAAGGATACTTGATTTGTATTTTCCAGTTAGGACGATTTTTTCAGCTAGCATGTGTGGAGATAATCGTTCGGCGATGAAAGAGCCAACGATACCAATTTTGGTACGTATATTGCTGATATCTGTGCCGCCAAATTGATTTCCGAGAACTTCCATGCTACCCTGACTAGTCCAATATTCAGCGGTGATGAGTTTTAGAAGGGATGTTTTGCCAGAACCGTTAAGCCCAAGAATTGCCCAGTGTTCGCCCTTGTTGACTTGCCAAGTGACATTATTCAAGAGTTTTTTATTCTGTCGTTCTAGACTAACATTGGTTAAAGAAAGTTGAATCATAGGAGAACCTCCGTCAAGTATTTGATAGTTATTGTATCATTTTTCAGAAAATTTAGATATTCATTTCTGAAATAGTTTGGTGATTAAAACTAAAAATTAGTAAAACTTTACTAAAACTCGTTAACTTTGTTTAAGAAAGCGTTTACTATAATTATATAATCAAAAAACAAAGTTGTTAGAAGAAGGAGAGTTCTATGAATCAAACGACTCATGCAAGCAAAGATTTGAAAAAATCTGCAGCTACTTCACGTATTTCGTATGCTTTTGGGGCATTTGGTCACGATATTTTTTATGCGACCTTGTCAGCATACTTCATCACTTTTATTACCTCACACTTATTTAATACAGGTGATGCAGCACAAAATAATCGCATGGTTTTGTATATCACTCAGCTTATCGCAGGTTTGCGTATTATTGAATTGATTATTGCTCCTTTTATTGGAAATATGATTGACAATACAAAGACACGCCGGGGAAAATTCAAACCGTGGGTAGTAGCTGGTGGTACAATCAGCTCACTTGCTTTATTGATTTTATTTACTGATATGGGTGGACTTAATAAGACAAATTCAGTACTTTACTTGATTATCTTTGTTTTCATCTATATCACGATGAATATTTTTTATTCTTTTAAAGATATCGGTTTTTGGTCAATGGTTCCAGTACTATCATTTAGCTCTGAAGAACGTGAAAAAACAGCAACTTTTGCTCGTATTAATTCAACAATCGGTGCTAATATTGTTGGTGTTGTGATTATGCCAATCGTTCTTTTCTTCTCACTTCATCGTAATGGCGGTGCAGGAGATAACCGTGGTTGGTTCTGGTTTGCTTTTATTGTGGCTTTGATAGGTGTGTTAACCGTTTTGGCTGTAGCCTTTGGTACACATGAAATCGAGTCCGACCTTCGTAAAAATACTGAGAAAACAGGCTTCAAAGATGTTCTTAAAGTCTTAACTAAAAACGACCAATTAATGGCGATTGCTTTGTCATATGTCTTGTATACAACTGGGATTAGTATTTTAAATGCTTCTTAATCGTATTACTTTACTTACATCATGGGACATGCCGCTCAATTTTCAATCTTAGGTACGATTAATACAGTTGTCGGTTTGCTTTCCGTTTCTCTTTTCCCACAATTAGCTGGAAAATTGAATCGTCGTAATTTATTCTTTGCTTGTATCGCTGTGATACTTTGCGGTATTGGTCTCTTTTCAGTCGCTGGAACATCACTAGCTCTTGTTTTACTTGCTGATGAATTATTCTTTATTCCACAACCTCTTGTTTTTCTTGTGGTCTTGATGATTATCACAGACTGTGTGGAATATGATCAATGGAAACTTGGTCACCGTGATGAAGCTTTGACCTTGTCAGCTCGTCCTTTGTTGGATAAATTTGTTGGGGCTATTTCAAATCTTGTTATTGGTGCAGCAGTTGCTGCTGGGATGACAACGGGTGCGACAGCTGGTTCCATTACAAAAGCAGGAATCATTTCTTTTAAACTTCATGTCTTTGCTTTACCATTTGCTTTGATTATTTTAAGTAGTTTGGTTTTCTTCTTCCGTGTTAAATTAACTGAATAAAAACACGCTGAAATTGTTGAAGAACTTGAACGTACTTGGGGATACGAATACATCGAAGATGATGTCGAAACAGATGGTGGTCTGAATATCTCAGCTCCAATTTCAGGTCAACTGATCGCCTTGTCAGATGTAGATGACCCAATCTTTGCAAAAGAAAGACTTGGTAAAGGATTTGCCATTAAACCAAGTGATGGTTGTGTTTATGCGCCATTTGATGCAATGGTTCGTCAAGTCTTTACCACTCGTCACGCTGTTGGTTTGGTTTCTGAAGATGGTATTGTCTTGTTGATTCACATTGGTATTGGAACCGTGAAACTAAAGGGAACAGGATTTGTCTCTTATGTGGTTGAAGTAGAGTATGTTAAAAAAGGTGATAAATTGATTGAATTCTGGGATCCAGCAATAAAAAAAGATGGACTTGATGATACGGTTATTGTCACTGTCATAAATTCACATGTCTTTAATGACTTTGTGATGAAAGATCCTGCTGGTATAAACGTATAAGCTGGTGATGATGTGTTGACCTTGAACTAAGGAAATATGAAAAGGACTCAGTTTATGTAACTGGGTCTTTTATTATAGAAGAAAGATAGTAGATTCTTGCAGTATTTGTTTGGTACATTAATTCGAAAATATGCTATAATGTAGTCACTGCATTAAGAATAGAATATAGGTGATTAAAACCTATTTGAGATAGAAGAGGAGTAAGATTTATATGGAAGACCCGAGTCAGAATTTAGTATTGCAATTTGTTTTATTGTTAATTTTGACCTTATTAAACGCCTTTTTCTCAGCTTCTGAGATGGCTTTAGTGTCTTTAAATCGTTCACGTGTTGAACAAAAAGCAGAAGAAGGAAATAAAAAATATATCCGTCTTTTGTCTGTCCTAGAAAAACCAAATAACTTTTTATCAACGATTCAAGTTGGGATTACTTTTATCGGACTTTTACAAGGGGCTAGTTTGTCTGCTTCACTTGGTGGTGTGATTGCCTCTTGGTTTGGAAATTATGTCTGGGCAAAAACAGCTGGTAGCGTGATTTCACTTGTTTTTTTGACTTATATTTCAATCGTTCTTGGAGAACTTTATCCAAAACGCATTGCCATGAACCTTAAGGAAAACTTAGCGGTTATTTCAGCTCCAGTCATTATCCTTATTGGGAAATTGGTTAGCCCATTTGTCTGGTTATTATCAGCCTCAACAAATCTTTTGTCACGCATCACACCAATGACATTTGATGATGCCGATGAAAAAATGACACGTGATGAGATTGAATACATGCTGACAAATAGTGAAGAGACTTTGGATGCAGAAGAGATTGAAATGCTTCAAGGTATCTTCTCACTTGATGAATTGATGGCGCGTGAAGTCATGGTACCACGTACAGATGCTTTCATGATTGACATCAATGATGACACGCAAGAAAATATTCAAGAAATTCTGAAAAGACACTTTTCACGTATTCCCGTCTATGATGATGACAAGGATAAGATTATTGGTGTCCTTCACACTAAACGTTTGCTAGCTGCTGGTTTTAGCGAAGGTTTTGATAATATTGTCTTGCGTAAAATCTTGCAAGAACCTTTGTTCGTTCCTGAAACAATTTTTGTTGATGATTTATTGCGTCAATTGCGAAACACTCAAAATCAAATGGCAATTCTACTTGATGAATACGGTGGTGTTGCTGGGATTGTAACCCTTGAAGATTTGCTTGAAGAAATTGTCGGTGAAATTGATGACGAAACCGATAAAGCAGAACAATGTGTTCGTGAAATTGGTGAAGATATTTATATTGTCCTTGGTACAATGACCTTGAATGATTTCAATGATTACTTTGACCTTGATTTAGATAGTGATAATGTCGATACTATTGCTGGATTCTATTTGACAGGGGTTGGTAACATTCCAAGTCAGAATAGTCGTGAAAGTTTTGAAGTTGATTCAAAAGAAAAACACCTTGTTTTAACAAATGATAAAGTAAAAGATGGTCGTGTGACGAAATTGAAAGTTGTCATTTCTGATATAGAACAGATCCCTGAGGAAGATTAAGCTTTTAGCTTAGTCTTTTTTTTTTTTTTCAATAGATTGATGTGATGACTTAACGCTTTGATTGACTTAAAAATTGATATATAAGAGCTGTTTTACTAGTTTTTTATCACCATCTTTTCTCTGGAAAATGGTATAATGAAAATTAGAAAAACGGTTACAAAGGATGTTAGAAAATGACTGAAATAGATTACGGAAAAGTGACAGGAATGATTCATTCAACAGAAAGTTTTGGTTCCGTGGATGGTCCTGGTGTTCGCTTTGTCATTTTTATGCAAGGCTGCAAGATGCGTTGCCAATATTGTCACAATCCTGATACTTGGGCATTAGAGACAAATAATTCACGTGAGCGCACCGTGGATGATGTTTTGGCAGAAGCTTTGCGTTATCGACATTTCTGGGGTGAAAATGGTGGGATTACCGTTTCAGGTGGTGAAGCCATGTTGCAAATTGAGTTTGTAACAGCCCTTTTTACCAAGGCTAAAGAATTAGGAATTCATTGCACGCTCGATACTTGTGGTTTTACGTTCCGAGATACGCCTGAATATCACGAAATTGTGGATAAGTTACTAGCTGTGACGGATTTAATTCTTTTAGATTTAAAAGAAATCAATCCTAAACAACACATTGTTGTAACACGTCAACCCAATACTAATATTCTAGATTTTGCACGCTATTTGTCTGATAAAGGTGTCCCAGTCTGGATTCGTCATGTCTTGGTTCCAGGCTTGACAGATTTTGATGAAGACTTGATTGAGCTAGGAAAATTTGTAGCAACGCTAAAAAATGTGGATAAATTTGAAATTTTGCCTTACCATACTCTAGGTGAATTCAAGTGGCGTGAATTGGGAATTCCTTATACGCTTGAAGGGGTCAAACCACCGACTAGAGAACGCGTCCAAAATGCGAAAGAGCTGATGCACACGGAGTCTTACACAGACTACATGAAACGCATTCATCACTAGACAGGTTGACTATTGACATTGAGATGAATCTTTGATAAGCTCTATCACAAGGTGGACACTATGAACAGTTACAAAGTTTTAAAATTTGACGATCACTTCGTCTATTTGACGCAAGATGGCAAGATAAAAAAATTAGCGCGTGACTTATTTGATTTTGATATCGCACTAGGGGATAGAGTTGATTATATCCAAGATGGTGATATTGTCTTAGTGATACCGAGCCAAGGAGAAATGGACACAAGCAGTGATAAATCTGTTAAGTCTGGGCTTTTACAAGGCATTCTTAATCTTTTCTTGGAAACTTTATCCATTCATAATAACGACTTAGGAAATCTAAAGAAGATTTTTTCACAACTTTTGGTCACACTTTTTATGGCATGGAGTTTGCTTGGTGTGGTTGTGATTGAATTATTACTTTTACTAGAATCCTTGATTTCCGTTATCTGGCGCTTACTAGTTAAAGGCATTAAGAATTTACACATTGTGGATAATAGCCGAAAATATATGGCTTACCGCAAACGCCAAGAAGCTATTCGAAATCAAGAAAATCATGAGGAAGAAGAACGTCTTTTACGTCTTGCTTTAGAACAGGAAAAGTTAGATAAAAAAGATCAAGTTTCTGAAAAAACATCAGAAACTTTTACGATAGATTCAGAAAAATCTCAAGAAGGTTCTGTAAAAGAAACGAGAGAAATAGACTAAAAATGAAAGCATTTTTATTATTAAGTACTAGAGCTTGTTGATAAAGGTGCTTTTTTGTTGGAATAACGGCTTAAAAGAGCCTGCCAGCTTTGCTATCTCCTTTAAATTTTGCTAAAATAAGAATAAATAATTATTATGAGGTAAAAAACATGTCTAAAATTTTAGTTTTTGGTCACCAAAATCCAGACTCTGATGCGCTTGGTTCATCAATCGCATACGCATACTTGAAACGTGAACTTGGTGTAGATGCTGAAGCTGTTGCTCTTGGAACTCCAAACGAAGAAACAATTTTTGCATTGAACTACTTCGGTGTAGAAGCACCACGCGTTGTTGAATCAGCAAAAGCTGAAGGTGCTGACCAAGTTGTTTTGACAGACCACAATGAATTCCAACAATCAATCTCAGATATCCGTGACGTTGAAGTTGTTGAAGTAATTGACCACCACCGTGTTTCTAACTTTGAAACTGCTAACCCACTTTATATGCGTTTAGAACCAGTTGGTTCAGCTTCATCAATTATTTACCGTCTTTACAAAGAAAACGGTGTTGCTATTCCTAAAGAAATGGCTGGTTTGCTTTTGTCTGGTTTGATTTCAGATACACTTCTTCTTAAATCACCAACAACTCACGCAACTGACCCAGCTGTTGCTGCTGACTTGGCAGAAATCGCAGGTGTTAACCTTGAAGAATACGGGTTGGCATTGCTTAAAGCTGGTACAAACTTGGCAACAAAATCTGCTGAAGAATTGATTGACATCGATGCAAAATCATTCGAACTTAACGGAAACCAAGTTCGTGTTGCACAAGTTAATACAGTTGATATCAACGAAGTTCTTGAACGTCGAGCAGAAATCGAAGCTGCAATGACAGCTGCTATCCAAGCTAACGGATACTCTGACTTTGTTCTTATGATTACTGATATCCTTAACTCAAACTCTGAAATCTTGGCACTTGGTGCTAATATGGATAAAGTTGAAGCTGCCTTCAACTTCAAACTTGAAAACAACCACGCATTCCTTGCTGGTGCAGTTTCACGTAAAAAACAAGTTGTTCCACAATTGACAGAAAGCTTCAACGCCTAATCAAAAGTGATAGGATAACAAAAGGGCGATGCAAGTCGCCTTTTTGTATGCTTTGTATATTGAGGAGATAAAAAATTAAAGATATTAATATGAAAAAAATTATCTTTTTATTTTGTTGTTTTATTTTAGTTGGATGTCATCAGCAATCAAATGGTAGTAAAGTAAAAACAAGCCATGGCACAAGAGAAGTTGTCGAGTCTAAGAATGTAACAAAAGAGAAAAAAGATTATTCTGATTGGTTTTTAAATTATCGTTATTATTATGTTGCATCAAATACTTCAACCTTGATGACATGTGGGATAAGCTTAAATAATGATGGTACTGCAACTTTATGTAGAGCTGGCGCAGAATTGATGGCATTCAATGCTGGGAATCCTTTAAAAGGACAGTACACAATTGAAGATTATGAGGATTCTAATACTGTACAAACTTATGTTACATCAGGTAATATGACTGTAAATGGAGAAGAACCTAGTCGAGTAGAACTTGTTCCAAGTGTTAAAATCACGATAGATATTCCTGTTCAAGAACTTCAACGTGTTAATGGCAACGTTAATTCTGTAAAAGATGAAAACAAGGTGGTGCTTTATGGTTATACTAATGATGATGGTAATAAAGTATTAACAACAGGTGAAGAGGTAAAATCAGTATTACAAGTTTATTTTCATGCTAAACCTGAAAAAGCTAACTACGTTGTTAGTGTAGATGTATGAATTTACGTTTAAAACCAAGCTTATCAGCTGATGTTGTTACTAAAAAACAAAAGGGTGATATTCTTCAAGTATTAGATTATGTTAGTGGAGAATCAGTTGATAATAACTCAACTTGGTGGGAAGTTAATATTGATGGTCAGAAATGTTATGCTTGGTCTGGTGCTCTTAAAACACAATTAGCTTATGATGCTGAGCTAGAATCCGCCAATGATATTAATTTGGAAGAGATAAAGGATGAAAACTACGAATCGCTTGCTGGAACATGGCGTAACGGAAAAGGTGATACTCTTGTTATTCGAGTTGATGGATCTGTTACTAGTACAGTAAGTGGGAACACAGGTGAAGAAAGTTTGCAAGGTGCCTTTAGATATGAAAATGATGGCATTCCTTATATAGGAATGGGGAATGGTTTCACTGGTGGTTTATTGGCGTTATTTAAAGTTGGGTTTGAAAACCCATCGGGAGATAAGTCTGATATTTCTAAACCCCGAATTGTACCAACACAGAATGGTGTTTATCATTCATCTAATGATTACTATTATTATCGTCAATAACATGGAAGGAAATTGTAAATGAAAAAGAGAATTCTATTAATTGTTATTACTTTATTAGTTTTAGGTGCATGTTCTAAGAAAAATAGTAATCAGAAAGTATCAGGAAATTGGTATACTGGCTCATCTTCATCTACTTCGGCATCTGATAAAAAAGAAGCTAGTGATAATAGTATTTATGATATCGTTTTAGAAAAACTTAGAAATGATACAAGTGATACTCCAGCGACGCATTACGCTTATTATGATATCGATGGGAATGGTCAGGATGAACTATTTTCTGGACGGTACTGGGAGTCTACGGGAACAGTTGAATTTGCGGCTCTTTATTATGATAATAACGGAGTAGCTGACTATTTGGCACAAAGTTATGTTGCATCAAGTGGTGGTTATCGAGAAGCTGCAAATATTTACACAGATGGAACGATTATTACTGCTAAGTGGACATCAACAGGAACAGAAATGGAAGATACCCAGTATCAATTGAGAGCAGATAATAGTGGTATTGATACTATAAAAAGTGCTACTGTACCAATTGGTAAAGATGTGGAATTAACGGATTACTTTGATGTAAAAAATAAAGAGACATTTAATTTTAGTGTACTTGATTGGCAACCATTAGTATCTGAACAAGCAAATTCTGATGATTTAGATGTTAATCAGATACTTAGTGGAAATTATGAATCATTAGCAGGAACATGGGAAAATGGTAGAGGGCAAACTTTTGAATTTAGTGATGAAGGAATGCTTGAAGGAATGAATATTAGTTCGCCACGAGAAAGTTCTTATGGAACAGTTACCTTAGCATGTGGTGCAGCTAACGGTGCACCCGGTGGATTTGCTATTGAAGTTTACCCTACTGGTGTCAAAAATCCCAAAGAAGATCATTCGGATTCTTCCCAACCAAGGTTGGTTGCAGGACAACAATTTACTGATTTTCCTGCAGAAGCGTATTATTATAGAAAATAGCAAAACAAAAAGCAAACAAGTTTTCTTGTTTGCTTTTTTATTCTCCATCTCGGATAAAGGTGATTGTCTTGTCATCTGAATGCTCTAATGAAAATGAGAATCCGTCGAAAGCTAATGTCTTTATGTCCTCAAGTGTTTCAATTTGTTTTTCAGCCATGAGTGAGACTAGGCGACCACGTCCTTTTTTAGAAATAGTTGAATGGATTTTAAGTTTACCAGCTCGATTTTCCATAAAGATTATTTTAATCATGCGTTTACGGATATCTGGTGAAAAGACTTGCTCGAATTCTGATGATAGAAGTGAGATGATAAGGTCATCTTTTTGAACTTGCTTATCGTAATCTTCTCGCCAGAATTGTTTTAATGAGGTATTCTTGATTCTGAGATTGCCTTGAAAATCAAGTCGGTGTGGTGCAATCAGCTCTGTCGGTTTGATTAGACCGTAAAAAGCTGTTGCGATACGAAGGTGCTCATTGAGGTAGTCTTGTTCAGCTTGGCTGACTTGCTGACGATTCATATAGCGATACATCAGCCCATCATATAAGAACCAAGCAGGGTAGCTTTTTGTTTCTTTGTCTGATAAGCGGTGCCAGCGCAGCCACTCTTGGTCAGCTTTGCTAGAATTGATTTTATAAAAGTTTGTCAAATCTTTAACAGAAAAATCCGTCAAAATATCAAGTATCGTTTGGGGCTTTTGAGAAAGTTCCTGATAAGAAAAGGCATCTTGATTGGTATTTAATTCTTTGGCGTTAGGGATTAATAGTTTCATACTGGCATTATAGCATACGATAAATCTTAGCTACAATTGATTAGCATTTTAAGATTGTCTTCTTCTAGCAGTCGCTTATGTTTTTTGTTACAATTAACATATGAAACTACGTGAATTGCAGGCTGGAGACTTACTTTTTATGTATGATGTCTCAGAAATGTCACAAGCCATAAAGGATTCGACGGGACAGTATAGTCACGTTGGTATCTTTTTTGAGCAGATGATTTATCATGCAACGAGAAATCAAGGCGTTGTTAGACAAAGTTTGAGAGAATTTTTGGATACACATGATCAGCTTGTTTCGGTTTACCGTTATCCAAAAATAGATCCAGACCAAGTTCTGGCAGCTGCAAAGAATCTTCTTGGTAGACCTTATAATGATAGTTTTTATCCTGATAATGATTGTTATTATTGTTCAGAGTATATTACAGAAATCTTACCGATTTTTGAAACTGTTCCTATGAAATTTGGCGATGATGAGCAGGAAATTTCTGAGTTTTGGCAGGACTACTATGACAAACTTGGTCTTGCTGTGCCTTTGAACCAACCAGGCACCAATCCCAGCCAGCTAGCCAATTCAGCGTTTTTACAATATTTAGGAGAATTACATGATTAAAATTTTTAATCCAGATAAATTAACACGACAAGATTTTTTCAAGGATTTGGTTAATTTTCTTTATCAAACTGATGATGTAACTTTGCGTCAAATCAAAGCACAGTTTCAAGACGTCTCAAAGATTGACCGTTTGATTGAAGAATATGTCCAATCAGGGTACATTATCCGTGACAATAAGCGCTATACGATTGGTTTTGACTTGCTTGAATCTCTAGAAAATATTGACTTAGATAGTCAGATTTTTGTGGATGATGAGAGTCCGGTTTACACTAACTTGATGGCAATCACTTTTGAGACACGTTTGGAAAATGAGACTAATGATTTGGTACTCGTTGAAAAGACAAGTATTGCTCGTGACGAATTGACACTTGCTAACTACTTTTTCAAACTAGCTGAGAATTTGCCAATGTCAAAAGAACAAGAAGTTCTGTTTGATTTGCTTGGAGATGTTAATCCGCAATACGCTTTGAAATACATGACAACTTTTCTATTGAAATTTGCAAGAAAAGATGAAGTCGCTCAAAAGCGACCAGATATTTTTGTGGAAGCTTTGGAAAAATTGAATTACATTCGCAAAAATGACCAAGGCAAATACCAATTGAACATGATATTTGATAAAGAGACACTAATTTTTACAAGTAAATAAATTAAAAAAATCTGGGGTATCCCAGATTTTTATGTTGCTGTTTTTATCATGAGATAAAGGAAATAAGGGGCTCCGATAACTGAAATGATCAGTCCTGTTGGAATACCTGTCCCGACAAGTAGGCTTCTGCCGATAGTATCTGCAATTAGCATTAAAATCATACCAATCAGCATGCTAGCAGGTAGGACGATTCGGTGGTCATTTCCAAATAAGCGGCGCGTGATGTGACCAGAAAGCAAGCCGACAAAAGTAATGTTCCCCACCAGCAAAACGCTAAATGCGGCTAAAAATGTAGAGAGTGTAAGAACCCAAAGTCGTTCTTTCTTTAGGTTAAGACCGAGAGCGATGCTCGTTTCTTGGCTAAACATCATCATGTTTAGGCGGTAGCTGCGCCATATAGTCATTCCCCAAATAATCCCTAGAAGAGGTGCCATGATAGCCAGCAATTGCCAGTTTCCGCCACTTACTTTGCCACTTAACCATGAGACAACATAATCGGTTTTTCCGATATCAAGATTGGCAATAACAGAAACCATCACACCAGAAAGTAAACTTGATATTCCCACACCTGAGATGATTAAGCGTGTTGGTTGAATCGGTTGATTTTTACGGTGAGAAACGGCGTAGACAATACTAATTGTTAAGAAACTTCCAAGCATGACAAAGAAAGGCATTAACGTCAGGACGGCAAGGTTAGTGATATCTAGTAGCCCTACCATGACAGCAATAATTAAGCCAGCTCCCGCATTAATTCCTAAGATACCAGAATCGGCTAGAGGATTTTTAGTTAGGGTTTGCAACAAGACTCCTGACATGGCAAGAGAAGCCCCACCAAGCATACAAGCTAGGATACGAGGAAGCCTGATTTTGAAAACAATCAAAGACATTGTGGTATCAGCTTGTCCCAAAAAGACTTGAAGGACTTTAATAAAGGAGGTATTAGCGTAGCCAATGGATAAAGAAAGCAGGAAAATAATTAGCGAACTAAGAAGAAGGAGAAGTAATTGACTTGTCCGTTTTGTTTTAGACATCATAGATTTTTCCCCTTTCTGACCAACCAAAGAAAGCAAGGAAGTCCAACGATGCTGATAATGGCGCTAAGAGGTGTTTCGGCTGGAGGATTGATGATTCGACTAAGCAAATCAACCCAAACCATGAAAGTCGCGCCAGCAAATGCCGTAAGTGGAAGAATAATACGATAATCTTTAGCGACAAAGAGTTTTATAAAATGAGGAATAATCAAACCAAGAAATGCAAGACTTCCCACCAAAGCAACAGCAGCAGCTGATAAAATAAGAACAATACTAAGCAGGCCAATGGTAGTAGCCAGCGTTTTTTGCCCCAAAGCTTTAGCGACGGTTTCATCAAGATAGAGAATGGTCAATTGATGAGCCATTAGTTGCGCTAAGACAAGACCGACTAGGATAAAAGGAGCAATGATAGCCAGCATTTTCCAATTGGTCTGAGCGAGTCCACCAGCTTGCCAGCCAATTACAGCTTTAGACAAATCAAAATATAAGCTGAAAGCTTGACCTAAAGATGAAAAGAGGGTCGAAATCATAGCTCCCGCTAAAATAAGTCGGGTTTGCTGATAACCTTTTTGAGGATGGTAACTAATCCCAAAAATCAAGCAAGCTGAAAGACTAGCACCAATCAGACAAAGAAAGAGTGTCATGCTGTAGTGCATGCTACCAAAAATGGCATAACCAGCAATCAAGGATAGCCCAGCTCCTGCATTAATTCCAAGAAGCCCAGGATCAGCGATAGGATTTCTTGTCACCCCTTGGATGATACTACCAGCTTGAGCCATAGCTGCCCCAACTAATATTGCTGCAAAGATTCTTGGTAAACGCAAATCAAAAATGACGTCTTGGAGGCTTGAATCAGTTAACGGTGCTCTTAAAACACTGAGGACTTGCTGATTAGTGTAAGCAACCGCCCCAAAACGCAGGCTTAAATAACAGCCCAGAATAAAAAGTATTGCAATGCTGAAAAAAACAAGCCAAAGTTGACTTAGCTTATTTTTCTGAATAAGAAAGTTAGCTTCTTTCATGAGATTTCCGTTTTCAGAGAAGGGAGTCATAATCACCAGCTGTTAGCTTTTTTAATGGCTGCTGTGAAAGTTTTTAATTGTTTATCAAGTGACATTGGGTCAGAGAAGTAGAAGAGATTTTCATCAACTTCAAGTATTTTTTGATTTTTAACCGCTGGAATATTTTTCCAAACATCACTTTCTTTTAAGGAAGCAGCAGCGTCTTTGGTATCTTGGCTGACATTAAGCACAAGGTAGTCACCTACATAATCGGCAAGTACTTCTTGTGAAATACCAAACCAACCAGCTGAGAAGACATCTTTTTTAACAGTTTCAGGAGCAGAAAAGCCAAGTGAATCGTAAATTAATTCACCTCCGCGCCCCCAGTTATTACCATAGAGGTAGATAGCTTTGTCATAAAAATCCATAACAGTGAAGCTTGTTGAGGCATCAAGGTATGGTGCGAGTTCTTCTTTAGCTTTAGCCGTTTTCGTTTTCCAACTATCAAGCCATTTCTGAGCTTTGTCTTCTTTGCCAAAGACTTTTCCAAGATTAGTCATCATTTCAAGATAATCACTCTTACCATATTCAATGACTAAGACGGGCGCAATATCTTTTAATTCTTTGAGGTGTTCATCAGTTGAAAAAGCAATGATAAGGTCTGGCTCTTGCGCAGCGACTGCTTCGGTATCATCTGAGGTTAATTTCACCGCGTCAGCTAATTCATTTCCAAAAGCAGGACTATTTTTTTCTAAATCTAGTGAGTAACTAGACACATTAACACCTAGTTCAAGAAGGTAGCCAGTGTAAGAGTAGGCAAAGTTAACGACTTTTTTAGGATTTTTAGGAATATCGCCTTGGTAAGAAAATCCTGTTATTTTAGGCATGCTTGATAGCTCAGTATTATCTGAAGTTGATGCGTTGTTTTGACAAGCAACCAACATAAGCGTTGCTAGAAATGTTGTTAAAACGACAAATATTTTTTTCATGTCTAAGGTCTCCTGAAATTTATGTGAGCTGATAAGTCAGCAAAATAGGACAGTTATGAACCGGATCTTGACCGATCTGTGCCTCGATGCTAAAAATATCTCTTAAAATATCAGTTGTCATAACCTCTTCAACTTGACCGTGATAGCAAATGGCACCGTTTTTCATGGCAATTAAGTCATCAGAAAAACGCGCTGATAAATTCAAATCGTGCAAAACCATGATGATCGTTTTCTTGGTTTCTTGATTGAGCTTTTTCAGTAATTCTAAAATCTCTAATTGATGATTCATATCTAGGTAAGTTGTCGGTTCATCAAGGAAAATCGTATCGGTGTCTTGCGCTAGCGCCATGGCAATCCAAACGCGTTGGCGTTGTCCACCGGATAAGGCATCGATTTTTTTATTAGCAAGGTTAGTGATTTTTGTCATTTCCATTGCCCGCTTGATTTTAGCTTTGTCAATATCGCTTAGCTGTCCAAAATAACTTTGGTGAGGAAAACGTCCGTAAGACACGAGTTCATAAACTGTAATGTCTTCGGTAGCTTCAAGCACTTGTGGAAGCAGGGCAATCTGCTTTGCAATTTCTTTTGTTGGCAAATCAGTGATGGCTCTACCGTCAATTAAAATTTGCCCAGCTTTAACTGCTTGAATCCGTGTCAGGGCTTTTAGCAAAGTGGATTTGCCACAGCCGTTAGCACCGATGATTGTGGTGATTTTTCCATCAGTTATTTTGGTTGATAAATTCTGAATAACCGTTTTATCATCATAAGCGATAGTGATATGTTCAGCACGAATTTCTGACATAGTGGACCTCCTTTCTCGTAAAAAATGAATATGGTTACACTTCTCAAAAAAATTGAGAAGTGTTTTTTCATTGTAACAAGAAAAAAGGCCTCTGAAAAGCCTTTTTTCGAAATATTTTTATAAAAACCACACATAATTCTAATTAATTAGAATTATTCTAAATAGTAATTGTAATCGTTTTAGTTAAGGTATTTTTTAGCGATGTTCATATCACCAGCATAAGCTGTGCGTTCACCGTTAACGATTTGGTAAGCGTCAGTTCCTTTACCAGCAATGATAACGGCATCATCAGCTTTTTGAGTGAGTGACATGGCTTTTGCAATAGCTTTTTCACGATCAACTTCGATTTCAAGTGGTCGATTGACTTGGCTGGCAATTTCCTCTGCAATAGCTTTAGGGTCTTCGTAGTTAGGATCATCAGCAGTTAAGATAACTTGAAGATTTGGATGAGCATTAATCACACGAGCGAAATCAGCGCGACGACTTTCTCCTTTGTTACCGGTAGCGCCGAGAATGAGGTGAAGATTTCCAGTTTGATGTTCTTCAACAACAGATAATAATTTTTCAAGGCTATCACCGTTGTGGGCGTAGTCAACGAAAACTTTAGCGCCATTTGCCTGGGTAATGACTTCCATACGACCTGGAACGCTTGTCTCAGCAATTCCTTTTTTGATGTCTTCAGGGCTTGTTCCTAAACGAAGACAAGCAAGACCAGCAGCTAGTGCATTTTCTTGGTTAAATGAGCCAATGAGCTGGATGTCATAGTGTCCATCTAGTTTTCCAGTCACATCAAAATCAAAAGCTCTGCCATTTTCGATAGTATTATCAGAATCCTTACCATAAAAATCATGTGGAAGATTAGCCACTTGCTCAGCAACAACTTTAAAATGATCCATACCAGCATTGACAACAACAGCTTTGCTATTTGCCATCAACAGACGTTTGTGATAGAAATAATCTTCAAATGTTGGATGCTCAATCGGTCCAATGTGGTCTGGGCTGATATTAAGAAATGCTCCAACATCAAAAGTCAATCCGTAGACACGATCGACAAGGTAAGCTTGGCTAGACACTTCCATGATGAGGTGAGTCATGCCATTATCAACAGCAGTTGCCATCATCTTGAAGAGGTCGAGACTTTCAGGTGTGGTTAATTTTGATTTGAAGAATGTCTTACCATCAAGTGTTGTGTTCATTGTTGAAAACATAGCTGGTTTGTGGCTTTGTTTCAAAATGTTGTATGTAAAGTAAGCCGCAGTTGTTTTCCCTTTTGTACCAGTGAAAGCAATGATTTTTAATTTTTCTTCTGGATGACCATAAAATTCCATGGCAATCAAGCTCATCGCTTTTTTGATATCTGTTACGATAATCGCAGGAATATCAAGTTCGTAATCAACTTGGCTGACATAAAAAGGTAAACCTTTTTGTATAGCTTGTTCAAGGTATTCTTTTTTAAAAGTTGCCCCTTTAGCAAAGAAAAGGGTTGAACTGTCGACAGCACGACTGTCAAAACTGATTTTTGAAAAGCTAGGATTTTCTTTCCAAGTCAGACTGTATTGATTGTGGAAGATGATTTCGCGGAAATTATGGTCTTTTTTCAGAATTTCGAGGGTTTTTTCAAGTGTAATCATACACTCTATTTTAGACTTAATGTCTATGTTTTACAAGTCACAAGCAAAAGTTTATAATAAAATGTAACGCTTATTTTTAAAATTAGGAAGAATACTATGTCTGAAAACAAAACAAACGTGACACAGCAACAGCAGATGGTACGTGGAGCTGCTTGGTTAACAGCTTCAAACTTCATCAGTCGTCTCTTGGGTGCCTTCTACATTATTCCTTGGTATGCTTGGATGGGGACTCATGCTGAACAAGCCAATGCGCTTTTTGGAATGGGCTACAATATTTATGCGGTATTCCTACTTATTTCAACAGCAGGGATTCCCGTGGCAATAGCTAAGCAAGTGTCTAAGTATAATACGCTTGGTCAGGAAGAGACAAGCTATTATCTCTTACGTAAAATTTTAAAATTAACCTTAGTACTCGGCTTTATTTTTGCTGCTATTATGTATCTTGGAGCACCAATTCAAGCTGCTTGGAGTGGTGGTGGCAACGATTTGATTCGCGTCATGAAGAGTCTGTCTTGGGCAGTTTTACTTTTTCCATCAATGAGTGTGCTTCGTGGTTTCTTCCAAGGGTTTAATAATTTAAAACCATATGCCATGAGCCAAATCGCTGAACAAGTCATCCGAGTGATTTGGATGTTATTGACAGCCTTCATGATTATGAAAATTGGTTCCGGAGATTACGTTTCAGCGGTTGTTCAATCAACCTTTGCAGCTTTCATTGGAATGATTGCCAGCGTCATGGTTTTGATTTTCTTCCTTTGGAAGGAAGGAAAACTTCAAGCTATTTTATCGAAGGACACTGAGGAAATTGACATTGATGCTAATGCCATTATCATTGAAACCGTAAAAGAAGCTATCCCATTTATCATTACGGGTGCAGCCATCCAATTATTCCAATTGGTTGACCAATGGTCTTTCATTAACTCAATGAAACTTTTCACGTCACATAGTTTGAAAGAATTACAAATCTTGTATGCTTACTTATCAAGTAATCCAAACAAGGTAACAATGATTTTAATCTCGCTTGCGACTGCTATCGGTGGTGCAGGGATTCCGCTTTTGACAGAGAATTTTGTTAATAAAGATAAAAAGGCTGCTGCGCATTTGGTCATTAATAGTTTGCAGATGTTGTGCATGGTGCTTTTGCCGGCAATGATGGGAGCTATTATTTTGGCACAGCCACTTTACACTCTTTTCTATGGTGCACCAAATAATGATGCCCTTTGGTTATTTGTTGTAGCTTTGATTCAAGTTATTTTCTTAGCTCTTTATAGTTTGTTAGCACCAATGTTACAAGCTCTTTTTGAAAATCGCAAAGCCATCAATTATTTTGCTTATGGTTTGGTAGTTAAGATTGTTTTACAAGTGCCATTTATCTTTTTATTCAAAGCATATGGACCACTTTTATCAACAGCAATTGGATTGATGATTCCAATTATTTTGATGTTCAATCAAATTCATGCCGTAACACAGTTTAATCGTAAAGCCTTGTGGCGTGGCATCCTATTAGTTTGCATTTTGACGGCTATCATGGGAATTGTTGTTGCACTAGGAACATTTGGACTTCACTTTATCATCAGTCCAACCACTCGTCTTGGTAGTGTGATTTATCTTGTTCTTATGGGAACATTTGGAGTTGCTGTCTATGGATTCCTAGCCTTAGCAACACATTTACTTGATAAATTAATCGGTAATAAAGCAAAAACACTACGTAAAAAACTCCATTTAGAATAAAAAAACAGCCCAGCGGGCTGTTTTTTCATGAGCCCGAAAATAGAAAAGCGAATCGAGTTCTGTAGGCTGTTTTTAATTTAATAAGATATAGTTTTTTCTTATAGCTAACTATTAGGAATTAGAATAGCAAAAAGGCATGCATTTTTGTGAATAAATGTTAGAATAAGGTCTATAAATTTTTGAAAGAAAACTATGTTTTGAGATGAGAAGGGGAATTATTATGAAAAGTGACTGTCGATTGGCTACTATTTTAGCCCATACTGGTATTAAGTCGGATGAAGCAACGGGCGCTCTTGCAGCACCGATTTATTTTTCAACAACCTATCAGCACCCAGAGTTTGGAAAATCAACGGGCTTTGATTACACGAGAACTAAAAATCCGACCCGTGCAACCCTTGAAAAGACCCTTGCAGCAATTGAAAAAGCTGATTATGCTTTAGCGACATCATCAGGTATGAGTGCCATTGTTTTAGCGCTTGAAATTTTTCCAGTAGGAGCAAAAGTGGTTGCCGCGCGTGATTTGTATGGCGGTTCTTTTCGCTGGTTTAATGATAAAGAAAAAGAAGGACGCTTTGTTTTTTCTTATGCTAATACTCAAGCGGAGCTTCTAGATGAAATCACCGAAGAGACAGATATTGTTTATCTTGAAACACCAACCAATCCCTTGATGATTGAATTTGATATCGCTAAAGTTGCTGAAGTTGCTCATGCAAATGGTGCTAAGTTAGTGGTAGACAACACCTTTTATAGTCCGATTTACCAAAATCCGATTGCTCTTGGTGCGGATATCGTGGTGCATTCAGCGACAAAATATTTAGCAGGGCATAATGACGTATTGGCTGGTGTGGTGATTACCAGTGACCAAGCCATTTATGATAAGATTTTTTATAACCTTAATACGACAGGACCAACCCTATCTCCTTTTGATTCTTACATGCTGATGCGAGGACTTAAGACGCTCAAACTTCGCATGGAAAAAGCTACTGAGAATGCTCATGCTATTGTGAAGTATTTGAAAAACTCACCAGCTGTTAAAGAAGTGCTTTATACTGGAAAAGGTGGTATGATTTCTTTTAAAGTAGTTGAGGAAGAAAAAATTCCTCACATCATCAATAACCTTCAAATCATTACCTTTGCAGAAAGTCTTGGTGGTGTGGAAAGCTTGATTACTTATCCAAGAGCACAAACCCATGCTGATATACCAGAAGATGTTCGCTTATCTTACGGTTTGACGAATGATTTGCTGCGCTTGTCAATCGGTATCGAAGATGTTGAGGATTTGATTGATGACTTAAAAAATGCCTTGGAGGGATAGTATGGGAAAATATGATTTTATAACTAGACCAAATCGTTTGAAACAATTTACTTACAAATGGCAGAGCTCAGAAAATAATCCTGATTTGCTTCAGTTATGGGTGGCAGATATGGATTTTTTGCCAGTTCCAGAAATCAAACAAGCTATCATTGATTATGGTCAAAAGCATATTTTTGGCTATAATTATTTTAAAGATTCTCTTTACCAAGCTGTTATTGATTGGGAGAAAAATGAACATGGCTATGAGATTAAAAAGGGAGAGATTTCTTTTATTGATGGTGTAGTACCTGCCATTTCGGTAGCTATTCAGGCATTTACTGAAAAAGGTGATGCAGTATTGATTAACTCACCTGTCTATTATCCTTTTGCTAGAACTATCCGTCTTAACGATCGTAAATTAGTTGAAAATTCTTTGCAGATTAAAAATGGGCATTTTGAGATTGATTTTGACCAATTGGAAAAAGACATCGTAGAAAATCAAGTTAAACTTTATGTTTTTTGTAGCCCCCACAACCCTGGTGGCCGAGTCTGGTCAAGTGATGAATTGCAAAAGATTGGTGAGATTTGTCTCAAATACGGTGTGATTTTAATTTCGGATGAGATTCACCAAGATTTAGCACTTTTTGGTCACAAGCATTATTCCTTCAATACTGTCGATGACTCTTTCAAAGATTTTGCGATTATTTTGGCCTCAGCTACAAAAACTTTTAATATTGCTGGTACCAAAAACAGCTTTGCTATTATCCAAAATCCAGACCTTCGTCGAAAATTTCAACGTGTGCAGTTGGCTAATAACCAACACGAAGTTCCAACCATTGGTATGATTACCACGGAAACTGCTTTTAGCTATGGCAAACCTTGGTTAGAAGAACTGAAAAAAGTGATTGAAAAAAATGTGGAATATTTAACAGATTACCTAGAAGAACACACTAAAATCAAGGTTATGAAGCCAGAAGGAACATACCTGGTCTGGTTAGATTTCTCTGCCTATGATATTAAGCAACCTGAACTTGGAAAAAAATTACAAAAAGAAGCTAAAGTAGTCTTAAATGATGGGGCGCATTTTGGTAAAGAAGGAAAGACATTTGCACGCTTGAATGCAGCAACACCTTTTGAAACCATTAAGGAAGCTAGCAATCGTATTGCTGAAGTTTTTGCTAAATAAGAATAGCGAGCTGACGCCTGCTTTTTTGTGATATTTTTGGCAATTTTGGATAAAAAATGTGACATTCGTCATAAATTTTTAGCATATTTCCTTATTTTCTGCTATAATTGGTAAGGTTAAACTAAATTCAGTATAAAGGAGTACAATCATGGGAAAATTCCAAGTTATCTCACACCCGCTAATCCAACACAAATTGTCAATTTTACGTCGCACAACAACTTCAACTAAAGATTTCCGCGAATTGGTTAACGAAATCGCAATGCTTATGGGTTATGAAGTGTCTCGCGACCTTCCTTTGGAAGATGTTGAAATTGAAACACCTATCACAAAAACAACTCAAAAACAATTGACTGGTAAAAAATTAGCAATTGTTCCTATCCTACGTGCTGGTATCGGTATGGTTGATGGTTTCTTGAGTCTTATTCCAGCGGCTAAAGTTGGTCACATTGGTATGTACCGTGACGAAGAAACTTTGCAACCAGTTGAGTATCTTGTGAAATTACCAGAAGATATCGATCAACGTCAAATCTTTGTTGTAGACCCAATGCTTGCAACTGGTGGTTCTGCAATCTTGGCAGTTGACTCTCTTAAAAAACGCGGTGCAGCTAATATCAAATTTATCTGTCTAGTAGCTGCTCCAGAAGGTGTTAAAGCTCTTCAAGAAGCTCACCCAGATATCGATATCTACACAGCTGCTCTTGATGAAAAACTTAACGGAAATGGTTACATCGTACCAGGTCTTGGTGACGCTGGTGACCGTTTATTTGGTACAAAATAATAAGTTAAAGGCTTAACAAAAAAGGTTTGCGTTCTATTTAAGGAACACAAGCCTTTTCTTTTTTGTTAAGTTAATCTTTCATTTTACTAGAAATGGTTTTGGCAAATTCTTGAGATGCCAAAGGAAGAGTTTGTCGGTTTTTCCATGCTAGTACGATAGTTCTGAATGGTTCTTCGGTAATGTGACGAATGGTTAAATCTTGAAGTGTTAAACCATCAAGGAAATTTTCATAAAGAAGACTGACTCCTAAATCTTGTCGAATCATCTCCAAAATAGTGTAGTCGTCATAAATTTCGTAAGCGAATGTTGGGGTTATATTGGCTTTTTCAAAGGCTGCGCGTGTCAAACTGTTTTCCCCTTCATCAAGAAGAATTAGTTCAGTTTTAGCTAAGTCAGCAAGAGAAACTTCATTTTGTTTTGCCAATGGGTGCTTACTTGGTAAAACGGCATAAAGGAAATCCTGGTAAAGGATATGCGACTGAAGCTGTCCAACATAATCAATATGCGTAAATCCTAAATCAACCTGTCCAGTATCCAGCCATCGGTGAATGCTGGTATAATCTCCCTGCTTGAGAACGAAATTGACTGCAGGGTGTTTGGCTTTGAAGTTTTTGATAAAGGGTAAAATAAAATTTCGACTAGCAGAGGTGAAAATGCCAATGCGGATTTCTGCTTTATTAAGACCTTGTAATTCTTCGATTATTTTAGTGAGCTGTTTTTCCCCTTGAACAATTTGTTGGAAGTAGGGATAGAGTGTTTTGCCGTCTTTGGTTAATTTGACCCCTTCATGACCACGTGTTAATAAGCAAGTTCCGATTTCTTTTTCAAGATTTTTGATGGTCTGGCTGACAGCACTTTGTGAGTAGTTTAGTTGCTCTGCGGTTTTGGTAAATGACCCCAATTCGATAACGGAGCAGAAAATAGCATATTTTGAAATCATATTGATACCTTTCGATAAGTAAAACTTATGTTTATATTATATACTTTAATTTTACTTATATCCAATATCACCTTATAATAAAACAAGATATTAGGAAGTAAGAGGTGAATTTCATGATTCAAAAATATGCTAAACTATTTTCAGTGACTGTTCCTCTTGCGTGGGGGATGTCTTATTTATTTATGGCGCTTGGAGCTTCTGAAATTCCAGCCATTGAATTAGTTGCTCTGCGTTGTGGTTTAGCTTTTTTGGCTCTCATATTAATTTTTTATCGCCATTTAAAAGAAACATTTTCTTGGAAAATGATGGCTTATAGTGCTTTGGCAGGAATATTATTATTTGCTGTTTTTTATTTTTTGATTATTGGAGTTATTGCTACCTCAGCATCAACTGCTGGATTTTTAGCTTCGACAACAGTAGTCATTGTCCCCACTTTACGAGCTATTGTGACACAAAAAATACCTGATGCAAAAACGATAATAGCGATTTTGATTGTTTTATCAGGTCTTTACCTTTTAACAGGCGCTGATTTGTTACAATTTAATCTGGGTGCTGTGATGTGCTTGGTATCTGCGAATTTATATGCTGTTTATATTATCCTTTCTAAGCAGATTGTTGAGAAGGTAGATCCAATGAGTCTAGGAATTTGGCAACTTGGTTTTTCAAGTTTGTACGCTTTAATAGGAACATTTGCTTTTGAGACACCTGTTTTACCACACTCAAATATTGTTTGGTTTTCAGTGTTAGGTTTGGCGCTTATTTGTTCAGCTTATGGTTGGGTGATGCAGACAATCGTTCAATCATATGTCAGTGCGGAATTTACTAGTATCATGTTTACACTAGAACCTATTTTCACAGCTATTTTTGCTTTTATTTTTTTTTGGAGAATTGCTGAGTGGTTTAGCTTTTTTGGGAACGGTTTTGATTTTTGTCGGTATTCTTTTAACCATTTATCAACCGAAAAAAAGCCGTTCTATTGTTTTACTTCAGGAAAAAGTCGAATATTAAAATTTTTCATTTGACCTTTTTTGACCATTTGATTATAATAGTTTCAGGTTAAGATTTAAAACAAAGGAGAAAAGATATGATTCCTGTAGTTATTGAACAAACAAGCCGCGGCGAACGCTCATATGATATTTACTCACGTCTTTTGAAAGATCGTATCATTATGCTGACTGGACCAGTTGAAGACAATATGGCAAATTCTATCATTGCTCAACTATTATTCCTTGATGCACAAGATAATACAAAAGATATCTACCTTTATGTTAATACACCTGGTGGATCAGTTTCAGCTGGTCTTGCTATTGTAGATACAATGAACTTCATTAAATCAGATGTTCAAACTATCGTTATGGGTATGGCAGCATCAATGGGAACAATCATTGCTTCATCAGGTACAAAAGGTAAACGATTCATGTTGCCAAACGCTGAATACATGATTCACCAACCAATGGGTGGTACTGGTGGCGGTACTCAACAAAGTGATATGGCTATTGCTGCTGAACACCTTTTGAAAACACGTCAAAACTTGGAACAAATTTTGGCTGACAACTCAGGTCAAAGTTTGGAAAAAGTTCACGCAGATGCTGAACGTGATAACTGGATGAGCGCTCAAGAAACTCTTGAATACGGCTTTATCGATCAAATTATGGTTAACAACGAATTGAACTAATAACAGTTTAATAATGTAAAAAGCTCGCATATTGCGGGCTTTTTGATGTTTGCCCTAAGCAAAGCAGGGATACATTTGCGGTTAATTGTGGTATAATCGATTTATGTTGGCAATTGATGAACACTTATTTGAAATTGATGAAGCAATCGATGAGGTTGCAAAGGCTTTTTTAGCTTTAGACGATGTTCAGGCATATCTAGAGATTAAAAAGATTTTTTTAGCTGATGCGGCTTTACAAGAAAGTATTTCAGAATTTCAGGACTTAAAACAATCTTATGAAGAAGTGAAAGAGTACGCAGTCTTTCGTCCAGAAGTGAAAGAGATCTGTCGTCAGCTATTACAGAAAAAAAGAGAGCTTGATTTGAATCGTACAGTTAGCTTATTAAGACAAAATGAAGTTGCTGTTCAAACGATTCTAGCAGAGTTGACTCAAGAGATTTCATCAGTGATTTCACCAACGATTTTTGTCGATACTGGTTTGCCTTTGGCACCACATAAATCACACCATCAGAATTGTAGTAAGGGAGAAAAGAGAGATGTTTGAAAAGCAGGAACGTCAGGGAATTATCGTTTATTTGTACTATAACCGTGATGCTAGAAAATTAAACAAATATGGTGATGTTCTTTATCATTCACGAAAATTACATTATCAAGTTTTATATGTTAACAAAGAAGAAGCAGCGGATATTGTTGAAGAAATTTCAGCCTTAAAATTTGTGAAAGCCGTTTCTTTATCAGAAATTGATAATATTGATCAAGATTTTGTGGGCAACTTGGCTCATTTCTGATATAATATTAACTTGAATAACTTAGAGGTGGGCAAAGAATAGTATAAATTTTCAGAAAAATCAGTATTCTTTGAATAGCCTTTTTATTAGAAAATAAGGAGATATGTCTTATGCATAAAAAGATTGCGCTAACAGTGTTAACTTTTTTAGCCTCAATCGCTTTAGCGGCTTGCAGTAAATCTCCGGATGTGACTGCAAATGCTACTGGTACAACAATTGGTGATACGATTAAAGTCGGAGTTAACCTTGAATTGACTGGTACAGTTGCTGCTTATGGTAATGCAGAAAACAACGGGGTTAAACTTGCTGTTCAAGAGATTAATAAAGCTGGCGGAGTTGATGGGAAAAAAATTGAGCTTATTACAAAAGATAACAAGTCAGAAAATGCAGAAGCTTCAACCGCTGCAACTAACTTAGCTATTCAGAGTCAAGTTAATGCCATGATTGGCCCAGCAACTTCTGGTGCGGTTGCTGCAGCAAGCTTGAATGCCCAAAAAACAGGTGTTCCTTTGTTGACACCAAGTGGAACTCAAGATGACCTAACGCTTGATACGGTTGATGGTGTTAAAAAATATGTTTTCCGTACAACTTTCCAAGATAGTTTCCAAGGTCAGGTTTTAGCTCAGTATGCTTATAGCAATTTGAATGCTAAAAAAGTTGTCCTTTATTACGACAATTCAAGTGATTATGCTAAAGGGATTGCAGAAGAGTTTAAGAAAAAATATCAAGGCGATATTGTCACAACGGCTACTTTTGCTTCAGGAGATAAAGATTTCCAATCTGCTTTAACAAAAATCAAAAACTTGGATTATGATGCCATTGTAATGCCTGGTTACTATACGGAAACAGGCATTATCACCAAACAAGCGCGTGATATGGGCATCAGTGTTCCAATTCTTGGGCCAGATGGTTTCAATGATGATAGCTTTGGTGATTTGGCTGGTAAAGCAAACACAAACGGTGTCTACTACGTATCTGGTTATTCAACCAAAACAGCACTTTCAGCTAAGGCGACAGATTTTATTAAAGCTTATAAAGCTAAATACGGTTCAGAACCAAATATGTTTGCAGCACTTGCTTATGATTCTGTTTACATGATTGCAAAAGCAGCAGAAGGTGCTAAAACATCAATTGACATTGCTGATAACCTTGCTAGCTTAAAAGATTTTGATGGTGTGACTGGTACAATGACTATTGATAAAAAACACAATCCAATCAAAACAGCTTTGATGGTTGCCATAAAAGATGGAGCTGAGGCTTCAGCAGATGCCGTTGAAATTAAAAAATAAAACTCGATTGATTTGTTATTTGTTTTTATATCACATGACTAGAAAGTTTGGTATTTTATGTTTTTAGAACAACTTCCCCAACAACTGGTTAATGGTATTATTCTAGGAAGTATTTATGCTTTGCTTGCCTTGGGTTATACCATGGTTTATGGGATTATTAAATTAATTAACTTTGCACATGGCGACATTTACATGTTGGGTGCTTTTATTGGATACTATGCGATTAGCACACTTCATATGAATTTTTGGCTTGCGCTGATTGTGACAATGATTGTGACAGCCTTTATCGGAATGGTTATTGAATTCTTGGCTTATCGTCCTTTGCGTCACTCAACTCGTATTGCTGCCTTGATTACAGCTATCGGTGTTTCTTTCTTGCTTGAATACGGTATGGTTTTCTTTGTGGGAGCCAATACACGTTCATTCCCGCAAGTTATTGATATTGTTAGCTATAAGCTTGGTCCTGTGACGGTGACTAACATTCAATTGTTGATTTTGCTTGTCTCACTTATTTTGATGGTTGCTTTGCACTTGATTGTTCAAAAGACAAAAATGGGTAAAGCCATGCGTGCGGTATCAGTCGATAGTGATGCAGCTGAATTGATGGGGATTAATGTTAATTCGACAATCAGTTTTACTTTTGCCCTTGGTTCAGCACTTGCTGGAGCTGCTGGTGTTTTGATTGGACTTTACTATAATTCAATCGAGCCGCTTATGGGGATGACGCCTGGTATTAAAGCCTTTGTTGCTGCCGTTCTTGGTGGTATTGGAATCATTCCAGGTGCTGCTCTTGGTGGATTTGTGATTGGTATTTTAGAGACTTTATCAATTTCGGTTAACCTCTCAAGCTATCGTGATGCTATTGTTTACGCTATCTTAATCATTATTCTTTTGGTAAGACCTGCTGGTATCCTCGGTAAAAATGTGAAAGAGAAGGTGTAGAAAATGAAAAAGAATCTAAAACTTAACCTTTCTTGGCTTGCGATTATTGTGGTTCTTTTTGGAATCATTGAATTATTAACCAAAACCAATATTTTAAATCTTTACTATATCCAAATCTTAATGGGAATTGGTATTAGTATTTTGATGGGACTTGGGACTAACTTGGTGCTTGGTTTCTCAGGTCAGTTTACTCTTGGACAAGCTGGTTTCATGGCAATCGGTGCTTATGCAACAGCCATTATCACGCAGCAAAATCCAACATACGGTTGCTTTTACTTCTCAATGCTTGTTGGGATTGTGATTGCTGTTCTTGTGGCGCTTGTCTTTGGCATTCCAACACTTCGTTTGAAAGGTGACTACCTTGCGATTGCAACGCTTGGTATGGCCGAAATTATCCGTATTGTTATTGTCAATGGTGGCGATTTAACCAATGGTGCGGCTGGTTTGACAGGAATTTTGCCATACACATCATGGCCAGTTATCTTTATCTTTGTAGCGGGAATCACTGTTTTGATTTTGAATTTCTTGCGATCATCTACTGGACGTCAAGTCATTGCTGTGCGCGAAGATGAAATTGCAGCAGAGTCAATGGGAGTTAACGTAACGAAAATGAAAGTCATAATTTTCGTTATGGGGGCAATCATCTCTGCTATTGCAGGGTCTCTTTACGTTGGTTACATTGGAACAGTCGTTCCAAAAGATTTCACGATTATGAAATCAATTGATTATTTGATCATTGCTGTTCTTGGTGGCCTTGGATCAATTACAGGTACTATCCTTGCGGCTATTGTCTTAGGTATTTTGAACATGTTCTTGCAAAATGTTTCAAACCTTCGTATGATTATCTACTCACTTGCTTTGATTTTAGTCATGATTTTCCGTCCAGGTGGACTTTTAGGGACAAAAGAATTTACCTTGTCTCGATTCTTTAATAAAGGCAAAGGAGGTAATCACTAATGGCATTGCTTGATGTTAAAAATCTAACTAAAAATTTCGGTGGTTTGACAGCTGTTGGTGATGTGACAATGCACCTTGATAAAGGTGAGCTAGTTGGGCTTATCGGGCCAAACGGTGCTGGTAAAACAACACTTTTCAATCTTTTGACAGGTGTTTATGAGCCAAGTGAAGGGTCAGTATCTCTTGATGGTACATTACTAAATGGTAAGAAACCTTATAAAATTGCATCGCTTGGGCTTTCACGTACTTTCCAAAATATCCGTCTCTTTAAAGATATGACGGTTTTAGAAAATGTTCTTGTCGGTATGGCTAACCAAAACAAGCTATATCTTTTGGCAAGTTTTCTTCGTTTGCCTAAGTTCTATCATAGTGAAGCAAAACTTCGTCAAAAAGCAATGGAACTTCTTGCTATTTTTGACCTTGATGGGGATGCAGAAACTTTGGCTAAAAACCTTCCTTATGGACAACAACGTCGTTTGGAAATCGTTCGTGCCCTTGCGACAGAACCTAAAATTCTTTTCTTGGATGAACCCGCAGCAGGGATGAATCCACAAGAAACGGCAGAATTGACACAATTGATTCGTCGCATTAAAGAAGAATTTGATATTACCATCATGCTTATCGAGCATGATATGAGTCTTGTTATGGAAGTTACTGAGCGTATTTATGTTCTTGAGTATGGACGTTTAATCGCTCATGGAACACCAGATGAAATTAAAACAAATCAACGCGTCATTGAAGCATATCTTGGAGGTGAAGGGTAATGGCAATGTTAAAAGTTGATAATTTATCAGTACATTACGGCGTTATCCAGGCTGTAAAAGATGTTTCCATTGAAGTTAATGAAGGTGAAGTGGTTACCCTTATCGGTGCTAATGGTGCAGGAAAAACATCTATTCTTCGTACAATTTCAGGTTTGGTTCGTCCAAGTGCGGGAAAAATTGAATTTCTTGGTCAGGAAATCCAAAAAGAGCCAGCTCGTAAGATTGTTGCTAGCGGTTTATCGCAAGTTCCTGAAGGACGCCATGTTTTCCCTGGCTTGACTGTGCTTGAAAACCTTGAATTAGGAGCTTTCTTACGCAATGACCGTGAAGAAAATCAAAAGAATTTGAAGAGAGTTTTTGACCGCTTCCCACGCCTTGAAGAACGTAAAATGCAAGATGCTGCCACACTTTCAGGTGGTGAACAACAAATGCTTGCTATGGGACGTGCTTTGATGAGCCAACCTAAATTGTTGCTTCTTGATGAACCTTCAATGGGGCTTGCGCCAATCTTTATTCAAGAAATTTTTGATATCATTCAAGATATTCAAAAACAAGGTACAACAGTTTTGTTGATTGAACAAAATGCCAACAAGGCTCTAGCAATTGCTGACCGTGGCTATGTGTTAGAAACAGGAAAAGTTGTTCTTTCTGGAACAGGTAAAGAACTATTGGAATCTGAAGAAGTCCGTAAAGCTTATCTTGGTGGATAAGAATAGACTTTTAACGGTTCTTGATGACAGGGTAGACAAAGGTCTGCCCTGTCTTGTTTCGGCCGTTTTCACCTTTTTAGGAATCGTTTGCGGTTTGTGATATAATAAATGTAAGAAAAATAAGCGGAGATTAATTATGGCAGTTAAAGATTTTATGACGAGAAAAGTTGTCTACGTATCACCAGATACAACGGTTGCTCACACAGCGGATATGATGCGAGAACAAGGATTGCGCCGCTTGCCAGTTATTGAAAATGATAGACTTGTTGGTGTTGTTACTGAAAGAACAATGGCTGAAGCAAGTCCGTCAAAAGTGACTAGTCTTTCTATTTATGAAATGAATTATTTGTTAAACAAAACCAAAATCCGAGATATTATGGCTAGAGATGTTGTCACAGTTTCACCTTATGCCAGCCTTGAAGATGCTGTTTATGCTATGATGAAGAATCAAGTTGGAATTCTCCCAGTTGTTGAGGCAGGTCAAGTTTTCGGTGTGATTACTGAGAAAGATGTGTTTAAAGCTTTTCTTGAAGTTTCAGGTTACGGAGAAGAAGGGATTCGTGTTATCATAACAGCAGATGATACTGTTGGGACTTTAGCTAAAATTGTTGACACGATTTCTGCTGATAACCTTAATATCAAGCGTACAGTAGTTGCTACACGTAGATCTGGTAAGGTAGCTATTGAGATTCAAATTGATGGCAAAGCAGATGTAACAGATTTGCGTGAAAAATTGATTAAGCAGGGTATTCAAGTTGATGCGATTGAATTGACATCGGCAAAAGTTATTGACTAAGGAATATATATAGAAGCATTGCTAAGATTAGCAGTGCTTTTTTGCATGATTTTTGATAGAATAGAAGTAAAGAAAATAGTATTAAGGAATTTTCATGAAAAACGGTATAATCATTACATTTGAAGGTCCTGACGGGGCTGGAAAAACAACAGTTCTTGAAAAAGTGCTTCCAGTTTTGCAAGAGAAGGACTATGATATTGTAACCACACGTGAGCCTGGTGGTGTTGAAATTGCAGAACGCATTCGTGACGTTATTTTAGATGTTAAGCATGTTGCGATGGATAGTAAAACAGAGTTGCTTCTTTATATGGCAGCTAGACGTCAACACTATGTTGAAAAGGTTTTGCCGGCTTTAGAAGCTGGTAAGGTGGTCTTGATTGACCGTTTTATTGATAGCTCAGTAGTCTATCAAGGAGCAGGACGTGGACTTGATAAGGATATTATCGCTAAGTTAAATGAATTCTCAACTGACGGTAGAGAACCTGATTTGACGCTTTATTTTGACGTTGAATCAGAAATCGGATTGGCTCGAATTGCCAAAAATGCTGATCGTGAAGTTAATCGTCTTGATTTGGAAAAATTAGACATGCACAAGCGTGTTAGACAAGGATACCTAGCTTTGGCTCAGACAGAAGAACGTATTGTAACTATTGATGCGTCTCGTAATCTTGATCAAGTTGTTGCAGAAGCAACACAAGTGATTCTTGAGCAATTAAGCTAAAAAAGAGTAAAGGAATTAAAATGGATTTAGAGTGCTTGCAACCCCAACTTTTTAAAGACTTTAATCAGATTTTAAAATCAGATAGGATGAACCACGCCTATCTTTTTTCAGGGGATTTTGCCAGCTTTGATTTTGCACTCTATCTTGCCAAAAGTCGTTTCTGTGAGAATTTGCATGACGGTAGACCTTGTGGGAAATGCCGTGAATGTCAATTGATAGACGACAATGATTTCTCAGATGTTAAAGTGGTTAAACCGACTGGACAGATTATCAAGACAGAGACGATTCGTGAAATGATGCGTGACTTTTCACGTTCAGGATTTGAAGGAAAATCACAGGTTTTCATTATTCAAGGCTGTGAAAAGATGCACGTCAACGCTGCTAACAGTCTTTTGAAATTCATTGAAGAACCTCAAAGTTCTTCTTACATGATTCTATTGACTAGTGATGAAAGCAAGATGCTTCCGACGATTAAGAGTCGTACACAAGTCTTTCGTTTTCCCAAAAATAAGAAGTTTTTGGTCGAACAAGCTGAGAAAGCTGGCATTCTGAAAACTCAGGCAGATATCTTAGCTGAATTGGCTAAAACCCCAGCTCATTTAGATGAGTTGATGGCTGATAAAAAGATTTTAGACTTGCTTCAGACGATTGAACGCTTTATCTCAATTCTCTTTAAAGATAAAGCAATAGCGTATTTGGAAACAGGACACTTGGTTCAGGCGACACTTGAAAAGTCTGAGCAAGAACTAGTTTTTCAACTGCTCCCTTTGTTCTTAGCAAAGCAGTTTAATCAAAAAGAGAGTCTAACTTATTTAGAGAAAAGTTATAGGGCACAGCAAATGTGGAGAAGTAATGTTAGCTTCCAAAATGTGCTAGAATATATGGTGATTTCATGACAGAAGTATTGAGTGTAAAATACGAAGAAACAGGCAAAGTTGTCTATGTTTTGCCAAACCAAAACTATCAAGTTGGTGACTATTTAGTCATCAAGAATAAAAAAGGGTGTCGCTTAGCTCAAGTTGTGACAGCTAATGAAGATATGGACGAGGTTAAGTTACCTGCTGAAATGGATAGCGTCCTTCGTCAAGCAAATGATAAAGATTTTCAAGCTTATCAAGAGAATCTAACTTTGGCGATGAATTCATTTGACAAAGTAAATGAGTTGATTGAGGCTAATCAGCTTAAAATGAAAGTCATCGACATTGTCTTTCCTTTGGAAAGAAGTTATGTCTTGATTACATTTTGTGCGGAAGACCGTGTGGATTTCCGTCAGCTTTTGCGTGAGTTAGCGGCCCACTTCAAAACACGTATTGAACTTCGTCAAATCAATAGTCGTGAAGAAGCACAAGTTTATGGTGGCGTTGGTCCTTGTGGTCGTGTCCTTTGTTGCGCTAGTTTCTTAGGAGAATTTCCACCGGTATCAATCAAGATGGTTAAAAATCAAGGCATGTCACTTAGCACTGGAAAAACGGCTGGTATCTGTGGTCGTTTGATGTGCTGTTTGAGCTTTGAGGATGAATTTTATAAAACCTCTAAGGAAAAATTCCCTGATTTGGGGACAGAAATTGAAACAGTTGATGGATTAGGAGTTGTTGCAGGAATCGATGTCTTTTCTGATGCTGTCAAAGTTCGATTACCTGAACGACACACTCTTTTAACTTATGCTTTAGAGGAGGTCAAAGTACGTGGATAAAAAAGAATTATTTGATGCCTTTGATGGCTTTTCACAAAATTTAATGATTACCTTGGCTGAAATTGAAGCCATGAAAAAACAAGTACAGTCTTTGTTAGAAGAAAACACAGCTCTTCGACTTGAGAATGATAAATTACGCACACGTCTTACTCAACTCGAACAAGAAACTCCTGTTAAATCTTCTAAACAAGGTAAAAAATATATTGAAAGTATTTATCACGATGGTTTCCATATCTGTAATGATTATTACGGACAACGTCGTGAAAATGATGAAGAATGTATGTTCTGTATGGAAGTTCTAGACAGGGAGTAGTCAACTTTAATGATACAAGTACAAAAAAGTTTTAAAGGTCAAACTGATTACGGAACGCTCTATCTTGTGCCAACTCCGATTGGAAATTTGCAAGATATGACATTTCGTGCAGTTGATACTCTAAAAAATGCAGATTTTATCTGTGCTGAAGACACACGAAACACTGGACTTTTGTTGAAGTATTTTGAGATTTCTGTTAAGCAAATCAGCTTTCACGAGCACAATGCTTACGAAAAAATTCCTGAGCTAATCGAACTTTTGAAAGATGGGAAAAATTTAGCTCAAGTATCTGATGCAGGCATGCCATCGATTTCTGATCCAGGGCATGACTTGGTAAAAGCAGCGATTGCTGAGGACATTACGGTTGTTGCACTTCCAGGTGCTTCGGCTGGTATTACAGCTTTGATTGCAAGTGGGTTAGCACCGCAACCTCACATTTTCTATGGCTTTTTACCACGCAAATCAGGACAACAAAAAGAATTTTTCGAAAGCAAGAAAGCTTATCCTGAGACACAAATTTTCTATGAATCACCATATCGTGTGACAGATACTTTAGAAAATATGCTCTCAGTTTACGGAGACAGAAAAGTTGTTTTGGTTCGTGAATTGACTAAGCTTTATGAAGAGTACCAACGCGGACAAATCTCAGAAATCTTAGACTACATTGCTGAAAATCCGCTAAAAGGTGAATGTTTGTTAATCATATCTGGTCAAGATGAAGAGGCACAAGCTGAAAAAGCAGCTGAAGACTTAAATCCGGCAAAACTTGTAGCTAGTTTAGTCGAAGCTGGAGACAAACCTAACCAAGCCATTAAAAAAGTTGCCAAAACTTATAGTTTAAATCGCAAAGAAGTTTATAACGCTTATCACGGTATTTCATAAAAAACATTAAAAATCGAGATTTTTAATGTTTTTTATTTTCTTTACAATTACATGTTAGAAAAAATAACATAGAAAATTATAAAGAAAATAAACTAAAAACTAACATCTTGTGTATTTTTTAAATCATGCTAAAACCTTTTGATACAGGGATAAATAAGCATTCTTTACTGAAATTTAGCTCTGACATTCTTTGTTATAAAGTTAGAAAATTTAGAAAATTCGTCCTAATCCCCTTTACTTGTCCAAAAAATAGTGTTATATTATCTAACAAAAAAATCTAACATACAGTTAGAGATTTGAAAATTGGTTTTAAAACTAAAACCTTAGAAAATAAAAGGAGTTTTTGATATGGATGCAGGAAGTATTGCTTTTATGATTATCTGTGCTGGTCTAGTCTTCTTAATGACACCTGGCTTAGCCTTCTTCTACGGTGGTTTAGGAAGACGTAAAAATGTCATCAACACTATGATGATGTGTGCGATTCCTATTGCAGTTGCTTCAGTAATGTGGATGGTTTGTGGTTACTCCCTCTCATTTGGCGGGAACGGAAGTCTTATTGGTAACTTCTCTCATCTATTTTTTAATGGTGTTAGTGAATCAGCTAGTACACGTGGCTTAGCTATTCCAGATGCTTTGTTCGCAGCTTTCCAAATGATGTTCCCAATCATCACAGTTGCGATTTTGACAGGGGCAGCAGCAGGGCGCATGCGATTCACACCATTAGTTATCTTTGTTGTTTTCTGGTTGTTGTTGATTTACTTCCCATTTGCTCATATGGTTTGGGATGAAGGGCTTTTGGCTCAATGGGGTACGATTGACTTTGCCGGTGGTGACGTGGTTCACATTACTTCAGGGGTTTCTGGGTTGGTATTAGCCATTCTTCTTGGTAAACGTCGCGACTATGACCGTTTAGAATATCGTCCTCACAATGTTCCATTTGTTTTCCTTGGTGCAGGACTTCTCTGGTTCGGTTGGTTTGGATTTAACGCAGGTTCTGCTTTAGCAGCTGATGGGCTTGCTGTTCATGCTTTTGTAACAACTCATATTTCAGCAGCGGCAGCAATGCTATCTTGGTTGTTTGTTGAAAAAGTTTTAACTGGTAAATTCTCACTTGTTGGTGCTTCAACTGGTTTGGTTGCAGGACTTGTCGCTATCACACCGGGTGCAGGTTTTGTAGCAACATGGAGTTCACTTTTAATTGGTCTTTGTGTAAGCCCAATTTGTTATTTTGCTATTTCAGTTCTTAAGAGCAAATTTGGTTACGACGACGCACTTGATGCTTTTGGTTGTCACGGTATCGGTGGTATCTTTGGTGGATTGGTAACAGGACTTTTCACAACACCAGAACTTGCTCTTGATAAACACAATATTGGTTTGATTTACGGAAATGCACACCTTTTCCTAGTAACAATCGCAGCTATTATTTTCACAATCGTTTGGTCAGCAGTTGCAACATTCGTCATTGTTAAGATTATCTCAATCTTTACAAGTATTCGAGTTGAAGACCGTGCCGAAGCTATTGGTCTTGATGACAGTGAACATGAAGAAACAGCTTACCCAACTTTCATGGGATTGGATTCATAAGCAGTAACGTTTGGCTTGTCGAAAATAAAAAACTGAGTTAGACTAAGTTATAATAGAGAAGTTTAGAAAGTGTGTACATTATGAAAAAAATCGAGGCTATTATTCGTCCAGATCGTTTGGAAGATCTGAAAGATGCCTTATCAAAGGCTGGTTTTACAAAAGGGATGACCGTCAGCCAAGTTTTAGGGTATGGTAACCAACGAGGTTTTGCAGAATATGTTCGTGGTCAAAAAATTGTTCCAACATTGCTTACAAAAGTCAAAGTTGAAATCGTTACTCATGATGCAGCGGTTGACGAAATTGTAGATATTATCTGCAAAGCTGTTCACACTGGAGAAGTCGGAGATGGGAAAATCTTTATTCTTCCCATCGAAGAAGTCATCCGTATTCGTACAGGTGAACGTGGAGGAGACGCCGTTTAGATGAAAAAGATATCTCCAAAAATAAAATAAATGTGATGGAAAATCCGAGTTCAGATGAATTCGGATTTTTTGGTATAAACAAAGTATAAATTTCTAATTATCTTTTTATATTTTCTTAAATGCTCGTAAAGCCTTATTCTATGTGCTTTCGAGTATTTTTACTGTAGGAAGATACTTCACGTTTCTTTGCATATTTCCTCATGTCTTAGCTGTCAGAAGTGGTAAATAAGTAGTAAATTCATTTGTACTACTAAGCAACAAGACGCTCCTGTTGCTTCTCTTTATTCAAGCGTTTCATTTCTGCCATTGCAGAATCGAATGTTGCATGTGCGTAATAGTTCAGCGTCATGGCTATATTAGCATGTCCCATAATGTACTGTAATGCCTTTGGATTCATTCCTGCATTTGCATAGTTGGTACAGAATGTATGTCGCAAACTATGTGGAGTGATGTGTGGCAATTTATCCTCGTTATACTTATTGTATTTCTTAACAAGACCTTTCATCATGCCGTTGTAATCACTTGCCACTTTTGGATAGTTCTTTCTATTAAGAAAGAGGAAATCACTATATCCATCAATCTCAACACGCTTATCATTCTTTCGATTCGCTAACACTCGCTTAAATGCTTGATAGGCTTCTTCAACCATAGGAACTTGACGTTCGCCACTTTTGGTCTTTGGTGTTTCAATGTAGTACCCAATTTCAGTATCTCTCAATAGCTGATGGTCTATATTGACAAGACGATTCTCAAAATCTAAATCTGGAAGTGTCAAACCACCAAACTCTGAAATACGAAGACCTGTTTTTAAGAGTATCAGAATTTCATCATAATTTTTGCTGTAGGTTTTATCAGCTTTTGCAAAGGCTAACAGTTTTTCTTCCTGTTCTTCTGTTAGTACGGTCTTAGGGACAGTATCATCATCAAGAACTGCTTTCAGTTGAAAGTCAAATGGATTCTTCCGAACACAATCATCTTGTATAGCAATATAGAATGAAGCCTTTAAAGAACGTTTGTAGTTATTGATGGTTTGATAAGCATAACCATTTTCACTCATTCTAATAGCCCATTCTTTAGCGTCTGATGGCTTAATACTGTCAATACTTCTTACACCTAACTTGTCTTTCTTCAAAATATCCATAAGATATTTGCGTCCAGTTTCAGTGTTTTTTCTAACCTTTGGTCTTTGAGCGTTCTGTTTTGCGTAAAGCTGGCAGAGTGTCATTTTCTTTCCTACAACATCAATACCATCATGAATGTCTTTCTGTAACTCTGCGATTTTCTCTCTAAGTGAGATACAATCACGCTTTCCTGCTGGTACTCGGTCTGTAGCCACAAGTTTCCACGAGTAAACAAATTGCGGTTCTCCAAATGAATCTATATATTTGTATAAGTATCTTCCGTCTTTTCGTTGGCTCTCTCCAGTCTTTAAGATTCGACCTTTATTGTCACGTCTTTTTTCTGACATGGCATTTGCTCCTTTCCTTTATGGAAAGAGCCTTGATACGACTTAATACTATTTTATCATATACAAGACCCTTTGGCGACGCTAGATTGCGTCCAATGTATCTATAATTTTTTCAAATTGTTTTCGTTTAATCTGAATACGATTGCCATTCATAATCAGCCAATTTGCATTTTTATTTTCCTCTGCCAAGCGTCGTAGCTTGTTTTCGCCAATACGAAAATATTTTGACGCTTCTTCAATGGTTAGGGTATAACGTTCCCAAATAGGAATGTCAGTCTGCTTCATAAAATCCTCCTTTCCAAATCACTTATTTGGATTTCATAAAAGTTGTTTTACCAGCAATCGAACAGCTTTAGCAAAGCTCACGGGAGTTCCACCCCTGCATGGTTCTCATGTAGCCATACTCATTGCCTGCGACGGTTTTATCACGCTCGGACTATTGACTGTATGGGAGTATCATTATCACGATAAGAATGTCGTTGCAGGCAATCCTGCTAAAGATTGCTTCTCGGATCACTAACATGAATCGCTCGCTATCTTTATAAGATAGGTCATGGCGGTTAGTTCCGTTGGCTCTTTTCTTATCGAAACGTATTCGATTACTTTTATTCAGTTTTCAAAGAACAATGGCTCGTTAGCCTATCAAAACACATTGAAAGCTCAATATGCTTTGGTGGAATAACAAACCTCCCTGTTCGGGAAGCGTGGAATGGTTTAGCACGCTTCCACGAAAGGAGAGAGGATATTACTTAATTTCAAATGACAAAATCTTTGTAATCAGTCTGGTTTCCATTCTTCCACGTAAGACTTCATCAACGACCATACTTTGATTGCCATATTCATCTTTCATAAGTCGTAGGGAACGCTTCGTTATGTACCCTCTGTAATGATGTAGAATCTGGTTAATCGCTTCGGTATCGCCATCTGTTGCCTTTACAATGAGAGGAAAGGGAATCATAGGATATTGTGTTTTCATTCTTCAAATTCCTCCATAAACTTTTTAATTAAGGCTAGTCCACTGGTTCTATGCCGATAGACAGTAGAACGGTTCAATTTCAACAGGTCTGCAATTTCTGAATCGCTCATGTCCATAAAGTAAAACAGCAGTAGAATTTCACGTTTCTTGTCTGGCAACTCACGTAATGCTTCACTCAACAAATCATTTTCAACGCCTACTGATAACCCATTGAGTGTAAAAATCTGAAAGTCAGTTGAATAGTTATCTGTTGTCGCAAACTGGCTAACAAGATAATCGCCAACATCCGAAAAGGACACCTCACGCTTTGCAATCCTTGAAAGATAAAGCATATAATTCTTTCGCTCGTCTTCCATAGCACGTTTACAGATATAGTCAAACTGATTTTCTATTGTGGTCTGAAAAGAAGATGGTTTCATGTTTCTCACCCCCTTTCTGTCTAGGAAAGGAAGTGAGCCTTGCTCGTTTATCTCCTTTCACTCTTAGTCCCAATGTGAAAGGGGGATTTGTTGCATTACTGATAAATAAACTTTGTAAAAAAGTTCTGAATAGCCAAAAAAGCATATAAACAGATTTATTTCTCTGTTTACATGCTTCTGTTATTCTATCTATATGATTTATAAAACCACATTGGTGGACGTACTTATCTATTGCAGATAGACGACTTTTTTTGACAAGAACCCAATGTAAGGAAATTTATTGTATATGATGTACTTCATGGCGACGTTGACCTCCAACAAACCGCCATTTGGAAGTAATATACAATATTTTAACAGCGTAAATAGCACTACCATATAACGGTTTTTTTTATTGGCGTTTAGTAGTGCTTTTTATTAAATATAAACCTATAAACCATATAACACGTTTTTCTATACCTGTTTTTAATTCAGTAGGAACAATAAAATGTATAGAGGTGGTCTACTATGCGTAAAAAAGAAGATAAATATGATTTTAGAGCCTTTGGTTTAGCCATTAAAGAAGCTCGATTGAAACGAGGTTTAACTCGTGAACAAGTGGGAGCATTGATTGAAATTGACCCACGGTACTTAACTAATATTGAAAATAAAGGGCAACACCCCAGCATACAAGTTCTTTATGACCTTGTATCGTTACTTCATGTTTCCGTTGATGAATTTTTCTTACCTGCTAATAACTTGGTAAAAAGCACCCGACGATTACAGATAGAGAAATACATGGATAGCTTTACAGACAAAGAACTATCCTTAATGGAATCTTTAGCCAGCGGTATCAACGAAGCAAGAAACATCGAAGACTAATTAAAAGAATCCATACATAACGGAAAGAGCCGATAAAATGAGATTGTATTAATCTCATTTTATCGGCTCTGCGTCTTTGCGTCTGGCTCTGTAATCACAGTTACTTTGAACTGCTTTATTTCAATTAAATTTTCTTGTCTGCATTTCGGACAATAGAGGGGGAATTTTTTTAATTCAGTATCTTCCCTTATCTTTAATCGTGTTTTATTTCCACATACAGGACACAATATCCACTTGTAGTTTATAATAACTATCTCCTCCTTTACACTTTAATTCAAATCTTTATTAAAAAATATTTCATCTTATTTAACAAGAAACCATATTTATATAACAACATAAAATACACTAAGTTATTTTATTGAACATATATCGTACTTTATCTATCCGACTATTTGGACGACGGGGCTGGCAAACAGGTTCACCGGTAGTAACATGGTACCCTTTTAACTCTGTTAAACAAACACTACGTCCATTTGTAAAGAAAGTTAAATCACTACGATATTCTTGAATACACCGAGCAGGGATTTCTCCACTAAGAATGACCTCATTATTTTTCAATTGAGTGTCTACGATGTTCGCACAATATTTAGGAGCATCGTTGTATGCTCGTGAAAGATATTCCTGTGGCGCATAAATTTTAAAACTAAGATATGGCTCTAACAATTCTGTTCCAGCTTTTTTTAAGACTTGTTCCAATACAATAGGAGCAAGCATCCGAAAATCTGCTGGGGTACTAACAGGGCTATAGTATAAGCCATACTTAAAACAGATTTTACAGTCCGTCACATTCCAACCATACAATCCTTGTTCACAGCCATAGCGTATCCCCTCCATAACTGCATTTTGAAACGATTGATTTAAGTATCCAAGAGAAACCGAGCTCTCATACTGTACTCCGCTCCCTAATGGAAGCGGTGCTACAGATAGACCAATGGAAGCCCAGAAAGGATTCGGTGGAACTTCGATGTGAATGGTATACTCTGCTTTTTTTAACGGTCTTTCCATATAAATGATTGTAGGCTCTTTTATTTCTATCTCCACATGATACTTTTCTTGCAGCAGAGCACAAGTCACTTCCATTTGTACTTTCCCTAAGAAAGAAAGTATGATTTCATGTGTCGCAGAATCCACATAATATCGCAGAAGCGGGTCACTGTCGGAGATTTCTAAAAGTGCATCAAGTAACATTTCCCTTTGTTGAGGTTTGCTCGGTTCAACAGTCGTTTGCAGCAGAGGGAGGGGATTTTCAATTCTCTCTCTCTGTGGCAATAGCTTTGTATCTCCAAGAACACTATTTAACTTCAAAAACTCATTCTGCAAAATAACAATTTCCCCGGAATAAGCCTTATCGATTTTACATAATTCACCATTTATTGAAGTATACATTTCTGTAATTTTTATTTTTTCCTTTTCCGATATTCTAACCGAATCTCGCAAATGCAGTACGCCACTATAAAGACGTATATATGCAAGACGCTGTCTTTTTTCCGAATACTCAATTTTGAAAACTTTTCCGCAAAGTTCAGACTGACCTCGATGTGTTGATGAATAAAATTTATTCGTAATCACTTCTATAAGGTTATCAATCCCTATATTGTTTTTTGCACTTCCGTGATAAACAGGGAACAGAGAACAATTCTGAAATCTTATGCTTTCCTCTTGTTCGAGTTCCAATGCTTCTAATGATTTACCGGACATATATTTCTCTAAAAGGTCATCGTTTCCCTCTATTACCGTATCCCATTGTTCAGATTCGGTAAAGTTCGTCACACACATATTAGGATACAGTTCTACCTTCTGTTTGATTACAATTTCGGCAGAAAGTTTCTCTTTAATATCCTGATAAACCGTTGATAAATCAATTCCATTTTGGTCAATCTTATTGATAAAAAAGATTGTGGGAATCCCCATTTTCCTAAGTGCATGAAATAATATACGAGTTTGTGCTTGTACGCCATCTTTTGCAGAAATCAGTAGAATTGCCCCATCTAAAACTGATAATGAACGATATACTTCTGCTAAGAAATCCATATGTCCTGGCGTGTCTATGATGTTCACCTTCGTATTTTCCCACTGAAAAGAGGTTATTCCTGTCTGAATTGTAATTCCTCTCTGACGTTCTAAAAGCGTATTATCCGTCCTCGTTGTACCTTTGTCCACGCTTCCTAATTCTGTAATCGCTCCACTGTTATATAATAAGCTTTCTGTTAAGGTAGTTTTTCCTGCATCAACATGAGCTAAAACTCCAATATTAATAATTTTCATGTGATTTTCCTCCATTCAAAAACCCAAAAGGGCATAAAAATCCCAGTGATAAATACTTTTATCACTGGGATTTTTATGCATAACCATAGGTATACAAAGCATACAGATATTCTCTGGATACTTTAGAATCACATGATAAAGGTATTCTTAAACTGGGTACAAAAAACTAAGCCCTCCTAAAAAAGGACATCCAATTATTTGTTCCCACTATCAAATTGACAGTTTATTTAAGAATACCTTGCCGCATATTTATTAACTCCTTTTAAATAGATACTTAAATAATAGCACGTAAGAGCATATTTGTAAAGGAATCTCCAATTTTTTATCAAAGAGAGTACGTGATTACAAAATAGCTGTAATAATGTACCAATATTTGTTATTCTATAATCTTCCAATTACTCCCGTTCTTTTCAAGTACCAAATCAAATTGAGATACCTGCGTTGCTTTGGTCTGCTGGTCGATATACTCCACTGTCAGCGATACCGTGACTTGATTATCCTTACGATTGTGAATAGGATTTACCAGTTCTTGAAAGATGTACTCTTTTCCGATTGGTTTTAATATCCCGTCATTCACATAGTAGGAAAGTTCACTGGCTGTCGCTGTAGGATAGAGCTTGAAGAACGTCGTTAAAAACTCATTGATTTCATTGGTTGTAATGGAATCAACCGTCCCCTCACTTTCAATGGCTTTTGGTTTATAACTTGATTTCTTAGGTATGTTGGTAATGGTCGGATTCTTAACCAGTACCATATTTCCAGAACCATCTACATAGACACTCACTATATAAGCAGAGTGGACGGTCTTTGTATTTTCTCCCTCTGTAATGAGCTGGTCTACACTGTAGGTTACATTAAACTCATTGTCGCCAGTTGGCTCTACCGTCCATATCTGAAATCCTCTTACAGAAGACGATACAGGAATATCTTTGCGTACTGTATCAACATTGAGAGCTTGAAGTTCATCTGTCAGATAGCCTTTTAGACTTTCCATTCGATTATCAATGGACTTATCGGATTGCTCCCATGAATAGTAGACTTTCGCAAAGTTCTCTACAAAATTTTCTACATGATGAGTATCAACGTATTCCTTTTCTATGATAGTTGTTTCGTGAATAGTATGAGTATCTATAGCTGTAAAGTGCTTGAATATCGCAAAGCTGAAACTAAGCCCTAAAAGTACCCACAAGGCAATCACAACCTTTTTATGAGGATTGACCTTATAGTAGACACGAGGTTTCTTTTCCTTTGGTATCTGTTTTTCTTTATTCTGATTTTTTCTAAATTTCATCATTAAATCTTCCTTTCTCATTGTTTGATTCGTCCTGCTCCCACTAAATGCTGTTGCCAGTAGGGGCTTGTTAAGTCGGCATAACCGATTGGGTCGCCTGCATGAAACATACGGTTATTGCCAAGGTATATCCCAACATGAGTAATATAAGAGCCAGCGTTATAGGTAGAATGAAAGAAAACCAAATCGCCAGCTTGTGCTTCCGATAGTGGGATATGCTGGGTCACATCATATTGCTGTTGTGCGGTTCGTGGTAAGTTAATTCCAGCTTTTCCATACGTCCATTGTGTCAGTCCGCTACAATCAAAAGAAGTAGTCGGGGAAGCTCCACCGTAAACGTATCGCCAGCCCTCATATTTCAGTGCTTCGTCCATGATGGCTTGTACCGTATCATCATCAAACTCTGTTGTGACAAGATACTGCGTTACCAGTTGCACATAAAACATATTGCCATAGTTGTATCGCCAGCCCCCATTGATAGGTATGGCTATGGGATTGGGGTAAGACACTTTTTCGCCACCTGAATACTCTTTTGAGAAACTTTGAGCCAGTTCAAAGGTATATTTATTTCCACGATTAGCCACATACCCTAAGAAACCACCACCATAATTGTAGGACTGGATAACCGATTCTAAATCTACACTGAGCCTTTCGCTACTGGCTAATAATTCACTGAAATACTTCACACCTTGCTTAATGGATTCTTCTGTACTCAATGAATTAGGTGGAAGACCGAGGGATTCCGAGGACTGCATAACATCTTCCGCAGTACCGCCCGATTCCACCTGTATAATCGCAAGAAGTATGTTGACATATTCTTCAACGCCATATTCTTTGGCATATTTTTCTACCATAGGCTTATGAGCCAGCACTTCTGCGGAAACATTCACACCTCCATAATGAATATTGGAAATTCCGCTGTCCTGTTCATCTGAAAATAAAATGGCAACAAACAGAAGCAGTGAGAAGACCATCAAGAATAATCCAGAACCACCAATCACTAAAGTTTTCAACTTCATGGTTTCTTACCGACTTTCTTAATGGTGGCGGTTTTGATTGGTGGTCTACTTCTTGTATTTTGTAGTGGTACTCTTTGAACAGTAGACGGACGTTCTTTTGTGATTGGACGTTGTGAAGTTCTATCTGCTGTAGTGGTTGAAGTTGCTGGCTTTTGAACGGTTTTTTCTTGAACGGTATTGCCTTGGCGTTCCACTTTTGGACTTGAAAAATCGGACTTAACTGCTGGACGCTCTTGTTTGGCTTGTTGAGATTCCTTATATGAAGTCTGAATATTAGACTGTTTTGAGGTCTGTTCATCATGATATTGTTCTTGTCTTGTAGTCGGTCTTTCATGAACAGAAGAAGCAGGCTGTTTTTTCTGTTTGACCTGTTCCATTTCAGAGCGACGCTTCGCAATGGTTTTTCGCCTTTGTTCCTGCTGTTCCTTGCGTCCACTGGCTCTGTCCGCTTTGGTTTGAGAAATACTACTGGTTAAATCACGGACATTCTCTTTTACTTTGGATTTTCCTTGATATACTGCATATCTTGCATTGGTCGGCAAATCTTTAACCTGTTCTTTCAAACCACTAGCAGTGTCTACCATTCTGTCTTTGGTATCAGCTACTGTACCGATGGTTTGACCGATACGTTTTCCAAGTGTTGATTTTTCCTTTCCGTCTGGTCGGGAGTGATCTGCTTGTGTCCTTGCAGAACTCCCCGAACCCGACTGTCCTTTTTTACCTGTAACAATGGCAGACCCAGCCCCTAGAGTAGTCATGGAACGTCCAAGTTTCCGCTGTAGACGGTGCATGTGAGCGTGCATAAGCATACGAGGTTTTCTCATCACACGACTTCCCACACTTTGAGAATCGTTACTCTGTAGAGAAAACATACTCATTAAATCGCCCAGCTTGAAGTAGATTCCTGCAAAGGTCACAATCTGTAGAAAAGCAATCAAAAAGAACGGATAACCAGCCGATAAGGTATAGAGCATGGTTGAAATACTAAATGCTGTCGTAATAATCAATGTGATTCCAGCTCGTGTCAAAATGGTATTAAAGAGCTTTGTTATGGCTCGTTTTGACATACCATCAAATGATGGAATCATGCTTAAAATAAAGCTCACAGGCAGAAACATAGCATAGATGATAAAAAGTACCTGCGAGAAAATCATGATTCCTGTTAATAGGAATACAAATATGGAAATCCCAATATTGAAGACAAATAGGAAGAAGACTGTACCTAAACGGTTAATGGTCTTTGTAATGGTTAGATTGGTATTGCTTCTGTCTTCAATTTCTTCCGCAACAATTTTTTCTCTGTCTTCGCCATTGTTGGAATCTGGGCTGGTGGAGAGCAGGCTTTCCACACGGTCAATACCGATACTTTCAATGTCTGAACTGTTGTATTGAAGCAGTAGCCACGGTTGCTGAACCTGTATGGAAAACAGGCTATCTCTGATTAAGTCCACGCTGTCCTTGCCTTGACTATCGGAATGGGGCATGACAATCTTCGTGCCAAGTGATAAACTGGCATTACTGATGTCTGATGAAAAGTCATTGATTTTTTTAATGTAGTCGGGAGCGTAGGCAATAAAGGAAGCCGATAGGATAAACACCAGCACAAAATTCATAATGGCATGAATTGCCTTTGTGGTTTCTCTCTTTATCAGTCCCGTATAGGCAACATAAACCCCAAGAACCAAAATCAAGAGTAAGAGGAATCCAACATAGAAACCCTCTGTTGAAAATCCGTTTGCACTCACACCAGCTAAGGTCTGCATATTCTTACCAATGGAATCTGCTGTAGCGGAAATGAAGTCTAAGGAATAGGCTTCCTGTACTAAGTAACCTGTCGCATTGGAAACATACAAACTGATTGTCCAAATAAAATTGGTAATGGCATATAGTCCATACATGACCTGTTTTCCAATCCCGTCCGACCAGTTCCACGGAAGCCAGCCCCAGCTATTATCCACATAAAAATCCAGTTGATAGTTTTCAAGTGGGTATCGGCTGTATTCATTTGCCACATTGACCGTATCATCTACCAAGCCCGCAGCTTGAACCACCGTTCCCAGCATGGCTAAAAGAAAAATGGCAATCACAAGTGTGAAAGCCACTGTCATTGCCACTTTACCTAGACGTTTCAGCGTCCAGTTTGATTTTATTCTGTTTACTATTGATGGTTTCACATTTACACCTCTTTTCGCACAGGTGGTCTGGTATCAAAGGCATGGAGCAGTTCTTCAAATACAGGGTGGAACTGTATCACACCGACACGACCATATAAATCACTGATAAGGCATTGCCCGTTTTCCAAATCACGCAATCGCTTCTGATTGTTTTCGTCCTCTGGGTCTACACCAAAAAAGGCTAAGGTCTTTTTAATCTCGTTAAGGTCAGTGGAACGAAATGCAAATTTTAAGCCGAGGTTATTTTTCAGTTTTTCATCTAAGAGGTCGTCTGTATTTTGGGTCACGAAATATACCCCAGCGTTCATAGCACGACCAGCCCGAACCAGCTTCATAGATAGTGTTTTTCCTTGTGCTACCTGTAAAAAGCTCCATGCTTCGTCTAAATCTACAATCTTGAAAATGCTTCGGTCTGTATGGATAAAGTCTAAAGCAAAGGTACTAATGACAATCAGCATAGCAACGGATAAAAGCTCCATAGTGGTATATTCCTCAAAGGAAGTTTCCTTGTCGGGAAGTACCAAGTCCGCAACCTGTATAATGTTCAGTTGTTTTTCTAAGCTGATAGACTGCTCCACATAACCATTACTGAATAATAAATGTGCAAAGTCATAGTCTGTAAAACTTTCGATATGGTCGGCTATACTGGTACTTAGTGGCGTATTCTCAACCCGTAATTCCTCAATCACTTTCATCAACCCTCGTACTTCACTATTGGTTACTGCACGAATGGCTTTTCTAAGGATTGGGAAGCGTTCCCCATCACGAGAGGAAATCCCCGTAAGGAATGTCAGAATATCAATAGCCAGTGATTCAGAATCTTTGGGATTTTTCATAATCACATAAGGGTCAAGTAAGCCTTTGTTTTTCTCATCAGAAGTCAGAGTGACGATATTGATTTCATGGGAAATCTCTGGCAAGGTTTCTTTCCATCTGCCACGTTCTGCTTTTGGGTCTACAATCACTGCTTGTGCCCCATAAAGCACCGCATAATAGACGATAAGGTTATTCGCAAAGGATTTACCACCACCCAGCGAACCAACAAAAGCCGACGCTAACGCATTGGTTACTGAACCCTTAACCCCTTGACTGGCAAGAGCAGGTTTCAGATAGACATTGCGTCCAGTATCTAAGCTGTAGCCAACATAAATCCCCTCATTTTCCCCCAGCATTTGAGTAGCACCAAAACCTAAACCAGCGAGGAAATCAGAGGTCACGTATTGAATATAATCATTCATATAACGCTTGCTGGCAGGTAAAAATTCTTCATGTAAGCCGAGCATATCCCCAAATGGTCGTACCAGTTTTACGCTTAAATCGTCATAAAAATCTTTCACTTCATTACAACGACGTTTGAGTTCGTCAAGATCATTTGCTGATACCCTTACCACATAAGACAGCTTGTACATAGATTCCTTGCTTTGGTCTAAATTGGTTTCCAGCTCATTCACACTTTCCAGAGCTTCCGCCACATTGGAGCTGGTTTCATTATCACTTTGCCAAGCGTGGTTATCCAAGTCTTTCAGTTCTTTCTTTTTATTGCGGACAGTAGATAGGGCTTTACGATTCGCTACAATTTCCACATTCATTGACGTATCAATCGGGAATGTAAATTGCTGTTGCTGGTAGTAGAAGATTTCAGAGGACGGGAAGTCCAGTTCTCCGACAATGCTGTTAATGGTAAAGTAAGCTACATAGACGGTTTCATCTTCCTGCTGGATTTTCAAATATCGCTGTTTTTCTTCCACCAAACAGCGAGTAGGCTTAATCAAGTCATAGTATTTAATCAGCGTTTCATTATCCAGCTTTTTCTTTGATAGATGGTACTCATACTCTTCATAGGCAGTGCCTGTCTGTCCGTAAAGGTGTTCAATCAGATAGCCGAAGTCGTCCTTATCTAACCTGCGGATTTTGAAACGACGAGAGATTTTATTTTCTAAGAGCTTTTCCATCTTCTGAAAACGCAGGATTTCATCATTACTCATACTAACAAAATCGCCCATCAGCTTATGGTTCACATCATAGACAAAATCAGACAAAGCATTTTTTGCTTCAACGGTAAGACTTTTCATAGAAAACTCCTGATCGTTGAGAAGCAACTTAAAGCCGATAAAGAAACGGTAGTTCACTTGATTTTCGCCAATCATGGATATTAAAGCGTCTGTCTGTTGGTCGATTTTGTCATAGGCAACCGCTTTGAGCTTGCCAGTGACTTCATTTTTGGAACGCTCTTGTGCAGAACGTATGCTGGATTCTGTACTGATTTGTAAAGCATGAATTTTGCCATCACGATTTTGTGCGATAAGCTGTCTGAAAGAATCATGCACTTGTATTTTCTGTTCTGGACTTAGAAATGAGTAATTGTAAGGAACAAGCTCATAGTAAGCATAACATTCCCCGTCTTTATTCCAGACGAGATTGTTTTCAATGTATTTAATTGGATATGCCATAAAATTCACTCCTAACTGCTGTAATGGCTTCTTGTGGCTGGTTTCTGCCAAGCGTTACTTTTTTTCCTGCATAGGTCAGCTTTGGTCGCAGTGCATAAGCAATGACAGACTTCAAAAATCCATAAGGCTTTTTACCATCAAAAGTTTTTGTAGACATAAACCATGTGAAAGCCACAGGAATCCCAAAGTATTTGAGAAATGCTCCCTCTATCATGGAAAGAGGGGGCAAGTTGCCAAGTATCATCACTGCAAAGAGTGACACGACAAACCATGTCATTTGCGTAAAGGTTATGGGAAACGGAAGTCTAAAATCATTGATAGAATACAGTACCTTTTCCACAGACCAGATACTGGTATAGCTTCGTATTTTCTTCATGTAATCAATCCTTTCATAAAAAATAGGGGTAGCTGATTGAGCCACCCCGTAAAATAGAAAATCTGCCAGTAGTAATGTACCGACAGATTTAATAGACGATTTCAAAAATCCCATGATTGGTTGAGATAAACGTTCCTGAAAGGTCTAAATCCCGACCATAGGCTTGATAATCAATATAGTTTTGAAGACTAGCTGGTACTTCGCCTAAAGCACCCGTTTCTTCAATGTAGTAGCGTGCCACGTCATACATATCATCACAATCGGAATGAATGATAATATCCTCTTGATGTTCGCTTAGTTCTTCAATGCTTGAAAAATGAGTGAGCAGAGCAGATAGCTCCGATTGTAATTCTTCGGGTAATTCCGATACCATTTCCCATAGTCGATTGAGTTCGCCAATGGAAGTGTATTCGTCAACCGTAAAGGGTAACTCGTAGTCATGAATGGCGTATTCCTCATATTCATCATTCAAGCCGATTTTCTCTTTGACTTCCTCAAAGTCAATGGGAAAGGTAAACCACGCACCGACCAATTCGCCCTCATTGTATTTGCCTAAATTCGCAATATAGACTTGCATATCGTCCATATATTCACGTCCTTTCTTTGTAGAGATTCAAAAATCCCTACCGCACTTCGTTTGGTGTACCATTCCTTTGCGGAACATAAGAAAACCACTTATATTCCACAAAAGAACGGTTTTATTTAAGCACCAATAATGCGATTGAATAGCTCTAGTAAAATGTCTTTTACTCCAGCAGCGTTGAAGACTAAGCCAACCGCAATAATCGCAATAATTAAAAAGCCAATCAGTTTGCTAAACTCACGCTTGAAGCCAAGATACAAGCCAATCACAACGATTGCTAAAAGCACCAGTGATTGAGCGTTTGATAGAAACCAGTTATAAAGGTTTTGTCCAAAATTCATAAAAATGTTCTCCTCTCTATATTCAATGAATTTGTATTTGAGTTATTTTTTTGTTGTTATCACGTCCTGTTCTTTTACTGACTGTTGCTTCAAAATCTGCTTGTGTCGGTCTGTCAGTTTCGCATGGTCGAGAATGTCTTTTACAACCTGCGTCTGGTTGATTTCATCAAGTTTAATCGCAACCTTTAAGGTCGGGGCAACTTGATGAGATAGCCAGTTCAGCGTCCTTTGGAAGGAGTAAGGCTCTGGTTTTGTGGTTAGTTTTAATCGTTCACGATTGTTCCCAATAAACCAAGCCCATTCTTCATTCAGTTTCCAATCAGAACGAGGTTTGGAATCGTCTTTATCTACAAAACGGATATACCGATTGATAATTTTAAAGGCGGTATGCTCTGGATTGTCATAGACGAGTAAATCACGGACTGCATAATAGGCACGCTCATTTTTCAATCGAATCTCAAAACGGTTTTTTACTTCTGCGTCTTCAATGGGAATATCATTTTTCTTGTACTGCTCGTAGTCCTTTTCATAGATACAGAAATAAACTTCACTTTGTAATGAACCGATATAGAGGGTGTTTCCCATACATTCCTTTTCCTCTTTGCGTACCAGTTCGCCACTGCGATAGCTTTTAAAACTGCGGAAGACGGAGATACATTCTTCCTGTTGGCACTTTTCAGTGAGTACAGGGATATTCAAAATCCCTGTCTTATCGTTAATGGCAAGGTCAAGGCGTTTCATCACACCGCCAGCCACCAAAACGTCCATAAAGAACTCATACCAGCTTCTTTGTTGTGCCAGAAGATAGCTTTCAAATTGTCTGCACCCACGACCTTTCAATTCCACCAGAACTCCTTTGTCCAGTTCATGGGAGCAAAGGACGAATATGTCGCCTAAAGCATAATGCTCTGAATAAGAATAGAAACCATAGTCCTCATGAAGAAAATAGGACAGTTTCAGTTGTAAGATGTTTTCGACCACCTGCTGTACGTCTGTTGTCGGAAAGCGAATCCTTACATAATCAAACAGCATTTCAAGGGGAGCGTCGGGATTGAAGCGTTCCAGAGCTTCCCAAAGGGACTGCTGTAAATCCTCTGATGGCTTGACTTTTCCTGTTTCAATATCGCTTAGATACTGCCTTGTAATACCAGTCGCAACAGCTAAACGGTTTTGAGATAGTCCATAAGCCAAGCGTTTTTCTTTTAAATGCTGTAACCAAGTTTGTTCATTCAGTAAAAATCCCTCCAATCAAAAAGGCGTATGTCAACTTTTAAAGCCCATTTGACATACGCTGAAATTTTGTAAATCCCTTGTAACCAAAGGATTTTCTAATGTTTTTTTGACTGTTTCCTGTCGATTTGTACCCCCCTGTTAGATACGGGGGGTTAAGTGCTGGCGTGGCTATTGCCACACCAGCCAGCAAGATCAGTCCACACCTGCGACTTCCGCTTCGCACGTCGCCTGCGTGGACTGTCTGCTGTTGGATAACTTTTTAATTTCCTCCAAGAAATCATATCCTTTTGGTACAAGGGGAGTATAAAACTCTGATATGACACTTGTTCCTACATCAACATAGCCACGACCTTTGATTCGCTTTAAGAAGAAATCCTTTTGTACGTCACTGCCAAACATCATGCCATAGCCCATTTCAGACATACGACCTAAAGCCACTCTGAAATTAAACTGATCACGGATTCCGTCGCCTAAATATTTTGCGTCTGGACGTTGACAAGCCAGTATTAGAAAGAAGCCAGCTTGACGACCTAACATGACAATCTGTTTCAGCTTATTCATAACTGCGGTGTTTTCTTTTGTTCCCAGCATTTCCATGAAAGCGACGTATTCATCAAAGATTAAGAAGTGTGCCGGGAGACCTAAGTAAGCATAATTTTTGCCAGTCTTATAGTTCTTCATCTGCTTCATTTCCTCACTACGTTTCATCATTTCTTCATAGAATGTTTCAATGCAAGAAAGCAAGTCTTCTTTTCTATAGTAGACATTTGCCATCACAGAACCTAAGTCCGCAAGGTCAGCATTTTTCGGGTCAAGAATATACAGTTTTGAATCTGTATGAAGCAAGGCTTCAATCAGTGTCAGTATAAAGTAAGTTTTACCGCCACCTGTACCACCAGCAATCAACATATGAGGGAGCTTATCATATTCCCACCATACGTTTTTCATTAAGCGAAGTTTACCATCTTTAGCTTCTACTTCATCAATAGAAATACGACTGGCTATGGTGTCATAGAGCAAAGTATATTCCACATAGGAATCCTTTAACTCTTTATCCGTCAGCTCACAGTACAAGCCACTCTCTAATTTCTTTTCCAAGTGTAAGAGTTGGTCTTGATATTTTCCCAGCGTGATTTCCACCCGTATCTGTATCAAGCCATTTTTAAGTCGATAATACATTTTAGGGAAGTAGGTTATCTTTTCCTTTGTACGACCAGCACTATCTTTAAAGAAACCCTCTGTTTTGACCTGTTCAGATTCATACCACTTGTTTTCAAGTATCATCTTTGCCAGTTTTTGACGGTGGTAAAGTTGTTTAACCGTATCATAGCGAACCCGTTTGAATACAAACGCTACCAGCAAGCAGATAAGAATTGCGACACTGAAACTGATAATTAAATAGGGAATGTCAATCTTATCTGCTTGTGATAGGTTAAAATCCTGCCAGTTGATCTGCTGGATTGTCTTCACATGAAACAGTCCGACAACCAGCAGGAAAACAGGCAGGAGTGACGCTATCGTAAAATGAAAGACTAAATCTTTACCAGATGGGCGAATCCTTTTACCACGCTGTTTCATGCGAAAAAGTCTCCTTTCTACCTAGCGACTATTTGTCTTGTGTCGGTTCTTTCTTTGCTTGTGGTTGAGCTTTGAATGAACTAGAATCCTTTGTCAGCACAATATCGTCTGCCTTGATATACCAGTCAACATCTGCTCCTTGATAGGTGGCAGTAGCAACGGTGTCCGCAATGGGATTGATAAGTTCCACCCGTGCGTTATAATCAAACTCTTTCAAAGGCACGCTGGCAGGAATACTTACTTGAATCATGCGTCCTTGTCCTTTGGATTTTAAGTCATAGGTACGTTCCTTGATTTCATCTGAAACCGACCCGTCTTCATTTTGGATTCTCACTTCACGACGTAGAGCAGAGAATTTCAATTCTCCAAAAGTCGTGTCTTTATCTAATACAATGCCATTTGCTAATCTCATCATTTTTCCTCTCTTTCTTTATTCTTTTATCATGTCGTCAGCATGTAAAAGGTAATTTGTAAAACCACGAGTGCCGATTTTGTAGCCCTCTGCGGTAATACGTGGATTGACTAACTTCACACGTTCCTCAAAGCCGAAATGTTTTTCGCCAGCTTCAGCAGGAAGCACCACCACAATATCATCTGCTCTTTGAACATCAGAATAGAGATTATAGCTTCTTGATAAGACAGTTAGCCGTCCGTTGATTCTTCGCTGAACGACTTTATCCTCGCCAGCAAATTCTAAATTGCCGAATGTTTTTTCCATGTTGGGAATCACAAATTTAAGTTCCATATTTTTACCTATCCTTTCTTTTTTATTGGCTGAATGAATGTTTGATGGTCTTAAAGAGTGGGGAACGACCTTTTGATTCTTGATTTTTTGTTTTCATAAGTTCACTTCCTTTCAAAATCGGGTAAAAAAATAGACACCTCATTTTTTGAAGTGTCTACCTATTAAATATTCAAATTTTATTGGAAGTATCTTTATATCTTCACTTTTCAAGGATAAATCGTCGTATCAAAGCTCATTCATAAGTAGTAAATTAGTAGTAAATTGAGTGGTTTTGACCTTGATAAAGTGTGATAAGTCCAGTTTTTATGCGGATAACTAGATTTTTATGCTATTTTTAAAAGAAAAAAAGCACCTTGTCATCACAAAGTGCTGTAGGGTTATTAACAGATTTTAGTTCCGTGTGCAGCTTGGGCACCTGTTTTTTCAATCAATTCTTGGTAATTATCAGCTGTGACACCACCGCCAATCATGATTTCAATACGTCCGTTGGCGTAATCAACTAGTTCTTTAAGATGGTCAACATTTTCAAAAATATCATTATTTTCTGAAGAACCGTGTGTCAAGATACGCACAAAACCAAGGTCGACAAGTTGGTCAATAGCTTCTTTTTGATTAGCAAGAGGAATTTGGTCAAATGCCATATGAAAGACTAGTGGCAAGTCTTGAGTTGATGGAAGAAGTTGTTCAATCCCTTCAATATCGATGTGGTTATCTTCAGTTAAAAGCCCAAGGACTAGGTTGTCACTTTCTAATTCTGCTGCACGAAGAATATCATCTTCCATAATTCGAAGTTCGCTATCATTGTAGACGAAGTTACCACCACGTGGACGAATCATTGTAGCAAGTGAGATTTCTTTTTCGTGAAGATAGCGCGCAGCTTCTTTGATGACACCGTATGACGGAGTTGTTCCACCAACGGCTAAATTATCACAAAGTTCGACGCGTTTAACAGATGAGTCAAGTTGGCTGAGCAAAGTTGTGTTTTCAGCACAAAATTCTTTGATAATCATTTTTTCTCCTTAATGTTTGCTATTTACTATTATAACATGGTTATTCATAAATATTTTGGATAAAAATCCGTAAAAATCTTTACAAAATTCAGAAAATTGTGATATAATTTATACCATTATACGGAGGTATTTTTATGACAATTTACAATTTCTCTGCAGGTCCTGCAGTGTTACCAAAACCAGTGCTTGAACAAGCACAGCGTGAAATGCTTGACTACCAAGGTAGCGGCATGAGTGTTTTAGAAATGTCCCACCGTTCCAAAGAGTTTGATAATATCATTAAAGAAGCTGAAAAATTATTGCGTGAATTGATGGCAATTCCCGATAATTACAAAGTAATGTTCCTTCAAGGCGGAGCATCTACACAATTCACTATGCTTCCTTTGAACCTAGCTAAGGGACGTAAGGCATATTATCTAGTTGGTGGATCATGGGGTAAAAAAGCTTATGCTGAAGCTGTTAAATTGTCCAAATCCGTTCCTTTTGAACCCGTGCTCCTAGCCTCGTCAGAAGATACTGTATACGATCATATTCCTACATTTGATTCTAAAGATATTGACCCTGAAGCTGCGTACGTTCACATCACAACAAATAACACTATCGAAGGAACTTCTATTTACGATCTTCCTGATACTAATGGTGTGCCAATTGTGGCGGACATGTCTTCAAATATTTTAGCGGTTCGCTACAATGTTGAAGATTTTGCACTGATTTATGTGGGCGCTCAAAAAAATATTGGCCCTGCTGGTGTGACTGTTGTTATTGTTCGTGAAGATTTCTTGAATGATGAGCCAACACTTTCTGCAATGCTTGATTATCGTATCCAAGCTGAAGCGGGTTCACTTTACAATACACCACCTGCATACAGCATCTACATTGCAAAACTTGTCTTTGATTGGGTGAAAGCTTTCGGTGGTGTTGACAAGATGGAGGCTGCTAACCGTGAAAAATCAGGTCTTTTGTATGACTTCATCGACCAATCAGACTTCTATACAAATCCTGTTAAGAACCCAGCAGAACGTTCGGTAGCGAATATTCCATTCGTGACACCAAGTAAAGAGCTTGATGCTAAGTTTGTCGTAGAAGCAACACCGTTAGGCTTTAAGAATATTAAAGGTCACCGTTCAGTTGGTGGTATGCGTGCAAGTCTTTACAACGCCTTCCCTCGTCAAGGTGTGCTTGATTTGATTGAATTCATGAAAAAATTTGAAGCAGAAAACAAATAAGGCTTTCTGTCAATGATTCTGATTAGGAATAAACAAGATTTTTCTTTTATAGCGATATAAGCCATTTGAGTCTGAGATTTTATCCCAGGCTCTTGGTGTAAAGGGGTAAATATGGTATACAGTGTTAAAACATTTAATAATATTAATCAAGTAGGTCTTAAAGAATTAGGAAATCAATTTCAAGTTGATGGTGATTTAGCAGAAAATCCAGATGCTTTTATTCTTCGCAGTCAAAATCTTCACGGCGTTGAATTTCCAGAAAATCTAAAAGCTATTGCTCGTGCAGGTGCGGGTACAAATAACATTCCGATTGCCGATGCAACAGCAGCAGGAATTGTGGTCTTTAATACGCCAGGTGCCAATGCTAATGCGGTTAAAGAAGCGGTGCTTGCATCAATTTTGATGTCGGCACGTGATTACATCGCAGCTAACGCTTGGGTTAATACACTTTCGGGTGATGACGTTCCAAAACAAGTCGAAGCTGGCAAAAAGCAATTTGCTGGAAATGAAATTTCTGGTAAAACACTTGGTGTTATCGGACTTGGTGCTATTGGTGGACGTATTGCTAACTATGCCCAACGTCTTGGGATGAACGTTTTGGGTTACGATCCATATGTTTCTATTGAAACAGCTTGGAATATTTCACACCATGTCAAACGTGTTGATGATGTCAAAGAAATTTTTGCAAATTGTGATTACATTACTGTTCACGTGCCATTAACAGATGAAACACACCATACCTTTGATAGCGAAGCATTTGGTTTGATGCAAAAAGGAACTGTTGTTATCAACTTTGCGCGTGGTGAATTGGTTGATAATGTAGCGCTTTTTGAAGCTATCGAAGCAGGTATTGTCAAACGTTACATTACAGACTTCGGAACTGAAGAATTGCTTAACAAAGATAAAATCACTGTCTTCCCTCACGTGGGTGGTTCAACAGCTGAAGCTGAACTTAATTGTGCTATCATGGCTGGTAAGACGATTCGTCAATTTATGGAAACTGGCGAAATTACAAACTCAGTTAACTTCCCTAATGTTCACCAAGCTTTGACAGCGCCATATCGTATCACATTGATTAATAAAAATGTGCCAAACATCGTGGCTAAAATTTCAACAGCTGTCTCGGAATTAGGTATTAATATCGATAACATCATCAACCGATCAAAAGGTGATTATGCTTATACTTTGCTTGACCTTGATGAGACAGATAAAGCTAAAGTTGATCATTTAGTAGCCAACTTTGAAGCAAGCGATAATATCATTCGTGTTCGTTTGATTGCTAAGAAATAATTAAGGTGAGCTGAGATTAAATCTCGGCTCTTTTTGTCTTTATTTGATATAATGAAGACAATGATTTCTAGTTAGCAAAGGAGCAGAAGATGTTTACTTTTTACGAATACCCAAAATGTAGCACATGCCGTCGTGCTAAGGCAGAATTGAAAGAATTAGGGGCTGATTTTGAAGCAATTGATATCACACTTGATACGCCAAATGCTGATCAAATTAAGTCATGGATTGAAAATTCTTCTTTTACAGTTAAAAACTTTTTCAATACTAGCGGTCAAGCTTATCGTGCACTTGGCTTGAAAGACAAGGTTGATGCCTTAACGGTTGATGAAGCTGCTGATTTGCTTGCTTCTGATGGTATGTTGATTAAGCGTCCTGTTTTAGTTAAAGATGGTAAAGTCTTGCAACTTGGTCACCGTAAGTCGTATACTGAATTATTGAAAGACTAAGAATGATTTCCTGAGTTCGACTCAGGATTTTTTTAGCCTTACAGTCCTTAAAAAATTAGAATATTTAATATCACACCTTATTTCGATGCCTTTTTTGCTATAATAGTCTCATATCGCACGATTTGAGGATTTTTATGGAAAAGGAGATGAGAGATGCTTAGGATAAATAAGAAAGTTTGGCTGAGAATATCCTTGTTGTTATTTTTAGTGATTGGGATGTATTATTTTGCTTTTTACAAGCCATCACCATTATCTGGGAGTTGAAGCTGATTTTAAAAATGGTAATTGGCGAGTTACAGATATTCACAATGGTGGCTTAGCCAAGGAAACAGAACTTTCTGAAGGAGATATTCTTTTAAAAATTGATCAGCAAGAGAGCAGTAAAAACGTTTTGCTGAATAAATGGTTGATTGTTGAACAGGCAAAATCTGTTCTTGTCTAGCGTAATCATCAGGAAAAACGGATTGTTTTTAAGGGAAATCAGTCATTTAAACCTTTGTTTCTTATTTTTGAAGCGATAGCCTTTGTGTTATTAGTTTGGGCGATTTTACCTTTTAAAAAAGACAAGACGAGTCGGTCAAGTAAGCGATATAACCTGTTTTTAATTGTGACAGCATTCTTTCTTAGCTCCCTGATACCTTCGAGTATGGGAGATACTTTAGGGCGCTAATTTGTGGTTTTGTATATCACCTTGCTTCCTTTTTTCATTGATATTTTTTGGCGAGCGAGTATTCTTAAAGAAGCGGCAACAAAATTGTCTTTGTTTTCAAGGATTGTTATGGGGTATTCTTTGGTGACCATTTTGATTTTCATTTTGGTCCAAGAGTTCTCACTTCCTTTGATTTTTGTGAAATACTTATCTGACGGTATTTTTTATGTCAGCTTCTCGATTTTGTTGATATTAGCTGCCTTTTCTTTGGTAAAGGATTATCCATCATTTCTTTTGCAGAAGGTTAATTTAATTTTATTAACGCTACTCAGTTTGATTCCTTTATTATTTCTGCCGATTATGGGAGCTGTGAATCATTTAATTGTCAATCGTTTAACGATAACGAGAACGCACTTATCCTTACCTGTGGTCTACATTTTGGAGGCTATCGTGTCAACTTTTCTCATGATTTCCTTTACAGTTATGATGAAATTTATGCTGATATGGTTGGTGGTGGTTTACTGTTTCTTGTTTATTTTGTGTTCTTTGCCGATTATCAAGGATTTTATGGATATGGCAAAGCAGCTAAATTATCGCCTGGATGGACAAACAATTTTTTCTGCCGTTGAGATGAAGCGTGAGGACATTGCCATCACTATTCACGACACGATTATTCAAGAGGTGATTTACCATAAGAAACAAATTGAGTCTGCAGGAGACGTTGACAAAAGCGAGGTCTTGAACACTTTGGATGATGTTGTTTTTGAACTGCGTGAGCTGTGCTCGAACATTTATCCTTTGATGATCAAGGAACTTGGCCTGAAAAATGCTATTTTGGAACTCTTGAATAAGTTTCAAATTGGCAACAATTCTTTTCAGTGTTTTTGATGTCCTTGTTAAGTGTGCTGATTTTTTGTTGGTTTGCAGGGTTCTTGACATGGTTTGGAGAAAAGTTTAGATACTTTTATCTTAGATTCGCATTTGCCTACGGTTTTGCTTCAAGCGGATGCTATTAGCAACAATCAAATGTAAGACATCAAAACTTTACCTTCTGTGGAAAGGGTTGATGTCAAGACAAAGCTTCTAGCTAAGCTTGATCTTAAGAATGATTCAGAAAAGTATCTAACGTTAGAATGGTTTGATGAATCGGCTAAAAAAGTGATTGCTGTTGATAAAGGGAAAAACTTTGATAATGATTCTGAAGGTATTTGGTTAGATAGAAATTTTGTGGAAAAAAATCATTTGAAACTTGATGATGACGTAACTCTTGTGATTGCTAATCAAACCATTCATTTTCCGATTAAAGGTTTGGTTGAGTCAGCAGATAAGATTTATTTTACGAGAAGTATTGAATATTTAGCACCAAATTCTAAGAACTATGCTTATGGTTATGTGCCAGAAGAAAGCCTTAGCCAAGATGACTAGAGGTCACACAACTAACAATACTCTTGACATTTATGCCAAAAAGGGTGATATTAGACACGATATTGAAGAGATTTTAGGGAAACATTTGTTTTCTTATGATAACCAGAAAACTTTGACAGAAGTGTCGGAAGCGACTGGTCGCGTTGGACAAATTCGAAATTTCTCTTTCATCTTTATCTTTTTAGTAATTCTTGCCATGTTTACGACCATTCGACGCCTGATTGAAAGTTAAACCAAAAAAATTGCAGTCATTAAAGCTTTGGGCTATTCAAATGGGTAAATTACTTAGCATTATATTTCTTTTGGCTTATTAGTTGGAAGTTTTGGAGCTTTGGCTGGTGCAGCTATCTCTCCTTTGATGTCGCTTTTTGTGCTTGAGACACAAAAGACGATGTTTACCTTGCCACATTGGCAGATTGCTTATTCATGGTCGTCGTTGGTTGTCATTTTGCTTGTCATCTTTATTTGTACCTTGTCAGCTTATTTGGCATCTCGTCAGGTTATTAAGGGACTGCCAGCTGTTTTCTTACGAGGAAAAACGAAGAAAGTTCACCACCTATTTCTTGAAAAAGTTCCTCTTTTTTGGAATCGTATTTCTGATGAAACCAAATGGGCAATTCGTGATGCCTTCATTAACAGGGTGAGGGTACTTATGGGAATTGTTGGTGTTGCTGGAAGTATGATGCTTTTGATTGCAGGTGTCGGTATGCCGATTTCAATGAATCATTTGGTGGATAAAGCTTATAATACTGATTTTTTATACGCTAAACGCTTGACGGTTGCTAATTACAATCAAGCAGCTAAAACTTATTAAGGTCAAGGGGGACAAATTAACCGAGCTCATTTTTCAAAAGATGATGGTTATAATCGTCTCTTGATTATTGTTAGTGATGGTGATTTTGTTAATGCAAGGACTTGCTGACAATAAATCAGTTGAAAAAGGCGGTATTTATGTTACCAATCGTTTTGCGGAATTAGCTGGAATCAAAAAAGGAGAAACTCTGAAAGTAACTCCTTATCAAGACAGTAAATCTTATTCATTTGAAGTTAAAGGAATTGTCACAAGTGAGACTAACCAAGGAGCCTACATCAGGTCAGAAACTTTCGAGGCAGCTGGTGGTAAATTTAATCCGCAAACCTTGTTGGTGGATAAGACCGTGTCAAAAGATGATATCAAAAATGATCAAAATATCTTATCGGTCATTAATAAATCAGATCAAGAAAAGAATGCTTATGATTTTGTGAGTAGCTTGATGAGTGTCTTCTTGATGATTATCGGTTTTGCATTGCTACTTGTTATTGTTGTTCTCTATAACCTTGGTTCTCTGAATTTTGTCGAACGGATGCGTGATTATGCAACGCTTCAAGTTCTTGGGTTTTCTAAGAAAAATTTGCAATTGATTACCATGATTGAAAATCTTATGTCAACATCAATTGGTTGGATTCTAGGAATTCCAATGGGAATCTGGTTCTTGAGATGCTATGTGGCAAACTTCTCAACCATTCGTATTGAGTACACAGCCTACATCACTTGGCAAGTTCTCTTGATTGCCAGTGCCTTAGTCTCGGTGACATCTGCAGTCACAACCCTCATTATCAGCCATAAAAATAAAACCATTAATATGGTTGAAGCTTTAAAAGGAGTTGAGTAAAAAAACAGTCCACTGGACTGTTTTTTCACGAGCCAAGAAATAGAAAAGCGAGTCAAGTCCATTGAAAAGTTGAACCTGCCAATCACACCACTTATAAATCAATTTCTAAGATAATTGGTGTATGGTCTTGGCGTGCGCCTGAGTCAATCATTTCTGATTTTGTTACTTTATCTGCGATGCGGTTTGAAGTGAGCCAGTAGTCAATGCGCCAGCCAGTGTTGTTAATTTTACTTGTCTTACTACGTTGTGCCCACCAGCTGTATACGTTTGGAACGTTACCGTGAAGGTGACGGAAAGTATCTATGAACCCTTTAGCCAGCAAGTTAGTAAAGCCAGCACGTTCTTCATCGGTAAATCCAGCAGAACGGCGGTTTGAATTGGGATTGGCGAGGTCGATTTCTTGGTGGGCAACGTTGTAATCACCAGTAGCTAGAACAGGTTTCTTTTGGTCAAGTTCAGCTAGGTATTGGGCGTATTTTTCATCCCAAAGTTGACGTTCGGCTAAGCGTTTAAGCCCTTCGCCAGCATTTGGTGTGTATACTTGAGTGACGTAAAAGTTATCGAATTCAAGTGTGATAATGCGTCCTTCACTATCCATGGTATCTGGAGCACCGATTTCTGGGAAAGAGATTTCTGGTGTTAACCCTTTTTTATAAAGGAACATTGTCCCAGCGTAGCCTTTTCTAGCTGGTTCAACAGAAGAACGCCACGAAATCTCATAATCTGGGAAGTAGTCATTCAAAATTTGAAGGTGCTTTTTGGTAGGCCCTTTTGCTGAGAGTTTTGTTTCTTGGATAGCGATGATATCAGCATCCTCAGCTACCAAAGTATCAATGACGGCGCGTGAAAGAACAGCTCTGGCTGAATCACTAGTTAAGGCAGCATTGATTGAGTCAATATTCCATGAAATGAGTTTCATATTCTTATCCCAAAGCCTTGGGTGAGCAAAGCTTTTTTCTTCTTTCTAAAGTTTAATCGTTAGTTTCTATTTTATCAAAAAATGAACTGGTATGCGATTTTAATGCTTTTTTCTTGTGACTGTTTTTTTAAAGGATTATAATCTATTTAGATAAATTTCTAAATAGTTTTTTAGAAAAGTAGGAGATTGTTATGGCATTTGCAGAGACATTCAAGGCACTTTCTCATCCTATTCGGCGAGAGATTTTGACCTTGTTAAAAGAAAATTCTTTGATAGCTGGTGAGATAGCTAGTCATTTCGATCTTGCTGGAGCAACTATTTCGCACCATCTGAGCATTTTGAAAAAAGCAGGTTTAGTAGTTGAAAGGCGTGAAAAGAATTTTATTTACTATGAGTTATGTACTTCTGTTTTGGAAGATATTATGACTTGGCTTGCGGATTTAAAGGAGAAATCAGAAGATGAAAATGAATAAAAAACAACCTATATTAACAAGTTTTGTGATTGTTTTGCCAGCTTTGCTTGGGGCATTTTTCTGGAACGCTTTGCCAGAGCAAGTACCAACTCATTTTGGAATTGATGGGCAAGCGGATGGCTACAGTAGTAAGCTCTTCGCCCTTGTTGCTTTCCCAATTTTATTTGTGATTTTTCAAATTATTGCTTTAGCCTCACTTGAAAAGGAGTCTGTAAAAGTAGCTGCTCCAGCTAAAATGAGAAAGCTCTATGCTTGGATTGTTCCAGCTTTTAGTTTCATTGTTCAAGAGTCAATTTATGCGAATGCTCTTGGCTGGGTGAAGAGTAGTCCGACTCTTGTGACAGCTTTTTTGGGGATTATTTTTATAATCCTCGGAAATTATTTGCCAAAAACACATCGCAATCATACCATCGGTATTCGCACTCCTTGGACGTTGTCTGATGACAAAAATTGGTATAAGACACACCGAATGGCAGGTAAACTTTGGGTGCTTGGTGGTTTGCTTATCTTGCTTGAGAGTTTTGTTCAAGTGGCTATGCCTTATGTGATGGGAGTAGTCATTGCTATTATGATTATTGCGCCGATGATTTACTCTTTTCTTCTTAGTCGAAAAGCCTAAAAACTGATTTGCCTATTTTTTTAGCTGTAAAATTGTTTAATTGTGTTATAATGATAGAACAAAATTAAAGGAGATATTGTGATGAAAAAGACGGTATCCTATTGGTTAATTGCTTTATGGTTTTTAGTAATGCTAATCAGCTATTGGATTTTTTTACCGCCCATTAATATTTTTAGCGTAGCATTTTGGCTTTTTGTTTTAGAGGGCTTGGCTTTGGCTTTTGGTGGTCTTGCTTTGTTGTCTCTTGGTGGCAAAGTCCAACAAGTGACTTTCCAAATGACAGGTAGTCGTGCTAGAAAAGTGGTTTCAGCACCAAGACCTACTTTTGGAAAAGTTTTGTTAGCTATCAGCTTTGCTATTGCGGCGATTTTACTTATTCTTGGTGCATCAACTTTTTTAAACTCTCGTTTGTTTAGAGCAAAAAGTTATGCTAATGTGATTAAGGTCAAAGATGCTGATTTTGCTTCTGACTTCCCAGAAACAGATATTTCTCACTTGGCTTTGCTTGACCGTTCATCAGCTAAGAAAATTGGTGACACTTACCTTGGAACGATTGATAAAGTTTCACAATTTGGTATTTCAGATGATTATCGTCAAGTGACCATTGGTGAGCAACCTTACAGAGTCTCACCTCTTGAATACAAATCTTTCTGGAAATGGTTCTCTAACCATAAAGACGGAATTGGTTACTATGTCAAAGTCAACCAAACAACTGGTAAAGCAGCGCTAGTTAAACTTGATAAAGGAATGAAATATTCTGATTCTGAATACTTCTTCAATGATACGCTCCGCTATTTACGCCTAAAATACCCAACAGTGATTTTTGGTGATCCATCGTTTGAAGTCGATGATAAAGGCAATCCTTACTACGTCGCAACAACTTATAAACCTAAGTTCATGTTGACATCTAACGACCCAACAGGAGCGATTTTGCTCAATGCAGTCACAGGTGAAACCAAACGTTATGATCTTAATGATGTTCCAAAATGGGTTGACCGCGTCTTTTCTGCTAATAATGTGATTAGCCGCGTTGATGATTATTACACTTATCAAAAAGGTTTTTGGAATACTGTCTTTAGCCAAACAGATGTGAAAAAGATAACCGATAGTTATAACTATATTTCAATTGGTTCTGATATTTACCTTTACACAGGTATCACATCGGCTACTGCAGATTCTTCAAACCTTGGCTTTATCTTGGTCAACATGCGTACTCGTGAAGTGACAAATTATAAGTTAGCTTCAGCAACAGAAACAGCAGCTCAAGAATCAGCCGAAGGAGAAGTGCAAGAAAAACATTATGAAGCAACAGCTCCAACCTTGGTAAAATTAGATGGCAAAGCTTATTATCTTGTATCTTTGAAAGATGCTGCTGGTTTGGTTAAATCTTACGCTATCGTTGATGCAGAAGATTACCAACAAGTGACCGTTGATAATGATATCGAGACTTTGATTACTAAATTCACAGATTCAGATACTTCAGCTTTGTCTGGTGTTGCTGACAATTCTGGCGAAGCCAAAAAAGTCAAAGTAATCACTGGAGTGGTGGATAAATTAGCCAGCCAAATGATTTCAGGCTCAACAGTTTACTACATCTCATCATCAGGAGAGATTTATAAAGTTAAAGCAACGACTGATACAACAGACAAACTTCCTTTCCTTGCTGTTGGGGATGAATTTAAAGGTGAACTTCAAGATGATAATTACTTGGCTAAATTTGAAGTAACTAATCAAGAATAAACAGCGAAGAGTTTGGTATGAAAAATCCAAGCTCTTTTGAATACGATTTTTTCGTATGCTCCAGCATTTAGCCTATAATCAGCCATAAATTTGTGTTATAATTAGGTGTTATCAATAAAGGAGTTTCATTTGCTCCTATTTGAAAGGAAAGAAAATGACTAGTAAACAACCATTTTATATTACAACACCGATTTACTACCCATCTGGTAAGCTTCACATCGGTTCTGCTTACACAACAATTGCTTGTGACGTTTTAGCACGTTACAAACGTATGATGAACTATGATGTTTTCTATTTGACTGGTCTTGATGAACATGGTCAAAAAATTCAACAAAAAGCTGAAGAAGCTGGCATTACACCACAAGCATACGTTGACGGCATGGCTGCTGATGTTAAAAAACTTTGGAAAATGCTTGACATCTCATATGATAAATTTATCCGTACAACTGATGATTATCATGAAAAAGTTGTTGCTGAAGTTTTTGAAAAATTGTTGGCACAAGATGATATCTATCTAGGTGAATATTCTGGTTGGTACTCAGTCTCAGATGAAGAATTCTTTACAGAAAGCCAATTAGAAGAAGTCTTCCGTGATGAAAACGGAAAAGTCATCGGTGGTATCGCTCCTTCTGGACACGAAGTTGAATGGGTTTCTGAAGAATCTTACTTCCTACGCCTTGGAAAATACGCTGACCGCTTGGTTGAGTTCTTCCATGCACACCCAGACTTCATCCAGCCTGATGGTCGTATGAACGAAATCATTAAAAACTTCATCGAACCAGGTCTTGAAGATTTGGCTGTCAGCCGTACATCATTTACATGGGGTGTTAAAGTCCCTTCAAATCCTAAACACGTTGTTTACGTATGGATTGATGCCCTTCTTAACTATGCAACTGCACTTGGATATGGTCAAGAAGACCACGCAAACTTTGATAAATTCTGGAACGGAACAGTCTTCCACATGGTTGGTAAAGATATCCTTCGTTTCCACTCAATTTACTGGCCAATTATGTTGATGATGCTTGACATGAAATTGCCTGAACGCTTGATTGCCCACGGTTGGTTTGTCATGAAAGACGGTAAAATGTCTAAATCTAAAGGTAATGTGGTTTATCCAGAAATGCTTGTCGAACGTTTCGGTCTTGACCCACTTCGTTACTACCTCATGCGTTCACTTCCAGTAGGTTCAGACGGAACATTTACACCAGAAGATTACGTTGGACGTATTAACTATGAATTAGCCAACGACCTTGGTAACCTTCTTAACCGTACTGTTGCCATGATTAACAAATACTTCGGTGGCGAAGTGCCAGCTTATGTTGAAAACGTGACTGAATTTGATGCGGACTTGGCAGCACTTGTCGCTGAAAAAATCACTGAATACCACAAACAAATGAATGCTGTTGATTACCCACGCGCACTTGATGCTGTATGGAGTATCATCTCACGTACAAACAAATACATTGATGAAACAGCTCCTTGGGTACTTGCTAAAGATGAAGCTAAACGTGATGAATTAGCAGCAGTAATGGCTCACTTGGCAGCTAGTCTTCGTGTGGTTGCTCACCTTATCCAACCATTCATGATGACAACATCAAATGCTATCATGGAACAACTTGGTCTTGGAGCTAACTTTGACCTTGAAAATCTTGCTTTGTCAGGATTCCCAGAAGGTGTGAAAGTGGTTGCTAAAGGAACACCAATCTTCCCACGTCTTGATATGGAAGCTGAAATTGACTACATCAAAGCGAACATGGGTGCAGGTGCAGTAATTGCTGAAGAAAAAGAATGGGATCCAGCAGAAGTTGAACTTAAAAATGAAAAGAAAGCTATTAAATTTGACGACTTTGACAAAGTAGAAATCCGTGTCGCTGAAGTTAAAGAAGTTTCTAAAGTTGAAGGTTCAGAAAAACTTCTTAAATTCCGTCTTGATGCTGGTGATGGTGAAGACCGTCAAATCCTTTCAGGAATTGCAAAATTCTATCCAAACGAACAAGAACTTGTTGGTAAAAAATTACAAATCGTAGCTAACTTGAAACCACGTAAAATGATGGGACTTCTTAGCCAAGGTATGATTTTATCAGCTGAACATGACGGTAACTTGACTGTTCTTACAGTTGACCCAAGTGTACCAAACGGTAGCCAAATCGGTTAATCATCAAAAATTAATAAATAGAATACTCAGCTTTTGTGTATCTTTAGCGCAAAAGCTGAGTATTTATATTGCTCTCAAATGTAAAGAAAATTGAAAAGATAGTGGAAATTCTGAAAATGATTTATTGATTTTCGGTTAAGATTCATTTGATATTTTTAGTAGCGAAAGAAACAGAATTTGTTAGAATCGAGAAACGTGTAAAATGACATTGAAAATCTTATCAAGAGAAGATTATGAAACATTAAATACGAGATTTAAAGAACGTTCTTTTATGCAAACTGTTGAAATGGCAGATTTACTCGAAAAACGTGGCTTTGACATTACATTTTTAGGATTGGAAACAGATGGAGCTATTCAGGTGGCTGGCGTGCTTTATAGTATGCCGATGACTGGTGGACTTCACATGGAAATCAATTCTGGACCAGCTTCGACAAGTACAGCTTACCTTTCAGAATTTTATAAGGAATTAAAAGCTTATGCTAAGGAAAATGGTGCCTTTGAACTGATTGTTAAGCCATATGACACCTACCAAAGTTTTGACAATCATGGTAATCCAAACGATGATGAAAAGCCTGAATTGATTAGCTGTTTGACTGATTTGGGATACAGTTATGACGGTCTTCAGACAGGCTATCCAGGAGGTGAGCCTGACTGGCATTACGTGAAGGATTTGTCAGGATTAACACCTGAAACGCTTCGTAAATCATTTAGTAAAAAAGGTCGCCCACTTGTTAACAAGACAAATTCATTTGGAATTAAAGTGCGCAAATTAACCCGTGATGAACTTCACATCTTTAAAGAAATCACAGCATCAACATCTGAACGCCGTGAATATACAGATAAACCGTTAGATTATTATGAAGCTTTTTATGATAGTTTTGGTGATAAGTGTGAGTTCGTGATTGCGACAATTAATTTTCAAGATTATCTCAAAAATATGCAGGCAGGTCATGATAAAATTGCAGCTGACTTGGCGGTTTTGAATCAAAAGATTGCTGAAGGGGTTAACTCAGCCAAGGTTAATAAACAAAAAGCACAGCTTGATAAGCAAATTTCAACTTTTGATGTTCGCCTTAAAGAAGCTAAAGAATTGATTCAAAAACATGGTTCAGAGGATGTGGTTTTGGCAGGAAGTCTTTTCGTTTATACACCACAAGAAGCTGTTTATCTTTTCAGTGGTTCATATACCGAATTTAATAAATTTTATGCGCCTGTTGCCCTTCAAGAGCATGTGATGATGGAAGCACTGAAACGTGGCATTGATTTCTATACTTTCCTTGGTATTCAAGGAATTTTCGATGGCAGCGATGGTGTTCTTCGTTTCAAACAAAACTTCAATGGTTACATTGTCCGCAAAATGGGAACTTTCCGCTATTATCCACGACCAATGCTGCATAAAGTCATTGCAATTGCTAAGAAAATCTTAAGACGATAACCAAAACGAGCCTAGGCGCTCGTTTTTTGGTATACTAGTGGTATTAACAATCAAGGAGAGAGAAATGACTTTTGAAGAAATTTTGCCAGGTTTAAAGGCTAAAAAAAAATATGTACGCACTGGTTGGGGCGGAGCAGAAAACTACGTTCAGTTATTTGATAGCATCGAGCAAAATGGCGTAGCACTTCCAGTGACACCTTACTTCCTCATTAATGTGTCAGGCGAGGGCGAAGGTTTTTCAATGTGGTCACCAACACCATGTGATGTCCTAGCTACTGATTGGGTTGAAGTTCATGACTAAAGTACTTATCACAGGTGTCAGCTCAGGAATTGGGCTTGCGCAAGCGCGACTTTTTTTGGAAAATGGCTGTGCGGTATACGGCGTTGATAAATCACAAGCGCCTGAGATTCAAAATGAAAACTTTCATTTCCTACAGTTAGATTTGACGACGAATTTAGCTGCGCTCTACGACTTTGTTCAGGACGTGGACATCTTGTGTAACACCGCTGGAATTCTCGACGCTTATAAGCCATTGCTTGAGGTGTCAGATGATGAACTCGAGCGTGTGTTTCAGACCAATTTTTTTGCGACAGTCAAAATCACTCGCTATTATTTAGCCAAAATGGTTGAAAGACAATCAGGTATTATCATTAACATGTGCTCGATTGCTTCATTTATTGCAGGTGGGGGTGGAGCGGCATACACAGCTAGTAAGCATGCCCTTGCAGGTTTCACGCGCCAGCTTGCACTTGACTATGCTAAAGACAAGATTCAAGTCTTTGGTATCGCACCAGGTGCGGTCAAAACAGCCATGACAGCTAGCGATTTTGAACCAGGAGGCTTGGCTGACTGGGTCGCCCAAGAAACACCAATTGGACGTTGGAGTAATCCTGAAGAAATCGCTGATTTAACAGAATTTTTAGCATCAGGCAAAGCAAGCTCCATGCAAGGCGAAATCATCAAAATCGACGGCGGCTGGAGTTTGAAATAATAGAGATAAGGAGACTTCAGAAATGAAGAGGAGAAAACCATAGGCTACTCTCTGTCGAACTCGTAATTGAAGTAAGACAGAAAAGAACAGGAGAAAGCCTATGAACGCACAAGAACTTTGGAACAAATACAAAAAAGTAAATCCTTCAATCGGAGATGATATTGATGCTTGGCAATTTGGAGTAGAAGCGGATTTGTTAGCGCAACTAGTCCTTGAAGGAACAAAAACAGCGACAGCGTCGGCTTATGATTTATATGCTGTTGATAATGACCCGCTACCTGAGGTTGGGTCTTATGATGTGGTTCTCGACAGTCAAGACCAAGCAGTTTGTATCATTCAAATCAAGAAAGTTTCTGTTGTGCCATTTAATCAGGTGTCAGCAGAGCACGCTTTCAAAGAAGGCGAAGGTGATAGGACATTAGCTTATTGGCGTGATGTCCACGAGAACTTTTTCAAACCTTATTACAATGAATACGGTCTGACATTTAACGGTGATAGTCAAATTGTTCTTGAAGAATTTGAAGTGGTCTATCCCACACTTTAGTATGACAATTACTTGTTATAGTATCAGTTTGAAAAACGAATATGTGCTAAACTGTGCTTAGACATTAATTAGGAGGAAATCCATGAAATTAGCTATTTTAGGAACAGGAAAAATCGTTGAAGAGGTTTTACCAGTTTTACAAGAAATTAATGGAATCGAATTATCAGCGATTTTATCAACACCGCGCAGCATTGAAAAGGCTGAAAAGCTAGCTGAGCTTTATGCGATTAGTCAAGCTAGCAGCGACTACGATAACATTTTGGCAAATCCAGAAGTGGATACGGTCTATGTCGCCCTTCCTAATCACCTGCATTATGACTACGCAAAGAAAGCTTTGTTGTCTGGCAAACACGTCATTTGTGAAAAGCCATTTACGCTGACTTTGGCAGAATTTGAGGACTTGGCAAAAATTGCAGAGCAAAAAAATCGTATCTTGCTTGAAGCTATCACTAATCAATATCTTGGCAATTTTGCTTCTATCAAAGCTAACCTATCAAAACTTGGGGACATTAAGATTGTCGAGTGCAATTATTCTCAATATTCATCACGTTATGATGCCTTTAAACGTGGTGAAATTGCACCAGCTTTTGACCCAGCAAAAGGTGGTGGAGCTCTTCGTGACTTAAATATTTACAATATTCATTTGGTTGTTGGTTTGTTTGGTAAGCCTGAACGAGTACAATATTTGGCAAATATGGAACGTGATGTGGACACTTCAGGAATCTTGATGATGGATTATGGACATTTCAAGGCTGCTTGTATTGGTGCTAAAGATTGTAGTGCTGACATCAAATCAACTATTCAAGGAAATAAAGGCTCTATTGCTGTACTTGGACCAACTAATAGTATGCCAGAATTGTCCCTAGCTCTAAACGGTCAAAGTATGACAATGATTAACGAAAATTCACTTAATCACCGCATGCAGGATGAATTTGTGGCTTTCCAAGCCATCATAGAGCACCAAGATATGACAGCCATGAAACTGGCGCTTGAGCACAGCCGTTTGGTGATGGAAGTTTTAGAAGCAGCTGTTAACAGCCTCTAACGGATAAAAATGAGCCCAATGCTTATAAATGTGATATAATGGAGTAGCTTGTGTAAGTTAATGTAAGGAATTTTCCTTTCATAACTTGCAAATCTACTCTATTTTTTTAAGGAATTATAGTCATGTCAAATTACGCAATTATTTTAGCAGCTGGTAAAGGAACACGTATGAAATCTGATCTTCCTAAGGTCCTTCATAAAGTTTCTGGCATTACCATGTTAGAACACGTTTTCCGTGCCGTATCAGCTTTGAATCCAGAAAAAAATGTGACTGTTATTGGTCATAAAGCCGAAATGGTTCGTGAAGTTTTAGCTGGCAAATCAGAATTTGTCATGCAAACTGAACAACTTGGAACTGGTCATGCTGTCATGATGGCAGAAGATGAGTTGGCTGGTCTTGAAGGACAAACACTTGTTATTGCAGGTGACACACCACTTATCACTGGTGAAAGCTTGAAAGAATTGATTGAGTTTCACGTTAGCCACAAAAACGTTGCAACTATTTTAACAGCGACTGCTGAAAATCCATTCGGTTATGGACGTATCATCCGTAATGAAAATGGTGAAGTGCTTAAAATCGTTGAACAAAAAGACGCTTCTGAGTTTGAACGCCAGGTTAAAGAAATCAATACAGGAACTTACGTTTTTGATAACAAACGTTTGTTTGAAGCTCTTAAAAACATCAACACAAACAACGCTCAAGGTGAGTACTACTTGACAGATGTTATCTCAATTTTCCGTAACGCTGGTAAAAAAGTTGGTGCTTATGTTCTTCATGATTTTGATGAAAGCCTTGGTGTTAATGACCGCGTGGCACTTTCTACTGCAGAAGACATCATGCGTCGTCGCATTAATAAAAAACACATGGTTAACGGTGTTACTTTCCAAAATCCAGCAGCAACTTACATCGATGTTGACGTTGAAGTTGCTCCTGATGTGATGATTGAAGCCAATGTTACCCTTAAAGGAAATACAAAAGTTGGTGCAGGTTCTGTTTTGACAAATGGAACATACCTTGTTGATTCAACAATCGGTGAAAATGTGGTTATCACAAACTCTATGATTGAAAAATCTGTCGTTAAAGATAGTGTTACCATTGGTCCATTTGCTCACGTGCGTCCTGATTCAACACTTGAAGAAATGGTTCACGTTGGTAACTTCGTTGAAGTGAAATCATCAACTGTTGGTAAGGGTACAAAAGCAGGTCACTTGACTTACATTGGAAATACAACGACTGGACACGATGTTAACTTCGGAGCTGGTACAATTATTGCTAACTACGATGGCCAACATAAATTTAACACAACTATCGGAAACAATGTCTTTGTTGGAAGTAACTCAACAATTATTTCTCCAGTGACATTGGGTGATAATGCCCTCACAGCAGCTGGCTCAACAATTTATCAAGATGTTGAAAAAGATGCGCTTGCTATTGGACGTGGACGTCAAGTTAACAAAGCAGGCTATGCTTTAAACAAACCACACCATCCAAACAACAAGAAAAAATAATTATAAAGTCTGGGACGAAAGTTCCAGATTTTTTAGAAAAATTTAGTGTGTTCCAAGGCTATTTCAAAGGCTTAATCTCATTGGAATGGCATTTCTCATTATTTTGTAGTAAAATCTATAGTGAACAATTTTTAGGGAGATTGCTTAGTATGGATTTTGAAGAAAAAACGCTCAAGCGAACAGAGATTTTTGATGGGCATGTGATTAAAGTTGTTGTCGATGATGTTGAATTACCAAATAATCTAGGACAAGCCAAACGTGAATTGATTTTTCATCGTGGAGCTGTAGCTATTTTAGCTGTAACAGATGACAATAAAATTATTTTAGTCAAACAATATCGTAAGGCTATTGAAAAAGTTTCTTATGAAATCCCTGCTGGTAAGCTCGAAATTAGTGAAAACAGCTCTGAGAAAGATGCCGCTGCGCGTGAATTAGAAGAGGAAACAGGATATTCTGGCGATTTAAAACAAATTCATGAGTTTTACACTGCCATTGGTTTTTGCAATGAAAAAATTAAGCTTTACCAAGCAACTCATTTGCAAAAAGTACCAAATCCACGACCACAAGATGATGATGAAGTTTTAGAAATTCTTGAATTAAGCTATCAAGAATGCATGGATTTGGTCAAATCTGGAGCAATCGAAGATGCTAAAACAATCATAGCCCTTCAATATTATGCTCTGCATTTTGGAGGATAAAAAATGGGTAGATCACTTTTAACAGACGAGATAATCGAACGTGCTAACCGTGGTGAAATCTTTTATGACGATAATTACTTAGAAGATGAAGAAACGAAGGTTATCCGAACTGACCAATATGATACCTTGACTAGTTACGATCCTTATGAGGAATATGAAGACTCTCGAGGTGTTTTGGACAAATGGAAAGAACGCAAAAAAGACGATCAGCATGTTTACAAAAGTCGTCGAATTGAAAATGCGAAACGCAGTAAATTTCAGCGAAAACTTAACTTGATTATGTTTGTAGTTGTTATTTTATTGATTGCACTCTTTTTCGCAGTATTTAATTTATAAAAATTAGAAGGAGAAGCAAGGGGAATAACTCTGGAAATAACAATTGGTATTGCTCTTGTATTTTTGAGATGAAAATTGGAATTATTGCCGCAATGGAAGAAGAACTAAAACTTCTTGTTGAAAATCTTGATAACAAAACAGAACACGATGTTTTAGGAAACACTTACTACGAAGGTAAGCTAGGCAACCATCAAGTTGTTCTTGTTCAATCAGGTATTGGTAAAGTGATGTCAGCTATGTCAGTTGCTATTCTTTCTGATCATTTTGGTGTTGATGTTGTGATTAATACAGGTTCAGCAGGTGCAGTAGCTCCTGGTTTGAAGATTGGTGACGTTGTTGTTGCAGACAAATTAGTCTACCACGACGTTGATGTGACAGCTTTTGGTTATGATTACGGTCAAATGGCTGCGCAACCACTTTATTTTGAATCAGACCAAAACTTTGTTAAAACATTTGAACAAGTGTTAACGGAAGCTAACATCGATAGCAAAATTGGCTTGATTGCGACTGGTGATTCATTTATTGCTGGGCAAGATAAAATCGATGCGATTAAAGCACGCTTCCCAGAAGTTCAAGCTGTTGAAATGGAAGGAGCTGCGATTGCGCAAGCTGCTCACAATTTGCACAAACCATTCATCGTTGTTCGTGCTATGTCAGATACAGCTGCGCATGATGCCAACATTACATTTGATGAATTCATCTTGGAAGCTGGTAAACAATCAGCAAAAATTTTGATGACATTCCTTGAAAAATTAGCTTAAGTCAAAAAAGCCTGAGGCAAGTGCCTCGGGCTTTTAATATGGAATCTTAGTCAATCTTTTGCACATAAATTTGTTCAGCGATTCGTTCAGGAATGACGAGCTGTCGTGATTGATAGGCAAGAGTATGTGTTTTAGCGAAGTCCTCGACTTTAACCAAGTCAACGGTATCGTTAATTGCTAAGCCGTGCTCTTCAAGGTAGTTTAACAAACGAGCTTCGTCGTGCGTACGACATATTTGGTAAGTGCCTAATTCCTCAATTTGACTGAGCGTCTGGTTGTGAACTTCAATCAAGAGCTCGCCTTTTTTAGGAATTGTTCCACCATGAGGGCAAAATTCAGGATAATTGAGTTTTTCTTCTAGACGGTCGATGAAGATTGTTGAGACCGTGTGTTCAAGGACTTCAGCTTCTTGGTGGATTTCATCGGCATTGTAATGAAGTTGATTAGCCAAAAAGACTTCGATGAGGCGGTGTTTACGATAGAGTTGTGAGACTAATAATAAGCCTTTTTTGGTCAGGTAGTAGCCAACCTTTTTATCTTTAACGATGAGCCCTTCAGCAATCATTTTTTTGACCATTTCAGTTACAGCTGGTGCTGAAACTTGCATTAAGGCAGCAATTCGTTTATTGGTTATCTTAGTTTTAGTTTCTCCTAGTTCATGGATACATTTTAGATAATCTTCTTTATTTGGTGTCATCTTATCTCGCTTTCTGTTCTTCTATTATAGCAAAAATCTTGTAACCGTGAGGTGGAAAGATTGTCATTATAGGATTATTTTAGGAAAACAAGCAAAAAATCAAGGCAGGAAGTCCTAACTTGATTTTTTAGGGATTATTTAAAGTTGTAATCTTTGATAATGTCAATCTTAGTAATGGTGATATCGCTAGTTGGTTTGTCGTTGCTATCAGTATCTACTTTAGAGATAGCATCAACAATATCCATACCATCGATAACTTGTCCAAATACAGTATAGTTTTTATCTAAGCTTGGGTTACCACCTTCAGTATAAGCATCAATGATTGCTTTTGGATAGCTGTCGCTTGAGAGCTGACTAGATTGGTCAGCTGGATTTTGGTTGATGAAAAATTGGCTACCATTGGTATTAGCACCAGCGTTTGCCATAGCAAGAGCTCCTCGGATGTTATAGAGGTAAGGTGAGATTTCGTTAGCAAAACCATTACCAGAATCGATTTTCTTGTCTTTGCCTTTCCAGATAGATTCTCCTCCTGTGCCGTTTCCTTTAGGGTCACCAGACTGAATCATAAAATCAGAAATTACGCGGTGAAATAGAAGACCGTCGTAGTAGCCTTTCTTAGCATGAGTTAGGAAATTTTCCACGGTAAGTGGTGCATATTTTGGAAAGAGTTTAATGGTAATGTCACCTTTAGAGGTATGCATGATGACTTCAGCTTCATTTTGAGCAACCCCTGTTGATAATTGAGGAAAAGCAGATGCATCTGCTTGAAGAGCTTTTTTAACTTCTTTTTGGTATGCTTTTGATGATGATGCGCTGGCACTGGCTTGCGCGGCAGAAGAACTTGCTGCTGTCTTAGCATCGACATAATCATTTCCACGAATGGCTCGGGTCATGTTTTCACAACCAGATAAAGTAGCCAAGCAGACGACAGTTAGACCAAGTGACAATAGTTTTTTCATGATACCTCCTCATTAACAAATAGTTGTCATATCAGTAAATCCTTATGGTGACAAAGTGTCAATAAATTTATTGAAGTTATTTAGCTACTTCATTTTATCATAAATCTATGCTAATAACCTAAAAGCTTAAAAAATGCTATAATAAGGATATGGCAAAATCAAAAAGTAGAAGAAAAGGTCGTAAAACACGGCGGCCGACAAAAACAGAAATAAAAAGACAAAAGGCACTGGAACGCTTTATTTTAGCCATTGTGACAGCGGTTATTTTTTTCTTTGCGATGGCTCGCTTGGGAATCTTTGGGATAACAGTTTACAATCTTGTGAGATTAGCAGTGGGAAGTTTGGCTTACGTGTTGATGGTTGCAGTCCTACTCTATTTTCTTGGATTTAAGTGGTTTCATAAGAATACTGGTTTAGTTGGCGGTTTTGTGGTGACTATGATTGGCCTCTTGTTAGAATGGCATGCTTACCTTTTTTCACTATCAGCCTTTCGTGGTAAGGAAATATTCTCCACAACAGCTAACTTGATTTTTAGCGATTTGGTCAAGTTCAAAGTCACTAAATTTGTTGGTGGCGGTATGCTTGGTGCTGTTCTTTACAAGCCAGTAGCTTTTCTTTTTTCAAATGTTGGCACATTCTTGATTGGGGGACTTTTCATCATTCTTGGACTCTTTTTGATGAGTCCGTGGGAAGTTTATGATTTGATTGATTTCTTCAAAGAAAAATCACAAGAGTGGTCTGCTAAACATGAAATCAGAAAGCAAAAACGTTTTGTCAAACGTGAGGAAAAACGTGCACTTGCTGAACAAAAACGTCAAGAAAAAGCTCAAAAAGCTGAAGAAGAACGTTTGGCTCAGTTGACGGTTGATCAAGAGACTGGTGAGATTTTAGATGATCCAGATGACAATGAAGTATCGTTGTTTGACAATATCCCAGATGAAACTCCTGCAGTTGAACCTGAAATTTTGGCTTATGAGCATGTGCCAGAAGGTTTGAAAGAAGCATCTTCTGAAGAAAATCTTGAACCAGAAGTGACACCGGCTGAGCAAGAAATGACTAATCAAGAAGATGATGGGGAACCACTAGAAGTTGATTTTACAGCGAAAGCCAATCTTCTTTATAAGCTTCCAACCATTGATTTATTTGCACCTGATAAGCCGAAGAATCAGTCAAAAGAAAAAAATATCGTTCGTAGAAATATCAAAGTCTTGGAGGATACCTTTAATAGTTTTGGTATTGATGTCAAGGTTGAACGAGCTGAAATCGGTCCGTCAGTTACAAAATACGAAGTCAAGCCAGCCGTTGGTGTGCGTGTTAACCGCATTTCAAACTTGGCTGATGATTTAGCGCTAGCCCTTGCGGCAAAAGACGTTCGTATTGAAGCACCGATTCCAGGTAAATCTTTAGTAGGTATTGAAGTACCAAACTCAGAGATTGCCACAGTTACTTTCCGTGAGCTTTGGGAACAAGCAGACACAGATCCCAACAAACTTCTTGAAGTTCCGCTTGGTAAGGCTGTTAACGGAACAGCCCGCACCTTTGACCTTGCACGTATGCCACACTTGCTTGTGGCAGGGTCTACGGGTTCAGGTAAATCAGTTGCCGTCAACGGTATTATTGCAAGTATTTTGATGAAAGCTCGTCCAGAGCAAGTCAAATTCATGATGATTGACCCTAAAATGGTTGAGTTATCTGTTTATAATGACATTCCACACCTATTGATTCCAGTAGTGACAAATCCACGAAAAGCAGCGCGTGCGCTTCAAAAAGTGGTTGATGAAATGGAAAATCGTTACGAACTCTTTAGCCATTTTGGAGTGCGAAATATTGCAGGCTATAATGCTAAGGTTGAAGAATTTAACGCACAGTCAGAGCAAAAACAAATTCCATTGCCACTTATTGTGGTTATCGTAGATGAGCTTGCTGATTTGATGATGGTTGCCAGTAAAGAAATAGAAGATGCTATTATCCGTTTGGGACAAAAAGCGCGTGCGGCTGGTATTCATATGATTCTTGCCACACAACGCCCATCAGTTGATGTCATCAGTGGATTGATTAAGGCAAACGTGCCGTCGCGTGTCGCTTTTGCCGTATCATCTGGGACAGATAGTCGTACTATTCTGGATGAAAATGGTGCTGAAAAACTTCTTGGTCGAGGAGATATGCTCTTTAAACCAATTGATGAAAACCACCCAGTCCGCTTGCAAGGTTCATTTATTTCAGACGATGATGTCGAACGTATTGTTGGCTTTATTAAAAATCAAGCGGAAGCTGATTATGATGATAGCTTTGATCCAGGAGAAGTTTCTGAATCTGATTTGAAATCAGGTGGAAGCGATGGCTCACAAGAAGGTGACCCACTCTTTGAAGATGCTAAAGCTTTGGTTCTTGAAACTCAAAAAGCCAGTGCTTCAATGCTTCAACGTCGTTTGTCAGTCGGATTTAATCGTGCCACTCGCTTGATGGATGAATTAGAAGCAGCAGGAGTCATCGGACCAGCAGAAGGAACAAAACCTCGTAAAGTCTTAATGACCAAGCCAACTCCAGAAGCATAATAAAAAAACGTTAGCCAGAAGGTTAACGTTTTTATTATGCAAGTGTAAAAACTAAAATTAAAACAATAATGTAAAAAATAAATGTGACGATAAAACCTGAACGCCAGAAAAATTTACCAAAACGACGGTAAGAAAATGAGTGATTTCTCTTTAAGAAAAATGCGGTTAAGGTAAGTGCCAGCAAAGATAAACAGATTAAATAGTAAAAGAAAACACTACTATCTAAAAATTTACTGACTACAAGAGCAATTTCAAAAGCAAAAAGCGGGAAAGCAAGGTCAGTAAAGAGAATCCCAAAACGATTTAAATTGAAAAATTTAACAAGAATATAGGCAAAAATAGGTGTTAAAAAGATAAAAGAAAAGGAAAATATTTTGTACATCATCATGTCTTATATTTTATACTGAAAGTTTGAAGAAGTAAATGATTAGAAGATTTTTCTTGAAAAATACTTTTAAATTTTTGATCAAGCTAGTAAAGGAAATTTAGCCGAATCAAAAAGTTGAAAGTACTTGCTTTTAAAAACTAAGCTAAAACTTGTCATATCAAGTATTTTTTAGAAAATATTTGATGCAAATTCCTTGCCTTTTCTCTAAAATAATGTATAATTAATGAGTATGCTATTGAGCATATCTGTGGGAGGTAAAAATCTTAATTACCGCCAAAACCACAACAGGAGGATTTTATAAATGGCTAAAAAAGTCGAAAAAGTTGTTAAACTTCAAATTCCTGCTGGTAAAGCTACACCAGCTCCACCGGTTGGACCAGCTCTTGGTCAAGCAGGTATCAACATCATGGGATTCACTAAAGAATTTAACGCTCGTACAGCTGATCAAGCTGGTATGATCATCCCAGTTGTTATCTCAGTATATGAAGACAAATCATTTGATTTCGTAACTAAAACACCACCAGCTTCAGTTCTTTTGAAAAAAGCTGCAGGTGTTGAAAAAGGTTCAGGAACACCTAACACAACTAAAGTTGCAACAGTTACTCGTGCACAAGTACAAGAAATTGCTGAAACTAAAATGCCAGACTTAAACGCTGCAAATGTTGAATCTGCAATGCGTATGATTGAAGGTACTGCTCGTTCTATGGGATTCACTGTTGTTGATTAATCAATAGCAACCCAATTAGTGGATTAATTGAGGTAAACACACTGTACCGTTGAGATTAATTCACGCTAGACCCGCAAGACTTCATCGTAATTTGATGAGTGACGTGGGAGATTTTAAATCAAATCGATATGACCACATTACAAGGAGAATTTTAAATGGCTAAAAAAAGCAAACAAATGCGTGCTGCACTTGAAAAAATCGACAGCACTAAAGCTTACAGCGTAGAAGAAGCTGTAGCTCTTGCAAAAGAAACTAACTTCGCAAAATTTGATGCATCTGTAGAAGTTGCATACAAACTTAACATTGACGTTCGTAAAGCAGACCAACAAATCCGTGGTGCAATGGTATTGCCAAACGGTACTGGTAAAACACAACGTGTTCTTGTATTCGCACGTGGTGCTAAAGCTGAAGAAGCTAAAGCTGCTGGTGCAGACTTCGTTGGTGAAGACGATCTTGTTGCTAAAATCAACGACGGTTGGCTTGACTTTGACGTAGTTATCGCTACACCAGACATGATGGCTATCGTTGGACGTCTTGGACGTGTCCTTGGACCTCGTAACCTTATGCCAAACCCTAAAACTGGTACAGTAACTATGGACGTTGCTAAAGCAGTTGAAGAATCTAAAGGTGGTAAAATCACTTACCGTGCTGACAAAGCAGGTAACGTACAAGCTATCATCGGTAAAGTATCATTCGACGCAGACAAATTGGTTGAAAACTTCAAAGCTATCCACGAAGTTATGGTTAAATCTAAACCAGCCACTGCTAAAGGTACTTACATGACTAACTTGTCAATCACTACTACACAAGGTGTAGGTATCAAAGTAGATCCAAGCTCATTTTAATTGATACATTAATGAAGAATCCGTTTCTTTGAAACGGATTCTTTTTATGGGCTGTGTGGTCTTTCTAATGCAATGAAAAGGGAAATGATTTATCTATTTGAATCATATAGTTGACCTGTTTTTAATCTTTCAAAATTCAACGAATTTTGCTAGGTAAAATAGGCAAATTATGTTAAAATAATAAAGATAAAAAAAGGAGTAACTTGAAGTGGAACCTAAGTATAAACGTATTTTAATTAAATTATCTGGTGAAGCGTTAGCTGGTGAAAAAGGTGTCGGAATCGACATTGAAACTGTTAAAACTATCGCAAAAGAAATTGCTGAAGTACATAGTTCAGGTGTAGAAATTGCTTTGGTTATTGGTGGTGGAAACCTTTGGCGTGGTGAACCAGCTGCTGCAGCTGGTATGGACCGTGTTCAAGCTGACTACACAGGTATGCTTGGAACAGTTATGAACGCTCTTGTTATGGCTGATAGCCTTCAACAAAATAGTGTTGATACACGTGTTCAAACATCAATCCCAATGCAAAACGTTGCTGAACCATACATCCGTGGTCGTGCGCTTCGTCACCTTGAAAAAAATCGCATCGTGATTTTTGCTGCTGGTATCGGCTCACCTTACTTCTCAACTGATACAACAGCTGCTCTTCGTGCCGCTGAAATCGATGCTGAAGCTATCTTGATGGCTAAAAATGGTGTTGACGGTGTTTATAACGCCGATCCTAAGAAAGATGCTAATGCTGTCAAATTTGATGAATTGACACACGGTGAAGTGATTAAACGTGGTCTTAAAATCATGGACGCAACTGCATCAACACTTTCAATGGACAACGATATTGACTTGGTTGTCTTTAACATGAACCAAGCTGGTAATATTAAACGTGTTGTCTTTGGTGAAGCTATCGGTACAACTGTTTCAAATAAAGCTGAACACCACGACTAATAATTGTCAGCTCTGCTATTTCCCAAAAAACAAGAAATGAGGACTAATACTATTTATGGCTAATGCTATTATCGAAAAAGCTAAAGAACGCTTTGAACAATCACACAGCTCATTAGCACGTGAATTTGCTTCAATTCGTGCTGGTCGTGCAAATGCATCTCTTTTGGACCGTATCCAAGTTGAATACTACGGTGCAATGACACCACTTAACCAATTGGCTTCTATCACAGTTCCAGAAGCACGTGTTCTTTTGATTTCTCCATTTGATAAATCATCATTGAAAGATATCGAACACGCAATCAATGCTTCAGACCTTGGTATTAACCCTGCTAATGACGGTTCAGTAATCCGCTTGGTTATTCCTGCCCTTACAGAAGAAACTCGTAAAGCACTTGCTAAAGACGTTAAAAAAGTCGGTGAAAATGCTAAAGTTGCTATCCGTAACATTCGTCGTGATGCTATGGACGAAGCTAAAAAACAAGAAAAAGCTAAAGAAATCACTGAAGACGAATTGAAAGTTCTTGAAAAAGACATTCAAAAAGCAACAGATGAAGCTGTTAAACATATTGACACTATGACAGCAAACAAAGAAAAAGAATTGCTTGAAGTCTAATCAGTAAGAAAAAAGGTTAGGGGGGTGGACTGTCCACTCCCTTTTATAAAGGAAGAATAAATGAATAATTTACTTGCCACTGTCATCACAGGACTTGTGATTGACGAAAATGCGAAAGCGTATTTTGTACAAAAAGATGGCGTGACTTTCATGTTAGATAAGGCTGAGGGTGAGCATAAGATTGGTGACATGGTCAAAGGATTTGTCTACACTGATATGCACCAAAAAGCTCGTATGACAACAGCAGAAGTTGCCATAACTCGTACTAGCTACGGTTGGGGTGTTGTCACAGAACTTCGCCGCGATTTAGGTGTCTTTTTGGATACAGGACTTGCTGACAAACAATTTGTTGTGTCACTTGATGTCTTGCCTGATATGAAAGAACTTTGGCCTAAAAAAGGTGATAAACTTTATGTTCACCTTGACGTGGATAAAAAAGACCGTATCTGGGCAATTCCAGCGCAACCTGAAGTTTTCCAAAAAATGGCTGGACCAGCTTACAATAACATGCAAAATGAAAAATTGCGTGCCATTGTTTACCGTTTGAAATTATCTGGAACATTTGTTTACTTGCCAGATAACAACATGCTTGGCTTTATTCATCCGAGTGAGCGTTACGCGGAACCACGTCTGGGTGAAGAAGTAACTGCACGTGTGATTGGATTCCGTGAAGTTGACCGCACCCTTAACTTGTCATTAAAACCACGTTCATTTGAAATGCTTGAAAATGATTCACAAATGATTTTGACTTATTTGCAATCAAATGGTGGTTTTATGACACTAAACGATAAATCATCTCCAGCAGATATCAAATCAACATTTGGTATTTCTAAAGGTCAATTTAAAAAAGCACTTGGTGGCTTGATGAAAGCACGCAAAGTGAAACAAGACCAATTCGGTACAGAATTAATCGAAAACGAGGATTAAACATGAAAAGATTACAGCGATACCTTAAGCAAAGCTGTGGTCTTTTTTGTATCGAGTTTTATAACTGAGATAGGAATCAATAGTTTCGTAAAAACTTGATTTCAAAATAATTCTTAAGTTAATTAGTTCTAAGGAGGATTGAATGGAAGCAAATAGTAAAGACATTGAATGGTTTTTAGAGCATATGACGCAATACCGCATAGTAAAAGAAACTGGCATAGCGCAATCTAAAATTTCAAATTTAAAAAATGGCAAAACTAAACTAGAAAACTTAACATTAAGAGTTGCTAGTGAATTAACAACATTTTCAAAAGGACTTCAAAAAGGAGTCTAACAATGTGTTATACTATAAGTACCTCGTATGAGGTACTTTTTTTATCTTACAAGTGCTCTCGATTTTTTCGGGCGTTTTTTAATTTTTAAGCTCGTGAAAAAAATGTCCACCGGACATTTTTTTGCTATAATATATTCACTATACTTTGGAGGTTAAAGAATGGAACGTGCGATTTTTGCGGGTGGTTGTTTCTGGTGCATGGTGCAACCATTTGAAGAACAAGATGGTATTTTATCAGTCCGTTCAGGATATACTGGTGGGCATGTGGAAAATCCAACTTATGAGCAAGTTAAGGCACATGAAACTGGACATACAGAAGCGGTTGAGATTATTTTTGATGAAGAAAAAATCTCTTATGGTGATTTGGTAGAGATTTATTGGGCACAGACTGATCCAACCGATGCTTTTGGGCAATTTGAAGATCGTGGTGACAATTATCGTCCTGTTATTTTTTACAGTGATGACCGTCAAAAAGAGATTGCTGAAGCCTCAAAAGCAGCATTGCAAGCTTCAGGTCGATTCAAAGATCTGATTGTCACAGCGATTGAGCCAGTGCAATCATTTTATGTGGCAGAAGATTATCACCAAGGTTTTTACAAGAAAAATCCTGAACACTACGCTGAAAGTAGCGCTATCAGACATGCATTTTTAGAGGAGAATTGGCAATGAGAAAGTCATTTTACACTTGGTTAATGACGCAACGTAACTCAAAAAGTTATGAACCAGTAGCGATTTTAGCTGATCTTGTTTTTGAAGATACCACTTTTCCAAAGCACACTGATGATTTTGAAACCATTAGTCGCTATTTGGAAGATGAGGCTAGCTTTGCTTTTAATCTCAGTGAATTTGATAAAATTTGGGAAGATTATTTGGCGCATTAATGATTGCTAGATTCAAATAAAAAAGGAAATCACGGTAAGTCGTGATTTTTTGTTTTAAATAAGCTATAATAGACTTATCAAACACAAAAGAAAGAGGAACTCTATTTGCAAGAGCATTCTGTTGAAATTACCTTAAGTCATCCTGATGATGTGCTAGCGCTATTTGGCTCAAATGAACGTCATTTGAAGTTAATCGAAGATAATCTAGGAGTTATCATCCATGCTCGTACAGAGCGAGTGCAGATTTTAGGAGATGATAAAGAAAGTGTCGAATTAGCACGTGTGACCATTCAAGCTTTGTTAGTATTGGTTTCTCGTGGTATGTTGATTAATACATCTGATGTAGTAACGGCTCTTTCAATGGCACAAAATGGCTCTATTGACAAATTTGTTACCCTTTATGAAGAAGAAATTATCAAAGATAATTCTGGAAAACCAATCCGTGTTAAAACGTTAGGACAAAAAGTTTATGCGGACAGTGTCAAATCACATGATGTGGTCTTTGGTATTGGTCCTGCAGGTACTGGTAAGACTTTCTTGGCAGTGACTTGGGCAGTTACAGCTTTAAAACGTGGTCAGGTCAAGCGAATTATTTTGACACGTCCAGCAGTTGAAGCAGGTGAAAGTATAGGATTTTTGCCAGGTGATTTAAAAGAGAAAGTTGATCCTTATCTCCGTCCTGTTTATGATGCTCTTTACCAAATTTTAGGAAAAGAGCAAACCACACGTTTGCTGGAGCGTGATATTATTGAAATCGCACCATTGGCTTATATGCGTGGCCGAACACTTGACGATGCTTTTGTGATTCTTGATGAAGCACAGAATACAACTATCATGCAAATGAAGATGTTTTTGACACGTCTTGGATTTAATTCTAAGATGATTATTAATGGTGATACCAGTCAGATTGATTTACCTAAGAAAGTCAAATCTGGTTTGATTGATGCAACGGAGAAACTAAAACACATCAAGCAAATTGATTTTGTTCATTTCTCAGCGAGCGATGTGGTTCGCCACCCTGTGGTTGCTGAAATTATCAATGCTTATGAAAAAGACGCCGAGCGCAAAACTGCTCACCATCAAAAAGAAGTTATCGATAGCACAAGTGCCTCAGGCTTTGCTAGCTATGAAACGATTGGTCAGCCAGCTAGCACCAAAGAGGAAAAATAATATTTTCAAGTCACACCAAGATGTGGCTTTTTTTGATAAAAAATGATTTTCATATCTGAGAATTCTCTATTAAGGTGGTTTTCTGGTGTAAGATAAGGTATACTGAAATTTTTCAAGATATTTTCAAAGATAGAAATAGATTAAAGCATACCAAAGGAGAAGTTTTATGGATAATCGTGAGATATTTGAGAACCTTTCTGAAATGAGTAGTTAATTGTAAAAACAGGCTGATGACTTAAATCAAAAGTTAAAAATGATAGATAAATTCTCATCATTTAATCAAGGGGATAGCTCAGAGTTTTTTACCACATTTGGGGAAGAAGCTAAAGATTTAGCTTGCGAATTTCAAACTTTATTGTCTTACATGACACCTAAAAGAATTTAGTAAAAACTGATAGTATGCTAGGATTTTTTGGGCAGAAATACCATATTATCTAAAAAATCTAGTAAAATTCTCTTTTTTAGATAAAATAGACTATAAGCATTGTTCTTGGAAATGTTCAAGGTATTTTCGAAAAGGACAGTGATGTAAAAAGAGTTACCTGTTAGGAGGAGAATTATGTGTGATCGTGCGTCACTTGAAAAGTTGACTAAGATGAGTGAAAAGTTGACTAGTTAAGCTGAAAGACTAGAAAGCGATTTGAAGACTTTGGATTCTGAAATTGAAGCCGATGTTTTAACAAATCTTGGTGATCAGGCAAAACATTTGGCTAGTGACTTCCAAGATTTGATAACTCATATAGATGAAGGAATGGTGAGTCCAAAAGAAAAGTAAGATAACTAAGTTGACCTGTTTTAGGTCCCTTTTTTAATAGTGTTTGAGGAGAAAAATGCTTGAAAAACAGTTGAGAGAACATAGTGAGCTTGAGATATGGAGATTGTTATTGCTTCCAGTGACAATGGCTGATGCAAAGACAATGTTTGCTTATACGTCAGATATTGAAAATACTAAATGGGGTTTTCCAGCTAATCAAACTATCGAAGAAACTAAAAATGTGATTGAAAATATTTATCTAAAGAGTCCTCTGGGACGATATGGAATTGTCTTAAAAGAGATTTCAGAGTTCATTGGGACTGTTGATTTAATGAACTGGTCAGATGGAAAAGAAGCAGAAATTGGTTATATTATCAATAAAAAGTTTTGGGGGCATGGTTTAGCCACAGAAGCGAGCGCTAAAATTTTAGAACTTTGTTTTGAGGTGTTAGGATTTGAGGAAGTACATGCTTTTTGTGCACTTGAAAATCCGGCTTCAGTTCGTGTTTTGACAAAACTCGGAATGATAGAGATGGAACGTCTCCAAAATAATAAAAAATATCCTGGAGGCTGGGTCACTAGTCAGCATTTTTGTGTAACGAAGGTAAATTATTCAAAATAAAAGGTTTCACAAGAGATTTGTCAGTTTTTTGATTGCGCTTCCAAAAAATGTGATATAATATAGACAAATATACAACTGATTGCAACAAAATTTTGGAAGAATGTCTATAAGAAAATGATGTGTTAATCATTATTTATAGACATTCAGGTATATGTAGTTGATTGGGCAGGTTTCACGCATAATACTGCTTTATTTTTTAATCATTAATGAAAACGGTTGCGTATTTTTAACTTATCTTTATAGGAGATTATTTATGTCACTTCGTAATAAAGTAAATATGAAAAAGAAAATGAAAAAAGGTTTAGGCTCTCTTTTAGTTTTGACAGAGGTCAGCACTGGTATTTTCGTGCAAGCTAATGCTGTTAAGGCTGATGAGCAAGTCTCAATGAAAGAAGGAACAGTGCTTTACGCATGGTGCTAGTCTTTCGATACTATTAAAGATAATATGCGAGCGATTAAGGACGCTGGTTATACTAGTGTTCAAACATCACCAATTAACCAAGTTATTGTTGATGACGGTGGTAATAAGAGCTTGAAAAATTGGTACTATCAATATCAACCAATTTTACATATGATTGGTCACTACCAATTAGGTACAGAAGAAGAATTTAAAGAAATGAACCGTGTGGCTGATCAATATAGTATTAAAATCATTGTTGATGCTATCCTTAACCACACAACATCTGACTACAACCAAACCAGTCAAGAAATTAAAAGTATTCCAAATTGGATACATGGTAACAAAGAGATTAAAAACTGGGATGATCGTTATGATGTGACACAAAATGCTCTTCTAGGTTTGTATGATTTGAATACTCAAAATCCACAAATTCAACAATACCTTTTGAAATTCTTGAAAACAGCAGTTGCTGATGGAGCTGATGGTTTCCGTTATGATACTGATAAACACATTGAATTGCCTGGTGAATATGGAAGTAATTTCTGGAATGTTATTTTGAATAATGGATCTGAATTCCAATATGGTGAAGTTCTTCAAGATAGCATCTCACATGAAGCTGATTATTCTAAGTTGATGAGCGTTAGTGCATCAAATTATGGTAATCAAATTCGTAATGACTTGAAAGATCGTTGTGCTGCTGCAGGTAATTTAATGAATTATTTGACCCAGCAAATCTTGTTACTTGGGTTGAATCTCACGATACTTATGCCAATGATGATATTCGTCTTGGTTGGTCAATGATTACAGCGCGTGCTAGAGGTACACTTTTGTTCTTCTCTCGTCCAGTAGGTGGTGGTAATGGTACTCGCTTCCCAGGTCAATCACAAATCGGTGATGCTGGTAACTTCTACCTTAATCTCCCAGAAGAATACGCTAATGTAAACGCCAAAATCATCTTCAACCAACCAGGTACTAGTAACCAATTTCCTTACAGCGTCGGATTCGACCTTGTGAAATCTGGTAACTACAATAAAGATGGTCTAAAATAGTCGGTCATTAACTAACTTTTTAACACAATTCTAACTCCTTTTCCCAGAAAGAAGTAGCTCTCCTCAGGCTACTTCTTTTTTTTATGATTAAATGGCATGCCTAAAAAGTTTCTTAGTGCCTAAAATGGCGCTGTTATCCTTAATATGGTATAATATCTTTGATATAATTAGTTTTGAAAGAAGATAGATATGTACGTTGAAATGATAGATGAAACTGGTCAAGTTTCAGAAGAAATTAAAAACCAAACTTTGGACTTATTACAATTTGCTGCTGAAAAGACTGGTAAAGAAAATAAAGAAATGGCAGTGACTTTCGTGACTAATGAGCGCAGCCATGAATTGAACTTAGAATACCGTGACACAGACCGTCCAACGGATGTTATCAGCTTAGAGTACAAACCAGAATCAGATTTAACTTTCTCAGAAGAAGATTTGGCTGAAAATTCTGAGCTTGCAGAAATGCTAGACGAATTCGATGCTTATATCGGTGAGCTCTTTATCTCTGTTGATAAAGCGCGTGAACAAGCAGAAAAGTACGGTCATTCTTTTGAACGTGAAATGGGATTCTTAGCGGTGCATGGTTTCCTACACATCAACGGCTACGACCATTATACCCCTGAAGAAGAAAAAGAAATGTTTACTTTACAGGAAGAAATTTTAACTGCCTATGGACTTAAGAGACAATAATTCCCCTAAAAAGTGGAAAAATCGCACCTTGGTATCTAGTATGGAATTTGCCATTACTGGAATAGTTACAGCCTTCAAGGAAGAAAGAAATATGCGTAAACACATGGTGTCAGCTATTTTAGCAACTGCAGCAGGAGCTGTTTTTCGTATATCTGCGATTGAATGGTTATTCTTATTTTTAGCCATCTTTTTAGTCATCACTTTAGAAATGGTTAATTCTGCGCTTGAAAATGTGGTTGACTTGGCTAGTGATTATCATTTTTCAATGCTAGCAAAAAATGCTAAGGATATGGCAGCAGGAGCGGTATTGGTGGTATCAACTTATACCGTGATTACAGGATTGATTATTTTTGTACCGAAAATTATTGCCTTGATTTTTGGCAACCGATAAAAATATTTTGCAAATAATGAAAGGAGTAGGGACGTTTAACGTCCTTTATATCTTATGTTTAAATCAGGTTTTGTAGCGATTTTAGGTCGCCCAAATGTTGGGAAATCGACATTCTTGAACCACGTTATGGGGCAAAAAATTGCTATCATGAGCGACAAAGCTCAAACAACTCGTAACAAAATCATGGGGATCTATACAACAGATACCGAACAAATCGTCTTTATTGACACACCAGGAATTCACAAACCCAAAACAGCACTTGGTGATTTCATGGTTGAGTCAGCTTACAGCACACTTCGTGAAGTTGAGACAGTTCTTTTCATGGTGCCTGCTGATGAAAAACGTGGTAAAGGTGACGACATGATTATCGAACGTTTGAAATCAGCTAACATTCCAGTTGTTTTGGTTATCAATAAAATCGATAAAGTGCACCCAGACCAATTGTTGGAACAAATTGATGATTTCCGTAGTCAAATGGATTTCAAAGAAATTGTGCCAATTTCAGCCCTTCAAGGTAATAATGTTGAAACACTTCTTAATATCTTAAAAGATAATTTGGAAGAAGGTTTCCAATATTTTCCTGAAGACCAAATCACTGACCACCCAGAACGTTTTTTGGTATCAGAAATGATTCGTGAAAAAATCTTGAAGTTGACAGAACAAGAAGTACCTCACTCTGTTGCAGTTATTGTTGATTCAATGAAACGTGATCCAGAGACAGACAAGGTTCACATTCGTGCAACAATCATGGTTGAACGTGACAGTCAAAAAGGTATTATCATCGGTAAAAAAGGCGCTATGCTTAAGAAAATTGGTAAAATGGCTCGCCGTGATATTGAAATCATGCTTGGTGACAAGGTTTACCTTGAAACTTGGGTTAAAGTTAAGAAAAACTGGCGTGATAAAAAACTTGATCTCGCTGACTTTGGTTACAACGAGAAAGAGTATTAATAGTTCATTTAATTAGGAGGTGTTTTTGGCTTAACACCTCCTCTTTTAAAAATAATAAAAAGGAAAAGTCATTGGTGGTGAATTGGCCATGTCTAAGACTCTTTGAAAAAAGATAAATGGTGACTAGGTGTTTATCACTGTCGTCAAAATTTCTATAAAACTTATTGAGAAAGGAGAAGGACATGTTCGTGTTGCTTTGAACACGGACGAAAGGCTGTGTAAAATAGATAGGTCATTTCAGAAATCAGGATTTCTGATGACCTCCTAATTTTACTTTGCCTTTTACGTCCTTTGTATCAGAAAGATGCCGGAATTACCTGAGGTTGAGACAGTTCGTCGTGGTCTTGAGTGTTTGATTGTTGGGCGCAAAATTATATCGGTTGATGTTCGTGTGCCGAAAATGGTTAAAACGGATTTAGGTGCTTTTGAGTCTGATTTACTTGGTCAAACCATTCAGTCGATTGGTAGACGTGGGAAGTACCTGCTGCTGAACCTAGATGAGCAAGTGATTATTTCTCATCTGAGAATGGAAGGAAAATATTTGCTGTTTGAGCACCAGGTTCCTGAGGATAAACATTTTCATATCTTTTTTGGTTTAGATGATGGGTCGACTTTGGTTTATAAGGATGTTCGGAAATTTGGAACCATGGAATTGGTAGCCGAAAATCAAGTTGCAGCTTATTTCCAAAAAAGAAAATTAGGTCCTGAACCGACTAAGGAAGATTTTGATGTGGCAGAATTTACTCGAAAACTATCTGCCTCTAAAAAACTCATTAAACCATATCTTTTAGAGCAAACTTTGGTAGCTGGTCTTGGAAATATTTATGTGGATGAGGTACTTTGGGCAGCTAAAATTCATCCTGAACGCCAAGCAAATAGTCTTCAAAAAGCTGAAATCAATTTGCTTCACGATGAGATTATCCGTATCTTACAACTTGGCATTGAAAAAGGTGGAACAACTATCCGAACTTACCAAAATGCCTTTGGTGAAAATGGGACAATGCAAGAGTATTTGCAAGTTTACGGAAAAACAGACGAGCCTTGCCCACGTTGTGCCACACCAATTGAAAAAATAAAAGTAGGAGGTCGCGGGACACATTTTTGTCCTGCCTGTCAAAAACGATGACAAAAATTATTGGAATCACAGGCGGGATTGCTTCTGGAAAATCAACCGTTGTTGCTGAAATTAAAAAATATGGCTATCAAGTGATTGATGCTGATCGGGTGGTTCACGAACTTCAGGCTAAAGGTGGAAAACTTTATCAAGCCCTTTGCAACTGGTTTGGCAGTGAGATTCTTCAAGAAAATGGTGAACTCGACCGCAAAAAATTGGGGCAGTTGATTTTTTCGAGTAAAGATATGCTTGAAAAGTCATCACATCTGCAAAATGGTATCATTCGAGAAGAGTTGGCTAGAAGACGAGATGAACTAGCTAAGACTCAAGATGTCTTTTTTATGGATATTCCGCTTTTGATTGAACATGATTATATGGAGTGGTTTGATGATATTTGGTTGGTTCATCTTGATGAGAAAACACAATTAGAGCGTTTGGTGATGCGTAATCATTTTTCAAAAGAAGAAGCTAAAAAACGCATGGCTAGCCAAATGTCGACAGAAGCTAAAAAGCCTTATGCTGACAAATTGCTAGATAACAGTGGTGACCTTACGGAATTAAAAGCACAAATCCATCAGCTTTTGCAGGAATTATAAGCGATGAATGCTTGGAAAATTGCCTGATTTTCTGCATATTTTTCAAGAAAACGCTTTGTGTAGCAAGTTTTTAGTAATTCTTTTGGAATGTGCTATAATAGCAATTGACTTTTTTTGAAAAGAAGGTGAACAATCATAAGTAACGAAGTTAATTGGAAACAAAATTTACGAGTAGCTTGGCTTGGTAACTTTTTTACTGGGGCAAGCTTTTCGCTTGTTATGCCATTTATGGCTTTGTATGTAGAAGAACTAGGCGCTCCCAAAAATAAAGTTGAGTGGTACGCTGGTCTAGCGGTATCTTTATCAGCTTTAGCCTCTGCTTTGATTGCTCCGGTGTGGGGGCGGCTAGCCGACCAATATGGACGTAAACCGATGATGGTTAGGGCAAGCTTGGTCATGACCTTTACAATGGGTGGTTTAGCCTTTGTCCCTAATATCTTTTGGTTATTAACACTGAGGCTATTAAACGGTCTTTTTTCAGGATACATTCCTAATTCAACAGCCTTGATTGCTAGTCAAGCACCTAAAAATCGTTCAGGATATGCACTTGGAACGCTAGCAACTGGTATGATTGGCGGGAGCCTAATTGGTCCCTTACTGGGAGGAATGTTGGCTGAATGGTTAGGTATTCGACAAGTCTTTTTGTTGGTCGGATTTATTTTGCTAATCTGTAATTTTCTGACAGTCTTTTTGATTAAAGAAGATTTCAAACCTGTTGCTAAGGCTAATGCTATGTCAACTCGAGAACTCTTTTTATCAATTAAAGACAAGCAAATTCTAATCGGGCTTTTTGTAACAAGTATGATTATCCAAATTTCAGCTCAATCTATTGCCCCAATTTTGACCTTATATATTCGTAATCTTGGACAAACTGAAAATCTAATGTTTGTCTCTGGTCTGATTGTGTCTGCTCTCGGTTTTTCAAGTATGTTATCGAGCTCGACTCTTGGTAAAATTGGTGATAGAATAGGTAATCATAGACTACTTTTGATAGCTCTATTTTATAGCTTTAGTATGTACGTCTTGTGTGCTCTTGCCAGAAATTCACTTGAACTCGGAATTGTGCGTTTCATGTACGGTTTTGGTACAGGTGCGCTGATGCCAAGTGTTAACTCACTACTGACTAAAATCACGCCAAGAGAAGGAATTTCACGTATTTTCAGCTATAACCAAATGTTTATGAATATTGGACAAGTCGTTGGACCATTTGTTGGTTCTGCCATTGCGACTGGTATGGGATACCGTTCAGTCTTTTATGTAACAAGTTTGATTGTCTTTGTAAACTTTGTGTGGAGCCTTATCAATTTTAGAAAATATTTGAAAGTTAAGGAAATCGCGTGAGAGTCAAGATTAATTTAAAATGCAGTAGCTGTGGTAGTAAAAATTATTTAACAAGCAAAAATAAAGCAACCCATCCCGAAAAAATTCAGGTTCTAAAATACTGTCCCAAAGAGCGAAAAGTAACCCTACATATTGAATCGTAGGGATATTTATGATAGAATAATTAAGACCATAGTGTAGGAAAGGAAATAGAACCCAGAAGCAAAAAAGTAGTGGATTTTTTCCCTGAGTTAAGCTTCTGACGCGTTCTTAGTGAAACATATGTACAATGTACTACTGACAGCTTTACTGGTATTATCTGTTATTATCGTGATTGCTATTTTTATGCAACCACAGAAAAATCCAAGTAGCAACGTATTTGATAACAGCGGTTCAGAAGCTTTATTTGAACGTACTAAAGCGCGTGGCTTCGAAGCGTTTATGCAACGTTTTACAGCAGTTCTAGTTTTCTTTTGGCTAGCAATTGCTTTAGCGTTAGCAATCTTATCAAGTAAATAGATAGCAACTGACGAAAAAGCTGCATCTTAGCTTACGTTGGCTGCGCATCTTGAATTTTGTACGAAAATTCATGAGCTGGTCATTCAGCTCATTTTTTATTATTAAGTAAGTAGTGAGGAGTCTGTCCAGTAGCGGATTGGAATTTGAAATTCAGTGACTTTTCACAACTTCCATCAAGCTAGAAAACGAGAGGATAGAAGATAGCAGGACTTTTTTGCTAATCGGTCTTGCTTATAATCACAATTATGAATGAAAATATTATTGCTTATTTAAAAGAGCACGGAAAAGTTAATATTAACGATTTAGCGGCTGGTTTGGATATGACTGGTGCTGAAAAATTTCCATTGCTTGTTAAAGAAATTTCACAGTTAGAAAGTCAGGGTGAACTCCGCTTTGATGATAGCGGTAGCCTTGCCCTTCGTAAAAAAGTAGAGAAAAAAAAAGAAATTACGGTCACTGGTGTCTTTCGTGCTAACAAAGCTGGTTTTGGTTTCTTGTCTGTTGATGAGGATGAAGATGACATGTTTGTTGGGCGTAATGACGTTGGTCATGCTGTAGATGGTGATACGGTTGAAGCTGTGATTAAGAAACCTGCTAACCGTCTTAAAGATACAGCGGCTGAAGTCCGTATTGTCGGAATCGTCGAACGTAGTCTAAAAACTGTCGTTGGGAAATTTATCCTAGACGATGAAAAACCAAAATATGCTGGTTACATCAAGTCTAAAAATCAAAAAATCCAACAAGAAATCTACATCAAAAAAGAACCTGTTGTTTTAGACGGAACTGAAATCATCAAGGTTGATATCGATAAATACCCAACGCGTGGTCACGATTACTTTGTCGGTCATGTTCGTGATATCGTTGGTCACCAAGGGGATGTTGGAATTGATGTTCTTGAAGTCCTTGAATCAATGGACATCAAATCAGAATTTCCAGAAGACGTTATGGCTGAAGCTAATGCTGTTCCAGATGTGCTGTCTGAAAAAGATTTGATTGGTCGCGTGGATTTACGTAATGAAATCACCTTTACCATTGACGGCGCTGATGCCAAAGACTTGGATGATGCGGTTCATATCAAACTTTTAGATAACGGTAACTTTGAGTTAGGTGTTCACATCGCTGACGTGTCTTATTATGTTACAGAAGGTTCTGCCCTTAACCGTGAAGCGGTAGCTCGTGGAACATCTGTGTATGTGACTGACCGTGTGGTGCCAATGTTGCCGGAACGCTTATCAAACGGTATCTGTTCATTAAATCCAAATGTGGATCGTTTGACACAATCATGTTTGATGGAAATTGATCGTAATGGTCACGTGGTGAATCACCAAATCTGTCAATCAGTTATTAAAACAACTTTCCGTATGACTTACAGCGATGTTAATGATATCATTGCTGGCGATGAAGAGTTGATTGAAAAATACCAACCAATCGTTGAGTCAATTCACCACATGGCTGCTCTTCATAATATCTTAGAGAAGATGCGCGTGCGTCGTGGGGCACTTAATTTTGATACTAGCGAAGCTAAAATCATCGTCAATGACAAAGGAATGCCAGTTGACATCGTGATTCGTGAGCGTGGTATTGCAGAGCGCATGATTGAATCCTTCATGTTGGCAGCTAACGAAACAGTGGCAGAACACTTTGCAAAACGCAAATTGCCATTTATCTACCGTATCCACGAAGATCCTAAAGCTGAAAAATTACAAAAATTCCTTGATTATGCAAGCGTTTTTGGCGTGCAAATTCACGGGACAGCTAATAAAATTAGCCAGCAATCTCTTCAAGATTTCATGGCAAAAGTTGAAGGAAAACCAGGTGCTGAAGTTTTGAATATGATGCTTCTTCGTTCAATGCAACAAGCACGCTATTCTGAACACAATCATGGACACTATGGTTTGGCTGCTGAGTACTACACACACTTTACAAGCCCAATTCGTCGTTATCCTGACCTTCTTGTTCACCGTATGATTCGTGAATACACACAAGTGACAGATGAGAAGATTGAACACTTCAGAAATGTGATTCCAGAATTGGCAACATCATCTTCAACTCTCGAACGTCGTGCTATTGATGCCGAACGTGTGGTTGAAGCGATGAAAAAAGCTGAATACATGGAAGAATACGTTGGTCAAGAATTTGACGGTGTGGTGGCTAGTGTCGTGAAATTTGGTATGTTTATCGAATTGCCAAATACCATTGAAGGTCTTGTTCACATCACAACCTTACCAGAATTCTATAATTACAACGAACGTACTTTGACCCTTCAAGGTGAAAAATCAGGTAAAGTCTTCCGCGTTGGTCAACAAATCAAGATTAAATTAACACGTGCCGACAAAGAAACTGGTGATATTGACTTTGAGTACATTCCAAGCGATTATGATGTGATTGAAAAAGTGAAGAAATCACGTCAAGACCGTTCTGGAAAAGACAAACGTCGTCCAAAATCTGACAATCACAAAGACCATAAAAAAGACCACAAATCAAATAAACAACGCAATCATAAATCTTCAAAATCATCTTCTAAAAAAACAGGCAAGAAACCTTTCTACAAAGAAGTAGCTAAGAAAAAAACTCGTAAAGCTAAAAAATAAAAGGTGACAAGCCTCATTGCTAACCCAAAAATTTTGACACAAGAGAGGTAGCTTAATATGCCAAAAGGTGAAGGAAATGTCGTTGCCCAAAATAAAAAGGCACGTCATGACTATAATATAGTTGATACCATTGAAGCTGGAATCGTCTTGACAGGAACTGAAATTAAGAGTGTTCGTGCCGCACGTATTCAGCTAAAAGACGGTTACGCTCAAATTAAAAATGGCGAAGCTTGGTTGATTAATGTTCACATTTCTCCTTTTGAACAAGGAAATATCTGGAACCAAGAGCCTGAGCGTACACGTAAATTATTGCTTAAAAAACGTGAAATTGAAAAATTGTCAAATGACTTAAAAGGAACAGGGATGACCCTTATTCCTCTTAAAGTTTATTTGAAAAATGGCTTTGCTAAGGTCTTACTTGGTGTGGCTAAAGGGAAACATGATTACGACAAACGTGAAACCATCAAACGCCGCGAGCAAGACCGCGACATTAAACGCCAAATGAAAAATTTCAATGCAAGATAATAAAACAAAAAGAGTTTGGATAAATCCAAACTCTTTTTAAAACATTTTTTTCAATTCCTCAATCAAAATGTGATTGTCAGCTATCATTTCTTTGATTTTTCCTTGCAAAGCAGGTGAAAATTCTCCAACGTAGGTGTGCAATTGCTGTTCAATATCAGCTTGAAGGGCTTTACCAGCTTCTGTAAGGGCGATAATTAGCTGACGTTGGTCTTCTTCAGGGCGAATACGTGTTAGATAACCTTTGTCTTCTAAAAGCTTGAGAAGCGGTGTCAATGTATTGCTAGCAAGGTCTAATTGTTTTCCTAATTCACGCAAAGCAAGATTGTCAGTTTTCCAAAGTGCTAAGAGAACAATATATTGTGTATAGGTTAAATCAAATTTAGCTAGTTTTTGTTTATAAAATTGGTTGAAAACTCTATTAGCATTATAAATCGCAAAACATAGTTGATTAGTTAAAGCAGGATGTTGTTCTGGCATAACGTCCCTTTCTTTGTGTTTACTTGCTCTTATCAGAACATAGAAAAAAATAAATGTAAAAGTTAACAACTTGAAAAAGGAGTAGTAAACTATAGCCAATCGTGTGCGACTAATTATAAAAAAGAGGTCGAAATTATGGAAAATACAATCGAACTATTACAAAAAATTGGAAACAAAATTTTAAATCAAGCAAATATTCATGATCTTGTGGCTTTGAATTTTGAGGCACAAGGATTTTCAAAACTTGGTGATAAATACAAAAGCTACGCTTCAGAGGAGTATGACTTTTCACAAAAACTCTTTAATCGCATTTTAGATTTGGGTGGTAAAATCTGTTACCAAAATCAAGTAAGCTTTGAAATGCCAGCTAGTACTTTATAGTGGCTAAGACACGATTTGGAAGTTTCAAAAGAAGGACTGGAAGAATTATTACCATTGGTTGGTGCTGCATCTAATGATTTGGTGACTTATGATTTGCTAAAAGCCTACTACAAAGATGAAGATGATGATTTGCAGTGGACACAGCAACAGTTGAATTTGATTGATGCTATTGGTTATCAAAACTGGTTAACACAACAGCTTTAAGGAGAAGGAAATGACTTACGATTACGATGTGGTTTTTATTGGCTCAGGACATGCTAATTGGCATGCGGCAGTGATATTGTCTCAGGTCGGAAAAAAGTGGCCATTGTTGAAAAAGATATTACGGCTGGTACTTGTACCAATTATGGCTGTAGTGCCAAATTTTTATTAGACAGTCCATTTGAGTTTATTGATAGTCTTTCACGTTATGATAAAGCAGGCATTACTGGTAATACTAAGGTTAACTGGCAAGAGCTTATGGCTTATAAAAAATCTGAAATTCCAACTTACGCTTCTCTCATGGAAGGTATGTTTGCGCAAATGCAGATTGATTTGCTAAAAGGCTACGGAAAATTAGTTGACGCTCATACAGTTAGTGTGGATGATGATAGAATCAGTGCAGACTACATCGTTCTTGGAACGGGTCAACGTCCAGCACGTCTTCAAATTAAAGGGCAAGAATTCTTGCATGATAGTTGTGATTTCCTTGATTTGGATAAGATGCCAAAACACATCACCTTTATCGGTGCAGGAATCATTTCTATGGAATTTGCAACCATGTCTGCTAAGCTTGGCTCAGAGGTCCATATCATTGAATATGCTGATAGAGCTTTAGTAGCTTATCAAGAAAATTATATTGATAGTGTGGTTGCTAAAATGACAGCAGAGGGTGTTTACTTCCATTTCAAACAAGCAGTTCAAGCAGTTGAAGAAACTACCGCTGGTTTACGTGTCACAACGGCGCAAGGCTTGGAATTAGAGACTGACTATGTTCTTGATGTAACAGGACGTATTCCAAATGTTGAAAATCTTGGTCCTGATGAACTTGGCATTGCCTACAATCGTTCAGGAATCGTTGTTAATGAATATCTGCAAACTTCTGTGCCAAATATTTTTGCCAGTGGGGATGTCATTGATAAAAACATTCCATGTTTAACGTCGACAGCAAGTTTTGAATCAGATTATATTGCAGCTTACATTCTTGGAGTAAATCAAGAAGCAATTCAGTATCCAGCTATTCCAAATCTTGTTTATACTTTCCCACGTATTGCACAAGTTGGGGTGAGTGTTGTTGAGGGTCGTGAGAACGATGCTTACCGTATTGTTGAGATTCCATTTGGACAACAATTGAAATTTCAGACAAAATTAGAAGATGAAGCGCACGTGACACTGATTGTTAATCAGAATAAAGAATTGGTCGGCGCTAGTCTTTTAGGTAATGAAGCTGGTGAAATGATTAATCTTTTGACATTGATGATCAATCAAAAAGTTACAGCAAATGATCTTAGTTAGATGATTTTTGCTTTTCCAGGGACAACTAGCGGATTACTCAGCGCAGTAAAAATGGCATTAATGTAAATAGATAAAGCTTGAACGAAAGTTCAAGCTTTATCTATTTATTCGAACCATGTAATGACTTTTTCACGAGGTTTACGTGAGCGAGGGTGTTTTGGATCGCATAGTCGATAACCAAATGACACCATGCTTGCAATGCCTTCTTTATCAGAGTTAATAATGCCTGCTTTGGCAAGAATAGCATTGACTTTGTCATAATTAAATCCTTCAATTGGGCAAGAATCAATACCAATCATGCTGGCTGATGTCATCATATTTCCAAGAGCGATGTAGGTTTGCTTAGCGGTCCAATCAAAGAGGGCGCGTGGATTGTCAGCAAGTGACATATCATTTTTTTGGAAAGACTCGTAAGTGGCTAGGCGACTATTGAGAGCGTCACCCTCACCGAGACCACGTCGAACGAGGCTATCTTTGACAGAGTCAGAATCATAGCGTGCATTTTTTTCTGCAAGTAACAAAACAAAATGACTGGCTGTATCAAGTTGAGACTGTGCTCCCCAAGCAACAGTTTTTAAGTCATCACGAAGTTTTGCAATTTGCTTACGATCAAGGACAACAAAACGCCAAGCTTCCAAACCAATCGAAGAAGGGCTTAACCAAGCTGTGTCAAGGATGAACTCCATATCTTCACGTGAAATCTCTTGGTCATTGTAGACACGGACGGCAACTCGATGGTCAAAGGCATCGAGAACTTGTTTTTTAATAGCTTCTGTACTCATGCTAGCCTCCTAGTTTTCTTTTTATCATAACATTTTCAGCTAGTTTTAGCCAGTTTTCAGGCATAAGAAAAAGAGCCTAAGCTCTTTTATTTTAGTTGATTTGTCAGATGATTAATTTGGTCAATCAGATTGTTAAAATCGCAAGGTTGAGACAATTTCATGAAATCTAGAGGGGTTTTATGAAAGACTTCACCGATGATGGGGATAATTTCTCTTCCTTTATCAGTAATGTAAACACGTTTGGTATGTCCTTTATAAACTACTTTCACTAAATCTTTGTGAACTAGCTTTTCAATAAGTCTTGTCATAGATGGAGCTGCGATACAAAGCATTTTAGCCAAGTCTTTTAAAGGCAACCGTATTAACTTAATTATTGATTTTATCGAAAATGATTTAGGGCTTTCTCTCATGATGGAAAAGATGGTTAGACCTTTTGAGGGTAAGCAGATTGTTGATATTGAGACAGAGTCTCTGATGGTTTTGATGAAATTAAAGATAAATATATCAGAAGCCGTTCAACAATTTTGGCAGGAAATGCAAGAAAAGTATGCAAAAAAAGGATTGAGTTTTTCTCAATCCTTTTCAATTTTAGCTAAAAATTCTCTAGTAAAAAACTTTCGGCAAGAGAACCGTCTTTGATAGCTTTTTTGGCATCTTTGATTGAAAACCAGTCCCAGTCATCAATCTCCTGATTGGGAGTGACTGCTCCAGATACTGTTACGGTAAAATTAATCATGAGTGAGTTACTGCGCTCGTAGTATTTAGTAGCATTAAAGGTTAAGGATTTTACTTTTAAGCCTAATTCCTCGTCAATTTCTCTAGCGACAGTAGCCTCAGCATTTTTGCCTTGTGACACATAACCAGCTAGTAAAATGTGTTCAGTCATCTTGTACTGTTTGATTCAAAGAATTTTATCATGATTTTCGTTAAATAAAATGGCACTGATAGCAGTATTAAAAACTGGAAAGCGAAAGCTATCATACTGTGAACAATAAGGAATATCACCTTCGTCTTTTAAAAATTTCTTAGGCTCATTTTAGCAGTAGTTGAAGTTTTTAGGTTTATGAGAATTATCCTTCAAAATAAAGCAATTCTTTTGGTGTGTGTGTGAAGACTTCAAAGCCAGATTTTGTGACGTAACCACAATCTTCGATACGAACACCAACTTTGCCAGGAATGTAGATACCAGGTTCAACTGAGAAACACATACCTTCTTGGATTTCCATATCATTACCTTCCATGATTGAAGGGAATTCGTGACAAGTCATTCCGATACCATGTCCAAGACGGTGGTTGAAGTATTCACCGTAACCTGCTTTTTCAATGACTTTACGAGCAGCCTCGTCCACTTCGCTAGCAAGAACACCAGGTTTGATGAACTCTAGAGCTGACATGTGAGCTTCTAAACATAAGTTGTAAATGTCTTTCTTGAATTGGTCAGGTTTACCAACAGCAACAGTGCGAGTCATATCACTAGCGTAACCATACATATCTGTTCCAAGGTCAAACAAAAGCAAAGCATTGTTTTCGATTTTGTTTGTGCCTGGGATACCGTGTGGGTTAGCGGCATTATTACCAGTCAAGACCATAGTGTCGAAACTCATTTTTTCAACACCTTGTTTTTTCATTTCGAATTCAATCATGGCGATAATGTCAGTTTCAGTGTTGTTAAGTGAAATGTTATCGAAACCAACTTTAACAGCTTTATCAGCGAACTGGCCAGCTACAATCATTTTATCAATTTCATCTTGAGATTTGATAAGACGCATTTTTTGAACAAATGGTGTCAAATCTTCAAAGTGTCCGTCAAAGACGGTTTGCAAACCTTGAAATTTAGTAACATTCAAATTATCAAATTCAGCAAAGATTTTAGCACTATCTGTTGAAGGAAGACAGTTTTTAATTTTTTTCCATGGATTTTCAGAATCAACGTAACCAAAAACAGGGAAATTGACGATTTGGCTGGCGCGTGCGACTTCAAGCGCAGGGACGAAAAGTGCTGGTTCACGGTCAGCGTAAACAAACAAGAACATTTGACGTTCGTGTGGATCGCAGAAGAAACCAGTCAAATAGTTAACAGTTACTGGGTCAGATAAAACAGCGATATTTGCTTTTTCTTGATTCAAATATGAGCGGATTTGATCTAATTTAGACATGAGAAACCTTCTTTCTAATTACCCCCCATTTTTTCAAAAAAATCACAAAAAATCAAGAGTTGAAGCCGAAAAAATTAAATACACTTAATTTTCATAAAATCATGCTAAAAAACTTTAAAAAGATGAAAGAGTTTCAGAAGTTTACTAAAAAGTTAGCAGAAAATTTTCTGAAAATAACTACTTTTTGATTTTTTTAGCCTTTTATGAGAAAAACAGCCTTTTAAACGTTTTCAAAATATGAAAAGTTTTCAAAAATTCTAAGTTTGCACTTGAAAGTGTTTCCAAAAGGTGCTAAAATATTTGTGAAAGCGAAATTTTCAAATAGAAAGGAAGTCCAATAATGAACACTGATGATACGATTACAATTTATGATGTTGCACGAGAAGCAGGCGTCTCAATGGCAACAGTTAGTCGTGTTGTAAATGGCAATAAAAATGTAAAGGAAAACACTCGTAAAAAAGTACTTGAAGTTATTGACCGTTTAGACTATCGTCCAAATGCAGTTGCTCGTGGTTTGGCAAGTAAAAAAACTACGACAGTTGGTGTTGTTATTCCAAATATCGCTAATAGCTATTTCTCAATTTTAGCGAAAGGTATCGACGATATTGCTGCAATGTACAAATACAATATCGTTCTTGCGTCAAGTGATGAAGATGACGATAAAGAAGTTAATGTTATTAACACTTTGCTTGCAAAACAAGTAGATGGTATTATCTTCATGGGACACCATTTAACAGAAAAAATTCGTGCAGAGTTCTCTCGCTCACGCACACCAGTGGTTCTAGCAGGAACAGTTGATTTAGAACACCAACTTCCAAGTGTTAATATTGATTACAAAGCTGCCGTGGCTGATGCTGTTGATATTTTGGCTAAAAATAACAAAGATATTGCCTTTGTTTCAGGACCACTTATCGATGACATTAACGGTAAAGTTCGTCTTGCAGGATACAAAGAAGGACTTGAAAAGAACAACCTATCATTCAAAGAAGGACTTGTATTTGAAGCTCACTACAGCTACAAAGATGGTTATGAACTAGCTCAACGCGTGATGAATTCAGGTGCTACAGCTGCTTATGTTGCTGAAGACGAACTAGCTGCAGGTCTTTTGAATGGATTGTTTGCCGCAGGTAAAAAAGTTCCTGAAGACTTTGAAATTCTTACAAGTAATGATTCACCAATCACATCATACACTCGTCCAAACCTAAGCTCAATTAGCCAACCAGTTTATGACCTTGGTGCGGTAAGTATGCGTATGTTGACTAAAATCATGAACAAAGAAGAACTTGAAGAAAAAGGAATTATTCTTAATCATGGTCTTAAATTGCGTGGTACTACACGTCAATAATTTCCAAAAAGGATACTATGACAAAATCAGCCTTTGGGCTGATTTTGTTTAGTCTTAGTGAAAAAAATTACAAAATAAGCTATAATAGTATTTATGAAAGTTTTACTGTATTTGGAAGCCGAAAATTATTTAAGAAAATCAGGAATTGGTCGTGCCATCGAGCACCAAGAGCGTGCTCTTAGCATGGTTGGCCAAGATTATACAACAAATCCAAACGATGACTATGATTTGGTTCATATCAATACTTATGGTATTAAGAGTTGGAAATTATTGAAAAAATCCAAAAAAGCGGGTAAAAAAGTGTTGATGCATGGTCATTCTACCGAGGAAGATTTTCGCGACTCTTTTATCGGCTCTAATTTAGTATCACCAATTTTTAGATGGTATCTTTGTCGTTTTTATAACAATGCAGATGCCATTATTACACCGACTGAATACTCAAAATCATTAATTAATGGCTATGGTGTTGATAAGCCAATTTATGCTGTTTCAAATGGGATTGATTTGTCACGTTATGTTCCAAATCCTGCTAAGGAAGAGGCGTTTAGACGTCATTTTGGTCTTAAACCAGATGAAAAAGTTGTGATTTGTGCTGGGCTTTATTTCATGCGAAAAGGAATTGACGAATTTGTTGTAGTGGCAAAACAAATGCCTGATGTGCGTTTTATTTGGTTCGGTGAGACTAATAAATGGATTATTCCTCATAAAGTCAGAAGCATTGTGACACGTAAGCATCCTGATAATGTGATTTTTGCTGGTTACATTAAAGGAGATGTTTTTGAAGGTGCTATGAGTGGTGCAGATGCCTTCTTCTTCCCGAGTCGTGAAGAAACAGAAGGAATTGTCGTTCTTGAAGCACTTGCTAGTCACCAACATGTGGTTTTGCGAGATATTCCTGTTTATCACGGCTGGGTTGACAGTAGCTGTGCGGAGTTAGCTCATGATGTTTCTGGTTTTGTTAAAGCCCTTCGTAAGGTTTTATCAGGAAATAGCGAAAAACAAGAAGCAGGTTATCATATTGCTCAAAGTCGTAGCATTGATAAAGTTGCTCATGAATTAGTTGATGTTTATCACAAAGTAATGGAGTTGTAAAATGAGAATTGGTCTTTTTACGGACACTTATTTTCCTCAAGTTTCTGGGGTAGCAACGAGTATTTGTACCCTCAAGGAAGAGTTGGAAAAAGAAGGACACGAGGTCTATATTTTTACAACCACAGATAAAGCGGTGAAACGCTACGAAGATCCAACGATTATTCGACTTCCTAGCGTGCCTTTTATTTCGTTTACAGATCGCCGCATTGTTTATCGTGGATTGATTTCGTCTTATAAAATTGCCAAACAATATAAATTAGATATTATTCATACCCAAACGGAATTTAGCGTTGGGATGCTTGGAAAAATGATTGCTGCAACCCTTCGTATTCCAGTTGTTCACACTTATCATACGCAATATGAAGACTATGTTGGTTATATTGCTAAAGGAAAAATCATCAAACCAGGTATGGTCAAATACGTTATGCGTGGCTACATGAACGACTTGGACGGCGTGATTTGTCCATCTCGTATTGTGCTAAATTTGCTTGATGGTTATGATATTAAGATTCCAAAACGTGTCATTCCGACAGGAATTCGTGTGGAAGAGTACGAACGTAAGGACATTACAAGAGAAGATGCGCTAGCACTTCGTGAAAAACTTGGAATTGCTGAGGATGAGACAATGTTACTTAGTCTGTCTCGTATCTCTTATGAAAAAAATATTCAAGCTATTGTCCAACAATTTCCAGACGTTTTAGGTCAAAATAAAGCTGTTAAATTGGTTGTTGTTGGTGATGGACCATATCTATCAGACTTGAAAAAAATGGTTGAGGACCTTGATATTGAAGATAGTGTGATTTTCACGGGAATGGTTGCTCACGAAGAAACTGCAATTTATTATAAAGCAGCTGATTTCTTCATTTCAGCATCAACTAGTGAAACTCAAGGGTTGACTTATACAGAAAGTCTTGCTAGTGGAACACCAGTCATTGCACATGGAAATCCGTACTTGGATGACATCATTGACCAAAAGATGTTTGGAACATTGTTCTACCAAGAAGAGGATTTGGCGAATGCTATTTTAGATGCGATTGAAAACACACCTGCTATGGCTGACAAAGCATACCAAGCAAAAATGTATGCCATCTCAGCAGAACATTTTGGAAAATCAGTCTATGCTTTTTATCTTGATGTTTTGATTTCAGCTAAGAATAAGAAAAAAGAAAAATTCTCTTTAACGGTCCGTGGTCAAAAAGAAAAAACGTCTGTGAAGTTAGCACATTCTGCCATTAAATTGCCAGCAGAAGCAGCTAAAGCTACGGTTAAGACGTCAGCAAAAGTTTTCAAGGCTCCAAAACGCTTGATTAATTCAATTCGAGATTTCCTTGACTAAGTTCTTGAAAAATAAAAAATTCGTGTTATAATATCTATCGAAGACAAGTTGAACAGGGTTCAACCTTTAGAGCGAGTGCCGGTTGGTGAGAAGGGCGCAGGGTTGACTGATTCAATACTACTTCCTTTGCTTTTTATGCAAACATAAAACGGTGGCTACGATATAGCCGATTTGAGGTTTACGACTCTTTTTTGTCGTAGATAAATGAAGGTGGAACCACGTTGCGACGTCCTTTTTGGACGTCGCTTTTCTTTTATCTAGGTGAAAAATTTTTGTAAACTCATCAAGTTCCTTTTGCCCGGTTCCCAAAAAGGAATTCTCAACAATGTAAATTTTTTAAAGGAGAATAGTATGGTTAAAATTACTTTCCCAGATGGCGCTGTGCGCGAATTCGAATCTGGAGTAACAACTTTTGAAATTGCTCAAAGTATTAGTAATTCACTAGCTAAAAAAGCTTTGGCTGGTAAATTTAACGGAGAATTGATTGATACTACTCGTGAAATCACTGAAGATGGTAGCATCGAAGTCGTAACACCTGATCATGAAGATGCTCTTGGTATCTTACGTCACTCAGCAGCTCACCTATTTGCTCAAGCCGCAAAACGTCTTTTCCCAGACCTTTGCCTTGGTGTAGGTCCTGCAATCGAAAATGGTTTCTACTACGATACTGATAATAAATCAGGTCAAATCACTGATGAAGACCTTCCTCGTATCGAAGAAGAAATGAAAAAAATCGTTAAAGAAAACCTTCCATGCATTCGTAAAGAAATCTCTATCGAAGAAGCGCGTGAATTGTTCAAAAACGATCCTTACAAACTTGAATTGATTGAAGAACACGGTGAAGACGAAGGTGGACTTACTGTTTACACACAAGGTGAATTTACAGACCTTTGCCGTGGCCCACACGTGCCATCAACTGGTCGTATCCAAGTCTTCCACCTATTGAACGTTGCTGGTGCTTACTGGCGCGGAAATAGCGATAACGCTATGATGCAACGTGTTTACGGTACTGCTTGGTTTGATAAAAAAGACCTTAAAGCTTACCTTAAACAACGTCAAGAAGCTAAAGAACGTGACCACCGTAAACTTGGTAAAGAACTTGATTTGTTCATGATTTCTCAAGAAGTTGGTCAAGGTCTTCCATTCTGGTTACCAGATGGTGCTACAATTCGTCGTACTTTGGAACGTTACATCGTTGATAAAGAAGTAGAATCAGGATACCTTCACGTTTATACTCCACCATTGGCTTCAGTTGATCTTTACAAAACTTCAGGTCACTGGGATCACTACCGTGAAGATATGTTCCCAATAATGGATATGGGTGATGGTGAAGAATTTGTTCTTCGTCCAATGAACTGCCCACACCACATCCAAGTTTACAAACACCATGTACACTCATACCGTGAATTGCCGATCCGTATCGCTGAAATCGGTATGATGCACCGTTACGAAAAATCTGGTGCTTTATCAGGTCTTCAACGTGTTCGTGAAATGTCACTTAACGATGGTCACTTGTTCGTAACACCTGAACAAATCCAAGAAGAATTCCAAAAAGCTCTTCAATTGATTATCGACGTTTACGAAGATTTCAACTTAACTGAATACCGTTTCCGTCTGTCACTTCGTGACCCTAAAGATACTCACAAATACTATGATGACGATGAAATGTGGGAAAATGCACAATCAATGTTGAAAGCTGCCTTAGATGAAATGGGCGTTGAATACTTTGAAGCTGAAGGTGAAGCTGCTTTCTACGGTCCAAAACTTGATATCCAAGTGAAAACTGCTCTTGGTAACGAAGAAACATTGTCAACAATCCAACTTGACTTCCTTCTTCCAGAACGTTTTGGTTTGACATACATCGGTGCTGATGGTGAAGAACACCGTCCAGTTATGATTCACCGTGGTGTTATCTCAACAATGGAACGCTTCACAGCTATCTTGATTGAAAACTACAAAGGTGCATTCCCAACATGGCTTGCTCCTCACCAAGTAACTGTTATCCCAGTTTCTAATGAAGCTCACGTTGACTACGCTTGGGAAGTTGCTAAAGTTCTTCGCGACAAAGGTGTTCGTGTTGACGTCGATGAACGTAACGAAAAAATGCAACTTAAGATTCGTCAAAGCCAAACTAAGAAAATTCCTTACCAATTAATCGTTGGTGATAAAGAAATGGCTGATAAGACTGTTAACGTTCGTCGTTACGGAAGCAAACAAACTCACACTGAATCAATCAATGAGTTTGTAGAAAATATTCTTGCTGACATCGATCGTAAATCACGTCCAGACGCTGAATAATTCCTTATATTTGCATAATAAATTCGGTAAAAAAGAAGTCCTTTGGGGCTTCTTTTTGTGTTTTTTTAAACGGATGATTTTTCCAGATTTGCAAAAATCTAATATTACTAAAATGAAATATTACAATTGAGAAAGCGTTCTCAAAAAAGGGAGTTAAAATATGCGAAACTTTAAGCAACATTTTTTGTCACTTGGCTTTGGTCTTTTAATAGCATTAGCTACGCTTTTGTCTCATTTAGGACCTGGTCCAATGATTGTCAAAGCTGATTCTTTGGTAGCTTGGAATTTTAGTGATTCTTCATTTAAAGATTTGGGTCAGCTAAAGTCTGAAAAAACGATTGATGGGTTGACTTTATTAGCAAATGAAGAGTTACCATTGTTCATCAAAGCAGAAGAAGCTAATGTTTCAGAAAGCAATTATACATCTGCCTTGCAGTTAATTGCTACAGGTAGTAAGGATAAGGCTTCATTGAAATTTTTAGTATCAGATAACGATGTGATTAAAGTCGTTTTGAAAAGTGCTTCAAAGACTGAGAGGGTCATCTCGTTTTAGCTGATAGCCAAGGTCAAGACCTAACCAATCTGACTGTGGGTGTGCAAGCCAGTGAAGCAACTTACACTTATTCAGGTGAAGCTGGTGAGCTTTATTTATATGCTAAAGACGCTGATCTTGACTTGTTTAGTATTCAGGTGGGAGCTACATCTTCTGATGTCGTTTCAGAAAGCCAATCAAGTGAAGCTACTAGTAATTCAAGTGAGACAACTGAAGTAGATTTGTCCCAAACAGAAAGTGCTGATGAAAGCTTAATCTTCTCTTCATTAGCAGCTTCAATGGCGTGACAGTCTCAACTTATAACGATTTTCGCTCTGCTATTTCAAAAGCTGAAAAAGCCGGTGGCGAAAGGTTTATGTGAAGGGAAACAAGATTGCTTGTGACGGGCAAATTGCTTTGTCTAAAGCAAATGCTAACGTTCAAATCATTGGTGTGCAAAATGCGGATGGCTCTTATCCAGAGCTTAATTTTTCAGACTTTATGGCAAAATACATCGGTAAAGCCTCATCAGATGCGGCAGTTGGTGTCAGAATTTATGGCTCAAACTACACCCTTCAAAACTTGATTATTGAGCATGCGCCAGATAACGGTATCCAAATCAAAGGAAAAACTGCTGGTAATAACAAGGTTCCAAATTGTATTGTTAGATATAATAACGGTACTGGTTTGCAAGTAACGGCAGGTGCTTATCGTAATACAATTGAAGCGGTTTACAGCTACCGTAACTGTGATGTTTACACACGTAGCGGAAATGCTGATGGCTTTGCACCAAAACTCGGTGCAGGTAGCGGCAATACTTTTACTTACTGTTATGCTTGGGATAATTCTGATGGTGGTTGGGATTCCTTTGATAAAGTAGGGGATGTGACACCAGATATTACTTACACAAATTGTGCAGTTTGGAATAACGGTAAACCCGATGTCTTTACTGGAAAATATGATTTTGACCACAAAAAAGCTTTAGATGAAAATCTTCATCTGGTTCAACTCATCAAAGTTAGTGATGGCTCATTTGCTTCAAATTATGCAAAAGGTAAATTTGCTTTGCCATCTGGAAACTTCATCAAGACTGATGCTGGTACGATTAGACTTTCAGCTTGGACTGGCAATTCATTTGACGGTAATCCAAATAGCTTTAAACTTGGTTCTGTCAATTCAAAGTCAAGTGTGACACGTAAATTGTCATACTGTCTTGCTTTTGATGAAGCTAAAAAAGGTTTTGATAATAACAACAGTTCCGTTACAGCTTATTTAGACTACTGTGTGGCATTTGATAATGGTTGTAACTATTACATTCAACCATTGATCATTAAAGCATGGTCTGCTGTTCAAGGCTTTGCTGGTAAGAGTGGTGATAAATTACCAAGTGGCCGTACTGTCACAACACCATCATCTGGCAGTCAATCAGCTATTCGCAAGTCAGTTGGAAATACTAAAAATGCGATTATTGCTAATTGCCAAGCTAATGAAATTCCTGGCAAAATTGGATTTAATATTTATTAATCTGGCATAGCATTGTGAAAATCTAAAAAATAGCTCCTCAATCGAGGAGCTATTTTAGTGATAAAAACTTTGTTATGGATGATTATAACAAGTGGTATTCTTTGAGTAATTCTTCGAGATAAGTACCGTGCACTTTCTTAAGAGCTTCTTTGAGAACGGCTTTTTCTGCCCAAGGAATATCAATTTCTGTTAGTGATTTTTGGTCATTTAGATAGTAAAGGGCATTGAGTAGCATGCGAACATCAAAGGCGGATGCGAAGACTTCAGGTACACCGCGGTCAACATCAAGTAGTGTGTAGACGGCTTCCATGGCTGTTCTGACAGAGTATTCTGTAGTAAAGACAGTGTCACGAGGTGTTTCAGCATAGTTACCAATAAAGGCTAAGTTTTGACTATCTTTTGGCACTACTAATGGACGGTCATTTAAGCCACGCGGCATGAAGTAAGTAGTGATGTAAGGCATGTGGCAAGGAATAGTTGAAGCAGTGTCAGCAATTTCTGCAATTTCAGTTTCAGGAACTCCCATGTGGTAGAGCCATTCTTGGCAAAGTTCTTTACCAGTACATTCATCAGGGCGTTTTGCAATGTAATTACCCTTACGATCTGTGTAAAGAGAGTAAAGCCAAACGACCAGTTCATTATCTTTTTGAACTTTGAAATGCGGTTGACGACTGATAGAGTAACCAAGGAGCCAGTTAGAATCTTTAATGCTTGTTGGACCGCTGGTTACGATTGAACCACTGTATGGGTCTTTGTGGTTAACGGCTTCGATATAAGGGGAGATGCGTTTATCCTTGAAGGTGATAGTAGCTGAAATGGTCCAGTTAGCATCTGGAATGTTTTGGCAGAATTTTTCTGGGTGACCAAAGCTTTCGTCTTGGGCAGCCAATTTTTGCCAGAGTTCCCAGCTAGCACCTAATTCGTGTTTAACAGGAGCTGGGTGGTCGTTGTCACCATAAGTTGTACTTTCGGTGATTGAACCATTTGTGACAAAGACCAAATCATTTTCACTTAAAAAGAGTTCTTTTACTTGACCTGCTTTTGTGAATTCAAGCTTGCTTGCCACTTTTTTATTGCCTTTGCGGTTAACCAAAATATTTGTCACGGTAGTATCATAATTAAAATCAACACCGTGTTCAGATAAGTAGTGGACGATTGGTAAAATCAAAGATTCATATTGATTGTACTTAGTGAAGCGAAGGGAAGAAAGATTTTTTAGGCAGCTAACGTGTTGAATAAATCGCATGAGATAACGGCGCATTTCCATGGCACTTGACCAAGGTTCAAAGGCAAACATTGTACACCAATAGAGCCAGAAATTAGAATTGAAAAATTCGTCATCAAAAACTTGGTCGATTTGAACATTTTCCAGTTTGCTTTCAGGCATCAAAATCAAATCAATCATTTCCTTGATAGCTTTTTCAGAAAGGGTTAGCTGACCATCGTTAGGCAGAGCTTTACCACGATTGCAAATGACACGTGTCTTAGCATAACAAGGGTCTTCTTTGTTGAGCCAGTAGAATTCATCCAAGATTGAATGGTCTGGATTTTCAAGGGATGGAATAGAGCGAAACAAGTCCCAGAGCACTTCAAAGTGAGGTTCCATTTCACGTCCGCCACGAATAATATAGCCTAAGCGGTCATTTTTAATACCGTCCATGCTACCACCAGGAAGGCTCAATTCTTCTAGAATATGAATGTGATCGCCAGACATTTGGGCATCACGGACAAGAAAGACTGCTGTAGAAAGAGCGGCTAAGCCACTTCCGACAATATAGGCTGATTTTTCATCAACGTTTTCAGGTTTTTTAGGACGAGCAAATGCTTCATAATTTCCATTTGAATAATACATACATATCAACTCCTTTGTTAAGATAACTTTTATTAAAACACTTTCTTCAGTAAAATAAAATAGACAGGAAAGATTTCCTGTCTAAATTTTTGACACTTTGCTGACTTTGTCTAGTAATTCAAAAGTTGATAAATACGCTTGGCTAAGGTGTTGGGATTTTCTTGCAAGCCAGAGTCAATCCAATCAAGGATAAAACCAACCAATCCGTACTTGCAAAAATGAACCCTAAAATCAAGTTCACTGGCACTTAAGTCAGGATTTTTGGCTTTTAGGACTGGTTTGATTAAGTCATAAGCTCGGTCATATAAAAAATGTTCTAAATAATTACGATTGATAGAATAATAGGTGTTGTAGACAAACGCTTTGTTGGCTAGAATGTATTGAAAAATCGCAAGCATGCCTTTTTCCCAAGAGTCGTCTGTTCGGTTATCACCAATCATTTGCTCACCATCTGAAATATATATCTTTTCAAGCAGGTCATACAAGTCATTAAAATGATAGTAAAAGGTTTGACGGTTGACGTGCATACGCTGAACCAACTCTGTCACGGTGACCTTGTCAAAGGATTTTTCCTGCATAATGTCTTTTAAAGTATGGGCAAAGGCCTCTTCAGTTAGTGTCTTCATAAATTCCCCTTCATCTATAGCTATTTTATCATAAGTCCCTTTAAAAAAGGTGTTAGCGCTGTAATGTGCTATAATTGACCTATGAAAATCGGAGATAAAGACTTTTTCTACTTTTGGGAAAATAGCAAAGCTGCTAGCATAAGTGACAAAGCAAGACAAGTACTACAAGAATTAATGGACATCTTAGAAATGCCAGAAGAATTATCTGGCGAGATTGCTCAGACTCGTAAGCTTTTAAATCAATTTTCGGATAACCTTTCGCCCAATCACCCTTTTTGGAGTGAGTTAGCAAGACTTGTTCAAGTAGCTTACCCAGGAGAGAGCATGGCTGAGGACAATTTATTAGCGCACCAAGTGCATCAATTTCGCTATGTGATTTCAGCCTACCAAGCTCAGTGGGTCAGAGAAGAATTTCCTGCTAAGTCAGATTGGCAATCGATGCTAACTTACTTAAAAGATAAAAAAGAACGACGGTTTTGGCGGAGACGATTTGATTTTGATTTGACAGAATCAGCTAGGCTCCATAATAAAGCACCCAAACGTGCCATTTTAGGATTTGAGCTGCCAGTCAATCTGAAAATTTTGCTGGCTTTTCACACAGAATTTATCTTAGATAGTAGGGGACATTTTGCTAATGAAATCGATCCACAAGGTCAGACTCATAATGGCATTATTAACGGAGCTAGTTTTAACTATGCCAATCGTAACGACCAGAGACACTATGAACTTGACGTTGCAGCGATAAAACGTCATGACCCACTTTTTCGTAAGCGTATTTTATCCAATCAAGGCAATGCATTTCTAGCCCCGCTCTGGATTAAGTGCCGTCGTCACGAAGATTGGGAGCGCAGCTATTTTAATAAAAAAGGACACTACGCCAGACAAGGGCGTAGCAGCTATCAAAAGGTAAAAGAACTGATTCGAAGATTTCGAAAAGATTTACATAACTGTTCGTAACTTAATCTGCGAACAGTTTTTGAATGGCTAAGCGGCATTTAGAAAGACAGTTCGTAACGTTTTCGAATAAGAAAGTCAAGGTTCTCATCACGGTTACTTCGGCAAGGGCAAAAATGAGGCAAAGCACCATGCTTTCATTGCTGAATTCATTTAGCATGAATAGTGAGCGTAATGGTGGAATGAGACAACAAATGATGAAACCAGCAAAGCAAGTGATAAAAATAGAAATCTTATACTTGTTGAGAGGTCTTGAAACATTTCTCAAAATCAAGAAACCAACAATAGCAAGTAGATAAGTACTAGCAATACCAATATCGTTTTGCGGAATGTCAAACAATTGACCGAATACAACCAAGCAAGCAATGGCTGAAAAAGAAGTAAGCGAAGCTGGTAGAGCTGTTAGAATAGTTTTTTTTAGGAAGTTCTGATTTTTCTTGGCGGTGTTTGTTTCTAATGATAATAAGAAAGCAGGAACTCCGATATTGAACATAGAGATAAGAGAGACTTGAGTAGGAGCGAGAGGATAAGTGAAAATCGTAATGATTGAAAAGATAGCTAACAACATTGAAAAGATATTCTTGTATAAGAATAAGGTTGCTGAACGAGTGATGTTATTAATAATTTGGCGACCTTGAGAGACAATATCTTTCATTCTTGAAAAATCTGAGTCAAGCAAGACCACTTGGGCTGCTTGACGAGCTGCTTCGCTACCACTTCCCATTGCAATTGAGCAATCAGCTTCTTTCATCGCTAAGATATCATTGACACCATCTCCAGTCATTGCGACTTTGTATTGGTTCTTTTTGAAGGCAAGCACTAAATCTTTCTTTTGTTCAGGAGTCACTCGTCCAAAAATGGTATGACTTAGCGCAGCTTTTTCGATGTCTTCCTTAGTTTTTAAAGTACTGGCATCGATGTAGTTTTCTGAATCTAAAATTCCTGCTTGATTGGCAATTTTTGAAACGGTTAGAGTATTATCACCAGAGATGACTTTAATGGCAACGTCATTTTCATTGAAGAATGAAAAAATTTCTTTAGCGTTTGCTCGGATATCGTTTCTGATAGCTACAAATAAAAGTGGTACCGCATTGTCTTTAGTCATTTCAACTAAAGCTAAGATGCGTTTACCGTCTGAGGCATATTGTGTGAGTTTGGTTTGATTTATTGCTAGCTTTTCTTGGCTCAGTAAGATATCTGGAGCTCCTAAACGATAGGTGGTATTTTCTGTTTTGATTTGAGAATATTTGACTTTGGATGAGAATGGGGTTGCTTCAGCATTTTTAAAAGCTTCTTTTGAGGTGAAATATTCTCGCAAAGCCAACATTGTAATATTAGAATCAGGGATAGTATTGATGTATTTAGAAAGAATTTCTTGGTTAGCGGTTAAGTCTGCTTGATTGACATGCTCAGGTAAGATAAGGTCTGTTACGGTCATTTTATTGGCTGTGATGGTTCCTGTCTTATCCACGCATAAGATGTCAACGCGAGCTAAAGATTCAATACTTTTCATATCGTGTAACAAAACTTTTTTTCTAGCTAATTTCATTGCACTGACAGCAAGAGCAACAGTTACCAGTAAATAAAGTCCTTCAGGAATCATACCAATTAAAGCGCCGACTGTTGACACAATACTATCACTAAATGTTTTGTGATTTAAAAATAGCGATTGGCTAAATAAGGTGATACCAATGGGGATAATGATAATTCCAGCAAATTTGATGATGCCTTCGATAGCACGAATCATATCTGTTTTTTTATGTTTGACTTCTTTAGCTTTTTGCGTTAGTTTGGCGGCATATGAATCGTTTCCGACTGCGGTCAATTTAGCAAGACATTTTCCTGAGATGATAGAGCTACCTGATTTTAAATCACTGCCGATTACTTTTTCAATTTCATCTTCTTCACCTGTTAGAAGAGATTCGTTGACGGCTACTTTCCCTTCGACTAAAGTGGCGTCGGCAGGAATTTGCCTTCCTTCATCTAGTAAAATGATGTCATCAAGTACCAATTCATCAATAGGGACAGATTGGTATTTACCATCTCTGATAACTTGGTAGGACGATTTTGAAATGACATTCAGCTGGTCTAATACTTTTTTAGAGCGCAGTTGTTGAGTAATTCCGATGATAATGTTAATGATGATAACAGGTAAAAAAGTTAAACTTTTAAAAGAACCAGCAATAAGCAATAATAAGCTGATAATGGCAAAGATCAAATTGAAGTAGGTGAAAATATTTTGGCGAATGATAGAGCTTGTTGTTGCTGCATTTTCGTCGACCATTTTATTATTTTGACCATTTTTTAGACGTTCTTCGACCTCTTTGCTTGATAAGCCAGAAATCTTATTTGCTATCATTTTTTCATTCATTTTTGCTATCTCCTGAAATCTAATACTTAAAAATCTAATAATTCTTACTAGGTCAGGGTAATTCTACTTTACTTTTTTAGGGAAATCAAGGAAAAACGGGGTCTCAAATTGTAAGATTTTTGTGGCAAGTTTAGCTAGGTTTAGAGCTTTTGAGAGGAATTATGGTATGATGAAGGTAAGAAAATAAGCAAGTTGAGGTGTTCTATGGCAAAGGTTTATGTAGCAGATGATGAGAAGAATATTCGTGATTTGATTGCTTCATTTTTGCGTGATCAAGGCTTAGAAGTTGAAGTCTTTGAAACAGGTGACCAGTTGCTTTTACGTTTTTTGGAAGAAACGGCAGATGTAGTTATCCTTGATGTCATGATGCCTGGGACAAGTGGTATTGACATTGCGGCTATGTTGCGTAAACGCTCTGAAGTGCCGATTATTCTTTTAACTGCGCGTGATAGTGATGATGATTTTGTTAAGGGATTTTCAGCTGGGGTTGATGATTATTTTACCAAACCATTTTCACCCTTGAAATTAAGCTTGCGCGTCAAGGCTATTTTAGCGCGCCAACCAGTCGTAAAAGATGGTGCTAATGAGGAAGTAAAATCACTTGCTTATGAAGGTTTGGAGATTTCTGATAAAGAGCGCTCAGCTAGTTATCAAGGAAAAACAATTAAGCTAACGAACACAGAATTTGAACTCTTGAAAGTATTGTTGTCGCACAGCGAGGAGGCTGTTTCACGTGATGACCTTTTGCATCTGGTTTGGGGCTATGAAAGTGATGTTGAAACACGTGTGACAGATGATACCATCAAACGCCTGCGAAAAAAAATGAGAGGGGTTGAGAGTCATGTCCTTATTGAAACGATTTGGGGCTATGGGTTCAAGCTCACGAAAAAAGATTAAGAAAGACAATCACTTGACGAAGAAAAAAAGGTGGCAATCGCGTTTTCGAACGACTTTGTTTTTGCAGCCATTGACGATTTTGATTACTTCCTTCGCCATTATTTTGCTAGTCTTTAATGGTTTGTTAAAGTTGTTTCTGGCTGAAGAAGCTTTTACAGCCATTCAAAATCAATACGATACTTTAGATGCACTTTATGTCGGTGAAGATTTACCAAAAATTTCAGACGGTAACATCTTTGAAACTACTTATGCCATCGTTGATGAAAAGTTTGACATCAAATATATTTCAGCATCAACTTATGATTTGTCTGAAAAGCAAATTTCTGAGAAAGTCGTTGATTACTTTTCAGATAATAAGTCGATTGATTGGTTTGATGATGAATTTGACAATAGTGTACAGCATTTTAAGAAGGTCAAGGTCTATGATTCGACTTACATGGTTAAGATGCAAGAATACCCTGGCACTTTTTCAGAAAGTTATATCAAGCAGGATAGTAATGACAGTAAGTCGCAAAACTATTATGTCTTTGTCTTTGCCAATGTCACTCCGATTGCGGACTTTGAAACCTATATCAATTACCTTCTGCTTTCGCTGATGGTGATTGTTGGTTTGATTGCTATCATAACCATATTCTTAACTTCACGGAAATTAGATAAGCATTTTGGAGCTTTAAAATCTTATATTTTACGCGTTGGTAATCGTGAGGGTGATTTGCAGCCAGAAAATTTTGCTTACCGTGAATTTAATGAGGTTGGTCAGACTGTCGAGAAGATGAATGACATGATTGATGCTAACCAGCGTAGTCAGCAACTCTTTTTCCAAAATTCTTCTCACGAGCTGCGCACTCCGCTCATGTCTATTCAAGGTTATGCAGAGGCTATTAAAGAAGGAGTGGCTGTGGATGACCAAGAAGCTGCTAGTGTGATTTTAGACGAAAGCAGGAAAATGGCAGAGCTGGTTGATGATATTTTGACTTTGTCAAAAATGGAATCTGCTCAGCAACCTTTGAAACTAGAAACCTTCAATATGGTTGATTTGCTTTACGATGTGAGTTGGCACTTAAAAGCCAAAGCAGATGCACGAGGTCTTGTCTTTGAACATCGATTTGTTTCTGACTATCTGGATATTGAAGCTGATGAAAAGCTTATCGAGCGAGCTATTGCTAATATCTTATCAAATGCGGTTCGCTACGCTAAAAAGACAGTTAGCATTTCTTGCCAATTGTTAGAAAATCAAATGCTTGAAATTCGCTTATCAAATGATGGAAAAACTATTTCTGACAAGGATAAACCTCATCTTTTTGAACGTTTTTATAAAGGTGAGGGAGGTCATTTTGGTATTGGACTTGCTATTACTAAGGAAATCATTGACCGCCATCACGGTGAGATTCAAGTGGCTTCAGATGACCAAGAAACATGTTTTATCATTAGACTTCCACTGCGACAATATTAAAGAAATACTCATTTAGATTAAGTTCTAGATGAGTGCTTTTTTTTCTTACACTTTTGTAAGTAGTAAAAAGTCCAAAATAAGTTAAACTAAATTGAGGCCAAAACTTGCCACACTTTTGCCACAGCTTTTCGAGACTTTATCCAAGCTTTCTTAAGTAATCTTCATTATAATATGGTTACAATATTGAAGCGAGGAAAAGATGAAAGGAATTAAGAAGTATTGGGCTATTCTTGTCTTGCTTGGTGTACTTGCTTTGGGACTTTTAGGAACTTATGCTTATCATCAATATGGTTATAAGTTAACTACAAGTGATGTCAAGCGCATTGCATACCAAAATGCAGGACTTACCAGTGAAGACATAAAGTCACAAGAATTTGTTAAAAAAAGATCAGGTCTAGCAGCAACTTATGTAATTAAACTTGAAACAACTACAAAATCGTATGCCTATACTATCAATGCTTCTTCAGGTTCTATCATCGAACGACACTACAAGAAAAAATAAGCCTTGGCTTGGTATTGATAGAGACTGAAATGAAAGAGGAACTCAATCCTATTATTGAATTGATGTGATATTACAATGAAAAAGAAGATTGTATACCTACTACTATTAATCGTTTTGCCACTAGCTGTGATTTGCTATCTTTTAGAATTATTTGGATTAAAACTCATCAGCTGGCAACGATAAGACTACGACAATTAAAGGAGGGGATGCTATGATAGAAACAGGATCGCAGAGAAAATACATTCAGATTTTAACGGGAATTGGATTTATTATTTCCATTGCTTTGTTTGTTTTCTTCAAACAACACCCAGCCTACTTCCAAGTTGGTGGGCTTTTCCAAAGTTATTTAGGAAGTTTAGGTCTCTTTGCACCGCTAATTTTTATGGCTTTGCAAGTTGTTCAGGTGATTTATCCGATTGTTCCTGGTGGGATGACCAGTGTGATTGGCTATATTGCTTTTGGTCCTATTTGGGGATTTGTTTATAATTTCACTGGTATCTTTATTGGGTCTCTTATCGCCTTTACTTTAGCGAGACGTTACGGAGAAACATTTGTGAAGGCTTTTGTTTCCCAAGAGACTTACGATAAGTATATTGGCTATCTTGATAAGAATAACGGGAAATCTTATGCGATGATTCTGGGAGCTGCTTTTGCTCTACCTGGTTTCCCAGATGATTTTCTTTGCATGGTTTCTGGACTTTCAAAGATGTCATTTAAGAAATTTGTTACGATTTTTCTGTTTACAAAGCCTGTCACACTCTATCTCTATACTGTTATTGGTTATAAGGGTCTTAGCTATTTACTTGCCTTATTCCAATAAAAAACTCCAGCTTTAAAGCTGGAGTTTTTTGATGTTTTATTCGGCTGCTTTTTCCCATTTTTTAGCTAAACGACGTGAAATAGTCGAAATACTAAAGTTAATCACGAAGTAAATAGCTGCGATAAGAGCATAAAGGGTAAAGACTTGACTGGCTTCAAAATAACGCCCCATCAAGATTTGGCTTTTACCGAATAATTCTTGAATAGCGATAACAGAGTAAAGAAGTGAGGTATCTTTAATAACTGTTACAAATTGTGAAATAATAGCTGGCAACATTTTACGAAAAGCTTGTGGGAAGACAATGTAGATAAAAATCTGGAAGTTTGTCATTCCTTGAGCTAGACCAGCTTCTGTTTGCCCGTGGTCAACACCATTTAAACCACCACGAATGATTTCTGCAAGAGCAGCAGAGGTAAAGACGGTGAAGGCTGTGATACCAGCAGGTGTTGACTTCATTTGGAAAACAAGAAAAATAATGAAAATCCAAAGCAAGTTTGGTACGTTGCGGACAAATTCAATATAGATACTTGAAATCAAATGAAGTACAGGATTTTTCCCATTTCGCATGACGGCGAGCACTGTTCCGATAAGCGTTGAGAGTATAATGGAAATAAATGAAATATAAATGGTTAGCCACAATCCTTGGAGGATGAAGCTAAGGTTGGTCGGTGTTAATACTGACATTTAATTCTCCTCCTAAAGTGAATATGATTTTTTGTTTGCTTCTTCTTTGTGGCGCGCCCAAGTTGCTAGTGGGAAGCACATGATGAAGTAAAGGAGTGCTGCACCAGCAAATGCAGGAATATAGTTGGTTGTTTCGTAAGCCCAAGCTTTGGCTGTGAACATGATATCTGCTCCTGAAATGATGGCAACAGTAGAAGTGTTTTTAATCAAGTTAACCACTTGGTTAGTCAGTGGTGGCAAGATAGTTCGCACAGCTTGTGGAAGGATAATCAAACTCATGGTTTGACTATAAGTGAATCCTTGTGATAGCGCGGCTTCTGTTTGCCCTTTTGGAACTGCTTCGATACCTGAACGAATAACTTCGGCGATGTAAGCCCCGTGATAAATACCCACACAAAGGACTGCTGTAAAGAATGTCGAAATCATGACAAGCCCATTAGTCATAATGGCAAGACCATAATAAACGAAAACAAATTGTACCAAAAGTGGGGTATTTTGAAAGACTTCCACATAGACACGAGCGATAGCTTTTAAGACTTTACTTTTTGATGATGACATAGCCCCGAAAATAACTCCGAGTACAAAGGCTAAAAGCAAAGCACAGAAAGACATCCCTAAAGTATATAGGAAGCCCTTAGCAAATTCACCAAAGTTGGCAAAGAAATCTGCCCAACGTGAGAGGGCAAATGGACTCGCGGCAGCGGTTGTTAATAAAAACATGTCAATTCTCCTCTCTTAATTATTTTCTGCTTTTGCAGGTTTTAAATCATATTTATCGTAAAGTTTTTGCAGGCTACCATCAGCTTTCCAATCGGTTAACAAACCGTTGATGTAATCAATGACTCCTTGATTAGATTTTTTAGCTGCAATACCGTATTCTTGGGTATTGAATCCTTCATCAATGATAGCTGTTTTTTTGCTAACATAACCAGTCAAGATTGATTTATCAACTGAGAAAGCGCTGATACGGTTGGCATAAAGTGAAATTGCAAGTTCTGGGTATGACCCAAGCTGCACAAAGTTAAATGTCAAGTTATGTGCTTTACCATATTCTTCAATAGCTGCCTTAGTTGTTGAACCTTGAGCCACGCCAATGGTTTTACCATCTAGGTCTGAAATAGTTTTGAAGTTTTTGGCTTTATTAACTAAGAAACCAACCTCATCATAATAGTAAGGATTTGAAATAGCAAATGAAGCTTTACGTTCGTCGGTGATTGTATAAGTGGCAATCAGGATATCAATTTGTCCATTATCGAGAAGTGCCTCACGTGTTTGAGCAGTAACGGCTGTGTAGGCAACTTTCACACCGAGTTTCTTGGCGATTTTTTTAGCTAAATCAACTTCCATTCCTTCATATTTACCACTATCAGCTGAATAATAGCCAAAGTTTGGAACGTCTTGCTTGACACCAACTTTAAGAACGCCAGCATCTTGGATTTTTTTAATCTGCTCAGATGATGTATCAGCAAAAGTTTTTGAAGCAGTGAAAAAGCTCATAAAGAGCAATGGGAGAATAGCTAGAACGGCTAAACAAATTTTTTTCTTCATAAAAGACTCCTTATTTTTAAGAGACATTATCACTAGTGTGGTTAATGACTTTACTCAAGAATTGTTTAGCGCGTGGCTCTGTAGGATTATCAAAGAAACCTTGAACATCTGTTGTATCAACGAGGATTTGTCCTTCAGCCATGAAAATAATACGATCAGCAACCTCACGAGCAAAGCCCATTTCGTGAGTAACGACTACCATGTTCATGCCTTCTTTAGCGAGATTTTGCATGACAGCAAGTACATCACCGATAGTTTCTGGGTCAAGAGCTGATGTTGGTTCGTCAAAAAGTAGAAGTTCAGGTTGCATCGCTAGACCACGAGCGATTGCTACACGTTGTTTTTGACCGCCAGACAGCATACCTGGGTAAGAATCTTTGCGGTCCCACATATTAACGTAAGTTAAGAATTTTTCCGCAATTTGTTCTGCCTCTTCTTTTGATTTTCCAAGGACTTTAATAGGTGCTAAGGTTACATTTTCTAACACGGTTTTATGTGGATAGAGGTTGAAATGTTGGAAAACCATGCCGACTTCTTTACGAAGTTGAACCAAATCTTTGGCAGAAGCGTTAGCCAATTCGTGTCCATTAACCTTTAAGCTACCTGTTTCGATTGATTCGAGTGCATTCATTGTTCGGATAAGAGTTGATTTACCAGAACCTGATGGGCCAAGAAGAACAACAACCTGCCCTTTCTCGATTTCTAGGTTAATATTTCTGAGAGCGTGATAGTTGCCATAGTATTTTTCAACGTTTTTAAATTCAATAAGTGCCACACTTGTCTCCTTTTCAAAGATAATAATTTCTTGTCAGGTTTTCTAACATCTAACAAGATGGGTTAGTTTATCTTACCACATTGCTTTGTTAACTGTCAAATATTTCAGAAAATTTAAATAAGAGACAACGGAAAATAGATTGAATTTTAAGGTCAATTGTTATGTTTTGGTTTCAAAAGTATCCAAGGTTTCCAATTAATCTTGAATTTTGATATAATTAAGAATAGAGGTCATTTTTGTAAATAAAATGACATAGAAATTGTTGTTTGAGAATTTTTTATTCTACTGACATAGAATTGAAGAGGTGATATATGAAAAAAATTCTTATTGTTGATGATGAAAAACCAATTTCAGATATTATTAAATTTAATTTAACTAAAGAAGGTTATGAAACTGTTACGGCTTTTGATGGTCGTGAAGCTATTGCTAAATTTGATGAAGAAAATCCTGATTTGATTATCTTGGATTTGATGTTGCCAGAATTGGATGGACTTGAAGTTGCAAAAGAAGTTCGTAAAACAAGTCATATTCCGATTATTATGCTTTCTGCTAAAGATAGCGAATTCGATAAAGTTATCGGTCTTGAAATCGGTGCAGATGACTATGTTACAAAACCTTTCTCAAATCGTGAATTGTTAGCACGTGTCAAAGCACACCTTCGTCGTACTGAGAACATCGAATCAGCCGTCGCTGAGGAAAATGCTTCTTCATCAAATTCTGAAATTACCATCGGCGATTTGAAGATTTTGCCTGATGCCTTTGTTGCTCAAAAACGTGGTGAAGACATCGAATTAACACACCGTGAATTTGAATTACTTCATCACTTAGCTACTCACATGGGACAAGTGATGACGCGTGAATACCTTCTGGAAACTGTTTGGGGTTATGATTACTTTGGTGATGTCCGCACAGTTGACGTTACCATTCGTCGTTTGCGTGAAAAAATTGAAGACACTCCGAGTCGTCCAGAATACATTTTGACACGTCGCGGTGTTGGATACTACATGAAGTCTTATGAATGATACAATGGTAAAGAATCAATATCTGTTTGAACAAGCCATTCTCTTCTTGCTAGCTTTTGTAGCCATTTATTTTATTCATTTGGCTATCAGAGACTATAGAACGTCTGTTAATATTCGGCGATTAAGTGGTAAGGTTCGTGAACTGATTACAGGAAAATACACAGAAGATATTATCATTGAAAAAGACAGAGATTTAGCAGAGTTAGCTGGTCAGTTAAATGATTTGTCAACTGTCTTTCGTTTAGCTCAAGAAAATCTAGCCCAAGAAAAGAATCGTTTGGCAAGTATTTTGTCTTACATGACTGATGGGGTGCTAGCGACTGATCGTTCTGGAAATATCACCATGATTAACCAGACCGCTCAAAAGCAACTAAATCTTGAGCGTGAAGAAGCTCTTGGGATGAATATCGTTGACATTCTTGGTGATGATAGCGATTATTCTTACCATGATTTGGTGTCTAAGACGCCAGAAATTGTGCTTAATCGTCGTGATGAGACGGGAGAATTTATCACTTTGCGTATTCGATTTGCCTTGAATCGTAGAGATAGTGGATTTATTTCTGGTCTGATTGCCGTCTTGCACGATACAACGGAACAAGAAAAAGAAGACCGCGAACGTCGCTTGTTCGTTTCTAACGTTAGTCATGAGTTGCGTACGCCACTGACTTCGGTTAAATCTTATCTTGAAGCACTGGATGAAGGGGCTTTGAAAGAAGATATTGCACCAAGTTTCATCAAAGTTTCTTTGGATGAAACCAATCGTATGATTCGCATGATTTCTGATTTGCTTAATCTGTCTCGAATCGACAATCAAACGGTGCAATTAGAAGTTGAAATGACTAACTTCACAGCCTTTATGACGTCTATTTTGAATCGTTTTGACCAGATTAAAAGTCAACACACGGTTGCTGGCAAGCAATACGAAATTGTCAGAGACTATCCAATCAAGTCAATCTGGGTTGAAATTGACCCAGATAAGATGACACAAGTCTTGGATAATATCCTAAACAATGCCATTAAGTACTCACCAGACGGTGGTAAAATCACTGTTAGCATGAAGACAACTGAAACTCAGTTGATTATTTCGATTTCTGATGAAGGACTTGGTATTCCGAAGAAAGACTTGCCGTTAATCTTTGACCGTTTCTACCGTGTTGATAAGGCTAGAAGTCGTGCCCAAGGTGGTTCAGGGCTTGGACTTGCCATTGCTAAAGAAATTGTCAAACAACATAAAGGATTTATTTGGGCTCAAAGTACCTATGGTAAGGGCTCAACATTTACAATTGTTCTTCCGTATGAGAAGGATTCTGATATTTATGATGAATGGGAGGATAACGAGGACTAGATGTCTGAGAATGCTTTTAAATACAGTGTCTTAGCCTCCGGTTCAACTGGAAATTCATTTTATGTGGAAACGCCACAGAAACGTCTTTTGATAGATGCAGGTTTGACTGGTAAGAAAATTACCAGTCTTCTTGCTGAAATTGACCGAAAACCAGAAGATTTGGATGCTATTTTGATTACGCACGAACACTCTGACCATATTAAAGGAGTTGGAGTGCTGGCTCGCAGATACAATCTTGATGTATATGCCAATGCCAAAACTTGGCAAATGATTGATGAGCGCAACATGATTGGAAAACTTGACGTTGGGCAAAAACATGTCTTTGAACGTGGTAAAACATTGACTTTTGGTGATATTGATATTGAAAGTTTTGGAGTCAGTCACGATGCTGTCGATCCGCAATTTTACCGTTTGATGAAAGATAATAAGTCATTTGTCGTTCTGACAGATACGGGTTACGTTAGTGACCGAATGGCGGGTGTGATTGAAAATGCTGATGGTTATCTGATTGAGTCAAACCATGATGTTGAGATTTTGCGTGCAGGTTCTTATCCATGGAGCTTGAAACAACGTATTCTATCTGATCGTGGTCACTTGTCAAATGAAGATGGTGCTGATACCATGATTCGTACTATCGGCAATCGCACAAAGAAAATTTACCTTGGTCACTTGAGTAAAGAAAATAATATCAAAGAATTGGCTCATATGACTATGGAAAATAACTTGATGAAAGCCGATTTTGCTGTTGGTCATGACATGACCGTTTTTGATACATCACCTGATGAAGCAATGCCTTTAGCAGGTCTATAAGAACAAAAGCCTAGTGCTAAAGCGCTAGGCTTTTATAGTTACCATAAAAACGTGCCTTTAATAGAAAGAATTACAGGGATTTTAGCGAGAATTCCCATTTTTTCTAACTTTCTGGTATAATAAAATGGTCTATAAAAGGAAAATTAATGTTTTAAATAAACTAGTCTGGAAAAGGCTTAATTGATTGAAAATAGACCAATTTTTGAAGGGAGATTTATTTATGCAAGCTTTAGATACAAAACTTCAGCGAGACTTTGGTATCGCATTTGAAGATAAAACATTACTTGAAACTGCATTTACTCACACATCTTACGCTAATGAACATCGCCTCCTAAACATTTCACACAATGAACGCTTGGAATTTTTAGGAGACGCGGTTCTTCAACTTTTGATTTCTCAGTATTTGTTCAAAAAATATCCGAAGAAACCAGAAGGTGATTTATCTAAGATGCGTTCTGTTATTGTTCGTGAAGAATCATTAGCAGGCTTTTCACGCTACTGTGGTTTTGATGAATTCATCAAACTTGGTAATGGTGAAGAAAAATCTGGTGGACGTAACCGCGACACTATCTTAGGTGACTTATTTGAAGCCTTTCTTGGTGCGCTTTTGATGGACCAAGGGGTTGAGGCGGTTAATAAATTTTTGAATCAAGTCATGATTCCGCAAGTTGAAAAAGGTAACTTTGAACGTGTCAAAGATTACAAAACAACTTTGCAAGAATTATTGCAAGGCCACGGTGATGTCACTATTGACTATCGTGTGTCAAATGAATCTGGTCCTGCACATGCCAAAGTCTTTGAAGTGACTGTGTATGTCAATGACGAAGCTAAAAGTAAAGGAATCGGAAAATCTAAGAAATTAGCTGAGCAAGATGCTGCTAAAAATGCGCTTGCCACTCTTCAATAAGACGTTTGAAAGGAATTCGTAAAGGCAAATGTCCAACCTGCCCTAGGTCATATGATACGTGTTTGACGTAGCCTAGAAGACGATAAGAAGGTCTGTAAAGCTCTTCTTAGTTGTTAGCTCGGGAAGGTCTTTGCCTTTTCATCTCTCATTTTATGTATTTAAAAGAAATTGAAATGCAGGGCTTTAAGTCCTTTGCAGACAAGACGACAATTGAATTTGATAAGGGAGTTACAGCCGTTGTAGGTCCAAATGGTTCTGGTAAATCTAACATTACCGAAAGTTTACGTTGGGCACTTGGGGAATCTTCTGCTAAAAATTTACGTGGTGGTAAGATGCCAGATGTGATTTTTGCCGGAGCTGAAAACCGCAAACCATTGAACTACGCTCAAGTTGTTGTTAGCTTAGATAATTCAGATGGCTTTATCAAAGATGCAAAAGAGACAATTCGTGTAGAACGCCATATTTACCGAAATGGCGATAGTGAGTACTTGATTGATGGTCGCAAGGTGCGTTTGCGTGATATTCATGATTTGTTTATGGATACAGGTCTTGGGCGCGATTCTTTCTCAGTGATTTCGCAAGGTCGCGTTGAAGAGATTTTCAACAGTAAACCAGAAGAACGTCGTGCGATTTTTGAAGAAGCTGCAGGTGTTTTAAAATACAAGACACGTAAAAAAGAAACACAAACTAAGCTCAATCAAACCCAGGATAACTTGGACCGCCTTGATGACATTATCTACGAACTGGAAGCTCAAGTGAAACCTTTGGGGCGCCAAGCGAAAGTCGCTAAAGAGTTTATTGGCTTGGAAGATGAGCGCAAGCAACTTCATTTAAATGTCTTGGTAGAAGATATTCAAACTGATAAAGTACGTTTGGATAGCTTAAAAGAAGATTTGGATAGCATCAAGTCAGACTTGTCAGCTTACTATGAACAACGTCAGCAATTTGAAAAACAAAATCAAGCCTTAAAAACCAAACGTCACCAATTGTCTGAAGAAATGGCGACAAAACAGGCTGGCTTGGTAGATATTACAAAAGCTATTTCTGACCTTGAACGCCAAATGGACTTGATTGCTTTAGAATCAAGCCAAAAAGAAGAGAAAAAACAAGCGGCTACTAGCCAATTGGCTGAGCTTAAGGCTAGTCAGGAGAGCTTGCGAGAAGAATTAGCACAAAAAGAAAATCAGCTCGCAAAATTAGATGGTGAATTGACTGCAACTACAGCCAAAATTCAGAAATTGCAAGCTGAATTAGACCGTTTTTCGACTGACCCAGATCAAGTCATTGAAAAATTGCGTGAAGAATTTGTTAGCTTAATGCAAGAAGAAGCAGATTTGTCTAACAAGCTAACCATGACACAGGCTGATATTGATAATCAAAAACAATTATCAGAATCAAAATCTGAAGAATTAGCACAGACACAGGCTAACTTGGAAGCGTTAAAAGCGGAAGCTAAAGATGCTCTTGAAAGCTTTGAAGCCGCACGTAAACAAGTTAAAGAGCTTCTAGATGCTTATCAGGAGTTGTTTGCTAAGACAAGTCAACTTGAAAAAGATTATCAAGCTGAGCAGACAAAAATGTTTGACCAATTAGATGTCATTAAATCTAAGCAAGCTCGTAAGTCTAGTCTTGAATCTATTCTTAGAAACCACAGTAATTTCTACGCGGGTGTCAAATCTGTCTTGCAAGCTTCTAGCCAACTTGGTGGTATCATTGGTGCTGTGAGTGAGCATTTAAGTTTTGATCGTAAATATCAAATGGCCCTTGAAATCGCTCTTGGTGGCTCAAGCCAACATGTGATTGTTGAAGATGAGGCAGCTGCTAAACGCTCAATTGCTTTCTTGAAGAAAAATCGTCAAGGACGTGCCACTTTCTTGCCACTGACGACTATCAAAGCTCGCCATTTATCACAACAAAATCAAGCTATTTTATCTTCTAGCCAAGGTTTCCTTGGTGTGGCAAGTGACTTGGTGTCATTTGATAAACGCTTGGACAATATTTTCCAAAATCTTCTTGGAGTGACGGCTGTTTTTGATACGGTCGATAATGCAAATAAAGCTGCGCGTGCGCTACATTATCAAGTGCGTTTGGTCGCTTTGGATGGTACTGAGATTCGTCCTGGTGGGTCATTCTCAGGTGGTGCAAACCGTCAAAATAACACCACATTTATCAAACCAGAATTAGATAATCTTGTGGCTGAATTAAATGAGCTTCAAGAAAAACAAGTCACACAAGAAAAATTGGTTCAAAATCTTCATGAAACCTTACTAGCTAGCAAAGAAGAATTAGCTAGCTTGAAAGCTCAAGGTGAAGAAGCTCGCTTTGCGGAACAAAAAGCTGAATTGGAATACCAACAATTGGCGGAACGCTTGAACGATGTTAAGCAACTCTGCAAACAACTTCAAGAAAGTGAGACCGATAACAGTTCAAATGATTTGGAATCTCAAAAAGCTCACTTTGAAGCTGAGTTAACAAAAGTTGCTGAACATAAGCAAGAGTTGACAAGTGAGATTGACCAAATCAAAGAAAATAAAAATGCCATTACGCAAAAAGTTGAACAACTTCGTCAAGACTTGTCACAAGCAAAACTTCAAGAGCGTGAACTTCTCAGTGAACGCAAATTTGAATCTGCCAACAAGACACGTCTTGATATCAGCTTAGCTGAAAATAAAGCAGAAATGACAAAATGTGAAGACTTACTTGCCTTTCATGCGAGTGATCAAGAAATTGAAAACTTGCCACTTCTGAAAAAACAACATGACGAAGCTGTGACAAGAAAAGCAAGCGAAGAAGAACGCTTGGTTAGCCTACGTTTTGAACTTGAAGATTGCGAAGCTAATCTTGAAGAACTTGAAGAACAAGTTGCTAAAGAAAATCAAAAAAATGAAGAATTAATCCGCAAACAAGCCCAAGTTGAAGCCCAAGTTGCTCAAGTCTCTGAACGTTTGCGTGGCTTCACACATGATTTGACAGAAGATTATCACATGACCTTGGCTGAAGCCAAAGAAGCTAGTCAGGTTGTGGAAGATATGGCTATTGCTCGTGAACGTCTGCAGGATTTACGCCGCCGTATCAAGGCATTAGGACCAATTAATATGGATGCTATTGCTCAATACGATGAAGTCAATAATCGTTTGACTTTCTTAAACGGTCAAAAAGAAGATTTGGTTCATTCTAAGAATCTTCTACTTGATACCATTAACGAGATGGATGATGAAGTGAAATCACGCTTCCAAGTGACATTTAACGCTATTCGAGAATCCTTCAAGCAAACCTTCACGCAAATGTTTGGTGGTGGTTCTGCCGATTTGTCATTGACAGAAGGTGACTTGCTGATAGCAGGGATTGAGATTTCTGTGCAGCCACCAGGTAAGAAAATTCAATCGTTGAATTTGATGTCAGGTGGCGAAAAAGCTCTATCAGCTTTAGCTTTGCTATTTGCTATCATTCGCGTCAAAACCATCCCATTTGTTATTCTTGATGAGGTGGAAGCAGCGCTTGATGAGGCAAATGTCAAACGCTTTGGTGACTACCTCAACCGCTTTGATAAATCAAGTCAGTTCATCGTTGTCACTCACCGTAAGGGAACAATGGCAGCCGCTGACAGCATTTACGGGGTAACTATGCAAGAATCAGGAATTTCACGCATCGTATCAGTCAAGCTGAAAGATGCTGAAAATCTTGTGGAATAATCATTAAAAGCCTAGCAATAGCTGGGCTTTTTGTTTGTTATTCTTCAGTTGTCACATCACTTTGAGTATTTTCTTGTGTGTCAGAAGCTTGCTCATCTGTTGTAGTTTCGTCATTTTGCAAGTTTTGATTAGTGTTTTCTTCTAGTGTTTCTGCTGACTCAGATTTGGTTTGAGAGTCTTTGCTATAATTATTAGAAACTTTGTAAAAGACGCTGTTTACGAATTATTGCGTTGATTCGTAGTCGAAACGGCTGAGTTGTGTGGTAAAAAGACGATCACGCCCATAGTCAGTGATACTAAAATGCCAATAAGGAATTTGATTACCAGCAGCATAGTAGTACAAGATGAAACCACCGTCTCTTTGAGAAGAGACTTGAGAAATAGCTTCGCCTTTATCATCGTAAGCGAGATCTGACAAAGTTAATCTACCATTTTCTGAGACAATGTCCTCTGGAGAAAATTCAAAAGTAAAGCCGTTAGCATCCTGCCAAGTTCCAGCAAGACTTGAAAAATCACCCTGAGCTAGTGCAGCAAAATCAAAGTGACTAGCTTCTTTGTTAACTTGTCTAGAGTCAACGATATTTTTCCCGTCTTTGACTAAATTGTTCGTAATCTTTTTTTCGTTTGGCAGTTGAAATAACTCATGGCGCTTGTCGACTTCTTTTTTCTTAGCAGAAGATGAAGTGCTCTTGCCCCTAGTGCTGCGGTGAAGGTGAGTAGTTGTAGCACTTGTTTGCTTGTGTTGCGAATGCTGATTGAAAGCTAAAACTCCTCCACACAATCAGTACCAATAAGCCAGAAATCTAAAAAGCGCGATTTGTTTTTTTCATCATCGTTTTCCCCTTTAAATATTCTTCTAAATAATCTATTCGAAAAAAATTTTTAAAACCTAGCTTTTTTTCAAAAAAATTTAAAAAATATAAAATTAATTTCAAGTTTTTATTGTTTTAAATAAGCTTTTTAGCTTATTTATGAGCTATGCTCTTAAAAAAGGATACTTTTTCGCTGTGGTAATAGTGGCTGAAACGGCAATGAAATAAGTCACTGGGAAGTTTTGAGGCCTTAGGCTCAAAACTTAGGCATGGAATTTTGAAGAAATTCGCTGCCGACCATACTGCCTAAGAAAGTATCAAAAAGATTTTATTTCTACTAAAAAAACTAAAAATTTACTAAGAGTACTTGCTGAAAAAGAATAGATTATTAGCAGGAAAAAGTTGGCGTTTTTTGTTAGAATAGAATTATGTAATATTGAGGGAGAGAAAAATGGTAAAACTTGTAGCAACAGATATGGATGGTACTTTCTTGACTAGTAAAGGTTATTACGATAATCAACGCCTCCATAATGTCCTCGAAAAATTTGAAAAGAACAATATATTATTTGTGGCAGCTAGTGGGCGTTCAATGCTTGCTTTGGAAAAAATGTTTGCGCCACATGCTGATAAGATGGCTTTTATTGCTGAAAATGGAACACTTGTTAAAGTTGGTGAAAAGACAGTCTTTGAATCTGGATTAACGAAACCAGAATTTTTAGAGATTACTGATACCTTAATTGAAAGTCCTTATATGACAGGTTATGATTTTTTACTATCTGGTGAAAAAGGAGCTTATTTGCATCCTAAAGCCAGTGATGAATACCTTGAATTTATCAGTCATTACTATGAAAATGTGCAACGTGTTGACAATTTAGCAAATGTTACTGACAATATCTTGAAAGTGACAGCTAACTTTGCAGAAGATACGGTTCGAAACGGTGAAGCTTGGTTCAACCAGCGCATTGATTTTGTTAAAGCAGTAACAACAGGTTTTAAATCAATCGACATCATTCTTTCTGATGTCAACAAAAGAACAGGTCTTGAGGCACTTTGTGAGTCTTATGGTTTATCAGCTGCTGAAGTTGTCGCATTTGGAGATAACCTCAATGACTATGAAATGCTTGAATTTGCTGGAAGAGCAGTCGCAACCCAAAATGCTCGTCAAGAAATCAAAGAGATTTCTAGTGAAATTATTGGACATTGTGACGAAGAGTCTGTGATGACTTATATGGAAGGATTAGTTGATTAATGGCAGATATTAAATTGCTTGCCTTGGACCTAGATGGCACACTCTTTAACAGCCAAAAAGATGTCACACGAGAAAATAAATTGGCTCTCAGAGCCGTGCGTGATATGGGTGTCAAAGTGGTTATCACGACAGGACGACCACTAAAAGCTATCAGTGGTTTGCTTGAAGAATTAGACTTAATTTCTGATGAGGACTATCTGATTACTTTTAATGGTGGCTTGGTTCAAAAGACAAATGGGGAGATTTTGAATAAAAGTGAGTTGACTCGCTCACAGTTAAAACTCTTGTACAATCATCTAGAGCCCTTAGCTCTACCATTTGATGTGATTAGTGATGGAATTGTTTATAGTTTAGCCTGTCGTGGCAATGAATCACACTACCCGAAAGCAAATCCAACTCTTGAATTTGTAACGGTTGATAGCTTTGCTGACATTCCTGAAAATGTGATTTACAACAAGGTGGTTAGTGTCACAAAACCAGAATTTTTAGACCAACAACTCTTAAAATTGCCAAAAGAACTACATCAACATTTTGAAATTTTTAAATCACGTGATATCATAGTAGAAATGATGCCTAAAGGGGTTCATAAAGCTGCTGGTTTGAATCAACTAGTTAAACACCTAGGCTTATCATCAGAAAATGTCATGGCTATGGGTGATGAAGAAAACGACCTTTCCATGTTAAAATGGGCTGGGTTAGGTGTTGCTATGGCAAATGGTGTTGCAATCGCAAAAGAAATAGCAGATGCTGTGACAAGTCGCACCAACGATGAGTCGGGTGTTGCAGAAGCTGTAAAAAAATACATTTTAGAAGCTAAGTAGAAAGGATAAGGGGATAGTATGTTCTCTTGGTAGCTTAATATGGGATTATTTGATCGTTTATTTGGAAAGAAAAAGGATACAAAAGAGCAGATTGAAGAACAAGAAATTGCTCAAGTACTTGAAGAAACTTCTGCTGATGAGAGTAAAGAAGTAGTAGAAACAGCTGCCGTTGAACCTCAAGCAGATGAAGTAGTCGAAAGTGAAGCAACTCCAGATGCTGAAGCAGTCAGTCAGTCTGAAGAAGCTAGCCAGCTTGATGAAACTAAGGAAGTAGCTGAAGCTGATTTTTCAGGAGTTATGGCAGATTATTATGCTAAAAAAAAAGCGGCCAAAGAAGCTTTAGACCGTGGCGAAACAGTTGAATTTGAAGCTGTTGAAACAAAACAAGAAGACGTAAAAGAAGAACCAGCAGAGCCAGTTAGTGCACCTGTTGAGACTGAAGAAGAAAAATACAATCGCAGTCTTAAAAAGACACGTACAGGCTTTAGCGCACGCTTGAATGCCTTTCTAGCAAACTTCCGTCGTGTGGATGAAGACTTCTTTGAAGAATTAGAAGAAATGCTTATCTTGTCCGATGTCGGTGTTAATGTGGCAACACAATTGACAGAAGACTTGCGTTATGAAGCTAAGCTTGAAAACGCTAAGAAAGCTGATGGTTTGAAACGTATCATCATTGAAAAATTGGTTGAAATCTATGAAAAAGACGGGGTCTTTAACGAACAAATCAATTTCCAAGATGGCTTGACTGTTATGCTATTTGTCGGAGTTAACGGTGTTGGTAAAACAACGTCAATCGGTAAACTTGCTTACAAATACAAAAATGAAGGCAAGAAAGTAATGCTTGTTGCAGCTGATACTTTCCGTGCTGGTGCCGTTGCTCAGCTTTCGGAATGGGGACGACGTGTTGATGTCCCAGTTGTGACTGGACCAGAAAAAGCTGACCCAGCTTCAGTGGTCTTTGATGGTATGGAAAGAGCTGTCGCTGAAAATGTTGATGTTCTGTTGATCGATACAGCAGGCCGTTTGCAAAATAAAGATAATTTGATGGCAGAGCTTGAAAAAATTGGTCGAATCATTAAGCGTGTGGTGCCAGATGCTCCGCACGAGACCCTTCTTGCCCTTGATGCCTCAACAGGTCAAAATGCTCTTAGTCAGGCAAAAGAATTCTCAAAAATCACACCATTAACAGGACTCATCTTGACTAAAATTGATGGAACTGCCAAAGGTGGTGTTGTTCTAGCTATCCGCCAAGAACTTGATATCCCAGTTAAATTCATTGGATTTGGTGAAAAGATTGATGATATCGGTGAATTCGACTCCGAAGACTTTATCCGCGGTCTCCTAGAAGGGATTATTTAAGGAAATGCTTGATTTCGTAAAAGCACATTTATCGACAATTCTTTTGACCTCATCGACGTTTGTCTTAACCTTGATTTATCTTGCAGAAGTTAAGTGGCAAATCATGATGGTTTGGGGACTCTTTACCTTGTTTAACATAGTTAGACTAGCTTTTGCTTACAAGAAAAATAACTAAAAAATACCCACCAGTTTATTAGTCTGGTGGGCGTTTTATTATCTAAAAGACGCGATAAACGTAAGGATTATCAGGCGCATCTGTTTCTTTAATCTTAGAAATGTGTAGAACTGGTAAGTTTTGTTCCAAAGTCTTATCGTATTCAAGACTAATAGTACCAGTTGCCGTAATCCATGTGTTGTTAGGGTAGCTAGTAGCATTGCCAGTTGTTAAAAGCCCGTAGACACCTGAATCGGCAATACAGTGAATGATACCAAAACGGAAAAGGAATTGATAACCATCGTGACCTGGTTCATTATAGACAAAGCCAGTATAAGTGATATTACGTCCAGAAAATTCATCAGGATAAAGGTAGATGAGCTCCATGATTTCCATGTAATTATCGGTTGTAATGGTCAAATCACCAGAACCTTTGTATTTTTTCATTTCTTTTCGCATTTCTTTATCGTAAGCTGTAGAAGTGAAATAAAGGCTGGTATCTGGTTTTAGGTATTGGACACGTGTGCCATCTTCGCTGACTGTTCCAGTTGACCCTGCTGCAAGTGGGAAGTGGTACCCCTTGGCAGAAACCGTTGTAGAATCTAAGGTTACTGTTGGGACTAAAAGTCCGATAAGTACTGGAGTGACCAGAATCATTGGACTGGTGATTTTCGCCAATTTTCCATGTAAATGGCTGTGCATTTTCAAATCTTTAACCCAGATAATTAATTGTACGATAGCTAGAACAAATGACAGCACCATGGAAATATATGCTAGGTAAGCGTAGTGGTTATTGATGTACTGATTTAATTTTCCAGAAATCTGTAAGTACATGGTTAATTCAAAATAACCAGCAAGAATTAAAAATCGAATCATCCAATCACCCCCATAAGTAGACAGTAAAGGATAATCATCCCAGCAGAAACGCTAATAAATTGGACAATAAAACGTTTCTTAAATGAATTGAGCATCATCATGAGGTTTTTGATATCCACCATTGGACCAATCAAAAGAAAGGCAAGGACTGGTGCAGTCCCGAAGCTTGAGAGAAGTGAAGCACCGATAAAGGCGTCTGCTTCACTACAAAGTGACAAGATGAAGGCTAACAGCATCATCACAAGTATAGCTGTTAAGGCATTTCCACCGATTTTAGTTAGGATATGAGTTGGCAAATAAATCTGCATAGCCGAAGCTACCAATGACCCAAAGACCAGATAACGCCCAGTGTCGAATAATTCATCGATAGCATGTGCTAAAACGAGGAAAATCTTGCGATACCAAGGTTCACCAGAGTAATTGTGAAAATGACAAGGCACCATATCCTCTTTTAAGATATTGTCATCGACCACAAAACCAAGCATAATTCCAAGTGTGATAGCAACAACAACAGCACCAAGAAGTCGCAGCCACAAGAAGCGCCAGCTATTTCCAAAGGCTGAGTATGTTGCAAAAAGCACGATAGGGTTGATAATCGGTGCTGTGGCTAGAAAGGGAACAGCAGTGTAGCTAGGAACTTTTTTCTCTAGAAAGCGCGTGATGATAGGAATAATCCCACATTCACAAGAAGGAAAAATAAACCCAACGAAGGTTCCAAAGAGAATTCGTAGGAATTTATTCTTAGGAAGGTAACGTCGCACCAAATCAGGTGTCACGTAAACCTCGATGAAACCAGATAAAATCGTTCCAAGTAAAACAAAAGGCAAGGCCTCAATGATAATCGAGATAAAAATCGCAAACCATTGTAAGACACTTGCTGGTAAGTGAGTAAAAATGTCCATAAAACTTAATGAGTCGCTTTCTTATCGTTTTTATCCTTACTTTCCTTTTCTTTTTCAGGGTCACTAGAGACTTTTGGAAAACTTGCAAAGTTTGCAAACATTGATTCTAAATCGTCCTGACGTTTGTGAGTGATTGCCATAAGATGGACACCTCTTTTCTAAATATAGTCACCAGTTATTATACTATCATTTGAAAAAATCAGCAAAAACTAAGCGGATATTTATAAGATAGAATTTGATAAAATTCGGTAAAAGTTAAGTTAAAAATCATCAAAAGAATCAATAAAAATCCAATCTTTAAGAGTTTTTTTGATATAATAGAAAGGCTATGAAAAATGATAATATACATAAAATTGCTCAAGAATTAACAATTAAAGAGAACCAAATTGCCAAAGTTCTCGAGTTGACAAGCGAAGGAAATACCATTCCTTTCATCTCTCGTTATCGTAAAGAAATGACTGGTAATTTGGATGAAGTTCAAATTAAAACTATCATTGACTTGGATAAAAGCATGACAACTTTAGCTGAACGCAAAGCAACGGTATTAAGTAAAATTGAAGAACAAGGAAAATTAACAGCTGAGCTCAAAAAAGCAATTGAGGCAGCTGAAAAATTGGCTGACGTTGAAGAACTTTACCTTCCTTACAAAGAAAAACGTCGTACCAAAGCAACCATTGCCAGAGAAGCAGGGCTATTTCCCCTAGCACGCCTGATTTTACAAAATAAAGCTTCGCTTGAAGAAGAAGCCCAAGCTTTTGTTTGTGATGGTTTTGAAACAGTTGATAAAGCTATCGCAGGGGCATGTGAAATCTTGATTGAATCCTTTTCAGAAGACAATCGCCTTCGCTCATGGGTTTACAATGAAATCTGGTCTTATAGCTCAATAATTTCAAGTGTCAAAGATGAAACTGCTGATGATAAAAAAACGTTCCAAATCTATTATGATTTCTCAGAAAAAGTTTCTAAAATGCAAGGCTACCGAATCTTAGCTCTTAATCGTGGTGAAAAATTAGGCATTTTAAAAGTTGGTTTTGACCATAATACTGATAAAATGATTCGCTTCATGGCTTCACGTTTTAAAAATAGAAATGCTTATATCGACGATGTTATCTCAAAAACTATCAAGAAAAAAATCGTTCCTGCTATGGAACGCCGTATTCACAGTGAATTGACAGAAAGTGCTGAAGATGGGGCTATCGAGCTCTTTTCAGAAAATCTTCGCAACTTGCTTTTAGTATCACCGTTAAAAGGTAAGATGGTTCTTGGTTTTGACCCTGCCTTTCGTACAGGAGCCAAGCTAGCCGTGGTTGACCAAACGGGTAAACTCATGACAACACAAGTGATTTACCCAGTTGCACCTGCTAGCCAAGCCAAAATCGAACAGTCTAAAAAAGATTTAGCTGAGCTCATTTCAAACTATGGCATTGAAATTATCGCTATCGGAAATGGAACAGCTAGCCGTGAAAGTGAAGCATTTGTAGCGCAAGTCTTGAAGGATTTTCCAGAGGTTTCTTACGTTATTGTTAATGAAAGCGGAGCTTCTGTCTACTCTGCTTCTGAGCTTGCTCGCCATGAGTTCCCAGACTTGACGGTTGAAAAACGCTCTGCCATCTCTATTGCTCGCCGTCTTCAAGACCCTTTGGCCGAATTGGTTAAAATTGACCCAAAATCCATTGGTGTCGGTCAATACCAGCATGATGTTAGCCAGAAAAAATTGGCTGAAAACCTTGATTTCGTTGTTGATACCGTGGTCAACCAAGTCGGGGTGAATATTAACACAGCAAGTCCAGCACTCTTGTCACACGTATCAGGATTAAATAAAACCATTTCAGAAAATATCGTTAAATACCGTGACGATCATGGTCGCATCAGCTCACGTGAAGAGATTAAGAAAGTGCCACGTTTGGGGGCTAAGGCCTTTGAACAAGCGGCTGGTTTCTTGCGCATTCCTGGTGCCAAAAATATCCTTGATAACACAGGTGTTCACCCTGAGTCATACAAGGCTGTTGAACGTTTGCTGAAAGAACTGGACATCACTGATTTGGATGATTCTGCTAAGACAAAACTTCAAGCAGTGTCTGTAAAAGATATGGCTGAAACAATCGGACTTGGTCAAGAAACGCTGAAAGATATTATTGCTGATCTCTTAAAACCAGGTCGTGATTTGCGTGATGATTTTGAAGCACCAGTCCTTCGCCAAGATGTGCTTGACATTTCTGATCTTGAAATCGGGCAAAAATTGGAAGGAACTGTTCGAAATGTGGTCGATTTTGGAGCCTTTGTTGATATCGGTCTTCACGATGATGGCTTGATTCACATTTCACAAATGAGCAAATCTTTTGTCAAACACCCTAGCCAAGTGGTTTCTGTTGGTGATGTGGTCACAGTGTGGGTTTCAAAAATCGATAAAGAGCGTGGCAAAATTAACCTTTCATTGGTAGATTTACGTGAACTTAACTAATTACGTCAGAGAAGTCTCACAAAAAGATTTTGGTAAAGAATTTCACCATACAGCTACCTGGAACACTCGTCTCAGGACAACGGGTGGACGTTTTTTTCCAGCTGATGGTCACCTAGATTTCAATCCAAAACTTTATGAAGCATTTGGAGAAGAAATCTTTCGAAAAATAGTTCGTCATGAGCTTTGCCATTATCATCTTTATTTTGAAGGAAAAGGTTACAAACACGCTGACGCAGATTTTAAAGAATTACTTCAAAAGGTTGATGGTCTTCGCTACGCACTAACTATGCCAAGTGAGATGGTTTATCATTACTATCGTTGCCAAAAGTGCGGACAAGAGTATCGTAGAAAACGCCGTGTTAATACCCAAAAATACAGTTGTGGCCTCTGCCATGGCAAACTCTTAGAAATCAAAAAGCAAAAAACATAAAATAAAGAAGTATCAAATTAATTATAAAATCAGTCGTAAGGCTGATTTTATTTACAAAGTAATTAGGTATAATCATTATAGTGAGAAAAGAAGGAAAGGATAAAGATGGAATCAGCTCTTTATAAACAGCGAAAGAATAAACTGGTTTGTGGTGTTTGCGCCGGAATTGCTGATAAGTTTGGCTGGGACTTGCCTTTGACGCGTGTCCTCGCAGCATTGCTAATGTACTTTTATGGCTTTGGCATTTTGCTTTACATCCTCTTAGCAATTTTTCTTCCTTACAAAGAAGATCTCGATCGTGACAACTATGGTACGGGGCCACGTCGAAGAAAGGATGCTGAAGTTGTCGACGATGATGACGACAATGACGGCTGGTTCTGGTAATCACTGACAAATAGAGTTTTTAATGTTGCAATCAAAAATGTCTAGATAAGTATAATAGGAACTTATCTTAGTCTTAAAAAATCAAGAAAAAGGTTTGGTGAAGTTTCCCAGCCTTTTTACTTATGACCATTTTGGTAGTACAAAGAATTAATTTTCAAAAACTTGCGTGAGCGCTTACTTTTTAGGCTAATTGTGATATAATAATGAAAAAGAGGAAAAGGATTGAACAGAATTGTTAATTTAGTGAAAATGGACTTGCTATAAGAAAAGCCTATTTTTATCGTTTTCAATTCATTTTACATTTTTGTAAAAAGTTCATGGTATGAGACATGTCAGTTACTGTAAAAATGTTAGTCGACAAGGTAAAACTTGATGTTATCTACGGTGATGATGACTTATTATCAAAAGAGATTACCACGTCAGATATTTCACGTCCAGGGCTTGAAATGACTGGCTATTTTGATTATTATTCACCAGAGCGTTTGCAGCTTTTAGGGATGAAAGAATGGTCATATTTAACGAAAATGACCTCACACAACCGTCGTCATGTCCTAAGAGAAATGATTAAACCAGAAACACCAGCCATTATTGTGGCACGTAATTTGGCTATTCCAGAGGAAATGATTAGCGCTGCTAAGGAAAAAGGCATTGCGATTTTGCAAAGTCACGTTCCAACCAGTCGTTTGTCTGGTGAAATGTCATGGTATCTTGATTCTTGCTTAGCAGAACGTACAAGTGTCCATGGCGTTTTGATGGATATTTATGGTATGGGTGTCTTGATTCAAGGGGACTCTGGTATTGGTAAAAGTGAAACAGGTCTTGAGTTGGTTAAACGTGGTCACCGTTTGGTAGCTGATGACCGTGTGGATGTTTTTGCTAAAGATGAAGAAACCCTTTGGGGTGAACCAGCTGAGATTCTTCGTCATTTGCTAGAAATTCGCGGAGTTGGGATTATCGACGTTATGAGCCTATATGGTGCAAGTGCTGTTAAGGATTCATCACAAGTTCAATTGGCCATTTACCTTGAAAATTATGAGTCAGGAAAAGTCTTTGACCGTCTTGGAAATGGTAATGAAGAGCTTGAGTTGTCAGGAGTCAAAATTCCACGTCTACGTATCCCAGTTCAAACTGGCCGAAATATGTCAGTTGTCATTGAGGCAGCTGCCATGAATTATCGTGCCAAACAAATGGGATTTGATGCGACGAAGACTTTTGAAGAACGCTTGACCCAACTCATTACAAAGAATGAGGGGAACCAATGATTAATCCAATCGCGATTCAATTTGGTCCCTTTGCCATTCGCTGGTATGCGCTTTTCATTGTTTCTGGTATGCTTCTAGCAGTTTACTTAGCTATGAAAGAAGCACCACGACGTAAGATTATTCCAGATGATATTTTAGATTTTATTTTAATTGCTTTTCCATTAGCGATTATCGGGGCTCGTCTTTATTATGTGATATTTGATTTTAACTATTACGCTAGTCAGCCTTGGACTGAGATTTTTGCGATATGGCATGGTGGTCTAGCCATTTATGGTGGTTTGCTGACGGGAGCCATTGTCCTCTTTGTCTTTTCATATTATCGTGCCATTAATCCACTCGATTTCTTAGATATCGCTGCTCCTGGTGTGATGATTGCGCAAGCTATTGGGCGCTGGGGAAACTTTATCAATCAAGAAGCTTATGGTAAAGCTGTTAAGAGTCTTGACTACTTGCCTGATTTCATTAAAAATCAAATGTATATCGATGGTAGTTATCGCGTTCCGACCTTTTTATACGAGTCAATGTGGAATTTGCTTGGTTTTATCATTATCATGAGTGTGAGACACCGTCCATGTTTTCTAAAACAAGGAGAAATCGCATTCTTTTATTTGATTTGGTATGGTTGTGGACGCTTTGTGATTGAAGGCATGCGAACAGACAGTTTGATGTTCTTAGGTATGCGAGTGTCACAATGGTTATCAGCAGTATTAATTCTTCTTGGAATTGTCTTGGTCGCTTGGAGAAGAAATCAAAAAAACATTCCTTATTATCAGGAATAAGTGCTTAGGAGATAGGAGATAAGATGTTAGAAGTAGCTTTGTTAATTTTTGCCATCGCTTTTGCAGTTATGGTTGGCGTTTTTATACCAATTGGTGTTAAACTATATAAAACAGTTGATGTTGTTAATGAGACTATTGAGGAGTCAAAAGAAACGATTAAAGTGTTGACTAGTGATGTGAATGTCTCGCTTCACCAAGCCAATGAAATCCTCGCTAAAGCCAATGTTTTAGTAGAAGATGTCAATGGTAAAGTGTCAACAATTGATCCTTTGTTTGTCGCAGTGGCAGACCTTTCAGAATCAGTTTCTGATTTGAATGCGCAAGCGCGTCGTCTCTCTCAAAAAGCCACTCAAGCGACATCAAATGTTGGTAAAGCTAGTGCAGCTTATGCTGTCGGTAAAGTTGCCTCAAAACTATTAAAAAAGGAGAAATAGTATGAGTAAATTATTGAGAAATGTGATTATTGGTGTTGCCTCAGGTGCAGCTGCAGCTTATTTCATATCTACTGAAAAAGGTAAAGAATTACAGAAAAAAGCAAGTAAAGCATATCAAGCTTACAAAGAAAATCCTTCTGAATACCGTCAAAAAGCTAAAGATAAAGCAACAGAATACACTGACTTAGCAGTAGACACTTTTAACGATTACAAAGAAAAATTTGAATCAGGCGAATTAACAACTGATGAATTTCTTGAAGTCGTTAAAGAAAAAGGTCAAGCAGCAGCTGACTATGCGACTGAAAAAGTATCAGAATTAACGTCAAAAGTATCTGATGTCGTTGACGATGTTACTGATAAAGCAGGTGATGTCAAAGAAGATGTGGAAGCTGAAGTTGATGATATTATCATTGACTACACAGCAAAAGAAGATGAAGCACCTTCTGAAGAACCAAAAGCAGAAGCTGAAAAATCAGAAGCAGATACTAAAGCATAATAAAAAGGCGGTCCAAAGGCCGCTTTTTTCGTATTAAAAAACTCCCAGCAATGGGAGTTTTGTTTATCAATGTCTTAATGACCAAATAATGCTTGAAACAGCTGACGTAATGGCTAGGCTGATAAGAGAGGCAAACAAGAAAGCCCAGATTGGAGCCAGGTTCAAGACAAGTAAAAAGAAAGATACCACAACAGTGGAAATAGCAAATAAAGCAATACGGGCAAAGAACATGAGTTCTTTGAGCTTAGCGCTTCTGTGATTAATTTCCTGAAATTCGTAAAATTTAGGGGTATCATCTACCTGAAGATGTTGTTCTTGTTCTTCAAGGTCTTTATGTTGCTTTAACGGTGTTGGCATAATTCCTCTCCTCTATTTCAACTGATATCATACCATAAATTAATATGTTTGTCACATTTTTTAAAAAAAGCTCTTGACTCTTTGTCAAAAATATGTTTAAAATAGTTGTTCCTCTTTTTTGTTTCAAAATGAGGATTTCTTTTGAGTCTCTCCTCTCATAAAGTTTTGCTCATTCTGAAGCTAGATAAAAATACTTTAGAAAGCTATAACAAAAGGATTCTGAGGAAATCTGAGTGACGAATTGTTATAGGAGTGGTATAATTAAAACGTTATGGAAAAAATAATTATTACTGCGACAGCTGAATCTATCGAGCAGGTCAAAGAGCTCTTAGATGCAGGTGTTGACCGCATTTATGTGGGTGAAGAAAATTATGGTTTGCGTTTGCCGCACAATTTCACATATGATGAACTTCGTGAGATTGCTGATATGGTTCATGCCGCTGGTAAAGAATTAACGGTTGCATGTAATGCATTGTTACACCAAGACATGATCAATGCCGTTCGACCATACCTTGATTTCTTGAAAGAAATTAAAGCAGATTACGTGGTAGCTTGTGATGCTGGGCTTTTCCACATCAACACACACGAAGGTTACAACTTCAAGATGATTTACGATGCTTCAGTTTTCGTGACATCAAGCCGTCAAGTAAACTTCTGGGGTGACCACGGAGCAAGTGAAACAGTTCTTGCACGCGAAATCCCATCAGCAGAATTGTTCCAAATGTCAGAAAATCTTCGCTATCCAGCTGAAGTGCTTGTCTACGGAGCAACTGTTATCCATCATTCAAAACGTCCTTTGTTGCAAAATTACTATAATTTTACACACATTGATGATGAAAAAACTCGTGAACGTGGTCTTTTCCTTGCTGAACCAAGCAACAAAGACTCACACTATTCAATTTATGAAGACAAACACGGTACACACATCTTCGATACTGACGATCTTGATATGATGCCAAAAATAACAGAGTTGGTTGAACACAACTACACACACTGGAAATTAGATGGTATCTACTGCCCAGGTCATAATTTTGTTGAAATCGCAAAAATCTTTGTGAAAACAAAAGAATTGATGGAAGCTGGTGAATTTACACAAGACCAAGCTTTCTTATTGGATGAAGAAATTCGTAAATTACATCCAAAAGGTCGCACACTTGGAACTGGATTCTATGAATTTGACCCAGAGGAAGTGAAGTAAAACTACCCCAAAATGAACTCTTGTCATGATTGAGTTACTATTTCAGGGCATGACAAGTTAGCTAATTAACTGAAATTGTTGTAAAGATATTTATCTTTAAATTTTACTATCTTGGAAATAGGAATATAATAATGTCAGAAAAAACTTTAAAACGTCCAGAGGTTTTAGCACCTGCTGGTACTCTTGAGAAATTAAAAGTCGCTGTTGATTATGGAGCTGATGCAGTCTTTGTTGGTGGACAAGCTTACGGTCTTCGTAGCCGTGCTGGTAACTTCACGATGGAAGAATTGCAAGAAGGAATTAATTATGCCCATGCGAATGGTGCTAAGGTCCACGTTGCAGCAAATATGGTTACCCACGAAGGAAACGAAACTGGTGCAGGAGAGTGGTTCCGTGAACTTCGTGATCTGGGCTTGGATGCCGTTATCGTATCTGACCCAGCACTTATGGTAATTTGTTTAACAGAAGCACCGGGTTTAGAAGTCCACGTGTCAACACAAGCTTCGACAACCAACTATGAATCCTTTGCTTTCTGGGAAGAAATCGGTGTGTCTCGTGTTGTTTTGGCGCGTGAAGTCGGAATTGATGAAATTGAAGAAATTCGTAAACACACCTCACTTGAAATTGAAGCTTTCGTTCACGGCGCAATGTGTATCAGTTATTCAGGGCGTTGTGTCCTTTCTAATCATATGAGTCATCGTGATGCTAACCGTGGCGGTTGTTCACAATCTTGTCGTTGGAAATATGACCTTTATGATATGCCGTTTGGTCAAGAACGTAAAAGTCTTGAAGGTGAAATTCCAGAGCCCTTTTCTATGTCATCAGTTGATATGTGTATGATTGAACACTTACCTGATTTGATTGAAAATGGTGTCGATAGCTTTAAGATTGAAGGTCGTATGAAATCAATTCACTACGTATCAACGGTCACAAACTGCTACCGTGCAGCCGTCGATGCTTACCTAGAAAGCCCAGCAAAATTCGAAGCTATCAAAGGTGAATTACTTGATGAGCTTTGGAAAGTTGCCCAACGTGAATTAGCAACTGGTTTCTACTATCAAACACCAACAGAAAACGAACAACTCTTTGGCGCTCGTCGTAAAATACCACAATATAAATTTGTCGGTGAAGTTGTTGCCTTTGATGAAGAAACAATGACAGCAACAATCCGTCAACGTAACGTTATTCTCGAAGGAGATGCTGTCGAATTCTATGGACCAGGATTCCGTCATTTTGAAACTTACATCAAAGATTTGCATGATGCTGATGGCAATAAAATTGATCGTGCTCCAAATCCAATGGAATTATTGAAAATCACTGTCCCTCAAGCCGTTCAAGCAGGAGATATGATTCGTGCTCGTAAAGAAGGACTTGTGAACCTTTATAAAAGCGACGGTTCTAGCAAAACTGTTAGAGCATAATCAGTAATAATTATTAAAAAATGAACGACTCTTAAACGTAATGGCGTAGGTAGGGTCGTTCATTTTTTGTCTAGTTCTTGAGATTTACGGACAGTTGGTGGTACCAATGTCAAACGATTGATATCGCTGATATCGATGATTGTTGAGATATTCTTTTGGAAGTTTTTGAGGATTAATTTGTTATTTTTGGGGTCGTATTTGACCAAATCACCTGTAAAACTGCCGTCTTTGTAAATAGCATGGAGCGCTAATTGCTTTTCTTGCGCTTCTTTGATGGTTGTGATGATTTTGTGAGTTTTCAGATTAATATCTGCAGCTGGTTGAGCATGAAAGTCAATATAAGCCTGTGCTTGCCTTTTTAAACGTTTGATAAGATTTTTCATAGTCATTTACCTAAAAAATTGATAAAATGATTATACACCTTTTGAAGAAAAAAATAAATAATCAAAAGTTTAGAAAGTTTTTTTACGAATATATATATGAGGAGGAAAATTTATTATGTCAGAATTTAAATTTGAAATTGTCGAACACTTACTTACCCTATCTGAAAGCGATAAAGGTTGGACAAAAGAATTGAACCGTGTTAGTTTTAACGGAGCAGAGCCAAAATTTGATATTCGTTCATGGAGCCCAGACCACAGCAAAATGGGTAAAGGTGTGACACTCACAAATGATGAATTTAAAATCATCTTGGACGCTTTCCGCGGCTAAGTTAGAGATAAAAGAGGCTGAGACAAAATTTTCAGCTTCTTTATTTATATAGTTATTATTTACAAGGCGCAGTAGTTGAGTGGGTTCTAACGCGCTGACAAATCAGCTTTTACAACTCTTTTGACATCAAGCTGTGCTTGACTTCATTTCTAACCTTAAAAGGTTCCCCAAACCTTTTGAGCCATGCATGGGTTGGAGTAAAACAGTTCAGTGAACTGTTTTAGGTTAGCAATAAGAAATTAAGACTTGCTGAGAAATCAAGTTTCTACGAAACCACTAATTTCTCTATCAGCGTTTCCTTTTTCAGATTACTGCTTAAAATGCAGGAAAGTACAATCTGCAACAGACCGACCAAAAAAATCAGAGTGTTCCACTCTCTGTCGCAATCCTTAAACTTCCACCAAACCTTATGATTGGCAAAGACCGTAACCTGAGTCGGAAGTAACGGATAATTTCTGTCCGACCACTCGGCAGCTATATCCGGCAAAAGCGTTGCAAGGTCATTAAATCCTACCAATACTTTATTATGTGAGCAATACGGGCAACCAGTTTTATTTATTGTCCTGCTCTTAACAGCAGCTTCCCACTCGTGTCCTTTCTCACATCTCCAAATCACTTTCTTATGAGAACCAATAGAAACCTCTGTCGGTTTTATCTTATTCTTTTTCGACCACTGCTTTACCAGTAATGGCTCTAATGTCGCCAAATCGTTAATACCTGCAATCACTCTCGCACCGGAACATATCGGGCATTTTTCTCCATTAGAACGAGCCTTAACGCTTGTCTGCCATTCATGACCGCAAGCACCTCTCCACCATACTTTTTTATTTGAACCGAAAGTAATGTCATCAGGTGTAAGCGGTAAGTTCTTCTCCGACCACTCCGAAACAAGCTCCGGGTGTACTTCTGCTAAACTGTTGTTCATAGCCAAACCTCAACCTCCTTGTGCTTAGAGTATATGAAGTTTTGGCTTTATCTTGTAGTTTGCGAATATCCGTATAAATAGAAAAAACCTTTGAGAAAAGGATTTCTCCTCTCTCAAAGGGCAAGTTGGCAAACTGGAATTTGACAAGTACCTTATAGCTTCATATTTTCAAACCTATTATATCAATTTTTTCTTGATTTAATCATAAAAAATGCTATACCAGCGACTATTATATATCCGAACAATGAAATAACAGATGATTCAATTCCAAACTCACCACCTGTGATGGCAAAATCTTCTGAATTAAGTACATATGTCATTATAGAATATTTATCCATTTTTTCCCCAATAGCTAATCCTCCACCAATAATCACAACGTTCCAGATAGCATGAACTATTCCACTATTCCAAACTGAACCACTTTCTATTGCGATCATCGAAAACATAACACCTACCATCGTTCCGGCGATAATTACTAATAAACAACTGCCTATTGAAAAATCCTGTCCAAGAACATGTACAATACCAAATAACATTGATGGAACAATTACAGCCACCTTAATATTCCATCTTTTCTTTAATGCATTAAGTATAACTCCTCTAAACACCATTTCTTCAACAAATCCAGCCGCTATTCCGATAAATGCAACCCCTGCACTTAAAGTATTGAACATCTGATTTCCATTCATATTTGAGGATACATACTTACCGTTGAATATTAAAAGATAACTTCCTTTTATAACAAATGGTAATAATACAGCTATTAAAATCCATCTTATTTTAATAGCAAATTTAGGCATTCCGAAATCCGAAGTCGGCAATTTAATAATTTTGCTAATAAACATTTTCAGAATAAGATATGTCAACCCAGCATATATAATTCCAGCGATAATATTACAAATGCCAGTTGGAATTTTTATTATAACAAACATACTTGCAATGGATTGTGCAATAATCTGTGTGGTTATTAAAATAAATATGGCAACAAATGATGTGCTAATTGCTTTTTTTGTACTTATTTTATTTCTCCTTTATAACTTCCGATTTGTATTTCTGTTTGTTTTAAAAATGGGCAGCTCCGATTGGAATTGCCCACTTATTGCACTAATTATGCGATTTTTTCTTGCTTGCACCGATTTCTGCATCAATTGATGTAAGTTTGATGTAAATCGCTGTTTTTTTAGTTTTTTATCAAATGAAGTACGTCCCGTCTATTCGGTAAAACGGTACATCTTTACATCATCTTAATAGAGCTTTGCACCTGCCGGAATGTGGTCATCTACCATCAGAAGATGAAGCTTTTCTTCGCCTTCTTCTTCATGAATAGCACTGAGGAGCATACCGCAAGAGTCAATGCCCATCATCGCTCTCGGTGGAAGATTTGTGATAGCGATAAGAGTCTTTCCAACCAGTTTTTCCGGTTCATAATAAGCGTAAATACCGCTTATTATGGTTCTGTCTGTGCCTGTTCCATCATCAAGAGTGAACTGTAACAGTTTCTTTGACTTCGGTACTGCAACACACTCTTTAACTTTTACTGTACGGAAATCTAACTTGCTGAATGTATCAAAGTCTACCGATTCCTCAAACAAAGGCTCAATCTTGACCTTAGAAAAATCAATCTTTTCAGACTCAGTTTTCACATTTTTTCAGGTGTTTCAGAAGCTGTATTATTTACATCATTTTTCTTATTTACACCATCTGAGGACTTCATTGTTGGGAACAATAAGACGTCGCGGATTGTTGTAGTGTCTGTGAGGAGCATGACTAGGCGGTCGATACCGATACCAAGTCCCCCTGTTGGTGGCATACCGTATTCAAGGGCCTCGACGTAGTCGTAATCAATTCCAGTTGCTTCGTCGTCACCAAGTTCTTTAGCTTTAGCTTGGGCTTCAAAACGTGACAATTGATCAATTGGATCGTTAAGTTCTGAATAAGCATTACCATATTCTTTAGTCATGATAAAGAGTTCGAAGCGGTCAGTGAAGCGAGGATTTTCTGCGTTTTTCTTAGCAAGAGGAGAAACTTCAACTGGGTGTCCATAAACGAATGTTGGTTGAATCAGTGTTTCTTCTACAAATTCTTCAAAGAAAGCGTTAATGATGTGACCAACTGAAGTGAAGTGTTTTTCAACTGGTACATTTTTCTCTTTGGCAATAGCTTGTGCTTCTTCGAGAGTCATTTCTTTCCAGAAATCAACACCAGTGACTTCTTTAATGGCATCAACCATGTGAACACGTTTAAATGGTTGGTCAATGGCAATTTCAGTTCCTTGGTATGAAATAGGACCGTCACCATTAACAGCTTTTGAAGCGTGTTGAATGATACCTTCAGTGATGTCCATGATGTCTTTGAAGTCAGCATAGGCTTCATAAAGTTCAATCATAGTGAACTCAGGATTGTGAGTAACATCCATACCTTCGTTACGGAAAACGCGTCCGATTTCGTACACTTTTTCCATACCACCAACGATAAGACGTTTTAAGTGAAGTTCTAAAGCGATACGAAGAACCATGTCCATATCTTGTGCATTGTGGTGAGTGATAAATGGGCGAGCAGCAGCACCACCAGCTTCGTTGTGAAGGACTGGAGTTTCAACTTCTAAGAAACCAAGTCCGTCAAGGTAACGACGGATTTCTGAGATGATTTTTGAACGAGTCACAAAGCGTTCAAAACTTTCACGGTTTGAAATCAAATCAAGGTAACGTTTACGGTAGATTGTTTCAACGTCTGTAAGTCCGTGGAATTTTTCTGGAAGTGGACGAAGTGCTTTAGACAAGTGAGTGATGTGAGTTGCTTTGATTGTCAATTCACCCATGTCTGTACGCATGATTTCACCTTCGATACCGAGGAAGTCACCGAGGTCTACTTTTTTAAAAATTTGATAGTTTTCGTCACCAACAGCATCTTTACGGACGTAGATTTGGATTTGACCGTCGCGGTCTTGGATATGTGCAAAACCAACTTTACCTTTACCACGTTTAGTCATAAGACGACCAGCGATAGTAGCTGTTTCGTTAATTTCATGTAATTCTTCTTTGGTTTTGTCAGAGTATTTTTCTTTTAATTGACCAGAAGTAGCTGTGCGTTCAAATCGAGTTCCGAAAGGATCGATGCCTTGTTCAGCCAAAGCGGCCATTTTTTCACGACGCACGATTTGTTGGTCGTTTAATTCTTCGATGTGTTCGTTTGACATGTTTTCCTCCAATATATATTCTTTCCTATTGTAACATAAATGGCGCTAGAATTCACTTTATTTTTGCTTGTGTGAGGAGGCTTTGAGGAAGAAAGTGTTTCCAGTTACAGAAGTGACTTTAATTGAAAAGAAAGCCAAAAAATAGTATAATATGTGACGGTAAAAATAACTTAGAGAGAAAAGAGATTCATGATTACTTCAATTGTTTTTGATGTTGACGATACGATTTATGACCAACAAGCGCCTTATCGCATTGCCGTTGAGAAATGTTTCCCTGATTTTGATATGAGTAAAATCAATCAAGCTTACATTCGTTTCCGTCGTTATTCAGATGTTGGCTTCCCACGTGTTATGGCTGGTGAATGGACAACTGAATATTTCCGCTTCTGGCGTTGTAAAGAAACTTTGCTTGAATTTGGTTACCGCGAAATTGATGAAGCGACTGGTGTGCACTTCCAAGAAATCTACGAAGAAGAATTGGAAAACATCACAATGCTTGATGAAATGCGCATGACGCTTGATTTTCTTAAAGAAAAAGGTGTTCCAATGGGAATCATCACCAATGGTCCAACTGAACACCAATTGAAAAAAGTTAAAAAACTTGGTCTTTACGACTACGTTGACCCTAAACGTGTCCTTGTCAGCCAAGCAACTGGTTTTCAAAAACCTGAAAAAGAAATCTTCAATCTTGCTGCAGAGCAATTTGACATGAACCCTGCAACAACACTTTACGTCGGTGATTCTTACGATAACGACGTTGTCGGTGCCTTCAATGGTGGCTGGCACTCAATGTGGTTTAACCACCGCGGTCGTAGCTTAAAACCAGGTATCAAACCAGTTTATGATGTGGCTATCGATAACTTTGAACAATTATTTGGAGCTGTAAAAGTCCTCTTTGACCTTCCAGATAACAAGTTCATCTTTGACGTCAATGACAAGAAAAACCCAATCCTTGAAGTGGGAATTAACAATGGATTGATGATGGCAGCAGAACGTTTGCTTGAAAGTAACATGAGTATTGATAGAGTTGTTATCCTACTTCGTTTGGATAAACAACAAGAAAAAATTCTTCGTATGAAATACGCAAGACACAGTAAATAAAGAAAAGCTCTCCATAAGGAGAGATTTTTTGTACTTAAATTATTTTGGCTCTTTGTCAACTGTAGTGGGTGGCAAAGTTAAGCTCTAGCGAGAACAA